>Ga0179593_1607746_pt1 | contig 17481 bp, 14 predicted proteins | sample CZODoug2_1_08_16_FD_185931 | JGI IMG/M metagenome (GOLD analysis project Ga0179593, IMG submission 185931) | Vadose zone soil fungal communities from Angelo Coast Range Reserve, California, USA - CZODoug2_1_08_16fungal (PacBio error correction) | ecosystem: Environmental > Terrestrial > Soil >... | reverse complement strand
CCTCCTGGTTCAGGCTGGCTCCCCATTGATGGTGAAAAGTTAGTGTATCTCCCCCGGCACTTTTTCCCCCGACTTTCTCTTGAACCCTGGTAGGCATGGTCTGCATAGTTTGGATGTTGTCTCACTCACAACTCCCCTCAACGGTGTTTTCCCCACCAGCCTTTTTGTCCCTGCCCAAACTTCTCATCCTCCTGGTAGACAGCAGCTTGCGGACCTTTGGCGGCCTCTGTTGTAGAAGAATTTCTCTTCGGATACCCTTTGTTTGGAACCTAGATTCTTCGATAAGCTGTAGTTAGGCACCATGGGCCCCAACCTTCACCCCGATCCATTCTCTTCCCGACCCGCTGATCCAGCAAGCCTCCAAAGTTCCGTCTACCCCTCCGCATTGTTCGACAATGCAATTGATACCACCATATCTTTCATTTATTTATCCCTCTTCCTTCTTCTCCCCCCTGTTTCCTTTTTCTTTTCCGCATTACTATAAGTCGCGAGGAAGTCTTGATATGGGTTTTGCACTACTACCACCGCCTTGAAAACCTGCATCTCTTAGAATCTTTCGTTCCTCGACTTCCGTTCCAACCCTGGTCGTTTTCACACAGCCTTTAAGTTGAGTATGGAATTCCCGGACTCCTATGAGGCTGTGGTTTCCCTCATGCTGAACGAACGTTGCCTTTTTATTAGCCCGATCAAGGTTCTTCTATATTAACAACTATACGAATTCCCCCCCCACATCTTATCTTTGATCCTGCTCCTAGGGTTTTGGAACCACCATTTCCTTTGGGGTCGCCATCTGAAGCGGAGCGGAGCCCGTCACTCCAGTCTTTGCTTTCAACCGCCTTTCCCCAGTTGCTTGCTGGATATCTGTCACTGCCGGCCCACTCCTTTTCTCCCAGTTTCAACTGATTTGCAACATTCCGAGATTTGGCTCGTTCCACGTCTGCCCCAATGTCTTCCGCCTCTTGAACTTTTTTTTCCCTCTGGAGGGCAGCTGCCACGTGAGGTTCGCCCGTCCCTCGATTTGCAAGGCGCTTCTGAAACTCTTTCTTCTTCCCTCGTCGTTTTTCCATCTCACGGATCTTTCGAGTCCACTCCCTCCACGGCGGCCCTTTGGATACCTGTCTCCCTCCCGTTCCTCCCTTACATTTTTATTTTTTTCCAAGGCCCTTGCCGACAACGCGGCCCAGCACCCTTTGGCCCACTTCCGTGCTACCACAATAATTATTATTTGCGGTTCGCCCGGGGATTGGAGGGTGGAGAACCAGTGTTGCCTTAGGACGATCGTCCCCCCCAATTCTTTCAGAATTACCTTTTTTTTGATAATGAATTCACCGCCCCTGACCTGGAAAGTTTCTGGATTTCACCACCACTTTTTCCCCATTCTTATGGCCTGAGAACATTCCTCTCCAGGCTTTTTCAATATTTTTGCGATCCTCCGCAACTCGCTTTACCAGGCTCCATTCTTTACCTTATCTCTGGTAGTCTTAAAGAGCACTACTTGAGTCATAGTCTGATAAGGTGAAGATCTTCCAGCCCCTGCTCTGTCCTCCGGTTTTTTTTCCCTTTTTTTTTTAAGCGTATTCAACAGAATGTTTAATCTTCGTCTCCTCATATTTTCAATTGGGCGATTCACCCCTGTGTCTTTTCTCCTCGCAGGGCAGGATCTCGTGCAGGCCACATGTTGGGGGTGGTTGGTTTTTTTCTATCAACTTCTCCCAATAGTGGCTGTCAAGGGTTTTCATATTTAAGGTTTGCAAGCCCCCCCCAACCCTTTCCCGCCTGTAACTCTCCCTTCCAGCCCTCTGTGGCGTTCGCAGGACGGGTAAAGAGTCCCAAAGACCGCGCCCTTAGGTTTTCCCTTTCCTTAAATGACTCAATTTGCTTGGCCTTTCTATTTTCCCTCCTTTTTTTGTGTTTTCTTGCCAATAAAGGCTGACGCCATGGTAATTTCCTTCCATCAGACCTATGAAACAACCTCTCTTTTAGGTCTTTCTCTTTTTTTTTCTCCCCAAAGCCTTTCCTCCGTTTACCTCTCCTAAGGTGGCGGGCTGTGCAACAACTTAAATCCGCATGACCGTCCCCCTCTTGCCCGGCTAGCGATCCGTTTCTTTTTTTATGGGGCACGTCCCCTGGTCACATTCCCCTCTATGGAAAGAGATTTCGCCAACCGGCGCAGACGAGATCCTAAATCCCCCCCCCCACCCTTTTCAGTTTTGAGTTTTTTTAATCGCCAATCAATATTTGCCTCTTCTTCAACCTTGATTTTTTTCCCCCCCGCGCCCCGGCTGTGGCCCTTTTTTGCAACCCGGAAACGGCGCCGAGTTTTTTTACCCTCTCTTCGCTGCTTCCTTTTATAGGATTTCTTTTTTCCAAGAATTTTTCGCCAGCGATTTCCCGTAATACCTTGGACCCTTCCTCCTTTGGCGTGATGACGTATCCCCCAAATTCGCCGGCGAGTCCTCGCGCCCTGCCACCATTCTTCCATTTGTTTTAAATCCCTAATTACCGCCAGCTTCGTCTTCCGTTAACGGCATTTTCCCTTTTTGAATTTTTCCTTCCTTCCGTGACTTTTTTCTTTCACCCCGGTGTTGATAAGACCCGCCAATCCAAACGCATCCCCGACGAACTGCCTGCGTCCCCCATCACCGGCTCTTCTTCCTCTTGCAACACTTTTGTTTAGCGCGTTTTCGATCCCGGTTTTCCGTCAAGGGCTCTCCGGCCTGTGACCCTTTTTCGACCTGGCGGCGGTTATCATCGCCTGCTTGGCCGCTTCCCTTGCGCCTCCCGATTTTTTTTTCTTGACCGACTTTTTGGACCCGAGCCTTTGCTCTCGCTGTGTCCCCGGCTTTCTTGTAGACCACGGCCCCCGCCATTTTCCCCAGAAGCGTTTTTTTATTTGGCAGCTCCGGCATAAAGCCCTTTTCATCGTCTTCTCCTTGTTAATCCCTTTCCTTTCTTGCCTACACTGCGCTTGACCCTGCGACCCAGATTTGCGCCTTCCCATATATACCGCTCAAGGGCAACAATGGAATCGACATCGGCCTTTTCTTCAGTCTGACCCTTTAGGGTCCTCGCCTCCCCACATGCCCAATTATATGATCCACCTTCATCTTGTTTTCCCAAAGCCGTTTCGACGAAAACCAGGAAGAATGTTCGGTTTCCGTTCTGTGCCATCCCGCCCTCTGTAGATGCGGGCCACTCTTTCCTTTCCGAATTCATCTCACCAACAATCCTCTACTCTTTGCAAGTTTGGCATTTTTTCTCAACATGCGACTCTTTTTTTTTCTTATAATGTCCTCGGAGGATCGTTTTTCCGCTCATTTCTATGGGTTTCTTTTTTGTTTTTTGGATTTTGGAGTTTATTCCTATCCACCTACGGCCTATTCCTCTCTAGGACTTTGCTTTTTCCCAATCGTCCCAGGGCAGCAAAGGTTTTTTTTTCTTTTGGGGTTTTCCCGGAAGATTTTGTCTTTCCCCCCAAGATTATTTTTTTTCTCATTTGAAGTTCATGCTTGACCTTGGTCTTGTCCTCCTCGGCCTTCGCTCTTCTTTTGAGATGTATTTCATTTTTCACCGTTTTATTCTTGCCCCATGGTTGCGTCACCTATCCCCCCTAGCTTGATCGCTTTTTCCCAGCGCCAAGGCGCACACTTTATCGGCAGAATACTTTTCACCTGATGGTCCCAGCTCCCCATTTTCTTTTACCGTTTCTTTCTTTTTTTTTCAACAGGTCTCAGAATTGGACCGGAAACAAGCTGGTGGAGACGCCCCAACGTTTAGTTTTCTTTTTTTTGGATGTCCCCCAATAACCACCTTTCTCTTCAATTTTTCTTCTTTGTTCCTTCGGCCTGTTCGGAGTTTCGTCTGCCCTAAATTCTCAAATAGTCCTGGTCACGGGATGGGATTTTTACACTCCCTTTCACCCCCCTCTCGCCAGCCCTTCCCCCATAAGTTTTTTTCTCCTCTTTTCATGGGTAAATGGAGATATTTTGGCTTTTTCTCTTGTGAATCGCACCTCCCTCACCCTCTGCGATTGTTTAGACTTGTTCGATAGACGGCTTTTTCCCCTGGCCTTGCCTCCCCGTCTGTTTTGGACATCCAAACCCTCCCCCCCGTGTTTTGCCCCCAGGATTTTTTGGTGGTTTCCCCCAAACATTCTGCTTCCGGTCCTCCCCGCACGAAACTGAATCCCTGTTTTCCCATGCCCAGTTCTTTCGGCCCCTTCCGTTCTAATTTCCAGTCACCTTTTTGGCCTTTGCTCTTGCAACCGATCAGTTCTGTTGTGGTTGTCGGCACCATGGTCCCCCCCTTCACCCGCGCGGGTCTCTTGCCGTCGTCAATCCTTCGAATTGAAGCCTCCCCGGCCGGCGCAAGCCTTTTCGCAATAAATGCTAAACCCCCATATTTAATGCCCACAACCTCCCTCTTTGTCGTGGTGCCTTTTCCGATTGCGCTCCCCCCTTCCTATTGTCAAGGACTCCTGTCTTGATATGGGTTTCACCCCCCAAGTTCCCAAACTTCGGTTCCCGCGCTCTCAACGGCCCATGGCTCCCACGCCCCCTTTTTGGCAGGTTACATCACTGCCCGCCTTGACGTTGCGCTGTACCCATTCCCCCATCTTTTCCTTGGTCCTTTTTTGAAGAAGTTTTCTTACAGCCCGGCCCTTTTCAATCTTATCTCCCCCCGATTACTGACGGTCACCCCAAAACCTCGCAATTCTCGGCGCACAGTTGGTGTCAACATCCGGGTCTCCTTCCCCCCTTCCGGGGTCTTGGCCTCGCCTGGAGCCTTATGAAGTAAGACCTTTCCACCGACCTATGCTGAGGACATCCCCGGTGGCCACTTTCGCTTAATGGTAACTGCAGGCCCATACTTTGTAGCATTTTTTCCCTTAGCCTTGTCCTCGAGGTTCTCCTCTCAGATGAAATTGTCAGCTTTCTTCACAGAAACCTCTTCTTGGACGCATTGCCGGCTGGACGGTTTTTTTCTTCCATTGCACTTCGCCGGCGGTCCTTTCCCCTTTTTGTCAAGCAACAAACAGCTTTATTCTTTCCCCACTCGCGTTTCGATCTTCCTCCCAGTTCACCTTTTTGACGTCTGCGAAACGTGAATTTTTGAACTCCTACATCGGGATTTCTGCTCTTTTCCCGACGGCCCCATCCCCTTTTCACACTTCCGTCCCTCTGACTCCTTTATGTATGGCCATCAGGGACTTTTGCGGTAGCCGGCGGTCCTTTCTTTGTCATGTGCCCCAGCTAAGTTTCCTTGTCCTCCATCTACTAGGGAAAATGTTCTAGGACCAACCCCCCCCCCCTGAGTCATTTCCCCCCTTGCTTTTTTCTGTATTTACAAGTTTTTCTTCCCTCGACTCCCCGTGTCAATCTTCCCTGCTTCTGACTAAATTTTTCCCCTCGGCCCGAACGGCCACCGTATCCGCCCTTGGCTGCCGGCCCTCTTCCGTGTTTTTTTCTTCCGTCATAGTTTCGGATAGATGATCAGTTCCCTTTTTTTTCACCGTCCATCGGCGCCGTCCCGCGTGGCGTCCCCGTCAGTTCGGTTCCCTGGATTTTCCCCCGACTTTTACCTATTCTCTTGCAGCCGGGGACTTTGCGAACCCACTGATTTTTGTCTGCTCTTTCTCGCAGGGGCTGACCCGCACTTGCCGACCTAAAAAGGGCCCTTTCCTGGGTCTCGGTCACCCTATTATACCTCCCCACTTGGCCTTTTCTTACTCTGACACCCCCATTACAACCTTTTTTTCGCCCTGGAATTCATTTACAAGCTCTGTGGTGGGTTACGGTGACAGACTGCCCTCTAACCTTTCACCCTGCGCTTTTTTTTTCATCAGTCGGTTTTGAAAGAACCCCCCTTAGCGCGGCCTTGGGCTGTGATCTCTCTTCTTGGAATCCTCTCCTTTTGTTTTTGACGTCCACATACTTTCCCTCGCCCAACTCCATGGGAATTAGGTTTTCCGACTGATGACCCCCCGCAGTGATCCTTTTCAAGCTTTTTTTCCCCCCCCCCACCTTTTAGCCAGTTCCTGGCGGCCTGTTGGAATGGGGGTGCAACACAATTAAGAGCCTGGCCACCTCCTCCCGCCTATTTGATCCTCCTCCGTCCTGCCCCCCTCTCGGCGCCCCTTCAGTCATGTTCCCCGGAGCCTCGAGAGCCCCCTCAATAACCTCAAAAACCCTTTGATTTTTTTCCCAAAGGTCCTTTTCTTTTTTTTTTCCGAAGATCCAGACTCTGACACCAAAAGGAGGGGTTTTAAGGACGCCGGGTCCCACCCTTTGGATGTTAAGGATTTTTTGAGCACACGACGGAACGCGCGAAGATGTGATTCCAAGATCGTCTGATTTCTTTCTCTGCCGCCTTGGCCTTCTGAACCGAGGAAGTGAAAGCCTTGCCGTGACGCCACCGGACCCGAGACTGTGCGTTTTTTGTTCCTCCCCTTTCTTCATGACTTGCGCGCCATTGCCCGAATCTGGCTTCGATAAGTAGGTGTTGAACCCTCCTCCTCAACCCCTGCGGTCAACGGCATTCTAATTACTTTTTTTTGAAGGTGAAACTCCTATTCCCGCCTGGACTTGAGCCGGAGACTTCGCCTCCTTGGTTTTTTTTTTCACATTTTGTGATCCCCCCCCCTCAACACACAAGCGGCAGACTTCTCACCTTGGCTTTCATCTCATTGAGGCCGGCGTGACGGGCAGTCGTGGACAAACATGGTTTTCCAAGAGGTCTCTCCTTCCCCACCTCGCTGTAAATGGTAGTTCCTTAAAGGGTTTTCTTAGCCCGGTCAGGAGCCATCCTCAGCCTCTTTCTTCAAGGAGCGCGTTGCATCTTGAAATGTTTTTTTCCCAAGAATCCTTTTTGGTTCTACCTCGCCGAGTCGTATCCCTTGAAGGCTGCTATTTAGCCCCTGACTCGCTCACTGCTTTTCCAGCCGCGGTTTTCGGAAGGCCGCACTCTTCCTCGCCCTTTCTACTTCACTCCGATGATTTTTCCTTTGCTCCCTTGACTGCGCCCTCTTGATGGTCGGCAGTGTGACGAATACAGGATCACCGTTATGGCTATGTCTGGACGGTGAAGGTCACTCTGACTTTCTTTTTCTTTCTGGAGACCTCATTATATGCCACACCCCGCTCGGGCACCAGCCTGTTGCGACCCGGCATAAACCAGTCGATTTGTTTTCCGTCGGTCCAAGTCTGCCCCCCGAAGGCTTGGCTATTCGCACTTTACTTCGGTTTTCGTGCATCTTCCCAACAGCCCATCTCCCTGCAATTCCAGTCCAAAGTGCGGGCATGGTGCTGATCACAACTGGCTACCGCTTTCTTTTTCCTGTTTCTTTCCTCGATTCGTCCCGCTTTTTCGGCGGTGATTTTTCCCCAGATCAAAGAAGGCCTATTCCTTCCCTAGGAATTGCTGCCGTATCCCCCCCTCCTCAAGCCTCATTTCCTTTTTTTTTCAATTACAGATGTTAGTTTTCTCAAATTCCCCCCCGATTATGGGTGGATCATGGCATTGCGCCCAGCTTTCCTCCTGCTTCTCTCGGCCCCCTCTTCCAGGGACTCGTTCATTTGGGACTCCGGCAAGCAAACTTGTCGCGCGTTTTATTTTTGGAAATGGGCCCACCCTTTCTTTTTTTTTTTCCAGCTCAAGGCAGTTTATCTTCTACCCTGTCCCCTATGGGTCCAGCGCATTGCAGTGGCTCGGATTACAGTTGTTTGCTGGAGACGGTATTTTTCCTTTTTTCCCCAACCCCCCTGTTGGAGGTACCACAGGGTCGGTGATCGGTTTGGATGATCCCCCCCCCCTCACACCCCTTGCAGCGGTGCAGGCAGTCGGGACGCGACCTTCTCTTTTTTTTCCTTCCATTTCTTCCATCTTCCCTCTGCACGGGGGGCGATGACCGATCTCCACAAGAAAGGAACCTGCAGCTTACCCCTTGATTAATCCCTCCCTTAATTTTTTTTTTTCTAGATCCCCTTTGATTTTTTCTCCCCTTTTCTCGTGTCAACCCACGCACTACCATTTAGCCGATTTTTGACTTTCTGTTCATGATAACGCCGGTCGAGCAACTTGCCTTAATGAACAGTCTCCCTAATTTTTTCTTTGGGTGGTCTCTATACCCTTTTTTTCTCCCAAACCTCCAGTTTTGTCAAAACTTATGCGGAGCCCGTCCTTGAAACGTATCCGGCGAAAATTAAGTGAGCGGAGGCAATTCTGGGTGGATCCTTCATTCTTCTCCCTTGGGCTCCCTCTTGGTAAACCCCCCCGTCCGCTGTGTGGTTCGTCCCATCTCTTTTCTTCCCCCGATAGGACTTCTCCCCGTCATGGCAATCCCCCTAGAAAGATCGGCTGTACTGACTCTTTCCCTAACCCCTCGCCTTGGTCCCCCCTTTTTGTTCTCACACCCCCTTCTCCCCTATCTTTCCTTGATTGAGAGCTTAGAGTCCCGTATCCCACCCCAAACGAAAAGTCTCTGTGCTGCCCTTTTTCTATTCTTCAGCACTTCCTCTTCTCGGCCTTTTCCCCTCTTCTGGTTCACTCCCCTCTGAAACCCCGTCGCCCCTTTTTTTCCGCCATGAGGTCCCGATCTCTTCTTTTCCTGCAATCCTGGATAATTCCCCCTCCGAGGTTTTTTTTTTTCATCCCCCCTTTCTTTTGCTTCTGGATGCCGCCGCTGTGGGATGGTGGTGTACTTTTCCGGAGGAAAGCCTCCTTCTTCCCCTTCCTCCCCGTCCCCTTCCTTCTTCTTACCCCCCGAACATGGTACCACTTCTTCCTGGTTTTGCGGTCCTTAATGCTTGGTTTTCCATCAGGGTTGTGCCCTACGGTCAGACCCCGGATTGAGGCGCCCGCCAGCGGCCTCCTTACTTCACCTCCCTCTGTCGGGCCCGTCACAGGGTCTTTGCTTCTTCTCCCCTGGTCCCCCCGGCCCATATGTTTTTTTCATCGAATTTCCCCCCCCTTCAGCGCTGCGCGTTCGGCAAACGGTCTATTGAACTGTCGTTCTTCATTCTGCACGCCAACTCCTTCTGACCCCCTCTTCCAGCGTTTTTTTGCCTCCGTCCACGCGATCTGCACCCTGATGCGAACCGGCGTCGTTCCGCACCACCAGGTTGATTCTGCTCCCCCCTTTCCCTCTGCTCTTGTAATCCCGACCTTGGCTCCGCCCGTCGCCCTCCCCCCGTGAGGAATTTTACCTTTTTACATCGGGATGTTTTGACCACACGCCTCCCCCTGTTCTCCCCCCCTTCACTTCCACGCCGTCCTCATGGACGTTTACCAGGGCCATGCCCTTTCCGGGCGTTTATTGGCGGGCTGAGACCCACCGTGCTCTTTTTTTCGAAGTTCCCCCCTATTCCGGCGGCATCAGCGTGAAAATACAAGGCGTGATCGGCCGTTCAACGCAGACGGCTCTGGTAAGCTTCTCACATTCTTTTACCCTCTGAGAAATGGATGCAGGAGCACTACTTTTTGAGTCCCCTTCCCTCCCTCCCCCAGTTTTGTTCTAATCTTTGATTAAGTGGGTGCGATAGACCACAGAGCTCCTTGCGCTCGTCTCTCAGGCTGCCGTCCAGCACATCCTTTTTCGGCTTTCGGATCTTTTCCCGGTACGGGCTTCCACCCCTCCTTTTACACTCTCGTAGACGACCTCGGGGAACTTTATCCCTTCCAGGGTGGAGTTTCTTCTGGCTTCTTTTTGGAGGTCCCTTTCTTGACGCCGAAAAAGGTTCTTAACTCTTTCATCAAATTTTCACCGCCAAATAGGTTATGGAAGGTTTTGGGTCTTTTCCCCATCCCCCCCCCTGCCGCATGGCACGCATTCCCCCCTAATGTGGTGGGGTATAGGTCGAGGCAAGCTCCCCTCTGCAACCCTCACCCTCTCTGGTCATGGCCCTTCCCTGCGTTTGCGGCTTGTGTCAGTGTGATCTCTCTTCCCCCTCCTTTTTTTTTATTCCCTTCTTCGCCGCTTTTGGACGGCATTTTTACGAAATGACTTTTTCAAACCCATCTTTTGCGCTTTCTCGATCCAAAAACAAAACAGCGTGAATGCTTCCAGGGTCGGACCAAGTTGGAATTGGGTTTGCCCCCCTTTTTCCTTTCCAACCAGCCCCTTTTTGATAAGAAGATTGATCACCGAGACATGGCCTTCCGTTTTCATCTTTTAAGCGGCGCGAGCAGCTCAATCCCTCCAAACACCTTTTGAACTGATTCTCTTTCCCTGCTCTTCAAAAGGGTTTTCTCCGTCGGGACCCCTCGTTCCCCGGTTGGCCGGGCCACGTCCCACGTGCGCCCTCTTTCTGGCATCGGCAGCCTGCCATCGAAGGATGCTCTTTTCAAGCTGCTCGCCATCGAGGAAGGAGCCCCTGGAATGCCCGTGTTTTGTTCCGATTATGACAACATATTTAGAGGCCGGATTCAGGGAAGACCCAGGCCAGAATTTTTTTTCTTACTGGTGTGGATAAAGAATCCTTCGCCTAGCGTTACGAATGATAACGCTTACCCTTCTGTTAAGTTTTTAGGATTGCCTTCGTGAAACACTGGGTGCAAGCCCGACAATCCCCGCCTGAGACCCCCCCCCCTTTCTATTCAGGAGTTTTTAAGGATTGGCCAACAGGTTCTGTTGGGCCGCGGAAGTGGTTAGATTGCCTTTCCCACATACCCCCCCCCCCCTCTTCCCCTTCTTTAGACTTCCCCCTGGTCAGGTTTAGCAAGTCCTCCCGGCTTTTCCGACCTCCCCCTTTGTCGATTAGGGGCTTCAATCACTTTTGTTGCTGTACGTGCCAGAGTCTCGTTCCCGCGCCTGCTTTGCTTCCCCCTCCACAGTTCCCCTCCTCCTGCTTCCAGGCGTTCAGGCACGGAGCTCCGAAAAGGTAATTTTCGAAGAAGTGGCCGCCAGCTCAACCATCGTAGTCTTTTCTCTCTGTCCCCCCAAATTTCCGGCACGTGACCCTATCTCCGTCCCAAGGGCATGGACTATGTAGCGTTTCGATTCCTTTTTTTGCTGAGGTCTCCTCTGCCGCTTCAGGGACCTTTGACCCACGGCCCATTTTAGCCCACCCTGGACGTTGAAACCAAGCGTTTTACCGCATCAGGTCCCTCGCTTGGTCCTCGTTTTTTTTTCCCGGTCCAGGTCCTCGAGCCTGGCTCGGTCGATGGACAACTTGAGCTTTCAGCCGGGACATCGCCCAATCCACCTTTTCCCGGTCTAGCGAAAAGTCAATGCGGAATGGTTTGATCAAAAGGAACGAAAGAGGTGGATTATCATGTCGTTTTTCTCTTCTTTTTTTACCCCTTGCAGTGGTTTTCGTTCTCTTTTCTCACCCGATCATGACGGCCAGTCCCGGAATTGCAATTCGAACCACCCAATTCCCCACTTTTTTTTCGTACGAGTCTGTTTCACTGACGCTATGGTTGATCAGTTCTTGAGAACAATTCCTTGTCGCCGGCCTTGTCATGGCTGTTTTCTCTCGACTTCCTCTCAGATCTTTTCAATTAGTCAGTTCCGGGGACGGTTTGCCCATGGTGCCTTCCCCCGAAGCGTCGAGCTTCCTCGTGATTTTTCCAGCCCTTCCCCCCTTTTTTTCCCTCTGCATACCCCCCCTTTCTTGGTCCCCGCGCCACTTGTGCCTGGCGCCGGATCCCGTTGTTCTCTTCAGAAGCTTTTTTCAAGGACAAAAAGTGTTTCGGAAACCCCGTTTCCCTTTTTCTTTCTTTTTTTTATCCCCCCCTTCTGGAAGTTTCTTTCAGGCAGGCAGGCGCGCCCCCTATATCCGACAACTCCCAAACTCGGATGGTCACGGTAGGGAGAGACCGATAAAGTTCTCTCCAGGACTTCTCCTTTCTCCTTGTTGATTTTCTGTTAAGCTGGCGATAATTGAGTGAAAATTTTTATCGTGCCCGCCGTGACCAGCGCTGATTTGTTCTGTTCCTCTTAGCCTCGCCTTCCCTATGCAGTCATGTGTTCTTTGGTGATCATCCAACCCTTCCAGACACGGTTGTTTTTAAGCCACCTTTTTGAAGAGGCACATTATTCTTTCCCGGTCTCCCATTTACCGATCAGTTTCGCTGGTTTGGACCCTGTGTTTATTCATGTTCTTCCTATAAAAATTGGTGCATTTGCGCTGAAAACTCCTAGAGACGATGTAGGGTTCCCATGTTTCCCCTTCTTCTTTTCTTTTTTCCGTCTATCGCAAGCTCGTTGACTTCCTATGCAGAAGCCGGACACAAGCAGTCGCCAGCCTCCGTGCCCCTGACCCCATATCCTCCTTATTTCCGTATGTCCGTATCCCCCCCCAAAAGGGACAGTTCTTAAATTTTTCCTTTCCTTGCGATGCCGCAATTCGGCTCCTTACCTCTTCTTGAATCGGGCTCCCATTCAACATGCTTCGGGTGCGCCATATTATTATCCCTCTAGATCCCCGAATTGAAACATGCTTCCCATACAGCCAGACTGCCCTTTTATTTCCATTCCGTCAGTTTTTAAATGCTCTTCCTCTATCTTTTTTTACCCTCTGCCGGCTGAAAGACCTCTTCGTTGCAAGCATTACAGAGCCCTTCCTGTAATCTTTTTTCCTATTCCCCAGATAAGGGACACCCCAGCCCAAACCTTATTCCTGTTGTTTCAGTTAGTATGATTGGTGTCCAGATCCTTTTAACGGGGCAGCGGAGTGGAGAAGAGACCATTCTTCCTCCTTAATCCCCTGAGTCTACATAGTCACCGAATTGAGATGTATCCCCTCTCTTTTCCCATCAGGGTAAAGAAGGATCCACCTTAAGAGTGAGTTCCACTGAGGCGCTTGTTCACTCGTTAGATGCCGATTGCACACTCGCGGTTCTTAAGTCCGCTTGACTCCCCGAACCCTGCCCCGCCCAAAAGCGTAGCACGGCTATTCGACCTTCTCCCACAAGCGGATTCCTTGCCCTTTCCATTTAGCGCGCCTTTCTCGTACCGCCTAAAGGGCGACCTGTCCCTTCGCCACCTCTTGAATAACCGCATTTCAGGGGTCTTCAACGGCCTAGAGACACGCTGGCCCCGGTTTCCATGCAGGAACGCCTCCTCATGCTGATTCCCTCAGGGCATTTCGGTCGCCGGATGGATTGCTTGCTTGAGCCCCATTCGCCGACTCCCCCCGGTAGAACCTATTACCGGCGGTTCGTTCCTCTTTGACCCCCATTCTTCCTTGCCGCCGTTAAGAAGGCTTAAGGTAAAGTCTGACCACCCCCTTATTTTTCATATCGTGATTTGTGAAAGGAATAGTGCCCCCGGCCATTCTTTTCGATACGGCCCGCACCAAGTATACGGTGTCCCCTTTTCATTGAATAGATTGCGATTCAGATTGCCTATCTCCTTGAGAGACTTCTCGGCTGCCGCTCTTGTTCCCAGAAAAGAGCGTCTGTCCTTTACCAAGACGGAAATCCCCTTTCAGTAGAGGTTAAAAAGCCCCGTTTACATTCTAGTGCTCCCTTGGCCTTCGACACTGGTTGGTTATTTCGTCTTTTCCTCGAGCGGGGGAGTTAATAGGATTGAGCCCCTAATCCATCTTAAGCTGGTAATTTAATATCTCCGCCCTCGTGTTTCAGGGTGATCTATTTCCGGGTTGGAAGCCCCCCACACCTTCTTTTACTTGCGTCTGTTTTGGGTTCTAGGTTGAATCTTCCTGTCCCAACCTCCCCCGCTCCTGTTAGTTTTTCACCACGGTAGGAAATGCCGACTTAAATGCGGCGCGTTTTTGTGCATCATAATACGTTGTTTTGTTAGATCATATCCCCAGGGCTCTCAGAACTGGACTCGGCATTTCCGACCTGATTGACAACCTTTTTCTCCAGCTTGCCTGCGACCTCCCCCAAACTCGCTTGGAATTCCCGTTCCCGGAGGGACTACTCTTTTTTTCGGGGCGCAATCTCTTCATGAACCGTCCCTCCTTTTTTGAGTACTGCCCCTCTGGACCCCTGACCACCATTTAGGCGGGCCTTGCGATTCCCGCTCTCTTCAACTCCCCAACCCCTTTGGACTTGCTTCCCCTTTAACGGATTGGCGGCTGAAGTCCCCAAACGTTTTTCCTGGCGGAACAAGCTGAAAAGGAGGGCTTCTTACGGTCAACCGTCCGCAGAGGATCTTGATGTCCCCGATTCCTTATCCTCTTGCTAGACAAGGTGATCTGGTCTGATCGCACGGAACTCAACACGTCAGCAGGAGACTGTGTTTTCGGAGGATATTAACCTTTCCGCCGGCGATCCCTCTCCGTCCCCGAACTAGAACGTAAACTTTCCTCCAGACTTACTTGAAGACGTCGAAGTTTATCATGATCACGCCTCCTGTTCCCGAGCGCCGATTGCAGGCCTTTCCTCTCGGGCTTTTTTTGTTAAGGCCACCCCCCACAAAACCTCGGCGAACGCCCCCTTGCTTTCCCCCCATGAGTTTTTTCGTACTAGTTTCATTTGGATTTTCCGTCCCGGCTTTCGGAGCTTCATGGTCAAATACCCGTCAATGGTATTACTTTTTAGATCCACACTTCTCGAAAATTTCGAAAAACGGTTTGATCGTCCCGCAATATGGCATGGCCGAACTCCTGTTGCGTGCTGGAAGATCCGAGTAGACCCAGCCCCCCCCCCCCCATCTGATTCGGTGGAACTTAGGAACTTTCTCAGTACATCTTTTTTGCAATTTCCCTTCCAGCCGCTTCTTGCCCATTTAAGACAAGTTCCCTCTAGTCCACGCGACCCCGCTCTTAATGTTGCCCCAATGCGATTCCCTGCTCAGCGGGTCGGCTTATAAGATAAATTTTTCCTACATCGGTTGAAGTAGGACGCCTTTCTTTTCTTTTCTACTTCTTGAGCTCCCCTCCATATAGGTCCCCTTCGTGGCCCCCCAGAAGGGCCCCGCATTTCTTGACTCCCTTTTGGTCCTTTTTTGTCCTCCCTGATCTTTTGAAGCGTCTGTGAATTGGTTGCCCCCCACTTCGGTCTTTTCTCCCCTTCACCACTCCCCTCATCGCCAATCCGTTTTCCCAAGGTGCATTTCTCAAGCCGGACCGCGGGTTTTCTCTCATGTGCCGTTCTCGCGGACTCCTGGCCCTTTCTTTCGACTTTTTCCTTCCAAATCAAGACGCCTCTCCTTCTAGATCCTATCGCAATCGGTAATTTCCCCCACCCCGCCATTTCCTGACTCCTAGTATCGTACCCTGCCCCCCTGATTATTTCTGGCTTGCGACCACAATCTGTGGCGAACGGCCTTTTCATGGCTCCGTCGGCCTTCGTCCCCCCCCCTGCGATTGCATGGCGGCAGCCCGTTTTTTTTTTTGGTGACGGTTTGCATGGACCCCCCGACAGCGTTGACCTTGATAGAGTTTTCCATAGGCCCTTTCCCCCTTGGCATCCCCTCTATGGTTCCGCCCGCGCTTGCATTTTATTTACAGTTTTGTGGCGACTTTTCTTACAGACTGTTTTTTCCAGGACAAAAGCTTTCTTCTCAAACTCTTTGTTGTATGATTCAAACCCTGCCCCCCCCGACATCCCGCCAGGGTTGCGTTATATCTGACCCCGAGAAAATCGATCTAAGGGAGTGGGCGCTACCCCTTTTTACCATCTTTTCGCCCCCTTTCTCTTCCCTCCTGTTTTTGTTGTTGCTATGGCGACCATTGGTATAGTTTCATCGCCCACCCCCGGAACACGAGATTGTAGCCATTTAGGTGAAGAGAAGCAGGGTCGCGTCCCTGGATTCCATGACCCTTCACGCAGCTCTTTTGGGATACCCCACCACCGACTCACTGTTTTTCACACTTTGTCCGGGAAAACCCTCTGCGTCCCTAAACAGGTTCGCGCGAAAATCAGTTGTTTTCCCTTCTGGGGTGGCTTGACTTGATCTCCTCGCCTTGCTCCACCCGCTCAATCAGAAGCTGTTTTTTTTTGGAACCCGGCAACCCGTCACCCGCCGTGCCTGTTTTCCTTCGAAATCGAAAGCCTGGTGAGTTCTCCCCCATTCCCAACCGTCGCGAGAAGTGTTCGCAATGACATGATCCACCATTTCTTTCCTTTTTGTCGCATCCCCAACGAACATCTTTTTCCTTTTCCGTTCGCCCTTCCTCTCATCCTAGGGAAGTCTTGATCGAGAAATCAACCGGAAACCCCTGGGGTCCTTTTCCCGTCGATCCTTGACGGCAGCCCCCCCCCCCCCCCCATCGGCGGTTGATCATAAAAATGCCCCAATGAAGTTGCTCTAAATGCCGCGCCTTCGGGATTTTTATGCAGGCGGACGACTTTTCCTTTCCTAGCTGCCTATCGTACTAAGGGATATTCAACCAACCAAGCACCCAACCCATTCTTTTGCCCGGTTTTGTGTTTCCACCCCTCCCTTGTGTGGTTTTCTCTATTTTTTTTACCCTTGTCCAGCGGCCTTAGAAAGAACGAGCAGGCGTCAGTCCTTAACCGTTGACATTAGTCTCTTGAGAGATGGTAATCCGGCCCTGGTCTGGTCATTTCCACATTAATCGGCTTTGGCCGCGTACGGGCCGGCGGAGACAACTGTCGTACTTCTTTCTTCCCCCGCTTGCGGATACGGTCTCTGCCTTATAACTTAGCCCCATCCTTCAACCCGCGATCTAGAAAATCTCCGGGTTCTACCGTCGTCAAGCCCCCCTCTTATTTCCTCTTCTCATGGATCCTTACCTGAAGAAAGGTTTCGCATTGGTAGATTTTTGAACGTTGCCATTCATTCATTCTTCTGTTTTTACAGGGACAGAAGAGAAAACGACGCGGACCAGCACCTTGACCACCCAGTCTTTCTTCTTTCTTTTCATGGGCGTAGCAGGGTGGATTGGAGGCATTGCTCCCCCCCAGTGTGACGCCGGCCTTCGTTGCGCCACACTTTCATCCTATGGTTACCCAACTTCCACGGTGTGTGGATCATGCCCCCGTCACGCCGACGGCATTTTCAGTTGATTCCACTGCTGTACCAGAAAGTTTCTAAATGGACCAGTTCCATTGAACTAAGAAAACTCAATTGGTTTTCCACACACAGGATTCTTGAACAAGCTGGAGTATCAGATTGACCCCCGCACTTTCCGTATTCATGTTCTTCCCCTTCCGCTAGTTACTTCGTGCGCCGTCCGCATTTTTTGGAACGCCCCCTTCATGTTCCCCGTCCCCTGGATATCTTTTGACCTTGGCGATCCTTAACCTGTTTGGAGGTACTTATCTTCCGCTCCCGGGAGTCCCCCCTCTTCGACCGGTCTTTTCTCGGCATCAATCTAAGAAAACTAGGTGGACGGGTGAAGGTTTATTTTGACTGACCCATTTCCCCCCCCCTAGGCCTCCTTTTTTATTCCCCTTGTGGTCTTCTCTTTGCAGTCCCAGCTTTTCCAAGAGTCCCCAAGACGCGCAATGACGATTTTTAATAAGGTCACTCTTCTTTCCCCCCGATGGCGTCTATTCCTGAGTCTCTTCGAGTGCTGGGGGTTTCTTTACAATGCAAGTAAT
>Ga0179593_1475322_pt1 | contig 17482 bp, 12 predicted proteins | sample CZODoug2_1_08_16_FD_185931 | JGI IMG/M metagenome (GOLD analysis project Ga0179593, IMG submission 185931) | Vadose zone soil fungal communities from Angelo Coast Range Reserve, California, USA - CZODoug2_1_08_16fungal (PacBio error correction) | ecosystem: Environmental > Terrestrial > Soil >... | reverse complement strand
CTTTCTCCTCCTCCTGTAACCTCAGTGGGGCGAGTACTGCTTTCCCCTTGCTTCCGGCGTCTCTTTAGTTTAGATTGTGCGCGATCACAGCGGCTGCCTTTTTTTTTTGTTTTCCCAGGACCCCAAGAGAGTGTTGCGCTGGACAGTGTGGAGCTGTACGACGAGACCCAGATCCCTTTCCCCTGTTTTTTCTGAGGTTGCGCTCTGATCCTACCTTTCCCGCTTCCCAACCTGGCCACCTCTCCAACTTTTCGGCCGCTCTCGCTCCTTTGAGATTTTCCCAGGCTTTTGTTTCACTCTCACCCCCTGATAGGAAAAGCTAGTTTGTCCTCCACATGTCTGCTGCTCGTTCAACCTTCCTATCCAACCCATGCCTGCCCATCCATAAGGACGTCAGTCGGGTCGGACCGTATGAGGAATCTTCCGGCTTTACTGTAAGTTCTCCGGCTGTTGAGTACGCGATCCGCTTTTCCTTCTCATTTCCTGAGTGGTCTTGTTTTGCTTTTTCAGTATTCTAAGTCAGGATTCCGCATGGTTCCTTGGAAGCTTTGCGGTGCCCTCCGAGCGCGCTTCTTCCTGAAGAGGTTCAGAGGTTCTCTTGCTTTCACCTCATCTAGGAAGCACTCTTCTCCTTGATTTTCAATCGTTCTCTCTATTTTTTGTCTGCGTTTTTGGTGTTCTACTCTCTGTTTTTCTTCCTCTACGAGGTGGTTATTTGCACCTGCCTCACGAGAGAGAATTCCAGTAGACTCATCTTCGAGTTTGTTAGTTTCGGAGTGACCTCCTTTCTTTCTCTTAACGTGGGCTATATTTCTCCCACTGCCAGTCCTAGCGCACGCGCCGCGTTTCTTTCTTTACCCCCTCCTCGCAACAGCTTGAGATTCGTTTTTCCGGATTCAATTCTCACCGCGTGGGCTCGGGACGCTCGTTTTTCCTATGGTTCACTTTCTACGACGGTCCTTAATCAATTTGGCAAGCCTTGACCTCCCCTTTTTCGTCCGGTGATCGTCCAAGGCTCGTTAACCTTGTTCGGAGAGATGTTTCTACCGGCGTTTAGGTAACCTTCTCCCTCTTTTCGTGGACTGATAATATCATGGATTGGGGGGTGTTTTTGATCACATTCCCCCTCTCCTCTGTTTTTTTTTTTTCAGCCCCAGCGACGCCTACCCACAATTTACTTCACCTTGTTTCTCGCATGATTCATCCTCGGGGCCTGGGTTTTTTTTTAATGACCTTTCTTTCCCGTCCCAGGTCCAGTGATCGTCAGCTCTTTCCGCGGTGTTTCCGGCGCATCCGCTGCAGCTCGTTCTATTCCTCATTTCCCGGTTTTTTGAGCCAAATAAAACATTCCCCTCCGGCCTGGAACCTACTCGGTGATCATGTTAGAACTCCTCTTTCCAATCCTTCCTTTCTTCTTTCCTTCTTTGTTCCTTTTCTCTCCCGCTCATTGCCACCTGAGGAGCTGGTTGGCTTTTCTGTGCCCCCCAGAACTGAAAGATCTCTCGTCTTTACTCGATGTGCAGTGTCCGCGCGTCGCACGGAGTCAGTCTCTGTAAGCCCCCCTCTCCCTGATAAGTTCTACCCTCCCTTTTCTTTTCCTCTTCCTTCTACCGGGAGAAGTGCAATCGGTTGCTCCCCTATACCTTTCGTTGGTGTGTTTTTTTGGGGTCGGCTTTTCCAGGGCGACACGGAATCGCCCGGTGAATTCCCTTCTTCGTTTTTGGGGTTAATGGGCATGTAGGTCCTTTCAGTAGCGCCCCTCACACTTTGCGTCGCTCTTTTTTTCCCAGGTCCGATGTTTTGCCGTTCTTTTTGAAGGTATGTTTTGTTCCAGACCGCGGCCCCCGACTGGATGATGGGCCCTCCGTTCCCAGGTCCGGTGAGAAAGATCTTTTGTTTAGCAGCTGTTTCAGATTTCTTTTTTTACGTCTTCCGCCTATCTTGGCGTGGCCGCCACTTTTTGGAACACTCTCTTCCTTCGTTGGTTTGGCGCGTCTTACTCTTTAGCTTTTCAAACATTACCTATCTCGGACAGATCCCCCTTTCCCCGTATGCTTCGAGGTCAGGTTGGTGAGGGTTGTTATCTTCCTCTGAAAGGGATTCCCCCCGGTGAGCGTAGCTTCCAGTCAGGGACTTTACTTCCCAGCTGACGGCCACGGCCGCCTTTTTTTCTTAGAGCAGGAGGTACACCGCCTCCCGCCAGTTTATAGGTTCCGCCATGCGTCCCCCCTTTCTGTTGGTTAATTATGGCTTTATGGGTTTTCCTTTCGCCTATTCTCTTCCTTGTTTGGTTTTTTCTGTTCTCGTGCCTTCTCTTAGATGTCGTGCCAGACCTTTTGTGGTTGTTGTTTCTTTTAGTTGAGTCGTTTCGCTTGCGCGGTGAATCTCTTTTTTGGTCCTTTTTTCGTGATTTTTTCCCGTCCAGCTTTCAGGTACTTCCATTGTCCGTTCCGTTTTTTTGTTTCGCAGGCTCTGCCGTGGCCGAGGTTCAATAGTCCCTCTTTTCACCTTGCCACAGAGATTTGCGTCCCCTTTCTTCGGCGTCGTAATTTCTTTCACCTTCGTTGTTTTTTTTTTTTGATTTTCGCCGTTGCAGGCAATTATTAATGGTTGTCCCGAGGTTTCACCCCCCGCTGTTGAGGGGAGAAGTCCGCTCCTTCTTTGACAAGCCGGAGTGGCGGCCCTCTTGGGTCACTCCTACTGGCTTTTCGTATTGGGGTCGTTTCCCCAGGGATCACCTTTACCGCACTGCTCGTCTCGAGTAGGGCCTGAGGCACCCGATTATTTCTTCCCCCTTTTTTTTTAGGGGTGACCGTCAACCTGCCGAGGTGCTGTTGTCTTGCGGAGTCTTTCTGGGGTCTTTCGGTTTAAAACGAGTATTGAACTTTTGGCAGGACGGATTGTTTCTTAGTTGTCTTTTGCCATCCAGGAACGATGACGGTTTTTTGGTCCTTTTCTCACCCCGGTACGTGATGCTGCCCGAAGGTTTTTTGTTCGCCTGGCTGTGGCTTCCCGTCTGGATAGGAGCGGTGACTTCTTCCGTTCTTTTTTTTTTTCATCTCGAACCCAGGAAGTCGTGGGGACCCCTCTCTCAGGTTAAGGCCCCTTAACCACCCGGTGGCTCGCTGGTGACGTCGCGGCCGTACTGTTTGATGGGGTTCTCCCCCCGGTTTCACGTCAACGGCTTTTTGCTTAGGCGCTTTTACGTCCCCTTCTTGTGACGCGATGCTGTTCGGCGTTTATTCCCCCCGGCATCCGTTTTGCACGCCCCTACGTTTCCCCCTTTTTTGGAAGATGAGGCCCTTGCGCTTTTTAACTTTTAGAAGCGCGTTTTCGTGATCGTCTCGGATCGGTTGCCTTGCTGACGGTGTCCAGACTTGTTTTTCGTCACGCTCGGTTCCTTGAGTTTTCTTCCCCTTCCCTCTGGCGACCAGGGATTACTCAAGCACCCTTTTATGTGCACGTCCGGCCACTCACTATGGCGATTCCCGTTAGCTATTGATCGTACCCGAGAAGCCCTGTTCTGTTGCCCTTCCCAAGTTCCAATCCACAGGTGAATCCCAACCACCTTCCCCTGCAAGCCCCTTCTTTTACTCTCTTTCCCTCCCTTTGTTTACCTCTTGTTAAGACGGGGCCTTTCGGACTTTGAGTTTCCTTTTTGTCCTGGAGTAGAGTCCCAGTTCCAGAGACCGTGTTTATGAAGGTCCTTCTCTGGAAATACGCTTGGATCGCAATTTACGGGTCCTGACCCCATTAAGTTGCTGCGTAATTAAACCTCCGGGTGTATCCCGCTCCTTTCCCTCCCCAGGTCCTAGTTATCCCTCTCCTTGACGGTCAAGGCTTGTCAACCGTAGAGGGGCAGTGCCTTCTTCCCCGAGTTTCCCCGATATCTACCGGAACCCCCCACTTCCGGTCATTGCATCTTCCCAGGCAAGTGACCCCTCTTGTTCACACACGATAGCATGTTGTGACCATCCCGAATCATCTTAGGTTTTTTTTTCCTGAGCCCCGAGAGCCCTTCTAGCAGTTGATGCAACGTTTCTTCTCCCCACCCCCTAGTGACTTCTCCCGGAACCGATCTCACCTTTTTTTCCGGTTATTTGGACCGTCAATTGTCCTTTTTCCCCGAAGCCGGTTTTTTGTTAGAGCTAGTTACGGTCCGCGCTTTCTTATATGCCCTCCGGGAAGTCCCACAGGCCGGCTGGCCCCCCACCACTCAGTTTAAGTCCAAGGCACGTCCGGTTTCTTCTCTGGAACCCCTGACGAATCTTGGCTTAGGAAATAACATTTGGACTTGACGGTACTCCGAACCTTTTTAGCCCTTCAAAGTATCTTTGACCGTAGCGCACGCCCCAAATAAGTTTACGGCCCCAGATACATTTTACAAACCCCGGTCGTTGATTTCCGTCAATAACACCAAAGTTGTTTACGGTGACTCGCCCACATAGAGTCCGCTTCCCGTCCCTGAGGTCCCTTTAGACTTTGAAAGCTACGACACAAGAGAGGACCCCTTGTCTTTTTCAATGGAAGGAGCTTTTTTTTTGCATTAATTGGATCTTTTTCCTAGTAGTCACCCTCAAACGAGTTCGACTCTCTTCACCCCAGTTCAAGTTTTCGCCACGGCGGAGCAGTTCGATTTCCCTGGTTACTCGACCTCGGATGCCGTCAAACGACACTTTCGTTTGACTTTTTCTTCAAATATATGTCTTACCAAAAAGGTTACCCCTTTTGATTGGATCGCACGGACGTTTCCTCTTTTCTTCCGGACAAACCAGGGTCACTTAAGAATTGATCTTCCAATTTAGCGTGAAAGATACCTCGGACCTTTGTCGGTTTGGCTGCACCCATCACGGCACCGGACCAGAATTACCAGTCTTCTTCCTTCTTTATCATTCGAGACTCAGTCGACACGAGCACCACCCCACAACACCCCCACGGCGTTGATTCCCCTTCTATAATTCCTCCCTGATCCCTAAGACCCCCATGACACCCGGGACTCATTAGGCTTTGACCGCTCCTATGTCTGACCTTGAAAAAACCCTTCTCTAGGGCAGGCCATGAGGACGTTCCTACACCCCCATCTGAAGGTTTTTGACCCTATCATTCAGATGGCATATACCCCTGCGGAGGACCGTTTAATTGAAGTTGTGCTTTACTTACTTTCAAGGGTACAGTCCCTGGGCAGATAGTTTTTCCGGTGCGCTAGTGATTGGACGATTACCCCTCCCCCCCCAAGGTCACTTACCCTATGGAGACCCTCTCCTGCACGAGGGTGGGTTGATTTTGTTTGTCCCTCCGATATTTTCCCTGAACTCGGCCCCCGATCGATACCCACGGTGTCGACAAATTCCGCGGCTCGCGGATGTGGTCCCCTTTCTCCCGATCTCACATGCCGCTACCCTTATCTAACAGGCGACCTTTTCCCGAAAGCACCTTGTGAGTTCTTTCCACCAGCCCCGCCTCTCAACAGATTAGGGACCGGAAACCTCTCTCGTTGCCCTTGAGGGGGCGGTGCTCTATGCCAAGAAACTGTGACCCGATTTTTCCCTCTTATGTCTTTTTTCTGACGTATTATCCCTTAGTAACCCTGGCAGATTCCCCTGACCCAGACTGCCAAAAAGACCTCCTGACTGTTACTTCGCCCGGATGGCCTTCCTCCTTCTCGGGGTGGACGATGACCCACCTTTTAGACCTTGATCAGTTGTTTTGAGCAGAGTGACATCTCCCTCCCCTTTCATGACTCCTTTTGGTTGCGGAGTCCATGCCGGGTGATGACCGGACAATCATCCCCGCGGCCCAACTTGTGTAGCGCACTGTAGTTTTTCCCTTGATTCATAAGTTCCCCTGAGGTTGAGGATGTTCTTGTCGTTGCGCAACGACGATGATAACTTAGTTGGTTTTTTTTCATCTTCGGTGTTGTAGGTGAGGAGCTCTCGCAGCGAGCCCGATTGACTGCCGACGAAATATCTTCAGTTTTTCTCACACCTTTCGCATGTTTTCCCCGATCGGCGGCTCTTTTTAGCCATTCATTTTTGGCGAAGTCGCCCGCCTAGTGTCCCCTCTTTCGATCCGGTCACCCACACTGATTTTTGGGTCCATGGTGGGTGAGTTCCGTCGATATTGGCGAGCTTTCCCCTCTCATTGTTTTCCTTAAACCCCCCGCCCAGTTTACCCGAATGTCCTCTTCCCAGATTTAGGGGCGAAGGTTAAGTTTCTCTACGGTGTAAGGCGCCGCCACCGGGTTTTTTGGCTCCTCGATGACACCGTTAAGTATCTGCTTCAGAGGTGTTTCCTTAACAGGCCGCCCCTTACGTTTCCCACCCTCTGCGACCCCCTTTCTCCCGTACATGTTGCTTTATGACGGATGGTCCTGACCCGTCTAATCAGCGTATTCTTTTCGCGGTTTTTGTGACCCTCTTCCTTCTGTCAGAGAGGCCGCTCGACCGTTTTTTTCGTTGATTCTACGCGCCCGCGAGAACGCACTGCTGGTCCGCCCCTTTTTCACCCGGTCGCCGATACTCTTTCTTTCTTTTTCTCTTTTTTGAATTGCAATTGCTTTCCCCCCCTCCCTCTCACTGATGCGAAAGAATTTTATGACCCCCCCCAAGCCTTCCCCCGCACCACGCGTCAGCTCCAGACGTTTTTTTACGTATCATCGTGGTTTTCTTCTTTCAGTGAGGAACGCTCCCGCCCGTGTCCCGTCGAGGGTGGCTGCCCTTGAGCGATTGAAAGGCTTTTTTTCTTAGATTTCCGGCACCACGATGCCTTCGACCGGCCAATCCGGTAGGGCATGCCATTCTCTAAGCAACAGGGCGGACGTTACCTATCCAGCGACTCCCTTCCCTAGCCTTCCCGGCCCTATGGTTTGTTTCGAAAGCCCCGGCCTGAATGGCTTTTCCTGGCTGGATGATTGGGGCTTCCTTCCTTTGGACGAAAACAAGTCTCTCGTGCCTGCGGTGGCCCCTCCCTCTCTCTTTCGGCACCATGACTCAAGGTGTCCTATTCTAATCTTTTCCTTTTGGTTTGATCGTTGGTGGCAGGATTTTGCGTTGCTGGGAGTTCTGACGGCACGATCACCTGTCCTTTTTTTCGCTTCACAGCGTTTTTCCTCTTTTCAGTCCGCTGCATGTCGTTCTGGTCCACAGGTTCTTTTCCGCCAAGAATTTGCCTGAGGTTCGTTCCCCTTTGCCACATAGCGTTCGCCGGCCCGCAACTTCTTTCTACTTGACCCACGGTTGCGTTTTTTCCTGTATCTCCCCCTCTCTTTCTATGTGGACTTTGCAGTCTTCAGTGTTGGGTCTGCGTAGGATGGGGCAAATAGTGCGTTCCGCTTTGCCCGCTGAGTGGCGATCCTGGCCGCTTTTGAAATTTTCGCCCTGTGGACCTGCAGACCTCTTTTGCAGTTAGCTGCCACAGCTGTTTTTGCAGCTCCGCAGGCTTACAAGGGTCTTTATTTCCCCCGTTGGCCCCCCTCGTTCCCACCTTGACTTTCCAACCGTCACATTTGAGAGTTCCTGTTTTTTTTGTAGGACCCAGGTGGGCACGTGGTGCACTTCTCAGAGCTTTTCAACACTTTTTATCTTCGCTCTGTCATCTCTGGCTGTTTAACCGTGATCCCCCTTTTCGTCCGCTCCAGCCGTTCCGGCTTTGGAGACTATCGTTTTTCCATTGATTTTTCAGCGGATCTGCCCGTTTAGGTCGTGCTTCGCCTTTCTTAAGCTGGATTCTCTCCCTTTTTGCCTTTTTCAGTTGGCCTTTGTGCAGTATTTTTCTCCGCTTTTTTCGCCTCTCCTTTGCGTCATTCCGCTTTGAAGCCTGGAGATTTTAGTAATTCCGCAGGCGGCCTAGGAGCGGGCCCTCAGCTGAACCTCAAGAACGACGCCACGACGTTAGCGGAGGGTCGGACCTTTTTTTTTTTATTAATCTCGTCAGGTTCAAGTCTCTTTCCTTCCTTTCACGCGAGCGCATTACCTTCCGAGAAGGTAGAGGTCTGCGGGTTCCTTTCTTATTTGGCCCTCAGTTTTGCGTTATCTGGTGACCGGGCGCTCTCTCCAAGACAGTCCGATCCGCGCGCTTCGAATGCTCACTTAAGTTCCAACCCCTCTCCCTTTTCAATAATCGCGCCTCTCAGGAGTCTCACCACTTCCGTCCCCATGTGATGTCGGGAGCCCTTCGGGTTAGGCCTTTTCGGCCTCCCACAGGGGTCACAGCTTTCGAAGCGGGCCGTCATGGACTGAACGAGGAGCGGCCTCCCCCTTTGAGTTTTTCCCCCCTGCTCTGCTCTACTTCTCCTTTTGACGCACGGGACCTGGGCGGTTTTGTTTCTCCCCCTCTCTTCGCGCTATCTTTCCAAGAAATTCGGCGGCTTTTTTCCCTCACCCACCAGGACATCCCGCACAGTGTGGGCGCTCGACCTTTTTTTTCATTCCTTTTTCTCCTTTGAGACTGGAATAAAGTTTTACTTCCTTTTCTCCTTCCCTTCCTCAGAATCATCCCTCTCTTTTTCGACCCGGTTCATGCGCATCAGCACAATTTATTTCGGCCGATCCTCCCTTCTTCCGGGCGCCGCTTCTCGCGCTCACCCCCCAAAACAGTCCAAGATCTGCCATGCGACCACAGACTTCTCATCGTCCGGACGATGTCCATCCTCGCCCCCCGTTCGCTTGCTTTCTAACGTGCTCTCACGCTCATTTCTCCCATGGGTTTCGATTTTTTTTATGGCGTTCAGGTCATCAACCCCCTTTCCCTTGAAGATGCCGCCGCAGTATCCAGTCTCGCTGCATTCTCCCCCCCCAGGAGATTTTTAATCCGTCCTCCAAGGTCCCAACGAACGTCTTGTCTATTTCCGTTCTTCCTTTTTTGGACTCGGGCGCTACGATATCCAGGTCCGTCTTTTTGGTCTCGTGGTTGGTCGGCCAGATGCCCAGGCTCCCCTGCGTTGAAGGAAAGCTCTTTTGGCCCTCCGAACTTTTTCTTTTCGCGCAGGATCCCGCACACCGCAAACCTGGGTCATTTGTGGTTTTTCCTTCCGCCTGTTTCCGGCGTTGCCAGGTAGTGCAGACCGGGATGAGTCCGTTCACAGGTCCCGGTGTCTTCAAGAGTTTTTCCTCTTTCGCGGCGTTTTGAGATTCGAGGCTCCGTTCTTTTTCTTTTTGTCGCTTTTCGACGCTGTCTTTTTTTTCCACTTCTTCTTGCCAACAGGTCTCTTTTCGAGTTTTCTTACTCTTTTTCCCCCCACAGGCACCCTGCCGCTCGTTTAGTCTATTGTTTGACCGTCTTTTTGTGTAGGTTTTGTGAGGTGAGGCTCTTCAGCCCAATCTGTGAGCTTCTTCCCCCTCGTTTCATGGCACGGCATCCTGTAAGCCGGAACTGCCGTAGTTAGAGGCAATTCTCTAGCGAGTTACCAGCATCCGCTTGTTTGGCAGGTTTCCCTTTGTGAAACCTCCCTTCTCTCTATGGCCTCTCTTCCGGACTTTGTAGTGGTTTGTCAGTCTTTTGTAGTGAGATGGTAGTTGGTTCCCTTCAGTGGTGGTGGTGTGGTTGTTTAGTTTTAGTAGTAGATGATCCGACTTCTTTGAATATATTTTTTCCTCTGTCTCGGTTTCCTTGATGGAGAATTTACGACGTTGCTTTTTAGGTACGTCCTGTTGCTCCCGTCTTTGGGTGGGCGTCCGGATAGTTAGTGAAGCATTCCCATCTTCTTCTGGGTCCAAGGGTCACGCTCTTGGGCCCTCTCTTTTTTTGTATGGTACGTTAGGTGCTCGTTACTTAGGCTGAAGTTTTTTTTTCTGTTGTCGGCCTTGATGGGTGATCGGTTCTACCGATGTGAGGGTCTCCGCCTTAAGAGTGGAAGTTGGTGGTGCCGACCTTTTTCCGTGTATTTTCACGGCGACCTGTGTATAGTATTGCGGATAAGTTTTCTTCAGGGCTCACTACCCTCTACGTTCCGCGAGGGCCACCACCTCCTCTCTGTTTTTCGCCCCCTTTTTTTTTTCTTGTCTACAACGCGGTGGCTGGTTGCCTCGTTCAGGCAGGCTTTCAGTTTGGTCTCGGTCCCATTTCTAAGGTATTACTTTCTGTCTGCCTCCAAGTCCACTATCCGGCATTCCTTTGATCTTCTTTCTTTTAAGGACAGTGTTTTGACTGCCCCTGACAGGTTGTTTTTTCTCGAGGCCTTTGGACCAGGTCTTCTTCCCGCCCTCCTTGGAGTTACCCTGAATCTCCCACCAGGCCGTTTTTTCGGGACAGTCCCCGGGTCCCCCCCAGTGAACGTAACAACCCCGGTTATGAGTCCTTTAACGATTTTGGTGGGTAGCGACCCTTGACAAGTCAAACCTGTCTCGTGAGGCGGTTTTCCCCCTTTGAAGCTCTCTTTTCCTGCGTGATTTCCCCCCCCCCGGCTCTATGTTGAAAGCGTAGTCTCCTGCCTTGTTTTGGGAATCCCCTGCGCTTGGTTCATTTTTTCCCTAAGAGAGTCTTTTCTTTTAGTATCGTTGTCTGGCTGCCCCCTTTTTCCCTTTTCCCTTCACTCTTCAGTATACCTTTCTTTGCTTAAAAGGGAAGCTCTTCCGCTTTGAAGTACTTCCTAGGGAATTTGCGTCCTCCCCCTAACTATGCGATCCCAGTTCTTTCCTTTCCAAGGTCCCTTACCCTTCCTCGGGCTGAATGGTCACTCTTTCACAAGTGCGACCTCCACCCCGTTACGAGAAATTCAACTTCTTCCCCTTTTTTTTTCTCAGGAGACCCTGTTCCTTTTCTTTTTGTTTCTCCCTTTGGAAGGAAGAGGAGTTCCATTGTGGGTACTGGGTTTCTCTTTCCTGCGTCGGACAACTACTTTATATAGCCCCCCTCTGTTACGGGCACTTCACAGTTCCCGATGAAGTACTCTTCACCTTCTTTGGGTCTGCTACTTAAATGTTTCCAACTACACTCTCCTTACAAAGCGATTACGTCGTTGCGGTAAAAAGTAAAGAAGGGCCGCCCCTGAACTCTTCATTACGCTACGCCCTCCCCGGGAAAAAAGAACGTTCGTATTCCACTTACTCCAGCTTTTCACCAGAGACCTTTTTTTTACCCTCCTTCATCCTATTTTCGGGGAATCTCCCGAGCCGCCCCGTAATTGAGTTCCCAGTGCTCCCCCATCGTGACGGAAGCTCAAAGATCTCCCCCTTTTTTTTTCCTGGTCTCCTTTACTTTCCCTACTAAGGACTGGTTTTCGATTTAGTGTCCTCCTTAGGGCGTTGCGGCCCGATCCTTTGACTTTCCCCAGACCGGTCCCTCACATTTCCATACCCCCCCCTCCTTAACGTAACCATCGTTTTATCTTTTCAAATGAATCAATCTTTGACATCACCTGGGCCCTGACGTAATAAGCCTCTAGAAAGTTCCGCATATTTTCATTCCCCCCCCTCCGAAGACTTCCCCATATTAGTGATTCACCGTAAAAGTTGTTCGCCCATCGTTTTTATATTTGAAATCTAGTATAAGCTTCCGGCGGCTCCGGAAAGTATTAAACCATACTATCAGTAAGGTACTTTCCCCCCTTTTTCCCCTGAGGAAGAACCTCCCTGTTCTTCCAACCCACCGCAGTTTATGAGATACATCCCCCTCTTTTAGTCACCCGTCATTACGATTTTATGAAACTTTCTATCCCTCCGGATCTTTCCTATTTCATCATCCTACTTTTGAAATCACTTCCCGACACCCTTGGTTGCCGAAAATATATGTGGCCACCTTTGTGACCCCTGATTGTATTTTAACCTTCCTTCCTACCCTGTCCTATAAGAAAGAAGCACAGAGACGTCCAACGTCGTAGTGCCTATTACCTCTACTCTTTCTGGTAGACTTGCCCCATAACGGCACCAAGACGCCAATAGCGCCTCCGTTTAATGCTCTCCCGCAGTCCCCCTTCAAAAACACCAACCACCCCGGAGCGTCAACCCATCCCCTATTGCACTACCCCCCCTACCCCCGTGACCCTTTCTCCTTCTTTCAGACACGAAGAAGAGCAGTCACTCAAAACAGCTGCCGGCACTCGTCACTCTGACTGACCCCCCTGCAACCGGCGTTTCTTTATATCTCTTCTGCCTTACACCGTCTCATTAAGTGAGGTTTACCATCTTCAGTATTCACAAGACCGTAAGGATCTCCACTTCGCCTAGTCATTCGGGCTGAGTCCACCCCCCTCCACCAAACTCCCTCCCTGGACGTCCTCAACCTAGACTATGAGATGTGTCTTACCCTCCGTCTTTCGATTTATTGCCCACCCCTCTATTCATTTGGGTACTAAACACCTTTCTTCCCAACAGACTAGGCTCTGTATGCCTCGTACTCTCCAATGCCGCATCACTCAATCTTTCTTTGCACGCGACCTTCTTTCCCTCCTCCTTTGATAAAGTAGTTTCCCGTTTCTTCCAACCCATGACTCAGCACTCAGGTGAGTCCTTCAACAATTTCTTTGACCCTGAGGGGTAGGTGCTCTGTCTGCAGTCCTCCCCCTTCCCTTCCGGTCACCATCCTTCATGAGCCTTACGCCTTTGGCGTCCCCAAAGGGAATCCCCTAACCACTACGCCCCACCGTACGTGCCTAGGTCTCCTCTTCCCTTAGCCTGTCCCTCTTTACTGCTCCCAATTTCCTTGGTAGATTTGTCAGGCTTTTTATCTACTTTTCCTCCTCTCTGTCCATCTGCCAGATTTAATGGAACCTTCTTTTGGAATTCAGGTTGATGTCCCGACATCCAGCCCACAGGGCCCCATGGTGGTCTCTCCACGCTTGAGGCTGCCCGTTGCGCCCCCGCAGTCCAGACCTCAGGATGGATTGTTGAGCTGTCGTTACGGACGATATCCATTTTCGGTGTTCCGTCTTTTCTTGTTGTATTTCGGGAGAGTGGCTTCTGCGATCGAAATATCCAGATTCGCAGTTTCATTTTTAGCTCTCTTTCTGACGATCTGGAGGTCAGCCCGTATCCCCCTCCTTCGTTTTTCTGGATGACTTAGCTTTCCCCGCAGTTAACTTCCCGACAGGGCCCGAGCTTTCCCACCACGATGGTGCGCTTGTTGGTTGTGAAGGGCCTTTTCCATTTATTGCGCTCCTGAGAAGTCGTCTGTGGCGACACCACAATCCCTTCTCTTGAATGAATCGTCATGATAGGGGAGCCCGGTAGTCTAAGACGGTGGTAAAGCGCTTAAAGTTTTTTTTGCCCTACTCTTCCGTAGCAGAAGGCGCCTTCGTTCCCGTCTTCCCGACCCTTCTGACGCCCTTTGAACTGGAAAACTGAGTTCCCCTGAGCACTTTTGCTTTTGTCTTTTTTTCTTGTGCGCGCGCTTTTTCAGCGTTATGCCCAGTTTATTTTTTGGTTTTTTTTGCCGCAATTGAGCAGAGCGGTCGTCCGCAGCGTTTTTCTCTCTCCCTCCCGTTACCAGGCCCTAAATTCTGTGGCCCTCTCACGACCTTTCTCGGCTGAATGTCGGAAATTCTTCGCTTCGGCACTTGCACGTTTCCCCCCTTCTCCCTCGTTCTGAACCTTGAAAGAATGAGAACCCCCCCCAGCTCTAGGCTTCTCCTCCCCCTTTTAATAAGTTAATAGTGGCGGTGATTGCCGTTTTTTCCTTTTCTCTAAGCCTCTTTTCTGAGCGCTTTTCTTTCCGCTTCCGTCCTTTTTCTCCATCCCTGACCAGTCTCCAGATCCTCCACCTCTATTGGTTCTAAGTTTCTTTCCTCCTGACGCAGAGGGGGACATATCCTCCTCGGCGATGTCCCGAAAACTTTTCTTCGGGTGACGCCACGCGGCCTGCTGGTTGAGTGCTTCTTTCTCTTTTTTCACGGCAGATAGGCGACTAGTGGCCTTCGTCTAGTGCCGTCTTTTCTGACGCGCCAGGTTAGTGAACACGGCCGCCCCCGGTGTCCTCGTTTGACTTTCCTGGATATCTTTTTTGGATGACGTTTTTGTTAGTACGGTTTCAGATTTCCTTGATGTTTTCTTCGATGACGCGATACACCTTGTCTTATCTGTTGCGAAAGATCCAAAGCAGATTTTTGGCTCCTTCGCAAGCGCTTGTTTCCTTGCAGGTTTCCTTGCCATAAATGAGGTCCGTTCATATTTTTCCCCAGAATTCTCGGCCTTTTGCCGCATTAGTCCCCCTACCCCCTTCCGGTTGTGAATGCCGGCATCATCTCTCTCCATTCTCTTGCTATATTATGGACGCCATCCTCACGTCTTTTTTTCGTTCTGATGTAAATAGTGGCACGACCGTTGATGTGTCCTGAATTGTGCCGCTCACGCCCTAGGCCCATTTTTCTCTTTGTGCACTTTCCCTCTGCGTGTCGGAGAATTCTGCTTTCCCCCAGCTTGGTTGGTTTTGCAGCTTTTCCCTCGAAGAGAACACTCAAGGAAAATGGATCGCCTCTGTAGAGACATCCCCTTACGTCAAAACTATCGATCGCCAACTCACGGTTTAGATGTTGAGAGTATTAGGTCCCTTTTGCACGGGTGCCTCAACGTTTCTTTCCCCTCTCCGGTCCCCTTTTTTCTCGGTTTTTTCGTATGTTAGCGGCATGCTCGGCACAGTCCTTGCATCATCCGCAAGCCCCCATTCGCGGCATGGGAGCCCCCGCGCGCTTCCGGGCGGTGCACTCCCGAGGGCGGATCACGTCGCCGGTTGTTTTCTTAATCCTGGCCTTTCCCTGAACTACCTTGCGTTTTTATGGACTTTGGTGCTATGGAGTAAGCTCTCTCCTGGAAGGCGCTGAAGCGGCGCGTTTTGAGCGTTTTTGGAAGACTTCGTCTTTCTCACTTCCGGAAGCCCTTACGCGACGAGTTAGTGTGGATCAACCTTTTTCTTATTTCTTTTTTGTTGATGTTTTCTCTTTTAGCTTCCTCCGATGAGGGGCGAGGCAACGGCACTCTGCCACCGCGATCGATTGTCCCTCAGAAGTCTTTGCTTCTGCCGCCGTCTAGCGTGACCCAGCAGGGGTTTATCTTTCTTTTTTTTATCCACGCCAGTCGTTTGTTTTGCGCCTCTATTGCACTGAAGCGTTCCCCAACGCTGGACATGCTGCATCACTTTCCGTACGTCGCTTCGTGTCCCCAGGTCCGTCATCACCGCCATTGGACTGCTCGGGCGCTCGGGTTCCGTTGGCCACTTCGCCGACTGTCCTGAAGAAAAAGGGACTCCTTGTCACCGACGGGGAAGTATGTGCTCCCCCCGGCTGAGGAGTCGAGCACACATTTTAGGCTTATGCGGTTTCCTTTGTTGAATTGTCTCTTTCTATTCCCGCTAATTCTCGGCTGGGTTAGGGGTTTTTTTCAATTTCTCTTTCTCGCTGCTCTTTCCCCCAAGAACTGGCGGGACGTTCCCCTTTCAAACGCCGCGCACCTAGTGTGTTTCCGTGCTTTCCTGTTCACTTTTTTCCCCTGGGCTAATATAAAGACCTTCCTTTGGCCTTCCCTCTCTCTTCATCCGCTTCTGAGATTCCTTTTTCGTCTGCCCCTTCCTGCAGATAGTTCTATCCCCTCCTGCCGTTTTCTTTTCTCTTGCAGAGCATACACCCCACATCCAGCCGTGATTTAATCAGGTTGATAATTCTCCCTCCCTCTCCCATACTAGAATCCCTTTCGGACTTGTTCCCTTTTGTTTCTAGCTCACATTTGGCCGCTGGATTTTTTTGCTTTTTTTCCCCACCCTTGAATTTTTTTCTACAGCTTATCCAGGATATGGGTTTCCCTCTCGTCTCACAAGTCTCTCTCCCGCAGCAAGAGATGCTCACACTGCAACGTTTGGTTTTACTATCTGCCGCCCTTCTGCTTTCCACTTTTTTTAGAACCCCCCGAGATTCCAATTGTTTCTTGGTGTCATGTCTGGGTTGTTACTTCTCTTTTCCCGGGTTTTTTAACGGATAGTTCAGGTGAAGGTTTTCCAGTCCCAGTGGCTGTAATGGCAGTTATTGCCTCTATTCCCCTCCCCCAAACCTGGCAGTGATGTATGCACCCAAAGCGTCCGGTTGAAGTCTGGTTGCTCCCCCCGGTCCTGGATGCTGCATTTTTTTCCCAGGTCAGCACTTTGAGACAGAGATCTAGTTGAGGGCTTTGAGATCGCGGAGGACCTCCGCTCCGATTTATGGTAGCACCACTTTTTGAATAGTTGGGTTTTGTCCGGAGTTAGGTTTTCTGGGAACCTCGGCTGTCCCCCAAAAAGGCACCACCAGATGACTTTGAAGTATTTCGGTGGCGAACGCTTCTTTCTTATTTTCTTTTTTGAGGGTTTTCTATCTTCCCCGCTTCCACGATTCTCACATGAATTCCCCATGTACTGTTCAAATGAATGTACGCGCACCGTCCGCCGCCTTTTCGTCGGCCGACTTAGTCCAGTAAAGCCGTCCCCTTTTATCGTCTTCATCCTCATTTTTCTTCCCCATTGATTTTTTTAACTTTCCTCTTCTCGGTGTTAGGGATGTCATCCGCATACGAGTCCCTGGTGGTCGTCGTGATAGTTTAGTAGATGTCGCTTTGCTGCGTGGTTTTTTGTTTTGTTCTAGTGTTAGATGAGTTTCGTTTATGATCCGTTTAACTGGGTCGTTCTTTTGTTCTCTATTTCCTTTATTTGAATCAACATCTTCTATCGTTATAAAACCCCGGTCCGACTTGCATCTCTCTTTTTTCGTTCCATGACCTCCGGGTTTTAGCCGCAGGTTTCTCGTCTCTTTTCACCGTAACCCAGATATATGATATTTTTTTTCTTTGATGGTAACTTTCTCTTGCTCGTTCACACCGGCCGCGCTCTCGACTTTATTGCCGTTGCGGGACACAAGCTTACTGGAAACTTTTTTTTCTCCTTTCTCAACTATGTTGAGGTATCTCCCCGCGCCGTTGCTTTCACTACCCCTCTAAGCCTTTTATTCACAGTACGTCCTCCTCGTTCTTTTACACCGTTGGCCGGCAGGTATCCTTACCCCCTTCCTTTCCTCTTAGCGATTCCACCTCGCTAAACGAGATGTTCTCCCCTTTTTGGTTACGTTTCCCTTAAACTCCTATTTGCTGGTTCGTCGCACGTCTTTTATTTAGCGAGACCTTCAAAGTCCTGGACTTGGTTTTTTGATGCCTTTCTTCCTTTGATGAAAAGGTCCACGATTCTTTAGTTGGTTTCCCTGTCGGATCGGTTCAAGTTACAACGTTGTACTGCCCTGCAGTGTTTTCTTATTCTCCTGCTTATTGAAAGTTCGGTTCATTTCGGAGCGACTCGACCTGACTTGCTTCCCTGCCTCTAGAAGCCGCTTAGGTCTTACATTTCCCATTAGTCAGTTCTTCACACAATTGTGGAGATGTTGGTTCTTAGTCCCGGAAGTTTTGAGGGTTTCCTGCCGACTGTCGATACTTTCTTCTTCTCCCGGTGATACCCCGCCGGTGTAATCTTTTTTTGGACATGATTCTTCCACCCCGGATCTTCTTTTTGCCCTCTTTCTTTAGGTCGGTTTTTCCTCTTAGGA
>Ga0179593_1571873_pt1 | contig 17483 bp, 17 predicted proteins | sample CZODoug2_1_08_16_FD_185931 | JGI IMG/M metagenome (GOLD analysis project Ga0179593, IMG submission 185931) | Vadose zone soil fungal communities from Angelo Coast Range Reserve, California, USA - CZODoug2_1_08_16fungal (PacBio error correction) | ecosystem: Environmental > Terrestrial > Soil >... | reverse complement strand
CTTTCCTCGAACTCTCCCTTCCTAATCCCGTAAAGCGATTTTTCTTCCTTGGCACACTGCCGAAACTCCCACCTTTTATTGCCGCCGGCATTCTCACTCCTTTCTGAAACAGGAAGCAGCCATGATCTCCACCTTTTCCCTTTCGAACCTCTCCCCCCTTCCCCCTCTCTGAGGACGGCTCCGTGAACGGGCCTCCCTTTTCTGCTTGCGCCGAGTCGACACCGGAGTCTTTCGCTCCTGATAATCCCCTTTTCTTTCCTTTTTTTGATTTCCATCGTCGATCGCTAGCCTCTCTTTCGCGAACATCGGTTTTTCCAAATCTCTTCTCTCCCTGCGACGAGGATGCGACTTTTTTCCCCTTCTTGCGGATCTGGACCTCTCGTTGAACGCAGTCCGTCCGTTCTCGAGATAGATTTTTTTTTTCTCATAGAGTTTATTCCCCCGTGGAAGTTGAGAGAGGAGTTTCCCGCTTCCGGTCCGCCGCCCCACTTCTATCTCGCGGAAATTCCTTCTTTTTTTTTACCCCCGGATGCACCGAGCCGCGCCAGCTTTTTTTTCTTATCTCATGAGCTCCCTTTTTCGTCCCTTTCTTTTTTCCGAGCAGGCTAATCGATCTTCCTTCTTTGCCCCCGTCGCGCCGGTCCTTTGTCCAGCTAACCCTCTTCATGATGTAGGTGAGTCGGTCCTTACTCTGAAATTCTCCCTCCCCCCTCCCCCCATACGCGATAAAGAGGGCATAGGAGGCCCTTCCCTTTTTTTTCCTTCGTCGAGGGTAATTTAGGATCTGCAGTGCCGAGTTTTTTTTCTCGACAAGGGACTGCGGATCAGGTTTGCCTTTTGCCGTCCGATTTGTCAAAGCATGCCTCCTAACTTTTCCTATTACGAAGCTGAAAGAGCCGCTTTTTTTCCCCTCCCCTTCTCCCGAGTACTGATTGCTTTCGAGTCTTCCCTTTCCGTATTCGGCAATTTGAGAACGTGCCTTTCTACCCGTAATATCGTGGATGAGAGCATCCTTTTCACCCCCTTTTCTGTTATAGAGCTGACTTGTTAGTAGATCCTTCCCATTTTCGTTAGTACGGTTTCTGGCCAAGTTTTTTTTCTAGTTGACTCGGGCCTCCTTTTCATTCTTTTTTGCGATTCAGTCGCGCGACTCGTCTGGGTTCTTCTTTCTTCTTCTCTTCAGATGTGAATCGCCGAAGTCTTCCTCCTTCCCTTAGCTGGAGTTCCTTCGGTTGGTTGCTATGGGAGCAATTCCCTTTACTACCTTATAGGCGCGTCTTTTTCACCTTGAATATCCCCTTCTCTTCGTTCGCCCTCGTCAGAGCTTCCGTGAGGGCGGGCATCCTTTCTCGCCACCTGTCAACCGAGGCCCCCTCTCCAATTTTTCTTCCACATCAAGCGTACATTTCACTTTTTTCTCTTTGATGTGCACTCGCGTGCATGACGAGTTTCTTTCGATTCCGGTCCGGTACCCTCCCCGAATGACATGATGATTTTCTTCGCCTTCTCCCACTTGTACTTCAGTAGTCCTTGACGCCTGGTCCTTAAACCAGGTCGAGCCCCCCCTCCACTGCCGCCGAAAGCGCTCCGAGAGGGAACCCCCCCTTTTTTTCCTTCTGAAATGACTATGAACGGTCTCTTTTTTTCTTCCTTCGGCGCTTTGTGTGTCGAATTCTTAGTTTTCGATGCCCTTTCTTAGATGTCCGCGATGCGGCTCCTTTTTCCTGTTCTGCGATCCTTTCTCCTCCCTGTATTTTTTGAGGTAGAGGACAGAGGGTGGAAACGTCTCCTACTCCTCTTTGACAGAAACGCTCTTCTCCCTTCATACTCTCTTTTTCCTCTATATCCTTCCTGTCTTGACGTCACATCTGGCCTCTGCCCTTCTATTCGAAGCCGAGACTCGGAATCCGAGTCTTTTTCGTCGTCGCCGCCATAGCGGACTCACTTTCTCTTCTTGGAGGCAAGAATTACTCATGTTTCTGGAACCCCCCCCGAGCGTGTAACCTTCTCTGCATCAGTTCCAGTCAGAGTCTTGCAGCTGACGTTTTCTTGGATTCCCCTCCTCCTTTCCCTTTCCTTTTGCAGGGCTCGAAATGGTGTCCTTTTTTTACCACCCCTTCGTCCGATGATAGGGCCCCTTTCAATGCAAATCCTGCTCTACAGTTCTCCGCCCCTCCGTCATCTGACTTAAAGAAGTAAGTACCGTTTCTTTTTCCTCACCTTCCTCCACTCCCCCTCTTCATGAACGCGAGTCCTTTTTTTTTTAACCCAAAAGTGAAAGTTAACGCTGATTGCGGGTGCCCTTTTTTGAGACAGTGGTTCCTTTTTTTCCTCTGGCCGATTAACGCTTCGATCCCCGACCCTCTCCTTTAATTTCCTTTCCGAAATAAGACGCGATTGATATGCCGACTTCCCGACTCCTCGCTCCGTTCAAGTCAAAGGGGACTCGATATAGTCCTTTTTTACAAGAAGCCCCTCCTCTTTCCTTCAGCTCCGGCGTCCGAAGACGGTGCTTCTCTCTTCCGCGAATGTCTTTTTTTTTCCCCTTTCTAAAATACATGCACGAGTACGATCGTCCCTTTTTCTTTCCCCACAAAAGCAGATCCTTCTGACGCGGTCAACTTCTGCCTTCCTTCTGGAAGGCCTCCCCCTCTCTAAACGAGATGGGTTTATCCCTTTAAGAGAACCTTAAGGTCTTTCAACTGTGGATCTGCGCCTCCCCCCTTTTTATCAGCCGAGATGACCTTTTCAATTTTTTTCCCCCGCCGAGAAATAGAGATTGACCTTCCCCCCAGGACGCGGAGACGTTCGCTTTTTTTCCTTACCTGCATTTTTCTTTCTTTTACCTAGCGGACCGTCAGTACTTCAGGTTTCTTTTTTTTTTTCTTGGACAGCAGGCGGCAGACGGAGGGAAACTAGTCCCCCCTCTTCTTCTTCCCCTGTCTCCTAAATGGCACCTTCGACGAATTTATTCTCTATGCCGCAGTTGATCTCTTCGGTTTTTATTGTTCTTTGCGTGGAACGCGCTCGTCTGCGCACCCTTTTCTCCTCAACGAATCTTGAGAGAGCTAGGTTTTCCTTTTTTGTGCTAGGATTCCCTCCCTCCCAGGTTGAGATAGAGGAGATTTTTTCCCCCCCTTTTCCCCCGTTTGAGGAGAAGGACCCCCATCAGCCTTTCCGTGAGAGATGGAGCGGCTCCCCCTTTGCATCCGGTACCTCGGGATCCTCCTATTCATTTGAATTTTCAGCCCCCCCCAATTTCGCTAGGAACAGTTCCTCCGGCCCTATTGGTATAACTTCTCTCTTCAAATTACATGAGGATCATCCTTTTTTCTTTTGTGACCCCCCGCTCTATAAGAGGGCGGAGGAACTTTCTCCCCTTAGAAGGTAAAGATACTCCATCCCCCTGACCCTACTCTTTCTGCCCCCCCGCAGGGAAAGTGATCGCACGCGCTTTTCTCTCCCCCGATGTTAGCTCCTTCAGGGTTCGCCATCAGATGTCCCCTTCGCACGATATACAATTCTTCATCTCTTATACGTTTCCTCATCTTCTCCTTGATTCGTCCTTCGTTTTCACGTTCACTTTTTTCCTTAGTATGATTTTTGAGACGGTCGAGGGTTTGCAGCTTCGATCCGGGCATGAGGACTTTTTTTCGAATGCTTGGACAGCGAGCTCCTTTTTTCGTTAGGCATGGTTCCGCGCGCCTTCGCCCCAGCATGGAACGGGAGTTCTTTCTTCTTCCGGCGCTGTAAGACCCTTTCCTCCCTCTCTTCCCCCGCAGAGTGGCTTGAAGACAGTTCGTTTTCTCCCCCTGCGGGGGCGAAACGGCTTTTCCGCTTAAGCTTTCTTCTGAGTCCGATCTGTGCCTTTCCCTTTGTGGGGTCGAGGACTCCCCTATAGTTCCCCTTTAGTCCTTTCTCTGATCGAAGTCGTGGGTGCGCGCGCCTCCCCTTTTTTTGTTATCATTTCGCGCGCATGCACATCGTTATTCCACTTCTCCTTGAGATTCGCGGATTCCGTCCCCCCCTTTTTTCGCGACCTTTTTTTTATCCCGATATATAATCTATTTTCTACTCCTTCCTTATTTGATCCCTCGCAGAGCCGAGTCTTTTTATGCTCAGCCCCCCTGAATCTTCAGTTTCTCGCTCGTGTCTACCTTTTTTTCACGTGCGCGCGAATGGATTCCTTTTTCTCCCGAAGCACCCCCTCCTCCTCGCATTTTTTCTACCTTATTGAAGAGAGTTTCGTCCCCCTTTTTTTTTCACCACACAGCGCACCCCAGGTCGTCTTCCATCTGTCACCGCGAGACGTCTCTCTTCTTCTCTGGGACAGACAGTTCCCATCTTCTCAGAGTGATTCACGACCTCGTGCGAGATTTAATCTCTCTCTTTCTCGAAAAGCTCCGCCTACCGCCCCCTGGAATCAAGTCCCCTCTGTTTGCGCGCTTGGTCCCCATGCAGAAGTCTCTTCCAAAGAACTTCCTTCTCCGAAGCCAATGATCTCCACAAGCGCAACCCCTCCCCCTTTCTAAGTCCATCTCAGCTTCGGCTCAGTGCCCTTTCCAGGAAGGAATCGCGTGCTCTTTCCTCGAAGCGTTCGAGAAATCGCGTAAATCTTTTTTTCGTGATTCCCTTTCTCTTCACCTTCGATCTGAGAGAACCTTTTCCTGTTCGAAAAAAATCGCGATCATGATTTATTCGGCGGCGGAATTGTCTCCTTTTTTGGGCGGAAAAACTTTTCTTGGCCCTTCTGAATGTTCCAGCACAGTTAAGAAGACTTCTTCTTGTCCTTTTTCAGATCACATAAGAGTTATGTCCGCTTTAAGTCTGTATACCACTCCTTTCCCCCTATCCAGCGCAATAGAAAATCGTTCCTTTCTTGATATCTGTCGACTCACCTGTTTCCCCCCTAGACAGAGAAAGCTATAAAGGAGGGTCCCCTTTTCCTTTCTCCCTCCTTTCTTGACGCACAAGCGACCAATCCGGTTCCTCTCCTCAGATCGCACCTTGGTTTGCCCTTTTGCTAGCTGGACAGCCGCGCGCTTCCGCTAACCCCCTCTCCTCTCTTTCATTTTCGGCGTGGTGCGGCCGAAGAGCGCCCTTCCCCCAATCGACGACCTCCTGCCTCCACTGTTGCATCGGATTCCCGATCGGTGAATTTCGTCAGGGTTCTTTTCTTTTCAGACGAAGGGGGCAGACGCGTTTTTTTCCGTCCTTATAAGGAGTTTCCCCTCCGTTCCCTTGTCCCTTTCGTTCCACTCCCTATCAGCTTTCCTTCTCTTGGCAAAATACGGCGAACTTCTCGCGTTTCCTTTCTGTAGCGAAAGGATCTTTTGGAGAAGTTGCATGAGACCTCTCCCGGCTGAGTGAGCAGAAGCGTTTTCCCGTTTTCTGAACTCGCGCTTCTTTTTTCCGACCGGCTTTCCTCTTTAGACGGTTTGATTTTGCTCTTGCGGCGGCCGCCGTAAGTGTCCGCGTTTCTTTTTTTTCTCCCCCTTCTCGAACGTACGAGTGGATGTATTGTTTCTTTTCTTTCTTTCAAGAGGAGATGATTGTGCTGCCGTTCGTAGGACGGCGGAGCTGGCCTTTCTTAGAGGATTCTGGTCTTTCCGCAGTCCCGCCCAATTTTGACTCTTTCTGAAGCGCTTTCCGGTTTTTATCCCAAAATATCGTCTTATTTCTTCTTCTTCCATGCCTACTTCGAGGCGGGCTCGGTATGATCTTCGTCCTTCAACCGACTTGAACCACTCCTTCCCCCCTTGGTGCGCGATCGCCGCCGCGGAACATCCTCTTTTTTCTTCCCCCCTCGCGTGCATGACGGTTTCTTCTCAAAAGTGTCCTTTAATTCACTTCTTGAGCCGGCTTACCCTCCCTGCCTGTTCTCGCCTGCTTTGAAATTTCACCTTTGTTTTGTGGACAGCGTCTCCCCTCACCCCTTTTCTTTCCACTTGCAGAAGGAAATTTCTTTTCCCCTCTGAGCCAGTCCGCTTGCCCCTGACGACTGCACCCCGCGGCGGCGTCTTTGTGTGGTTCCTGCTTTTTTTCTCTCCCCAAGATGCAAAGAAATTTTTTTTAGCGCAGATGACGGCAGCCTCCCCTTGGATCGAATGGTCGAGATCTATGCGGCGCTCTTTTACCATGAGTCCATTCACGAGTTCCAAGAAAGGCCGATCCTCTTCTCTTTTCTGTGACAGAAAACGACTTTCCTTTGTTGTTGTTTCTCGCTTCTTTAAATAGAGATCCGGCTCCTTTTTTCTGGGGGTCGGCACCTTCCTAACGGCAACTGACGCCAGTTCTTCCGTCTAGATCTCGACATTTCCTTGAGTTTTTTTCAGCCCCTCTTCCTCCCCTTCAGACGATGTCTTTTCCATATTGTTCTCCCTTCCACAACAACTCCCGCTCGGAGTGCCCCTTTGCAGATCCCTATTCCCCTTCAGAGGTCCATTGAAGTGGCGGAAGGGCCTCGCCGCTTTAGCTGCAGCGGCAGTGGAGCAGGTTTTTTTTTCCTTCTTCGCTTTGCGCGAACAACGTCGTCCGCCTCACCCTACCCCGCATGGCAAGCAGGCGCGCCAGTCGCTCCCTCTGCCTGGTCCTCTGCTCAAGAATTCCTTGAAACTTTCGACCTCCCTCAACAAAAACGCGTCAGGCACGCTCTTCCCCCCCACAAAGTGAAAGTCCCCCTGTCGTTTCTTCTCTTTGGGCGCGAGACAGTGGTCAGTCTTTTTCCCAGTGGCGCTGCGACGTCTCGAATTCTCTTCCTTTTTTTTTTTTTTTTTTTTTTTGGTTTTTTTTTTTTTTTTTTTTTTTTTTTTTTTTTTCTTTTTGCTTTTTTTTTTATTTTTCACGCTCGAAGGAGGCTCTGCCCGATGTCTTCATAAGACTATCTGATATGCCGAAAATGAAAACCCTTTTTTCTTCAGTTTACGTCCCCCCCTTTTTCCCGCATGAAGGCGTTACAATCGCCCCCACCCTCCTACCTTCCTCTGAAACGCAACTTGTCGTATATTTTCTCCCCTTTTCGCTCACAGCGAATCAAGCTCCTTTCCTTTTCTAAGGAGACAATACAGGCATCTCTCTCGAAGGAAGCGCACCAACTCCATTGAAGGACGGCTTTCCCCTCTACTAAAGACTCTGGAATTCTCCCCCCCCCCTTTTCAAGCGGATGGGTCTCGTCTCCCAAGCCGCGCGCTGTCCAAACTGTGGATCCTGCGCCCCCCCTTTTTCACAATTCGCAGAGTTTTCTCCTCCCTCACAAAGGCCGGATCGAGATTTTTCCGATAACTTTTCCAATCCTCCCCCTTCGCGAGACGTTCGAGGACAGTTTTCCCTCCAATTTTTCTGCGCTGTTCTGCTTCTATCCTTGTGGAGGGACGGCCCCCCCCCCCCCCCTCTGTTCTTTTCACGTTCCGTACTGCGGGCAATCCCTATTTATGCCGTCCCCTCTCCCTTCCCGTCGTCTGCCGTCTCCTAAATGCTCCCCGATCGTGTAAACCCTTATGGCTCGTCTGAGTTGAGTGCCTTTCTTTGAGTCAATGAGCTTTTTCGGACCGATCCTCCCATCTTGACTCGCTTTTTTCAAAAGAGGACCGTTCGCTTTGCGGGCCCTCTCGCCAACCTCTTAGGGGAGTTCCTCCTCCCCCTTAACTCGAGGGGGTCTTTCCCTTTTCTCTCATCGACCCCCCTGAAGCCCTTTTTCATCCGGTGTGTAAAAGTTGTGATCGCCCTCTCTCCCCTTCCGGACGAGCTAGGATTTCGATTTCTTCTAGCTTTTTCATCAAAGTGAGGATCATCCCCTTTTCTTCACAGACACGCTCTATATAGGGCTTCCCCCCTTATCCTTTCTATTCTTTTTTCCAATATACGCAGCAGAATTCTTTTTCAAAAGTGTCCCCCCTCCGCTTTCCCAAGTCTTAGCGAAGATCGAAGGTCTCTCCCCTCTTCGGGAATCAAATTCGCATCTCCTTTTTTGTTCAGAGACTCCTTTTTCTTCCCTTTCTCACCCTCGATTAAGTCATTCGTTATTACAGTTCACTTTCCCCTCCTCTGAGTTTGATTACTCTCCGGGAGAGGGTTGTTCGATTGGGTTTTCCGGGTTCTTTCCCCTTCCTTTTCTTCATGCCGGAGTAGAAAGCGCTCTTCGTTAGGCATCGTGCCTTTTCTGCAGGGCTTCCTTTTCTCTGTCTGAGTGATGTTACGATTCGTCCTTGTCCCTCACAATTTTCGCAGAGATGAAAATCTTTTCTCCGTGAAGACCCTCGCTCTAACTGAGGCGGGTGGTTTCTTTTCCACTCCGTCAAGCCTCGACGGCTTTGCCTCTGCCAGTTTCGTTGTGGAGAGGGTGGTCCTCTCTTACGCCCTTCTACGAAAATTTGTTCCCATCGCAGTAGTGTTTCTTCTCTGTGACCGTCGGAGACGATGTACCCTTTCTGTTGTCCGATAATTGACCGCAGGCTCAACGATTCTTTTTTTCCGGCTTCAAGTCCAACGGTTGCTTCTTCCGCTCGCCGAAATAGGGATCTGCCGTTTTTTCCTCTAACTCCTTTTTTTTTTTCCTCATACTAGCCGGCCCGAGGTAGCGCGCGTAACCTTCCCCCCTCCCCTGCCGAATCTTCCGTTTCTCGCTCCTGACCTGGATGACTTTCTTGGATACAGCGCGCCGACGGTCCTCCGCCCGCACCCGACTTTTTCGAGCAGAGTGCCCGTGTTTTTCTCTATTTAGTTTTTCCTTCTCTTTCTCCGTCTTCTTCCCCTCCCCAAGAAAGGAACGAGATTCTCTTTCGCCTTGTCGAGCGGGACGTTTTCTGTACAGTCAGGCCTTGAGAGCGAGTGCTTTCAATGATTCAGCCATAGTGCTTCCCGAGAATTGCTCGTTTCCCTCCGTAAGAACTTCCTTTCCCCAGTCAGGAATCGCAATTCTTCTGGCCCCACTTTTCCCCGCCCAACACCCGATTTCCTCAGCCCTCCCCCCAAGGAAGGATGCACCCCCTCCTTCCTTCCAACAAGAGAAACCCACCTTATACCTTAGACGTCCATCTTCCCGGACTTGCTAAGTGAACCGGCCGGAATTTTTTTCGAGTAGAACTTTCCTTTAGCGAAGATTTCTTGAGATCGGCGAATTCTTTCCCCTCGTCGATCGCGAGGCCCTTCTACCATCGGTGCTTTTTTTTCGAAAAAATGCTAACGTTCATGGAGCGTCTTTCGGCGGCGGATATTTATTGAAGCTTTTTTTATATGGACGGCGAGTGTGCCCCCCCTCAAGCCTCGATTTTTTCGGAAGATAAATAGAGGGATGATCCTTTCTCGCGGATAATTCCCACCCCTCTGTTCCCCTTCAGGCGCAATATAACACTTTCTCTCTGTGGAAAACCATACTTTTCCCCCTTCTCTCGCGCCAGAATATCACGGTCCTTTCTCCTCTCGAAATGTTCGTAAGCCCTTCCGGCGTTTTTCTCTCAGGTGGTCTTTCTGCTTCAACATGTTGCGTTGTCTACTTCTTTGAATCCTCCCCTCTTCTCTTGTCGGTAGTAGGAAGCTGGTGACGGCCTCTCCCTCCGTCAACTCGTCCCTACTCAACTTTCTCATGAGGGGACCCCCTTCCCCTTAGGCTTTATTTCCTCTATCGGTGAATCGTCGAGTTACTTTTTGGAAGACGGCGGATTGGTCCCCTTCCGCGGATAGGAGTTGCCAGCCGTCCTTCCTGCGCCTCAGAACCTCATTAAGCAGCGGTCCATCCTCCTTCCTTTCCCCGGCCAACTCAGCGACCTATTCTTAAAGGCTCTTCCGGTCCCTTCTAGGAATTTTGAGACAGCAGTGCCTTTTTCTTATCTCGTGCTTCTTCTCACCCGCGGTGGATCAAAGTGGCGGAACTCTCCTTCTTTTTTCTTAAGATCCCCCCCTCCTGAGTTCCCTTCTTTTGATGCTGTTCCTGAGGCCGCCTCTGGCCTTCTGATAGGCTTTTTCTCTTCGCGTCTCCCTCCTTTTCTCTTCCGCTGTGGGAATGATTGTCTCATTAGGTCTTTTCTCTGGGGAATCGACGGTTTCTCCCCTTTCCCGATGCGTTCGATTCGAGGTCTTCTTTTCTTTTAAGCATTCATGCGGCGCCACCCCCTGACCTCAGGCTTTCCTGTGGGTTAATTTTCGGCATTCCAATCTCTTCCTCTTTCGGATATCGTCAGAGCCTTACATTAGAGGTTGCGTTCGAAATCTCCACTTTCCCCCCGTAACCCCGCCAAGCTCCCAGGTGCGCGATCTGCCGGGGGGGTTGTGGGGGGGGGTTGTGGGGGGGGGGTGTGGGGTGTTTTGTTGTTCATCAGCGTGACTTTCACTTTTTTTTACTCCGTGCATGAGCGTTTCGTTCTCTTTCCTTTACTTCACTTCTTTGATCTAGGACTGTTCTTTTCTTTCAAACTTGTACTTCACGAGTCCCCCTCTCGCGCTTTTTTTGTCGCGCCATCTGGAGGCAACTCCTCCCCTTGCAAGAAGTAAAGCGCGGTCTCCCCTGCACTGAGCCGTCAGCCTGCACTTTCTTTTTTTATCTGCCGGTTCACGCGCCGCCCTTTCTCAATGTATGTCGTCCTACAAGATTCCCTAAAATCTCTTAACATTTCTGAGATTCCCCATTATTCTCGAATGTGTCTCTCTCTTTTTCAATCATGCAGTCAGTTGTGACGAGGCCAGGTCGTTGGCACCGTCTTCTCTCTTATTCTACGCATTTCCAGCACCCGATATCATATATTTTACCCCTTAGAGAGATCGTTTGTTTTCCCTTGGTCGGCCTGGGGGGGCTTCTTTTTCTTTGGCTCTTGACCTAACTTCCAATTCAGTTGATTTTCGGCGCAGCTCTTCCCCTTCTGATGTTTTCGAGGCTCTCTGCCCCCCGGTCCAGCGATTTTATGTTACCCTCTTACAGAAATTAAGGACCACCCCCTATCCCTCCTTGAAGGATCAGCACCCTTTCCCTAGATCATTGACAGAGGAACGGGCCTCTTAGCGACTTCATTAATTTTTCTCCCCCGGAGGCAGTGGAGCAGGTTTTCTTCCCTTTGCGACGACCACGTCTTTTACGGGACTACGGGAAGTCCCCCAAGTTTCCCTTGCGCAAAGCAGGCGAGGACCTAAATCCCCGAATTGTCATCTCTTTCCCCCCACTCCCTTCCCCCGAACCTCTGAATTACATGCGAGTTCCTCCAGGACTTCCCCCCCCCCCCCCATTTCAGTCACGAGATGGTCCTTGGCCTCAGACAAAAGGAGCTTGGGAGAGTCGTTGGTTTTCTCTGGTTCTCGCAGATCGAGACCGGATGCCCCCCTCCTTTCCGTCTATGACGATGATCCTCCTCCCCCTCCCCCCTCATGCCGAAAATGAAAACCCCTTCCCTCTTCGTATCCGTTCCGTCAGGGCCATGAAGGCGTAAAAGTGAATCCCCCCTCCACCAAGAAGAACTCTTCAAAGCCCCTCTTTTCCTCCTTCTACTCTAAGCGACCGGCGATTCACAATTCCCCCCTTCCTAAGGAGACCAATACTTCGTCAGTCGTTGAAGCGCAAAAACATGCCTACCCTTCTTGCCCTGGCCCGCGGAAAAATAGGCCCGCTGGACTTCCTCCCCCACCCCCTCCCCGAAAGCGGGAGGGGTCTCCTTTTCCCAGAAGCCGCGTTTAACATGTCTCCCATTTCTAAATCAGCCCCGCTACGTACAGAGTTCTTTAAGAACGGTCCCCTCTTTGAACGGGCCTTCCCCCTTTCATCGCAATCAAGGACGCGGAGACTCTTTTTCCTTTCCCCAAAATTCTGCGCCCTTATTCCCCGGCAGACGGCAGGTGGCTTCGTTCATCTTTTAAGAAGACGGGCGGGCACCTTTTCTGACCGTCCATCCTCTTTTTTCGTCTTGGCCTTTAATAAATTGACACCTCCTCCAGATGTTTTCCCTATGCAAAGCAGTTGATTTCGCTGATTACTCCTTTTTTTCCATGTGGAGAGTTTCTCCGGGCCTCACCCTCCTGGCTGAATCACCGAATCATGAGAGCGCTCGTTTTTTATCCCCCTTCGAGCGGCGGTCCCGCAACTCACGTCTGCCTCGAAAAACGTTTTCCTCTCGAGAATGACATTTCAATCATCCCCAAACCCTCCCTCCTTCTCTTTTCTGCTCGGTTGAATCCGGTGCTTTCCTTTCTTTGATTTTACGCTCTTTCTGATTTCCCGACTTTGCTTCCTCTTGGAAACGGAGTGGTCGTGTTATACCTTCTTCCCCACCCTTCCCTGTGGGCGATGGAGATCAAGGGGGAGAGGACTGCTGCGCCCCACTCGCCGTCCAGAAACTCATTCCGCCGCCCTTTCTCCCCGTCTCCGGGCCCCGGATTGTTTCGACTCTCCCTCACCGATGTTACGCGCAGATCGATTTCCTCGGGATCAAACCCTGCGCCGCTCCACTGCGACGTTCAGGCTGATCCCCTTTTTTCTCGGCGCACGCGATTCAAGTCCTTCTTCCCCCCCGTCCGCCTTCTCCGTCTGGTTCCGTTGCGCGGGTTTTTTTTTTTTCCTCTTCATGGGATTCTTTCTTTTGTGCATCACTGTGTTATGCAGGAGTCGACACCCCCCCCTTGTGGGGCTACTTCCCTGGGACCGATCCCTGTCTCGTTACGGGATTCCGACTGTAGACGGTCCTTTCTCCATATCTTTGTTCTCTCCAAGATTGTCTGAAGCCTTTCTTTTTCTCCCGCTCATCACTGAGGCGGTGGTCTACGCCTGTTAAGACCCCCCACCTTCCTGAGTAGAGCAGCTTCCTCTTGGGGCGAGAGGTTTTCGTGAGCGAGAAGATCCCTTCTACCTTTCACCCCTCTTTAGACGACGGAAAGGGAACGCTTGCTAGAAGTCCCTTTTTCCCTCTTCGTAGGAGAGATGTATACATCGCGCTCCCCCTGGCTTTTTCGGTTCCACGATCGAGAAAAGGTGATTTCCAGAGTCTTTTTTTTTCGCGCGCGAACTCGGTCTCGTTCTTCCCCTCTATCTCTCTGATGTTAATAAGCATCGTTTTTTTTTTTCGTATACATCTCTCTCGAGTTTTTTTTTACAGAGAATAAAGGGAAGACTGAATTCCCCTCCCCCGTGAGAGGCGGGCATGATCGTGCCTTTGCGTTGACTGTTTGCATTCCGGCCACGTTCGGTCTTTCCGCACACTCCCGCTCCCGGAAGTAGTATACCTTATGAAAGAGAGTTTTCTTTTCTATAGCCACCCCCGCTCCCCCCCTCGATAGGAAAGCAGCGGCGCGGCCTCTCCTTTCTTTTTCCCCTCCTTCCAGGCAGTTCGCACCGAAGAGTGAGCGTGGATTTTCCCCTTCCAATGCCAAGAGTGCTATATTTTCATCTTTTTCGATTGCTCGACGAAAGAGTCCCCTTTCCCCTCTCTCCCCCTAAAGTAAGGAATAACGGCAAGAGGACTTTTCCCCATGCCGAAACGCCAACCCCTGTATCTTTTTCCAGCACTGCCGTTTTCCCCAGGCCGCAGTGGATCCCCCCCTCTCTTCCCCTTTCCGTAGAAGGAGAAAACCCTTTCCCTTCTCCGTTCACGGGAAGAAAGAACTTGAACCTGCGTGTTTCTTTCTAGCGCTTCGCGAACTCTTCCTTTTTTTTTCGTCGAAGTTGTATTACATCGTTCCCCCATATTCTCTCACCCCTTGAGTTAGCAGGCGACCCCCCCTCTGCGGACGATAAAAGTTGTCCCGTTTTTTTGATCAGGAGGCCTGATATTTTTTTTCGCGTGCAGGGATTCGGTTTTGTTTTCAGTGAGACAGCAGGCCCTCCCCTTCTAGTGACGTGTCTGATGAAGCTCCTAGACTTGTTTTTGCGCGCTTATCAGTTCCCTCCTCTTCCGGTCCGAGACGCATCCTTCTTCCAACAATCCTTTCTCTCGTTTCTAAAAAGGATGAAAACGCTCCCCTTTTTTTTTTTTTTCATTTTTGGATCGATGTTCGACATTGTCCTCTTCGTTTTTTCTGATCATCTCCTCTTCCTTTTTGGTTGCGTTGGAGAGTGTCCCCTTTTTTTTTTGGAAGAGAACCTCTCTTCCTTGACTTTTTTTTTTGCTGGTGAGAAGAAGAGAGAATTGCTCCCCCCCCCCCTTTTTTCAAATATAACGAAATACGAGATTCGGCTAGATTAAAAGATTCGGTGAATTTTTTCTCGGGTCAATTAGGAGAAGGGCATCTGGCGGAGTTCCTTCGACCTTTTTTTTTGATTCAGGAGTTGAAAGACAGTCTGCCTCCTGCCACTCAACCATTAAGTCTGCCTCCCCCCCCTCATTACGCAGGGAAAGAGCCCTCTTTTCCCTGGAAAACCCCCCTCCCTCCTCACGAGTAATGGTTGCCCCTTCCCTCAAAGGATCTTCCCATGTTATTCTACGATTCCTTCTTTTGAGACCTGCCTTTTTTACCTTCCTATGCGAAGAAGAGTTGTTTTCCCATCCCGTTTGAGGCATTTAAATCCGGTAGCCCCCAGCCAGCGGTTAGACGGTTGTTAGCGAGTGCTTCTCCTCTACTTGGACGCCTTAATGATTGCTCTTCCCCTTTTCCTCTGACATTACGATGGTAAGGTGTTTTCTCCTTAGGCCTACCGGCGATTGATGCGATGTTTTTCCTCAACCCTTCTTTCTTCCTTTTTTGCTGGAGGGGACTCTTCTAGATATGTTGATTATTTCCCCCTTCTGAGGCGCACTTACTTTCTGAGAAGCGCTTTCTTAGCGACCTTGTGAATATCAATCTTTTCTCTTGATCAGAGTCAGAGCATTTCACTTCGAGGAGGGCACTTTTCCCCGCGCCCCCCTCAACCCGCTGACACTGCGAGCCCTGGTGTTCTTTTTTTTCCCCCTCAGCGGCTTTCCCTTTTGGATGGAAATCGCGTGCATGTTTTTTTTTGAGTTCTCCTTGCACTTTTCCCCTTTGAGAAGGATGGAATGCTGCTTTTTTTCCCTTTGCCATTAAAACTTGAGTAGTACTGATTATTCTCTCCGAGCCACTTCAACCTTTTTCCTTTCTCCCCACTGCGCCGAAAGCGCGGCATCCAATTTCCACAGACGTTCCTCCCTCCCCGCCGGCGGATATGAGGTTCACGAGCCGTCTTCCCTTGCCCCTGATGTCGTCGCCCATTTTTCCCCCCCCCTTTCTGCTCTTCCTGCTATTCTTCTACTCTCCCTTTCGAATGTCGAGACTCTGCGGGCGACTCTTCGTCGGAAAAGCTTTTTCCCCCTGCTCCTTTTATCTACGATGTGACAAGAAACTCATCTTTTGTTTTTGTTTGAGACGAGAGTTTTCTTTAGAGCTCTCCTGGCTTGCCGTTTCCCTCTCTGACCCCACGTCAAACTGGCTGTTTTCTGAGCCTCTTTCCCTTCTCGGGAATCGCAAGAAAGGGGTCCGTTCTTTATCGACCTTCAGGAAACAACAAATTCTTTTTCCGCGTCTGCTTTTTTTTTCAGTACCGTCAGAGTCATTGCCTCGTCTTTTTTTTTAATCATGGACTTGGATGCCGCGCTTTCGTCTTTTGCTCGAAATTTTTCCTTTTTTCCCCTCTAACACCAGTCGTCCTTTTTGTAATCCAAGTTTGAAATGGCCCCAGATTCTTTTCCCCCCACTTGCAGCATGTCATCTTTTTTTTCCTGATCCCTTTTTGCCCGGAATTCGAACCGCCCCCCCTCTTTTTTTCAAAAAACGTCAATGCCGCGATTTTTTTGCAACAAAGTGAAATCAGCTGCTTTGGTCAGATCAGTTTTTTTCGAGCAGGGTTCCGCGTTTTTTCCCGCTGTCATCAGTCTCCCCGAAGATCTTTCTCTTTTTCTGATATGACTCTTCTCCCCTCCCCCCCCTTTTCCTGTATGCGAAAATGAAACCCAACAAAGTTTCTTTTTCCTTCCGTCAAAGGGAAGTTGCTTCCGCTGATGCTTCATCCTCAACAAGAAGTCCTCGTTTCCTCTCCACGCAGCTCCGCAGTCAGAAGCCCTTTCCAGAGCATCCCTTCCCCCTCCTTACTTCTTCCAATAAATGCAACGCGTACGATCGAATGTTCCTTCTTTCCCAAAGAAGATATGAAGGCGGTTCCTGCCCCGGCCGCATGCCAATCTTTCTTTTGTCAACGAAGACCCGTCGCTTTACAGGGATTCCTCCCCCCCTTTCCGCAAACTGTGGTCCGCCTTTCCCATCCCAAGCTCACGGTCTACAACAATGCCGGTCCTTTGACCTGGAAAGATTTCCTTTCACTTTTTTTGGACGCGGAGACGTTCCTCCCCCTTCCGGTAAGGCAAAAATCTGCGCTTTTCTCTAGGGACGGCATGCTGTTTCGTGCCCCGCGGCGGCAGGACTTTTTTTGTGCCCTGCCTGTATCCGCGTCCGATTTCTTTGCCCTTCTGCAACCAGTCGTTTTTCTTAATGACCCTAGAAGAATTCCACCTTCCCTTTTAGTCCTCCGATGCCCCGCATTTTTTCTTGGTTTTTTCCGAGTCAGGTTTTTCTGCCGCCCCCTCTTCCCACAGGACTCACCTGCCGAATTTTTTCTCTTCCACACTCTTCTTTTCCCTCGGTAGGGCACAGCCTCCCAAGGTTTCCCCTTGAGGAGATGCATCGAAAAACGCCTTCGTTTGTCGCCTTACTCCCCAATGCCCGCCGTTACTCCCCCTCTCGGTGCATCCGTTTCACCTTTCCGAGATAAGACGGAATTTTTTCTTCTTCGATTGCCGGCGACTCTTGGTATAACTCTCCGCGTCCCCCTCGGATCACCAGCGATGGCTCCCCCCTCACTCTATGGGGGGGGGCGGTTCTTTTTTTTCCCCTTCTCAGGTCCGATACCTTTCCCCCCCCAGCGGACCGTTCCTTCCTCAACTTTATCGCCGCTTCTTCCCTCAATAAAACTCTTTTCTTGCCTCTCGATAGCGATCGAAGAGGGACTCACCCCCCCTCTCCCCTCTTAACGCAATTCGCGAATACTGGCGTTTCTTTTCCCCGTCCTAGTTCTTTCCTTTCACCTTGTCAGCCCTCGGAGATGGATTCGAGGGGATTTGCGAGGGTTGCGCTGGGTTTTCTCTTGGCATGGTGAAGAAGAAGTGATTGCTCTTCCCACTGAGCCGCTTACTTTCGTTCCATGGGGCCCATCGGCCCTCTTTCGAGTTAGGATTCATGACTGTCGTTTTCTTGCGATTATATCCCCCCCCCTCCTTCCCCCTCAAGAGTGGATGAAGAAGTTCTCTCCTTGCAGGCGGTGGGAGTTTTTTAGGAGCACGATCTACGGCGTCTCTCCCGTTCCGATCTAAGTGCTTTAGTTGTGGCTCTTTTGACGGCGAAATCGACGACGTCCCCTCTTCAGTAGACGGACGGCACGGGCACGATTGCTCTCTGTGCGCGCTCCTTTGAAAGAGCGTTCTTTGCCCCTACTAATGCCCCCCTTTTCCTCATCTCTTCCCTTTCCTTTAGACTTTAACGTGCCAACGGGAGGTTCACTCGTTCTAGGC
>Ga0179593_1464959_pt1 | contig 17483 bp, 26 predicted proteins | sample CZODoug2_1_08_16_FD_185931 | JGI IMG/M metagenome (GOLD analysis project Ga0179593, IMG submission 185931) | Vadose zone soil fungal communities from Angelo Coast Range Reserve, California, USA - CZODoug2_1_08_16fungal (PacBio error correction) | ecosystem: Environmental > Terrestrial > Soil >... | reverse complement strand
GCGAGAGATGGCCTCTTCGGCACACCATCTGAGGCCTTGGCATAAGATGATTGCCGGCACCTATGTTTCATCGCGTTTGATGTTCCCTTTTTGTGAAACCCAAACTCTCGATCCCCCCCCTTCCCGAAAGAAAATGTCCCGTAAGACCTGTCGCCCCGGTTGTCACCCCCCGCGGATCTGCTTCAAACCCTGATCCCCCCCCCCGGGGCGTTTTCTTCTTAGAGATGGAGATGGGAGGGGTGCTTCCCAAGTCGGGCTACGGTCGTACTTCCTCCTTTTTACGGGGTAGCCGTCCCCTCGCCCTTTTCTCCTGTATAGGTTTTTTGACTCGCTTGGTCCGCCCCAGAACTGCTCTAGTCCCCACCCCTTCGGAGGGATTTAGTGAAATAACGGTGACCCCCCCCCCGTGCAGCACGTCCCGGCCTGTCATGGACCTTTTTTTTTAGCAAAGTTGGAGCTTCGTCCCTCACGTTTCATGCGACCTTCCAGATCCCAACCTTGGGGCAAGGGAGGGCGCGCATCCCACCCACCCGCGTTTTCCCCGATACAGCCGTGAATACCGATGTTTTTTCCTGGAAGCCCATGGTGTTTTGTGCCCATGTGTACACCACCATAACCCCCAAGAGCATTTCAATCCCTGTTAGGCCCCCCCGTTCCCCTTTTTGTAAGGAAGTCGGGCACGCTGTTGATGCGACACTGACTCTGGCCCCCCAATGACTATTTTTGCGCGGCTTCTTCGTCACGAAGACACATGACGTTTCCAGAAAATGTGCGTCCAGCGTGAACCGCGAATCGTCATATCTCCAGTCCTGGCACAACCAATTACAGGATGGGTGGCCCGCCGACCAAGCCTAAACCCCGTCCATGCAGGGCGAATCAGCCCTGACCCTACTAAGATTTTGGCCCTTTTACCCCCTATGCCCGTATCCACGACCCTGGAATTGAACTGTTGCCTTTTCCCCACCATTAAACCAGGTTTCGTTGCACCTTCCCCAACTCACCCCGTCCCGGGTCCAGTGACGATGCTCCTAGACAGGCCCCTCCCTTTTGGAAGCTGCTACCCAACCCCCCCCGCCACGTCCCCTTGGGGTCACAGGTTCACATGCCATTGTTTCTCGGTCCCCCGTTGCCGTTCCCCAATTTCTGGTTTTTTTCGGTCTGGAACCCCCCATGTGCTGCCTCATACTTCCAAATGGGTTTTGTTCGAAAACGACATTTGCTAAACCGCGCCCCCCTCAAAAGGTCCTGCGCATTTTTTCTACCATCCTGGAAGAAATCTTGGGGAGGAACAAATTTGTTGTGTTCGTACCACATTCCCGCCGTTGGCGTGGGTTCCCCTCCTCCTGTTGCAGCGACGGTTGTTTTTTCCAAAATGTGCCCCCCCCCCCGTTTCCCTCCCTGAGTGAGGATGTTCGGGTACCCTTTCCAAAGGATCTCTCCGACAATTCGTGCCGTCCTTATAACGGAGGTCGCTTTCTCGGACGAAGACGGCGACCCCCCTTAACGGACACAACCCTCGCCGGCCTGACCAGCCCACCACTCGCAAGACACCCCCCCCCCCCCCCCCCCCCCCCCCCCCCCCCCCCCACCCCCCCCCCACCCCCCCCCCCCCCCCACCCCCCCCCCACACCCCCACGTTCCCCCACCCCCCCCCAACCCCACCTGTCCCTGTACAAATGGACCCTCCCTTTATCAAAAAGAGTGATCGATTTCCTTCATAGCCTTGTTTCATTTCGGTTTTGCCTACACTGTTTCCTTCCTCAGTGTATATAGAGGTCTTGCATCCAGTTTTTTTGTGTTCAACCCCCCCGACTCCTGATGGATATGAACCATGACCCTTTCTTTTTTTTTTAGACTGACTGCCCCATGAGGCCTTCCTTTGTCTTTGCTTTGAGACCGGCTATTTTGGTTGTGCTTTTAGAGCATCCTTGATGGGATGATGGTCGACTAACCTGGTTGCACATTTCCCCCCTTCCTTTTTCCCAAGATGTTTTTTCCTGAGATGTGACTCGCGGCTGGCCGGCCGTTGGTCTTTGTGATGAACCTGACACGGCCGTTCTTCCTACCCTCGACTGTGCGCTGTGCACCGTGCCTTGCTTGGTTTTTACTGTTCTTTCCACACCCGTCCTAAAAAAAATGGTTGGTTGAGATATCCATCCCAACGGGGATGATGTGACGTTTGACCTTTGCTCGTTTCCCACTGTTACTGGCCCCCCCCCAGGATAGACCCTGATCTTGCCCTCCTCCCAGGCCCACGACGTTCCCCCAAGATCCGCCGACATGGACTCCCTTGCGACACCCCCGTGTTTTGTACTCTTAAACTTCGACCCCCGAGACGCCGTACGATTTTCCTTCTTTTTCGTGCCCCAGAGACCCCCTCGACCCCCTTTTAAAAGCGTCATGTAAGTTTAACCAAAGGCCCTTCAGGATGTCTCACTCAATGGTCCCCGCTTTGATCCGTTCACCAACCCCTCCTTTTAGGATAGCCCGATTCCCTCACCCCCTTCCATTGCTTACAGGAACTGAGGCTTCCTTTCCCCTGAGATGGGTCCAGCCACCTTGTTTGTTTTCTCTTCTGACCTTCCTTCCCTTAGTGTGGCTCGTGTTGTGTCCTTGGCCTGTTCCCGGCGCGTGGTGTCGGTCATCTCTCAAGCCTCCCCGAGGTGTCAAACACCTTCTTCCCCCCGGGCGGTCGGTCTTCCGTGAACTTCCGCTGTAACAACACCAGAGAGTCCACATTTTGCGTTCCCAGGAGAAGATCTCCATGGACTTCCCCTGATCAAGGGAGTTGTGGAGAAGTATTAGCTTCGCCTACCTGATTGATCTTTTTGTATTTTTCCCCAGCGAGGCTTCGCCCCCATTCGTGTTCTTTGGGTCCGGGTTGGACCAATTTTTTCGCCATAAGAGATCGCAAGACGATTTTATGCCCAACCCATTGGCCCCATGCCCCTTCGAGATGAGAGAACCCCTGTGTAACCACGTCTTCTCCTCTTTTTGGTAAACATGGACCCTCCCGTCATTGCGAGACTTCCGCATTAACACATCCCGGCTCCCTTTTAAGGTTCCTTTTTTTTCAAGAGAAAACCTTGGTTCTACCCTTTCGTACAGAAGCTCCTTACAAGCTCTTTTTCCACTGTCGTTCCAAGTCACTTCCCCGGTTTCATCGAGTCATTAAGTTCTCCCTGTCTTTATTTTGAGAGCACGGCGCTTCTTTCTCTTTTATTCCCCTCAGTTTTGGTTTGCGGATCTCCCCAGGATTTAAATGAATTTTTCTCCTTCCCCTAAGTGACAATTTTCTTTCCTCTCTCAAAGAGTTGATGATCTGACTTTTTTCTCCAGATCTTTTCTTGGTTTGACAATCGGATTTTTAGTTAGTCTTCCTTTCCCCTCTGGTAGAAGGTCTTTTTTTCTCCCGGTAAGATTTCTTTTTTTTTCGCAGATTGCTTTTAGTGCGGGTTGACTCCTCTCTTTTTCTTTTTGACTGATGCCAGTCCTTCCCTTGTCTCAGGCATTTTTCATTTGTCTTTTCCATCACGGATGCGTTCATTTTGGAGATTTTCCTTAAACCGACCCCCCCCAATCGATCAACGGGATCGGACCCCCCTTGCTTCTCGTTTCAGGATCGGCTTTTTTTCTCCACCCTGGTCCCCCCCCGATTTCCAGTCCCGGCCGACACTTTCCTCGGCCCCCCCGCTTTTTTTTTGGAAACGAACAATTTTGACCTCGTGGTTACGCTCTTTCCTTTTTCTACTAGCTGACTGGCTCTCTGTTTGTAGGTAGAGTTTTTTTGCGCTTGCCAAGAGAGCCACGCCCTTTTCCCCTCCCCGTGCGCCACAGCCACCGGAATGTGAGAGTTTCCCTGACGAATTACCTTTTGGCTTCAACCCCTCCTCCCTGACCAAAGGGGGCTGCTGTTTTCCCGCTTTCTCCCCGCGTTTCTCAGATTCCATCTTAGGATTTTTTGGTGGTTACTCTTCCTTATACAGGTCTTCGCTTCCGGTCCCCTAAGGGGTTTCACTTAAATTTCGTGACCGTAGAGTAGGTTTTGGTACGCGAATTTTTTGAAGGTCACCTTTGCCCCCCCCCCTGCTGAAGACACAGTTAGTTCAACTACCCCCCCTCGCGCAGCTCTTACTAATGTGTCGCCGGGTATTTTCGCTGAAAAGGTAAGTTCTCATGGAGCATGTTTTTTGTTCCATCTGGGAACAGAGACTGGTCTTTCCGTGACCCCCCCCCCTCTCCTTAAGAAAAGTTCTTTCCATGTCCGCACTTATAAGGGTTTTTTTGATTCTGCTTTTGGTGCGTATAGAACATTAACCCAGCTACTTTCACTGGGTCTTCAAGTTCCTGTTCTCTAGGACGTCAGTAACTGACGACGTAGGGCCCCAGCACCTCACCCTTCTCCCTTTTCATTGCTATCATGCCTCACGTTACGTTTTTTCTTTCACCCTCTTTCCCCTCCCAACCCCCTTCAGACCGTGGATTACCGTCTGTGATTCCTCTTAGTTTCCACCTCTTTTTCCTCGTGTTTTTCCCTTGTTTCTTTCCCTTTCATACTGCTGTCCATGACTATCCGACCCCCCCCACCAGTCATTTTCTTTTCCTCCATCAACCCCCTCTTAAATTGCCCGTAACTCGACTTTACCTCGGTTCCCTATTCCCACATCTATTCTTTTTTGCAACTTTCGTGTTTTCCCCTACTTATGTTCCACTCCTTATTTTACATTTTGCGATTTCTCCCCCGAATGCACGTACCCCCCCCCTTTCTTGGACACTGCGGCGTCCCCTCGTCCCCTTTTGAAGCGTCTTGGTAACCGTTTCATCTCATGAGATAGGCTGTCCCTCCCGGTGTCCCCGCTCCCTCAGACACCAGGTCTTTTACATTGGGAGAACCCCTTTTTTTCACTTTATTCTCCTTTTCCCGAACATTTTCTTTTTCCCTTGACAGACGTATCGTCTCATCCTTGTTGTGCACTCCCTCCCCCCCTCCCATTCCATGGTCGTGCTAGTGATTTTTTCCGTTTCATACTCTCTACGTCCTTTCCTTTTCCAGTTTTCGTCCAGCGCTATTTCACCCCCCCCCCCTGGTACTCTTCCACCTGTTTTTTATCCCGACCCCCCCTATTCTCTTCATGCTCGTACGTTGCCTCCCCCTTTCATCCGACGTGAGCGCCATGTGACCTCTCCTACGGTGGACCCATCTTTGTATTCAAAAGTGTACTCTTTTTTATTTCCTTTTTTTATAGCTTGTTGTTTTTTTTTCGGTAAGCGGGACCTATTTCCCAGCTTGATGCTCCTTTCTATTGACCAGTACCCTTCTTTTTTCACTTGTCCCCTATGTTTTTGCAACCCCCCCTGTTTCTTGAAGACATTTTTCCTTTTCCCCTTTCTTTCAGATGGCGAGCCCCCCCTTTAGGGTGGAGTCTGTCTTCCTGGTGTGCCTCGTCTTCTTCTTAAAATTTCCCGTGTCCCCTTTTTTTTGCTTGCAAGCACTCTCCCTCTGTTTCCTTTTTTCCACCTTTCTGAGTCCACACCAGACCACCTTTTTTCTAGTTCTCTTTTTCCATGGCTGTTTCCCACCAAACTGCTTGCTTTCGTTACATATCCCCTTGCGGGTCCCACTTATCTTGTCCCCCTACGTTTCCTCCCCTATTTGTTTCTGACTTTCTCTTTTTGAGGTGCTCTCTTTTTATTGCCACTACCAGCGAGTCCCTGTTCATTTATGCTCCTGTCTTACGCCCAGCATTCCCCTGTTCTATATGCTTTTCTTCCCTTCCTTTTTCTGTCTCTTTGCGCATGTCACCAATTTTTTCCTTTTACCTTCTACACTGGTTTTCCTTCTGGTGTAGGTCCATTCCCATACCACGCCGTACCCTGTCGCTAGTGCAAAGAACCTCTTCCTTTAGATGTTCTGTTCTCTGTCAGGATCTTCCGGGAGTTTTTCGGTTTTTTCTCCCCGTTTCTACCTACCTATTTTCCTTTTCTTTCCAGAACATTTTTCCCCAACCCCTGATATTTTTCGCCCCCTCCCTCTTTCCAGGTCCTTTTTCTACCTCTTGACTTCCGATCCTTGCCCTTATGATTTATGTGAATTTGGGTTTCAGGATTCCTTATGTTTATTTGACTCCCCGTTCTGTCCCTTATTTGCTCTCCAGTTTTTCACCCCCCCACTTTTTAACGTTTTGATTTCTGTTCCGCCCCTTATTTGACGCCCCCTCGTATTCTTTTGTGGTGTGTACGACATTGTTCTCAGTCTTTCATTCTACCATCCATTATCTGTTTTCTCTTGGTTCTTTACTTTTTTCCCCTTTTTTTACAGACTTCTGAATGTTTTCCTTTTGATACCAATTTTCTTGTCCTGCTGGTTTCTTTATCAAACAATTCCACCTCTTTTCTTTATTTTATTGCCCCCCCGCTACTAGAATATTTCCCCCTTCCGATTGTTTTTGCGGGGATCCTGCTCCCTTTTTTCCCTTTTTTTTTTTTTGTTTTTGTTTCCCCCCTTCATCCACCCTTTCTTTTCTTTCGCCGCCACTCTTTTTTTGGTCGTTCTTTTTCGTCGTTGATAGTCGATGAACACTTTTTCTTTCCTCCCTCTCTACTGAGTCTCCCCATTCCAGACCTCTTGTGTTCACCAGGTCTCTGGCCTCTTCCTTTCCGTTTTGCCTTCCGTGCTTTTTCGTTATTGCTTCCCGTTTTACTTTTCCTTCCTTTGCTCTCTTGTCTCCCATTGCTCATCTCTTCCCTTCCCCTCTTGGTGTATTTCTTTGGTGTTCGGTCCCGCGTTTTAATTGCACCAAGTTATGCTTCCTTCCCCTTATAAAGAGCAGCTTTTCTTCCTCTAACGTATTCGCATTAGACGCGTCTTTGCCCTATTTCATTAGGAAGACTTGTCCCCCCCCACTTTTCCTCCCCAAAAGCTTCCCCATCCCTAGACTTCCCCTGCGTATGTCGCAGCCTCCACCTCCTCTCCTGGTACCTCTACCCCGTATACTTTAATCGATGTCGGTAGTTTATAAGATTGTCATACTTTGGATACCCCCTTCCCACGTACAAAAGTCTCCCGTTGAAACCACAACACTTGTCGACCTGATGGACTATCGTCAGTTTAAAATGCTCGAGCCGAGGCTCGCCCCTCCCTTTTCTAATTTTAATACTCCCCGTTTTTTTTTTGTTGTTATTTTCCCTTTTTTTCTTACCTCTGCTTTAGGCGCCCACCTCCCTTTCCGATCTCTCATCATCTTCTGCATGTTTTACAGTGTGCATATAGACCTGTCCCCTCACATTCTCCCTTCCTTTCCCGATTCGTCTTTGGTTTTGCATTTTCCCTGTACCTTTTTTTGGCTATGTTTCTCATTTTTGCATTTTGTCCTGCGAATTAAACCACCCCCTTGATCCCTTCTCCTTAGTGTTAACCATCCCCCTCCCCTTTCAGAATATCCTTTCCCCACGAGCCTTTTTCCTCAACATGCGTCTCCCTCCCAATATTTTATGATGTCATGTTATACTCTCCCTTAGTCACCCTTCCCCTTTCCGTTAGGGCCCTTCCCCTCCTCCCCCCCCCCCCCCTTACCCCGCCCGCTCTCTCTCTATCCCCCTGTCCCCTTCCCTTCCTTTGGGCGGTTCTCCCTCCTTTTCCTTCGTCACCCTTTCCCTTCGGGCAACGTATTCGGCCCTATTTCAGTGGCCGTATTTAGGACATACCTCCCCTGGTTCTCCTCCTCCTTTTTGATCGTCCCATGGTGATCAGTTCCCTTGTAGTTCTTTCCCTTTTCTATGACACAATCAGCCCCACCCTTTTTTTTTCCTCCCACCTGTCCCAAATTGTAGATCCTTTCGTGATGCCTCACACACATAGGCCTTCTAACCTTACCTTCCGGAGTGTAAACTTCCCCCCTGTCTCCTCTTTTCTTCCCTTTTGCCTAACGCTCCTTTTTCTCGATTTTTTTCTTTCGTTCCCTTTCTGGCCCTCTCTCCCCCCTTTCCTTCCCTTTTTTCCCTTTCCCCCTCCGCCGCCATTCCCACTCCTTTTTTGCCACCCCCACTAACTGTTTTCTGCGAAGGACCCCGCCAAACTCTGGTCCAGGTCGGTGTTTTTACTTTCCACACACCCTGTCACTGTCAAGTCTCTTGTTGAATCCCCTCCTTTTCATTGCGACAACGCCCTGCTTGTGGTTTCCTCTCTTTCTGTTTTTGTTTTTTCCCTAGTGTCCCCCCTTCCTCCCCCCAATATCCCCACGAAATTATATCAGCTCTTTTTGTACCCATTTTCGTGCCACGACAGAGCGATCCCTAGTGCTTTTTCTTTATGGACCTTCAAGTGTCTGGATCCTCTCCCTTCTCTTTCCCACATGTACCCTCCTATTTGTCTCGCCTCGAGATTTTTTTAAACCTTTGCCCCCTTTCAATTTTCTACCCCTTTCTAACCTTGCATCGGTCCCGTTAGACGCAACAATTTCTAGCTGCAACCCGCTATAGGATCTCTTTTCGCAGCTATCCTGTTAGCCCAAAAACAATCACCAGATAAAAATAGATCCCTCTGTGAAACCCAGTACACGAACAGCGGACGTTTGGATGCTGACTTCTAAGTTATTGCTTGACCTCGTCTCGTTTCTTTCCCTGTTACCATTAGCTCCCCTTGCCCCCCCCTCTCCCCTCTTTTCTCCTCCCCTCCCTTCCCCCCCCCCCTTTTCTCTTTCTCCCCCCCCTTTCATCCTCTTTTTTCCCTCTTTTTTCCTCCCCGTTTCTCGGCAACCCCCCCAAAATTGAACCTCGTGACCTTCTATTTCTTCCCGGTCCCCTCCTCTTTTTCCTTAGGGCGTGACTGATTTCTCGCGTTCCCACTGTCTCCCAACCTTTTCCCGCCTCCCTGCAAACCCCACCCGACAGTTAACTCATCAGAAAATTTTGCTCCCTCTTCCACCTTCCCTCTTCTTTCCTACTCCCCACGTCACTCCAAATTTTGGCTCTTGGACCCTTTCCTCCTTTCCTGCGTCATGTCGACCCGTAACTTTCCCCTTAACCCCCCCGATCACCTCCTCCACTGTACTTTTCCTTTTACTTGTACCTTTCATTTCTATTCATTTCTCGTTTTCACCCTCAGTTATCGGATTTTTGTTTCACCTCCTTCTCCCCCTCCCCTGCTCACTCATTACTTCGTTCTGGTCTTTTCTTAACGTTGGTATCTCACCTGCCGTCTCTCCAAGACCTGGTCTCTAGCCTCCTTCTTTTCCTTCGGTCCCCCTCCATTTCTCCAGGCTTCCCCCTAAGTGTTACACCCGCCCTTTCTCTCTTTTTTTCCCCCCTCATCATCTGCCTACCGCAACCTTCCCCCCCTCATACCAGGGATATTGTACCCCTTCCCCCTTTCCTTCTTGCGAGGACCTTGGTTCCTCCCTTATGTCCCTTTTTTTCCTCCTCTGGCCCCCTTCTTGATCACTTTTTCTTCTTAATAGTTTTAACAACTGACCCCTTCCCCTCCTTTACACACTGCCCTTCCCCCCCTTTAGGTGTAATTTGTCTCCGGAATTTTTCCATGTTCATTGTACTGCTCATGATTCTTGGTCTGGTTCTGTTCCCTGTGCCCACCAACCACTTTTGTTTGTCTTTCTATACGCCCCCTCTTTTTGTCCCCCCTATCATTCGTGGTTCTTTTTTGTTCCCCCCTGCTCACACCTTTGTAGACTCTTTTTTTTTGTGCGCACCGCGGCCCCTGTGTCTTTCTTTTTGCTTTTTTCCCATTCTACCGTTTTTTCCCCCTCTCCTTGAGGGCCACCCGGCACATCGTTTTTTAGTGTTCTCCTTTTTTCTTCCCTTCACTTTACACTTCGTTCTCTTTTTTTTTTTTTTTCCCCTCACCTTTTCTACACTTCTTCCGTCTCTCCCTGAGGTTCCTTCCCCCCTGGTATAATCTCCTCAAGACATCGACCTGGAGTCCGATCTAAAACTCTTCCCGGCCCCCCCTTTTTGTTGGGTTACATTTGCTGCACAATATGCTTGATTCTTTCTTTCCCCCTTTCACATTTTCAGGAAATCCCCCGTTTCTTCTCTGGATCGGAGTGTCCCCCACGGCACTGTCCCCCTGCCTAGATTTTTATCCCAAGTTCTGCTTTGAACAGAACCACTGTCCTTATTCTAACCCATTTTTTCCAGGGGTAGACAATCGACCACTTTTTTTTCCAGTTGATTTCAGATCTCTTCCCTAGGGTTTTTTTCCCCCTTCGGGGACGAAGGTGGGCGCGTCTTTCTAGGAGGGTGAACAGGATGTTCTCTGGGATTTAACGCCCCCTTTCGAAACCAGGTTTTTCTTTATTACCGAAATCCTCCACGTTGACTTCCCAGTTTCGTCCGTTTCTCTTTGTTTTCGACTCTCATCCACGGGACCCTGTATTCCATTTCCTGCTACTGACGCCTTCCCCTTTGTGATTTTGGTGTTTCACTTTCTCCCTCCCCCCCCTTCCTCTTCTATTTGATGGAGAAGAACTATTTTTTCATACCCCAACATATTCCGCGCACCTCTTATGTTCAAGGTGAAAACCCTCGGCTTCTTGATTTTCTCGACCCCTCCACGTTTCGGATTCGTCTTTTCCCCTCGGAGGCCTTCTCAGTTCTTTCTGGTCTATTTCCTTGTTTTTTCCTTTTCTCTTTTTTCTTTTTTGTTTTTCTTTCCTTCTGACTCTGTTCCCCCTCAGAGAGCTTTTCTTTCACGTTGCCGATCTTTACCTCGCTGGATGAGTCTTTGGGTTTCTCCCATACACTTTGTTTCCGTGATCTTGTCTGTATTCTTCGAGGACCACATAACTTCAGATCCCGTATCCCCCCCTTTTTCTGTCGTCTCTTTTGTAGCCCCTTTATGGATTCGAAAAACACTTTTTTTCTACAACGTTTTTTCCAGTGACATTTTTGATCCTTTCTTCCCCCTTCCCTTGACCCCCTCCCTTTTTCTGACCACACCCCTTACTCTTTTCCCGGAAATGATACTTCCCTCTTCTTTTTTTTCCAATGGATCGAAATTCCGAACTAACCGCCCTCCCCGTCTTTTTTCCCCTGCAAATGTGTCTCCCAGGAGTTTGATTCACCCTAACCTCCTTTTTCCCCCCCTCTACTTAGACCCATTCTCCCGTTAGTTCCCCCCGCTCTTCCCTGTTTCCCCTCCCCCTCTCTTTTGTCCTTTTCAATTTCGATCTTTCTCCCCATGGCTTTGCCTTCTTCCCCACTTTCCCACATTCTACGGACCCATGAACACGTTTTTTACAGCGTCCTGTTCTCCCCCCCACAAAAATGCTTACGGCACCTTTACGGTTTCTTAGTTAACCATTTCCCTTGCTCGTCGTCCTTCCTAACCCACCACCAACCCTTCATCAGCCCCGAGCTTCCTTCTTCACCCTGACAACGTCATTTTTACCTCTGTTTTCTGCTCCCACACCCCCCCCTCCAGTAGTTTCTACTCTTTAAAGGCGCTTTTCTTCCCCTTCCTTCTCTCCGCGGTTTTTTTACGCCGTTTCCTTTCAGTCTTATCGCATCCGTCAGAAAGTCCCCTCCTTGGGGGACTCCCTTTCCGCTACGGGCTTCGGTCCCTTTTTCCCCCCTCCTTTTCCTTTTCCCTTGCACGCTCCTTGAGACTTTTGGACGCCCGTGTCGCATTTATTCCACTCGCGAACGATTGGTTCCTATTTCCTTCTCCCCTCCCGTTTCGGCCCCTTCGTTGTCCGAATATCACCACTAGACGGTCCCTCGTGAGGAATTCCTATCCTGGCCCTAAGCACCCCCCTTCCCTTGATTCCCCTCCCGTGTGCGTGGAACTCGTTCTCTTCCCCTTCCTGGCCCTCTTCTTCCTTAGATGCAATCGTGTTACCTTTCTGTATTTGGCCCTCCTTTTCCAAGTTCGGCTCTTTCCTCCCTTTTCCCCCCCTTGTTTCGCACTTTTCTTCGCGCTTGACTACCCCTGATGCGTTCCCCTCTTTTCTTTTCCCTTCCCTTCCTGGTACTTCTTTAATTGCCCCCGGAGCGATTTGGACCCCGGTCCCCTCGTACTTTTGTCCCGGGTTTCTTTCGAACACTCACCTCCCCCCAAGTTTCCTTTCTTATGATTTCGCCTCCTCAGTTCTTTGATTGCGCCCATCAAAAATGACCTTTCCTTTTTCCCGTCCGCAGGGATCCCCCTTTTCGACCTTTTTTTTCTTTTTTTTCTGCATTCCCCCCACCGCATCCACCTGCTATGTCGATGAACTATGCCGGTCCTTTTCCCTTCCTTCCCCTATCCTTCGCGAGAAAGGCTCCCCTTTTTGTCCAACCACGAAGCTATCTTTACCCCGCCTCCAAGATTTTTTTTCTCGCGGGATTAGACAGGCACATATCTTTTTTCTATTGACTGCGACTTTACCCCATTCCCGTCCCCCTACAGACTCCCCCTCTTCTTAAAGAAAATAGCGGGATTATAGGTCTTCTGGTATTTTAAAGGCGCTTTTTTTTTTGTGTTTCTTGTACAGCGCCCCCTCTCCGTTGAAGAAAACCTCCCTTTTTCTCTTCCTTTAGTCCTTCCTTTATATACCATCTTTCATTTTTAATAATATTTTTCCTGTTTTTGTTGTTCCCTTCCTTTCCCTTCTTTCCTCTTCTTCTTCTCCCCCTCCCTCTTTTTTTTTACTTACGTTTTAGACCCTATCACGGCCTTAAATCATTATTCGACGGTCGACGCATCTGATTTCCCTCCCCCCCCTCCTTTTAAGGACATTAACCTTTTTTCTACCTTTCAGGAGAGGTTTCTATTTTCTTTCGACCCCCCCCGTCCCCCGCCCATCCTAGGAGGACAGCTTTTAGTTATGGTCTCCTTTCTTTCCCATCCGTTTCTTTTTCTTTTAGTTTTCCAGGTTTAATTCTTCACCCCGCCCCTCTTTTTCGGAGAGGTATTCCCCGTCTGCGGCAGGCTAGGTGGATTTTGATGCAGATTCCCTAGCTTTGTTATCAGGATCTCGTCTCTCCCTCCCCCTGGTCATCACGTCTTCTTTCATGTTGATGGAATTTTTCAGTCCCCCTACATTCCCCCCCTTCCCCAACCGTAATCGATTATGGGTTTTCTTTCTTAGAAACCCACCACGCAGAAAGGTAGCTTCTCTCTGGACCCTCCCTTCTGAAAACTATTCTTTCCAATCTCTTCTGTTCCCACCGGAAAGACCTTCCCACCTCCTCCCCCCCCGCAGTTTGCTCCTTTTTCCCCAACATGAACACCCAGGTTGATAGGCGGAATTCTTTATTCTTCTTTCTCTGACTTCTCTCCTTGCACTTGCCCTCCGTTTGCGGGTGTTTAATATCGCACGGTCGTTCTTCCTTTTCTAGTTCTTTCACCTTTGTAAACGCCCCTGCAGGTTCCTCCCCTCGATCAGTGAGCCACCTTTCTCCTTCTTTTAATAGGTTATTTCTAGCGCCGCCCTATTCCAAGGGACTTCCACCTTTCCCATCACTACCCACTACTTGTTGACAAACGTTCCCGTTACCGCACTTTTGTCGTGTAGTTACTTTCTCTTTTTTTGCGTCCCAGCTTTTTTCTTCCCCCTTCCCCTGACTATTTTTTCACCCGTTTGGGTGTTTTTGCTGTTCCCCTTTGTTTTTATTACTTCTCCTCCCTTTCTTCATGGCGCAGTTTCCTCCCCGACCCAGCCCGGCCGTTCTATTTTCTCCTTTCAATATTTTTTGACGTAGTCAAGGATGTTTGTTTTTTTTGGCTTTTCCTGCTGATACCCTGCCAGAGTCCAGGTCTTCTTCCTTTCCCCTTTTTAATTTGGTCCCGGTTCTGTCCTGCCATTTGGTAGACCGCCCAGCTTCCCTTTTTTGTTGAGCAGCCTCCTTCCTGCGGGCGTGGTCCTGTGTTTGAGTGTACGCAATGGTAAGTTCCGTCCTTTTTTCCCCCTGATCGTTTGGTTTTATTCCTTATTTTTTTATGGGTCCCTCCCTCGATTTATTTCTGGACTCCTCACTCTTTTCCCCCTTGGGGACAGCGCTTTGGCACTATCCACACCTTTTTTTTTCCCTAGTCTTTTGCTTGTGTTGTTCGACCTCATTCGTTTTTGACCCCACCCCCCACATTTTCATTAGAAGTTATTCCCTCCTTAGTTCCTTTCGTTTTCCCTAGACACGAGACTGAGTGGTTCATTTTTTCCTCCAAGATCCCAGCCCTTTCCCCTTGAGAAATCTCCGAGTTTTCCCTTTTTTAATACATTTATGGGTTCCCAATTCTTTTTTTTTCGGTACTGAAGGGTGTTGCATTTTTAGGCCCCCTCCCTTCTTTCCTTTTCTCTCTTTTCTTGATTTTAGTTACCCCCCCTTCCCCCCACAGCGCCCAACGCCAGATCGGACCACCAGTGCAAGGGCACGCGGACTTTTCTCCGATGTCCGGCACTGTTCATTCCCCCCACTCACCCCCCCCGGTGCCCCGTGTATGCTTTTGTTGCACTAAGGGAGTTTATCTTGTTTCACTCCCAAGACGATACGAGCTTTTATTTCTTCTTCCCCTCTTTTTTTCTTACCTTCAAGGCTCCCCCCACCTTCCTTTCTTTCTTATTGACACAAATTTCTTTGGTTCTCCTACTCTTCATTCCGTCCCATGTTTTGATCACACCTTGTGAGGTCTCCCTGATGTACTTCTCCCCTGTCCGCCTTACACAAGCTACTTTTTTGTTCCTTTACTTTTTTTTCGTAACTTTCCTTACCTGGACCTAGAAGTTCATTGAGTTGTCCGGTGTTTTTCCCTCTCCTTTCCCCCGTTTTGACCACCTTGACCCTGCCTATCCTCTTTTATCCCGCGTTGAATTCCTTTCACTTTGACTTGATGAGCCTGCTTGAGATCCCCCCTCCGTTCCCCGCTACCCCCCTGATTTAGTTCTATCTCTTCCTCTTTCTTGAGGTGTAATCCCCCTGTAGACTAGATTTCCAAGCTTTTTTTACGGTGACTCGTGGCCTTTTTCTCAACACTCTCTTTAAGACTCCCCCCTGTTTCTTACGTTCAGATACTCTAGCGATTTTTATTCCTCCGTCCTGTTGGCCTCGGTTTTCCTTCCGTTTTTTTCCTTCTTTTTTTTTTTTTTCCCCCAAACTCCAACCCCCATTGGCTTCCTTGTTAGTTTTTCCAGGGTAACCCCCCCCCACCGTTATTTGTTTCTTTGGTCCAAGGAAGACCAAGAATCTTCTTCCTGCCATATGGCTTAGGCCCCCAATCCTGTAACCCAAACTACTCCCTTGTACACATATTAGGCATTGGTTTGTCCACCCCGGATTCTCCCCCCTTTCTTTGGTCTTTTTTTGGTTCCCCCCACACCCCTTCCAGACCGCGTTCCCCTTTAATCAGTCCCCTGCTTAACTTACTTGAGCCTTATGCATTCCCCAAATAGGTATCGGTTTGACTGTGCTGGTGCCCCCCAGGTCCCTCTTTCCTTTCTCTCCCTTTTTTTTTTTTTTTCTCCTTTGTGTGTAAGGCTCATCACTTTCTGCCCTTCGGGTGTTCTTACATGGTTCGGTCCCCATTCTTGCGACCCTAAGGCTCCTAATCCCCAGTTATTTCGTCTTTCGTGACTCGACCATTGAGCCCTCCCTCACCTGTTTCTCTTTTTTCTCTCTGTTTGTTTGGCCTTTTTTTTCGAACATTTTTAACCATGGTGGGAGTGTGTGGCCATTGTTTTCCCACGCTGAACTATTTAGATCCCTGTACCGGGAAGTTTCTGATTAGTCTGCCACGCCTCTTTCCCTTTTCGGGCCGACAGTCCCACTCTTACCACACGGTCCGGAAGTTCACCTGCGGAACGAACTTCCGCATCCTCAAACGCTTTGTGCCCCCGGTTTCCCTGTGCGACAGAAGTTTTTTTTACCGAACCACCTCCACCCCAAGTTTTTTTCCCTCTGTACTGATTGACTGCCGGTTCTGATAAAGTTTTCATACTCCCTATCCTCTAGTGCTGTTTTCTGTGGCTTGATCTTATATCTCTTCAATTTGCCTCTTTTCCCTCTACCGTAGGTTCACGGCCCGCGCGATAGTGGCGGGCTGCGCGACTCAATGCCACCCTCCTACTTTTTTTCTCCCGATAAGTGCAACTAGGTTTGCTCGTTTTTCATCCTTCCAGACCTGTCTCAACACCTCCCCCCGCCCGTTTCATTCTTACTGGCTAGTAAGTTACCTTTCGGAACGGTTTTTCCCCCAGTACGCGACTTTTCCGTTAGGGTTCTCCTTTAAATATTCCCCCCTGTCGTGGTTTCGTTCCTTTGCCTCATCATCTAGTCTCCCCCCCTTTTTCCATCTTCTTTCCTTCGGTTTTTAGCGCTTCCTTTCGTGGTTCGGTCTTACCCTTCCCAGAACGTCCTGACCCCTTCAGACGCCTTTCGTTTCGCTCGGACCCCATGTTTGTTTCCGCTGGCTCTTTTTTTTCCCTGCACAACTTTCTTCTCCCCTGAACATTCCGTAACAGCCTTTCACTCGTCTATCGCCCACTCCGTTTTTCTGACCTTAGGCCCCCGACGTCTTTGATCTGTTCCAATCCTATCCTTTGGTGTCTAGCTGAGCTCTCTTCTCTTGTCTGCTACTTTTCCCCTTATGGATGCTGGCGACAGGAGTTTTTTGACCTATCTAGTTGGTCGGTTTTTGTTTTGCCCCCCCATTATGAATTGAAGTCTCTGTTTTTTCTTTTTTTCATCAACCCTTCCTTTCGTGTCAGCCATCCCCCCCTCTTATAGGATATGCCCACTCGATGACGATCTTGATGCCGCCGATTCTATCTGTTCTCTCTCCTTTTTGTTTTCTTTGTTGCGATCGTTCAGTCTCGGTCTTCTCTCTTTTTTCTTGCAATTACTGCTTTCTCCCCAGTTGTCCGCGCCCGTCCATCATTGCGGATTCTTAAGATCTCTTTTGTTTTCCGCCTTAATAGTCCCTTTCCCCCCTTTTGCATGTTATCCCCCCTCCTTCTTTTATTGCATTTTCCCCTGCCTTTTTCTTGATGTATTTATTCTCGGTTTTCCTTTAAACTCCCTCTTTTCCATTTATGGTATATTAATCTCCCCGACCCCCACCTTTTTCCCTTTATCATGTCTTCTTCGCATTTTTTTCCTTGCATATTTGGTACCAACATGAGCATAGCTTTTTTTTTTTGTCCCTCTTCCGAATTCAAGATAATTTACCAGTATTATCCTGGTCCCTCTCTTTTCAGTGCCACCCCCCGTTAGCGAGGGTTTTTGTCTGTTACCCCTGATTAGGGACCGGCGGTCTTCTCCCTTTAAGGGTCGTCCGCGTTTTTTCTTATAGTTTGCTTTGTCCTGAAGTTGCCTTACTTTCTTCCCCCTTCGCACTCCCGAAAAATTATCCATTCCCCACAAGTCCGTATTGTACACTCTTGTATTCTTGCCCCCTTAATTACACTCCAACCACTCCCCTTTTCCTGCCGTGAAACTTTCCTTTCTCTTCTTTCTTTTTTTCCCCCCCTTTTTCCCCTAAGTGACTCATTCTT
>Ga0179593_1336933_pt1 | contig 17483 bp, 16 predicted proteins | sample CZODoug2_1_08_16_FD_185931 | JGI IMG/M metagenome (GOLD analysis project Ga0179593, IMG submission 185931) | Vadose zone soil fungal communities from Angelo Coast Range Reserve, California, USA - CZODoug2_1_08_16fungal (PacBio error correction) | ecosystem: Environmental > Terrestrial > Soil >... | reverse complement strand
TTTTTTGATCATTACAATAAAGTAGGTTCTGTCTTCCCTTCTTTATTTCCTACCTTTGGATTGGTCGGCTACCGTCACTACAAACTGTCTGTACTTCACAACCCAGTCTTTCCCCCCCCTCCCGCAATTTTCACCTGGCACACCACTATTCGATCCCCTGTCTCCCTCAGCCAAGCGACCTCCACCCCCCCTAAGTAGCCCCCTTCTTCTAATCTTTCCCACCCCCCCCCAATGATGGTTTAATACATTTATACGTGGCAAACGTTCTACTTTGCCGAAGAATGCGGGGTTCCTCTTAAGAGCCATCCATCCATTTCCTCGTTCCCCCCCTCCCCAAGTCCGACTGAAGGTTTTATCTGGCTTCGGCTCACCTGCCCTGATAACCCTTTGCATTAACGGATCATGCAGGGAATTCCTTATGCAAGTATGTGGTCCTCCTCCCTATTGAACCTTGCTTCATAAACGCATTTCTGCCCAAGTTCTGGAGCCTTTACCTGTTTTCTCTTTCACTCTATGACAGCGGTGGTTGTTTTTTTTCAATCAGCCCCGGAATCTTACCATTGAAACCATGACACCCCCACAATTGGCCCTTAAGGCTACACGGGATTTAAGGGGTTTCACGGTGGCCTAAACTAAGAATCCCAGCTTGCGCCCTTAACGTCTCGGATTTCTACCTTTTTACTTGTTTGATCACCTGATCTGACTGCCCGTCTTTGGAGGAAGGGTTCTATTCATTTTGCCAAGGCATTCCCTCTCCCTTAGCGAATGACTTTTTCCCCATAGGTTTTTCATTCGATTTCACTCTGTCTTATTGATTCCCCCCCACCCGCGCAAAGGGAATTGGGCCGGCTTAGGTCTCTCTACCCCACCTTGTTCGTCCGGGTCGGGAAGACAGCCGGACCAGCACTCACGGGACATCTGTAATTTTGGGGGACGGGTAACGGCCGATGAGAGACATGCCAACTTTACCTTAATTCTTAGGAGATTACTAAAAAGGCATTCGGTACATCCCCAAACAGCCCGGAATTCCTCGCCTATGACAAGAATCATACGAAAACTATTGGGACCCTGTCTTGGGAATGGCAAATGACATTGACTTGAATGTTGTACCTTCTTTTTTCCGAGCCCTTTTGTAATTCATTTTTTATGTTTTCATTTTTGGTTGCCTAACGGTTGTGCCGAGACCATCTGCGCCCTTCTTCTCCCCAGTGGGTTCGCCAGTTAACTCCTCACATGGTCACGGTATAATTCCCCGGTCCATTTTGTTGTTGGTTTTGGAGTGTGCTTTTTGCATCCTCAAAGCACGTTTCCCCACTTTGGTTAGACGCTTGTCTGAACTCACCTATTTTTTATTCCTGGAACGTTTTATAAGCTACAGAAGCTTTAGTCCTAAACACTTCGGGCTTGTAAGATATCATCTTCACGGTGCACCATAATGTTTAGGTCTCTTTAATTATTGAAACTATTACTTTGGCTTTACCCCTAAACGAGTATTTTGTCCTTGCTTCATCTTTAGCTTCACCTGTACCACCCCCTGATGCCGATATATACCCTTTTCCAATCCGCCAGAAGGTGATATTCTTTTTCCCTCCTCTACTGTGTTGTTTGTGATTTTATTCATAGATTAAACACTTATCTTTTAATACGTACTTGGTAAACACGAGCGCGAATGGTGGGGTACTCTCTTCGACCCGTACGGTCAACCTATATAGTCCTAAAGTCATAGTTCCCATACCACTCTTTTTGCCCCATTTCTGCCGGGTCCCTATTTCTTGTTTTCATCGGCTTTCCCTGGCACTATGTTATTCCCTTTCCTGGTACATTTTCCTCCCTATTTTTATCCTAGCGTACCCCACTTGAACTTTGCAAGCCACACCACCCATCGTTTTTTCACCCCCTCATAGGAACATTGTTACATTAGTTAATTTTGCGAAAAACTGAAATGTGCCGGCTGGCTGCCCTATGGGATCCCCCCCGTTTTCGAAATGTCCAATCCATCCATTCCCAAACTCCCTCAGACCTTCCTGCCCTCCTCCGTCCCAGAGTCCTCTTGTGTTGCTGCCCCTTTCTTTTATTCATTTCGGATTGCTTGGTCTCTTCCTCATCAATTATTTGATTTCCTGTTGAGATGACCTCACCTTCCTCCGTATTAGGCGTTCATTTATCTAATCCTTCCTTCCACCCCCCCTGCCTCTTTTCCCTGCTGAGGATATCAACACTTTCCACCTTGATAGCCCTCACTTCTCTTCCTCTCCGTTTTTGTCTCCCCCCCCCTCGTTTTTGAATCGTCCCCCCTTTTCGAAGGGATTCCTTCGGTTTACGCCCCTTCCTCTTCCCCACTTATCCCTAAGTTAGACACTTTCGTCTATAGCCATTGACCATTGCCCCCCTTTACCAACACTATGTTCCATCTTACCGGGTTTTTATGTCCCCTCCCCTTTGTTTATCATAATCCACCTTTTGTTTTTCCTTTTTCCAAGTGAGTCCTGCTCTTTCTTCATGTGTTGCCCCGTCACACCCCCTATTGGCATTCTCGTTTTAACCGACACAGTCCTCTCCTGTCTCCCCTCAGACCCCTTGACGGAAAACAGCTATTACGGATTTTCAAACTCTTCGTTCCCCGGGAACCCCGTCCTTTCCGCATCCCCTTATCTTATGATATTTGCTCGTGATCACCCGGACTTTTCCTTACCTTCCCTTTTACACTTTCAAGTCGGATGTTGTCTATTGCTTCTGCCCCCCGATGCAAATTGCTTGTCTTCCCAGGAACTCCACTTTCTTTACCATGTGTCAGGTGTGCCCTTACATGTTATGTATGCCATCTTTTTCCTTGGGTATCCTTATGTACCTACTTCTTCATGTTTTGCAGTTCGTCTGCTTCCCCTTCTCGCTTCTATATTGGCCACAAAGTTGATTCGCTCTGTCCGTTTCGTACCGGGTTTTGTTTTCTGGACGTGAAGCATCCCTATCCAAGGCAAGCTCTTTACTCACCGCTACATTTCAGCTACCATTCTTGAGTATACCTTTCTCCCTCTATCTTTTTCTCATCAGTGGTTTTGGCTCTCTATTTTCGATCATTACCCTACTCCAATAATAGTTATACTGTGATACCTTTATTGTCCGGTTGTAAGCTTGCTGGGATTATGTTCTTTTGAGGATTCCCTTCCAATCCCCCTCCATTTCTTCCCACCCCCCCTCTTCAATCAACTTTTGTGGTCCTCTTCGCTTTCCCCTTTGGAAGAAAAAGCAAGCAAACATGTACGAACTTAGTAATAAGTTATAATCACTTCCCAAACCTTGATTCCTTCCCCCTCCCTTGTTTTCACTGCACTGTACATGCCCAATGTGCAACCATTTTTCAGGTAGCCTAATTACTCTTGGGCATGATCACCCCCTCCCTTCCGACCTTTCCGGGGATGCTTGCCTCAAATTAATTTTCTTCCCGGCAATTACGATCTTTCCCCTGTCTTAAGTTGGTCTTATCCTTAGTTCTTCAGTATTTAAGACCCACCTTTTTAAAAATGCCGCCCTTCCTCATAAGACGAATGTGTACTTGATTTTATTTCTTTCCATTGGTGCTCATTTCCCTTTTTCTCTCTCATATTCTCGGACTTGAGGTTGTGTTCTTGTTCAATGGAAACCTCCAGGATTTCATTTTGCCAATCCCAGTGTTAATTTTGCTACAATGATCGTTTTCCCGGACCTCAAATAATTACTCTTACCCTTGGTATTCCCTTCTGGTGCCCTCCGATTTTTATCCCCTCCTCTCTAGCGCTTAATGGCAACCGTCTGATTCTCAGTGGCCTCGGACTAAAAGGGCTCCCTTAGACAATCCGATTTCCTGCCTTTTACCATTGTTGAGTAGTTTTTCCAGCCCTTCCATCTAGTGTTGGTTGGCGTCCCCACATCTCTCTGAGTTCCGATCGCTTGCCTATCTCCTAAATTATGTTTCCCTGTGGAAATAAGCATCCAGTTTTTTCCCTAGTCGTTGTTAGCTCACTAGCTCTCTACATGCCACCAATTAATGAATTATTACCTTTTCTACACTCCAACTTACAAACGAATTTCTTTAAGCCCTTCATAAAGCGACCCCCCCCCTCTCAATCAGGTGCATCCCACACACGCTGGGACTTGCGTTGAAGTGAGGAGTTCCGGAGCAATCTTCGTCATTCAATTGGTGATGGAGGTACTTGCCTTGATATGAAAATGGTGCTCTGCCATTCTGGGCCTAGGGAAATGGGATTCGGGATTTTACCCCTTTCTTCACCAATTGTTTTTTTCCCTGTCCTACTGATTTTTGGGCCCCTATGTGTTTGTGCTTTGCTCTAACCTCCTTCCGTTTCCCCAGTTGTGATCCTCTTTCTTGACATTTAAACCTTCTTTTGTCTTTTTTTTTTTTGGGTCCAGTATTTATCTCTACCGAGTCCCTGTTTATTATCACCCTTTTCGCAAAGCTCTTTAATCGAACCCTGGCCCCCCCTCCATTAGCTTTTCCTCATTGGAAACACTTTCCAAAACCGAGTATTATTTTTCTTTTCTCCTATTGAGCTTCACGTAAAAACAAGTGATTCCTATCTTCCCCCCTAGTTACCCCCACGTATTACCTAGACATTTTTAATCCATTTTCAATCCTACCTTTTGTTTTTAGAGATCTCCCCCTTTAGTTTTGACTACTGGTAAACTTCGTCTGCCTCGCTGGAAGTGATGTCTTCAATCAAGATGTCTCAACCGCTTTCCCCTAACTTTTAGACTCCGGTTTCATAATACTGCACCTCTTTCGTTTGAACAAGTTTCAAGTCTCTTAGTCTTATCACTTCCCGTTGATGAACACCGGTCATTCTGTATCTATAACGGGATTTCCCTTTTTTTTTTCCAATCAATATGTGTTTTCTTCCCTTACACTGTCTTCCAAAAATTTCTGGCCCCTTAGGCTTCTTATCCACAACTACACCATTTCTCCCCTTCCTCCGGAATTGCACCTCCCTTTTTCCCAAAAAAGTGACCCCCTGAAATTGAGCAGATGGAGCATATTGTCGAGCCACCGTTATTATCACCCTTCCCCCTCCATCACCATGAATGACTACTTCTCTTTCATCAGAACGTACCCCTGTACCCCATCTTTGTATGTTTCCATGAATTGATTACGTTTATTTTCTTCGATTTTCGATTACGTCCCCCTTTTTATTCCAGAAAGTTCCTGGTGATTGATTAATGTCAGATTCGTTATTCCCTTATTAGATCCTCCGCCCCTCTCACCCCATGACCTTTACCCTCCCGTTTTACCAGAAAACCGTTCCCCCCACCATCCCTTTTCTGAGAGGAGACCTCTTTTCCTTCTTATTTCCGGCGGTGGTCGTCGGCACACTCCTCATCGGGTGCATTTTCCCTTTGCAAAAAAAATTTTCAAGTTTCCTGAATTAGATGGTCCTCTTTTCCAGCCTCCTCTTCACACTTTCCCTGTTTCTTGAAATGGCGCTCTGCTCCTGACTTTCCCTCTCTCGGAACTGTTAAATCCTCGCCGTTACTTTAGAGTCCTCCTCCTTTTTTTCCCTTTAAAACTTAGCATTGTCTCCCTTCCAATAACCCCGGATTTTTGCATGTGAACGCGGTTCCTTCTTTTCCCTTTCCCCTTGAACGCACAAACACCCTCTCTAATGCCTCTTCCCCAGGTCCTCTCATCCACGCATAAATGCGTTATTATTTGCGCATTTTCACAAACGAGTTGTTACCTTCTGTGCTGACCAAGCCCCCCCTTCCCTGGACAAATGACATATGAATTTCCTTAACTCTGATCCCCCTCATTTTCGCCTAAGCCACCCGATTTTTGATTCTTATGACACCAGCCTTCCCCTGGAGGCCGATTTTCTTACCTATTCCGCCCAAGTCCGTTTGTCCCGTCTTCATTGACCCTTTCCCCATGTTGTGGGACTCTTTATTAACCCCCCTACGTTCTGACATGTTTTTGCTGTCGTTTTTTCTGCAACGGGCGACCGCGGTTTTCCTCTCTCTTTGCCCCACCAAGTCTCGTTTCAGGGTTTGAAGTACATGAAATTGGTCTTTCCTCATCACGAACGCCCCAGCCCTTTTTTATGTAGAAAAATTACCTTTCTTCATCCATATAATACTTATGTCTTCTTTCCTCCCCACTCTTCTAATTTTTGTGTTTTTTTTTTCTCTAGATAGTGTCCTGATCCATTACACCCATGAAGGTAACTGGGCATTTTTTCACTGTTTCCGTCTCGACTGCTTGGATTCGTTCGTTTTTTTCTCCCCTTCATACCCCAGGGAACCTGTACTTAACCCCCCCCCCCCCTATTCTCCCAATCCAACTTTTGTCCCCCCCCACTAGAGATTAGTGCCGTTGACACCCCCCCTCTCCCCCCTCAACATGTTCAACCCGACCTTGTCCCTCCGCCCTCCCCAATGCGGACCTTACAGAACTATGCTTTTTCCCTTACGTAAAACTGACTCCAGGGCAAGAATCCTTTCTTCAGGTCAAGAGCCTCGTCCCCCCCTTCCCATTGTCGGGTGCCTAATCCAAATGCCAAGTCCTGATTCCTTTTGTCTCCGATTTCTGGACGGACCTCCTTTTGTACGAGATGTCGCCAGAGGAGTAATTTTATTTCCGCTTCAGTATGGTCAGCACCTTTAGTTTTTTCCAACGGCAACCCTAAGAGTTTTCCTTGAAAGTCATTCTTTTCCTTGCAGTACATGTGAGTACTCCGCTTTACCCATGAGGGTGTTGACTTTTTCCCAAGGAAATTTTTTCCCCCCTGAACGGGGACCCAACACTGGAAACCCCCCCCCTTTGTGGATTTCCTCTCCCAATGAAGACTTTTCCCTGGACCCATCTAAACATAAAGCAGGATTACTTCTCCCCTGGTCGTTTCCTTCGTGAGACCCTATTTTCAGAGCTCTCTTTTAGCAGGAGAGCATTCCCCTGAGAGCTCCATTCTGCAGTTGTTAGAAGGATAGGTCAAGTTTGCAGAGTTTGCATTTTGACCAGTCCCCTACCCTCTACCCCCTAGTTTTTTCCCTCCGAGTACCCATTTTTTTGCATTCGATTCAATGCCCTACTTTTCGTAGCTGGGGGGGCTCCCCCTTTCGCAAACCTGAGGGGTATTTCGGGATCCAACAACTACTTTATTTTCCGTAATATACTTCATTGACACATTTAGGGGGTTACTCTTTCCCTCTCCCTGCCTATCCTTTTCCATTATTTATTTCTCAACAGCTTCGTACTTTCCCAACAATTGTTTTTCCCCCCCCATTCAAAGCCGAAATAGTAACGCTTTCCCCTTGTCATGCCCTTTTTTGATGGAAGTGACGTTCTTTCACTTCTCCCCCCTGGAGTAATTAAATTGGTCTGTTGCTATGTATTAATTTTTTTTTCCCTCATAAACGGTGTGGAAATTTACTTTCCTTCCATCAGTGGGTTAGCAGACCTCCTCCCTGCACCTTAAGAGGGATAATTTCCTTGTTTTGTCTTCCCCTTGGTAGTGTTTTCTTTGCATAACCCCCAGTAATTTGCCAAAGTGGGCCTACTTTCTCTGAACCCCCCCAACCTTGGATTTAACCTTACCCCCCTTTCAATTGTATATGATAAAGAGTCCCCCTCTTTTATTTTTTTCATAACGACTTAGTTCCCCCCCCCCCCCCGTTAATAATGAATCCTCCCTTCTTATTTTTAGGAGAAATAGTCCTAGTAATGATGAGGTTTTCCATATGAACGCATCTTCTTTTTTACATCGTGGCCTAATATTGCGCTGCCATGCCCCACACTTCCTTACATCCCAGGAGCAGCCAGTCCCACACGCAGTCCCCGGAAGGGGCCATTTTCCTCGTCTGGTCCCCCCTCTAGTTGATGTTATCTCGTTTTACAGGGACTTGGTAACCCCTTCTCGCATAGCGGAATTCCCTTTTTGGTACATTTTTTTTTCTATAATAATCGGCGGTTCCCCCCCCCATAGTGGAGTTATACTCTTTTTTCCCCCCCCCCCCTTTTAATGACACTTTCTAGGTCGCCCCCTCGGAACTGGGGTTCGAGTCCCTCTTCTTTCCTAAGATCGGTTTTTTTTTCTTTTTTTTTCCCCGGGTCATATGTGATATACTCTAGTCCCCTCAATCCCAATATGTTTTCGTTCCCCTTCCCTGCGAGTTCCCCCCCCCTTTGAAATTCGCTCTAAAAGCACACCCAAACGTAATCCAACGTATCTTTTTCCCCCTTGCACCTGTGAATCTTTCCTCTCGAGAAACAACATTCCCCTGGTCCTCTTTTTGAGATTTCTCAAAAAGTTTATAGAAATGTTTTAGAGTACTTCCCTCAAATTGAGTCTGCTCCATCAGGAACGCCCCGTTCCCTCCCAGCCTGATTTCTTTTTCCCCCTTCTAGGTTAAAGATGTCGGATTGATGCCTTTTACTCCGTCCCCCCCATTCTTTCTGTACCTCCCCCTTCTACTGTTTCTATAGCTAATGCATCCAATCCGGTGTGCATGTATAGAGGCTAGTCATTTCCCCCCCCCCTTGACAGTTTCCTCCTGCGCTTACATAAAAACATTTTTTCCCCCCCCTCCCATGATTTCGAGGAGCCCCTCCGCGGTAATCTTTATGAGTGGGTTTCCCCCAATCCCGTGGGATGGTGACCTCCTTCATTGCAAACTATGTGTACGAAGGGTCAATATTAGTTCGCTAATGGCCCTTCCCCTCTTCATCACTACGGTATAGAAACTCCCTTGGATACTCGGTAGCCCTGACATCCTGAACCCCCCTTCGCTACATCCCCCGTAAACGTTACCCTTTTCTCTTAATACTCGGATGATTGGAGTTCCCTTGTTTAGTAGTCCGGTTTTATCACCTTTCCCTTCACAAGGTTGCTTTGTCAAATGTGCCCGTCCCTTTTTTCAGTGCTTCAAACATTTCCCTCCCCCCCCACAAAGAAGTTTATTAATTTTCTCCCAGTCGTCCCCTCCGTCCTTTTTCATTTTAGAATGAATCTGCAAGGCACCCCCCCCTCTTTATTACGGCGCATCCCCCCATCCTCTTTAATCGACTTTTCCACCCTACTATTTCCGCAATTCCACCTTCCCTTTGTATTTCAATGCTCGTGATCCCATAATTCTCCCCCTCCTCATACCCCCCCCCCCCCCAGTAGTTGGGCTTTTCTCTTCCCCCCCCCGAGGAAAATGTCTTTCGATTTTCCCCCCCCCATTCCCTCAAAGTCTGCCCCATGGAGTCGGTTTTCCCGGATCAGGACATAGTTCTGTCCTTTCAATGTGTGGACGATGGCCGCAGTATGTAATCCTGTTCTGACAGTTTTCGCTGGTTTCCCACGGGCGACGCGCTCGACATTGTTTTCCCCCCCCCCCCGTTGATTGCGTCGTGTCTTTGTTCACTCCCTCCAGGTTGGAGTATTGGACGTGAATCCCGTCCCTTTCAATCAGATGCCATGCCCAAGAACAGTCCCCATCTCGTATTCCCCCTTAGACCTCCTTATTGAGTATTCGATATACCCAATACTCTCTCTTCCCCTCCCCCCCTTTTGTGTTTTTTCTCGAGATATTGTAGATCATTAAAATACACCCTCTTCTGTCCTACGATATGATTTTTCATCACTCTTCCTTTGGATTTCATTGTGATCTTCCACCAAAATTCCCCAACAGTATTCACTTTTTCAACCCCTCCCCCGGCGTTGCCCCAAAATCAATTTTTTTCCAAAAACTCGCTCCGTCGCCTCGGCCAAGGTCCCCCCCCTTCAGAAAAGTCCCGTCCCCCCTACTACGCTACAACCCCCCCCCCCTTGGTTCCCTACCCTAAATATTCTTCCGGTCACATGGACCCTTTTCCACTTGAATTTGAGGTCCTTCTGTAAGAGACGATGTCCCCCTCCTGGTTGACCTCATCACCTTCCCCCAAGGAAGACCGCCAGGGGGGTATGAGGATGTCAAAGGACGCGGGACCTCTCACAAAGATCTGCAAGGGAAGTGCCTTCGCTCTTTTTTTCATCCCTATGGCTATTCATATTTCTTTGGAAAATTCATCAAGAAAGAATATGTCCTGCGTAGGTCTTTATCATCCTTCCCTGTTGCCCGATTTTAGCATATCTCTTCATCATGTGTTTATGCCCCCCCCCCCTTGGATTTCGAACTCACCTTTTCCAAATTTCTCCCAACAAATTGTTACACCAAACCCTTGGTGGTAAGTGCTACACCTTTTCCTTCCTGGTTCCTTTTCCACTCCCAAACCCTTTCCTCCCGGCTTAAGAACTCGGAATCACCTATGTTAGACCATGTGCATCGACTGATCCCCTGCTCTTTTTTTTCTTTCCGATTTTTTAGCCCCCGTACTTTCCCCCAGGAAAGTTCTCTGCTTGCTTTCAGGGTGAGAGTTCCGCCCTCCTGACTTACTTTTCCCTAGATGAATGATTCTCCCCAGCTCTGTGTGAATTAGCTTCAGCTGTTTTTGCTCCCCTGTACGCTGAAGACCTGCTCCCCCCTGATTTGGGATAATAGACTACATTTTTTACTTTGAGTAATCCCCTTCCCCCCTTTCCCACACATCTTTCGGTTAGTCTTTTGGGAACTTCGCTCTAGCCTTTTCTTTACAGACTTGCATTATTCTTCTCCAGTACTATTCTTCCCACCCCCCCTTACCTGATCCCTCTGCAAATGCCCCCTCCCTCCTACCCTATGTACCCCTCCTCCCTGTGAATGGAAAAAGTTTCGCAGTGGCCTTCTGAGGGCAGAGCAATGCGTCCCCTTTTTATGGAGGCCTTTTCCCTTTGCTAAGGTGTGCCTTCGCCATCTCAATTTCCTTCCCCCCCTTCCTTTTTGCCGATCCTTCCCCCCTGCACAACCTGTTTGCAACCGGTTGATTTTAAGATGGTTGTAGGGTGCTTTCCTAATTCCCCTTTTCCTCTCAAAGTTTTCTCGCGCTTGAACCCCCAACCCTTTTTGATTAACTTTTACCCAGCATAGCACAGAGCCAATCCCCGTTAATCACCGATTTTTCTAGGAGCAGCCTCCTTTTTTTTTAGACCCCTGGCCCCGTAGGATCCCTAATTTTCATTGATGAGGGAAAACTATGACCTTTTCAAGAACGAGTCTCACTTTTTTCCAGTTGCCTCATCTTTCTTCACGGAAAGGCTTTTCTTCCCCGTTTAACAGTACTAAGAGTCACGGTGAATTATCTCTTTTTCAGTTTTTTGATGCCCGATTCACATCCCTTTCAGAGCGTCCTCTCCACCCCTTTAGCCTCGAAGAGCCCCCCGGTCCCCTATGGTGGGCCCTTTTGCGCTCAATCTCTCAGGTTCCTAAGATTTTTCTTTCCCCCCCCTTATTTCCTAATGACACTCTTCGGTTTTTCATACGTCCTTTCTTTTTTTTGATTCCCCCCCTCGTTCCCCCCTTCCTAGTATGCTCTTGCCCTCGGTGATGATACTGTTTTTTTTCTTACTGCCCCGACCCATTTAAATCCAACTTCTTTCATTTTCAGAGTAGTTAACCCCCTTTCACGTAGGCCAACCTACACCATATACACAACCGTATCCTTCCCTTCCCTTTTTCCGTAGTTTAATTTTAATGATGCTCCCCCCCCATGCGCAAGGGCTCATCTTGGGTCCGCATAGGAGAGGCGAGTCCCCATTTTCTTTTTACCTTAAAGAATCCTCATCCCCCCTCAATTCCGCATACTTGATCTGTTCTAGATTTCCGTCATTTTCTTTTTCCCCATGACAACCCCCTTGTATTTCCCCGGCCCCCAGGCTTGGGCAGGGCGATAGGTATGTGTTTTTGTATGTCCCGAATTTTGTTTTCTTCCGATAGCATACCTCCTTCTGCCCCTTTTTGTGCGATAGTGATGATCGAATTCCCTTTCCAACCAGATGTCCAATGAATTGTCTCGGGACCTCCCACATTCCACAGGCAATTGAGTGAGGAGCCCTGACATTCTTTCTACGCGACGCTTCCCCCAAAATAAGATCTCCCTTTTGATTCTGGGACCCCACCTTCCTTTTTACCTGAAGGCATTATAGGTAGATGTCTGCCTTGCTTCAACCTTTTTCCTCCCCTCCCGGTAGCGACATTCTAAGCTCTATAGATTGCCTTATTCGAGTACTTGCTAAATCCTCTGAAAGTTACCCACCTGCTCTTTCAATTCCTGCTGCTCCTGTTTTAGGTTAACAGCCTGTTGTGCTCCCCCTTTTCCAAACACCAAGGTTTTCTTTTAACGCAAAGCTCTGTCTCGTTCATTTCCCACTTGAAAGACCCACACATATGTATTTCGTCCTCTATATAGCAACCCCTCTACAAGGAATAGCATGATAACACCTCGGAAAAAAAATTCTTCGTTTACTCTAATTTTTTTTACCCCCGGTAGCTTTCCACCCGTTTTTTTTCCCACCGCCTTTACCACATGACAACTTAACTCCCGATCTCCTTGCTCGTTCCTCCCGTCATTTTCGACCATCCCCCCCTTTCTGCCCTTTGTCTTCTTGCTTCTTTTCCCCGATGGTCAGGTCTGCCTTTCTTACTAATGACCTGGCACCCTTTCTTTCCTTTTGTACCGGTTCAGTGAACTAGTTTCCTTTTTGTGTTTACGCGGCTCTCCTCTTATTGAACTGTGGTTAGGCTCTTGTTTTAGGTGCCTCTTAGTCAAGAGGGGGGTTCCCCCCCTGGAGTGGCGAGAGCGCGTATCGCTTCTTACCCCAGGAAAGCAGGGGAGTGGAAGGGAAGGACAACTCCAGGGCACAAAACCCTTGAGTACACTTCCCCTCTTTTCTGCTTTCTCAACCGTCCTTGAGCTGTCATTCCTTCCTCTCTCTTTAATACTATTTAGAGATCATTGCTCCATTTAATCCCCAATTCCTTCCGAATAATTGTAGTGTTCTACCTCCTCTGTTGTTAGGTCGTTTTTAAGTTCATCCCCCAAGTAAGTCCCCAAGATCCACTCTCTGACTTTTCAAACTTTGTCCCCATTCGAGCCGCGTCGTTTGCATCCCAGCGCCTTGACAACCCATGTCAAGAAAGAGTCCCCTCCTCATCTGTCACCACATGATGGTCCTCCTACCCTTACGGAACACCTGGCCCCTGGCACTCCTTGGGTAGCAGACCTCCCCTGCATCTGTTTCCCAACAATATCCCCCCTTTTTGACAAGCGGTGATGATTTGGCGAAAACTTTCCCCGCATAAATGATTACAGAGGGAAGTTTCCTTGTAGGTGGTAGCCGATGTCACTTCCTTTTATTTGTGGCAACTTCCCATAAACGCATATTTCCTTGCACTTTCATTTCTTCTTTGACCCTTTCTCTTTCCGATGTGCCTTGCCGGTTGGTGGGTTCAACATGTCCTAACTCCACAGCGTTGACATTTGCAACCCAAACATTTGGTTTAAGGCCTTACGAAGGGTCCGTGACCTCCAACCCTTTCAGCGGTTTGATTTCCCGTCACTTTTTGTCGCGAGGTCCCCTCCTTTTTAGCACGGTGAGTCGCCCATACTTTGAGATGTCTTGAGGTTTTTTCGGTTTTTTTGAATCGCTTAACAATGGCCCAGCTTTCCCAGAGACCTAGATGTCAGCCAGTGGGTTTGCATTCACTCCCCTGCGCTCGTCTGGTTTGGGTGCGCCCCCAACAAAGCGAGCAGAGATGTTTCTACTTGCCTCACTTGTGTCTGTTCTGTTAATCCTCAGGCTTTCCCCTCTAGTTTTTTCGGCAGCCTCCTCTATACATGCCCAAGGACCGAATTCTGCCTCTATGATAACGTCTTCTTTACATACAAACGACTTTTTCGCCTGCATCCAAGCCTCGTCCCCGTAATCACTTACATACCAGGGACTGGCGGGCCGTTTTCTGATCAAGTCTCGTCACTTTTTTTTTCCATATGGGGATGTACTTTACTTTGATTTGCTCGCGCTCGCCGCCATCTCCTTTCGTGGGTTCGCCAGATTCCCTTAACTGCCCCCATTTGAACGGTGTCCTTCACTTTATACTGTGTAGTGTGCTTTGCTAATAGTATGCCACTTTTAAATACGTTTCTTTCCACAAATATTTTGGCTTTTTTAAACATGGACCATTCAAAGGTTAGAGTAAGTCCGTTTTTTCATCCACCACTTTGTGGGAAATCATGACTGACACTGGGATGGTTTTTTTTTTTTTTTTCTTTTTTTTTTTTGGGACCTTCGCAGAGTTCCCTTTTCCAACTCATTTCACTGATGAAGCATTGGATCTTTTGACTTTGAAATTTAACCACACTTTGGACGCCTACCTTTTTTACCAGCGAAGCTCTTCTCCTCTTCTCATGGTGTTGTTGAGAGCCTCTCGTAAGTACCTTGTCTAGAAGCCTTGACGCCTTGTGTTTGTACCGGCAGCTACCGGTAGCCACGTTCCCCCACGCTTTGTCATACCTTTATTTCCATGACTTTCCCCCAGGTCGCCTACCATCGGTCTTCAGTATCTGCTTAATTCGGTTAGACCCCAATGGTATTACTCTGAGTATCTTGTCATTTTTTCCAAAATTTTATGTTCAAGACACCTCGTTCGTTTACATTGAATGGGTCTTATGCAACTCATCCACCGTAATCCCCCCGTCTTTTCAGGATCTTGCATCATTAGGGTTAGGTAATTTTTATTTGCGACCCACTGAACTTTGCGCAGATGGCGCTCGTTTATAGAATGTAAGCCACCCATCCATCCAAATTGTTCATGGTTTTGGGCCTCAGACCAAGGCGTCCAGCTGCATGTTTCTAATATAAGTACATATTTCGGCTTGATGCAAGGGGCTCTCAATTTCGTTTTATTAACAGAAGTTTTTTTCGGATAGCATAAATAATGAGCCATCCCTCTTTGCATGCTAGAGAGCGAAAGGTCATCCCCCAAAATGTCCCCAGAGGTGTAAAATGCCTGAGGCTAACCCGGTCAACCCCCAGAACAGTGAGTAGCTGAGAATCACTCCCCTTCTTCTTCAGTACCTGTGGGCGAATCACCCCCCCCCGATCGGGGGCTGCGAATGTGCCCCACTCGAATGGAGGAATCTAGTCTCTTGGAGTTGAATTTTTTCACCGTGAATCTCAACCCATTATAACTCCGACCAATTCATGGAGAGATGCTAGCCTTGATCCCAGCGTGTAAACTAGTCTCCATCCATTTGACTTAAAGGGTAGATTCCCTTGTGATTATTACTTACGTGAACTAGTCAGTTCTAGTTCATAAAAAATGGTTTGTTTGTAAGTTGACAAATGCCGCTTCCTGCTTCCCATGGTCCCTTGCCCATTAACCCAAAGACCTCTTTTGGCGAGTGGGGGGCGGGGGCTGGGGTTGGGGGGGGGGGGGGTTTGGGGCGGGGGGCGTTGGGGGGGGGGGTGGGGGGGGGTGGTACAAAAAAAAAACTACCACAAAAAATCAAAAACCCCACAACACAACAAACCAACAACCCCCCCCCAAACCCCCACCCAAAAAAAAAACAACCAAAAACAAAAAAACAAAAAAAACAAAAACAAAAAAACACCCCACCACCCCCCCCACAAGTTATGCGCAATCAGGTCATAGCATGATACTACTTTGCCAATTTAAAAACACTGCGTTATTCTTCGCCCTTTTTTAACCCTGTAGTTATGTTTCCCCAACGACCCTCCCATCAGGACAACTTCCTCTTGATCTGTTCCCCGTACTTGACCCCCCATTCCCCTTCATTTTTCCCCCTGGGATTTCCCCCCTCCCGATGCAATGGCTTCGATGCTCTTACATTCCCCAAGTCTTTCCCGGCTTGGACTTCAGTTACAAGGTCTGTATGCCATTCAGTTGTTGTTTTATAGACGTTCCCCGGTTCCCTTCATGTTTGCGTCGCTGGGGCTTGCCCCGTCTTTATAACTTTTGCCACAAAGTGACTTGATCTCGTGTATGGGGTTGACGTTCAGCTGGCGGGCTTTTACTGAAGCCATCACGAATTTTTTGTCCCGCACGCATGATGCCAGACCCCTTTCCTATTTCTGTCTTCTTAGACTTATTGAGTCTGTAATCTCTTCCTCCTCTATCTGTCCTCCTCCTCCGTTTTTTGAGCTCATTGGAACCAAGTACCCCCATAAGTAGATACTTTCTACGCTCCCTTTACATACTGCTTTGGATTTTGCTGGTTCACTTCCACACCCTTTTTACTTCAACCGATACCGATTTCCTTGTTTGCCCAATATAATCGAGCGCGTCCTTCAGTTTCTCCAGAACATGTAAATCACTTGTAAATACCTATACCCCTCTCCAGTTAAGAACTAGTCAATGAAGTCTTCCCACTTCTTTCATTTCCAGAAGCCTTCTTGTCCTAGTCCCTCCGACCTCTGCATCGTTGCTAAGACCTCCTTCCCCGTCCACTTTCATGGGTCTGCCCGTCCAAGTACGGTACAAAGCCCGAGGAATGATGCCGTAGTCGTGCTCAGCCGTCTTTCCTAACTAATCTTTTGCCCCATTCTCCTTTAACCCCTCCGATGTTTTAAGTCTGCGGGTATTTCTCATCTTGTGTTGGCCCTTGTGATCTTTTACTCCGGACTTAGACTCCTTGTGTGTTGCGGTTTCTTCTTGACTGAACCTACCCCTCTGGCCCGGGCACTTTTCCCTTGACCAAAACCTTTTTTTCCTAGACTGCCGCCTGTGTCCCCCTCAAATAAGCCTTACCTGTCACTTCTTATTTTCGCCGGTGAATAGCTTTTATCCCAAGTTTCTTACTAGCCTTTTCTAGCATTCTCCATTTTTGAGCCTGGCCAATAGCTCCCTAGGTCCTTTCTTATTTTTAAACCACAAAAAAAGTGTTTCCCGACCCTTTCTCTCTTAGGGTTTTTCCAAAAAGTAGCTGAAAGCTATTTACTAGACAATGCTGTGTTTCAATTTTTTTTCGGCAGCAGGACACATCTGGAAGTTGTTTCTACTTTAGATATCCTGACTAAAGAATTCGCATCTATCCACTTTCACTTCATTTACATCCACCCCCCTTTTCTCCCGCCCCTGCATTCAGCTCCCCGATCACTTGCCTTTACCCCGTTGCCTTTCCGTGTTGAGGGAATAGTCACCAGGATTGAGGTCGGCGGCTCTTACAACAGGGTGAGCCTACCGTATGTTTTTCTCCCCCCTTTTCCCCCCTGTCCCTTAAGTTGTTCGCAGATTACCTCCACAAGTGGCCAGCTGGGCCCTTCCCTTTTTGAGGACGCTGTTTGTTTTAGCAACGATAAGGCAAAGTTTCCCTCTCCTTGAAATTTAAAACATATCCCCCCGACCGTAAGGTCTAGATACATGAGACGTTCTTATCCCTCTCCTTACAAGATCCCCTGAATCGACCCCTTTTTTTCCGAATGGTAGCGACTCCCTAGTTTCCTGATTCTTTTTTTTTTTTTTTCCACCCTAAGAATGTATGCCAAGTGCCCAACCTCGTTTTCCTTGTTGCTCATCTTGAGCTGTTTTGACACTGTACCACAGGATGTATCCCCATTTTAAAAACCCTATCCCGGGGA
>Ga0179593_1323451_pt1 | contig 17483 bp, 16 predicted proteins | sample CZODoug2_1_08_16_FD_185931 | JGI IMG/M metagenome (GOLD analysis project Ga0179593, IMG submission 185931) | Vadose zone soil fungal communities from Angelo Coast Range Reserve, California, USA - CZODoug2_1_08_16fungal (PacBio error correction) | ecosystem: Environmental > Terrestrial > Soil >... | reverse complement strand
GTCGAGGTGTGTTACTAAGCCTTGTTCTACTTAACATGATTTCTTCCCAGTTTCGTGTTTTTTTTATGACACTCATTTAAGTCTAAGACACCGCCTCGGCAAGCTCCTTTTTTTCTACTTCCTCATGCTGATTACTGAAAAATCCTCAGGTATAGGTCGTCGACGATAGGATTGCTGGATCCAAGAAAAAAGTCCCAGAAGTTTTTTGTAGTGGTCGAAAGACATTTTTGGCGTCTCCCTTTCAGCTTATTTTCTGAAAAATTTTTTACCTTGAGTCTGAAACTTAAACAGTTCTCCATAGGACACTTTTCTTCTTCCCCTTCGCCCCCCCCGGTTTCGCGGTCTCTTTGAGACTTAAGTCTTTTGGTGCAACCACATGAGATCCTTTCTCTAGCTACCAAACACCGATTGCCGTTTTTGGTGGAGCTTGAGAGGTCGCAGTCTTTTCGCCGTTTTTCCCTATGTCCTTCCCAATAGAGGGAAACGGGTTCCTGTTCTGTTTCCCTATTGATGTTCGTTGAATGTTGATTGTTTTTTTACGCAATGGTCTTTCTCGTGATCAGTCGATTGCAGCTACCCCCCTTAGAGGAAGCCTGAATGAGATAGAAGTTCTGGAATGGTGAGGTTTTAGTCCTGCCCCAGTTAGCCCTCCCCCTTCGGGGGCTAACCCTTTTACCCCCTTTGTCAATTTTCGGTCTTGGCTTCGTGTAGAGAAGGGTCTGAATTCGTCTCTGACACTTTTTCTTTCCCCCTCCTGGTCCTTGCGGGCAACACCACCCGACCACGAGTAGGATGTACCTGATCTTTTTCCGACCCCTCCAAACTACCCTCTCTCCTCCTTTTCTCATTAAAGGGGGGATACCCTGTCTTTTTCTATGAGTCAAGTTACAGCCGTCCTCTCATAGAATTGAAAATGTCTCGCTTGCGGCCGGCCGCGGAACTTTGAGGTGGCTTGACGGCTGGTCGTCTTCCCCATTTCTCTTCCCCTTTCGGATTCGGGCCATTTCGGGTTCTTTCGATGAGATCCTTCGGTATCCGAGCTGTGAGAAAGATCTGCTCCCTGTGTGGAGGCTCAACTTATTCCATTTCCAGTGGAGATGGCAAGTCCCAGTTTTTTTTATTCCGTCATGCGCTGAGAGGAACTGGACCCCTTGTTCTTTGCCTGTACTACTTCAAATCCTACAACTTTCCTTCGTCAACCCATTTCGTGCTGTCACATCGCTCCCCCTTCGTCGCCTTCGGGATTAGTCCATCCCAAGTTAGATGATTGTGTTTTGGAATAGTTTTTGTTGGCCGCGGTATCCTCACCGTGCACTGGGTTGTAATTTGGGGTGGGCTCTTCAAGTTTCTATGCAGGCTCTCCCTTCGTTATTTTCCCAGACCAAATGTCTTGCGGACGATCCTTCGGATTTCTCAATGAATCGTTACCAGCCTTTTCTTTCCCTACGATTGGAAACCGACCCCTGCACTATAAAACCTCCGTGGTGTTGAGTAATTGAGCCGGCTCTGTTCGTCCAGTCAAGAAAGGCGCTGTCCTTCGCATGCTTCTGCTTGTGTGCGGGGGGATTCGACAAGTGATATGCCTTTTCTCCTACCAGATCTTTTGTCTCCTAAAGCAACCTCTAAAAACGGATCTGTATCTTCCTATTGGCTTTCATTCCCAGGCGGCGGCGCGTGATGACGTCTTAGTATCTTTCAACCGTCAACTCTCGTGCTGCTTGGTGGCTCATCCTTGTTAGAGTATTATACCCCCCTTCGCCTCGCGGTCTGGGCAATGCCTTAGACTGTGAACTCCCCCGATAACTTTATTCCTTGCTGAAACAAGATTCTCGGGGTGTTTGGTTGGCCTTCTTCTTCGCCCTGAGTTCGTCGATTATATTTTCATTCTTCCCAATAAGTTTGCTAACCACTTTTTTGTCCTTCTGTTCTTTCCCCTCTTAAGAACTTAAAGCTCCTCGATTTATTGTCAAACCGGACTTGGCGACAAAGCTCCTCCTGCCAAAATTGCCTCAGTTTCTTTTCCCGCTCCTGATTCTGGCTTTCATGCTTGATTTCGCGTTTCCTCCTCTGTTTTTCCTGTAGGATGGTTCTTAGAAGCTAGCTTCGCAGCCGCGAAGTGCGATGTTCTAAGACCTCCACTTTTTAGTGCCCCTTCTGTTTCCCTCCGCTTCCTTTCAGCAGTGCTTGTGAATAATGATCCCCCCTCATGTTGATCTTAGGCTTCTTGCGTCCCCTGCGCGTGGATCACATTGTTACCAGAGACCTTCCTCCCCTTGCTGGACGCCGGTCTACCTTGAAGTTTAATGTCGCGAGGCAGTCCACTCGATCCGTTATATTTTCTCAGGAGCTTGTTAGTATCTGGGCGCGGTTTAGGTCCGCAGCAGGCTCAAAAGGGCAGCTTATCTATTCGTGACGGTTTACCCTTTTTGACTCAATCGGGCCGTCCGTTCCGCCTTTTTTTTTTTTTCTTTTTGAGAGGCAGATACCAACTTTCTTTGGATGTTGGCTTTGCGTTGGTCCAAACACATCTCTCTAACGGTTATTACGTTAGCCTTCCTTCTGTGCCCTTCCTCTCTTTTCTTGAAGGGCTTCTCGGATGCCCCATGCCGAACCTCCCTTATCTTTTCAACACTCGGTTATTGATTTACTTTTTTCTCTCTGTGGGCCGCATCCTGGCCTTTCATCTCAGAAGAGCTCTCACTTTTAGCTTCGAAGTCCACGTTTCTTCATTCCCATCTACTTAGATGCTAGCGCTTTTTTTTACCCCCCTTCATTCTGCAGTTAACGCGGACACCCCCGATAGTTCCCCCAGCAATCCGTTGTCTTTCTCCTCTATTCATTTCTCTCGAACTTTCTACTTCCGTCCCAGCACGGCCACAGCGATGGTTACGACGGAACTCGTGTCGGTGATTCGACTTTGTCAACAGGACTTTTAGCGCGCTCTTCCGGAGTCTTTCCCTCTGTGCTCGGGGCGGCAGGGCTCGCCCCTTTTTTTTCCTTCTTTCATTGCGCAAGCTTGGTGATTATTTTCGTCCGCCGGATGATCAAACTCATGGAAAGTTGGGCCGGGACGTCCTTCCTTGGAATTTTTTATCGCGTACAACCTTTCCAGCCCTTTTCTCCTTCACCCGCCTAGTCTGGTTTCTTATCGATGTTCCAGATGATAACATCTGGATTCTGTTGCCCGGTGACACCTTTGATGACTCCAAGGGCATCTTTCGTCCTCAGGTACAATTTACTTTCGGTTTCGGTGATTTCCTGCTTAATCTCTTTTTCCCTAAAATCGAGACGAGTCTTGTACCCAGTCGCTCACTGATGCCAAGACTTGTCCTTTTGAAAACGTGCGCGCCGTTCTTTCACAGAAAATTCTTGGGCTACGACCCCTAGCCGGTTCCTGTCCGCCGGAGAATTCTCATTTTATTGGACTTTCAGTGTCCCCTCCAAAAAACCTTGAGTGTTCATCTCGGCCCCGTGCCAATCTAAGCGCTTTCCCCCCAGTAAGGTCCAAGTCTACGGAAACCCGGCGGACGCTATTGGCATGTGGTCCAAGTCTCTCCCAATAAAACTCTTCGCACTCTTCCCTGTAGGTTTTTTGACCCCTCACGGGCCGTTCCTATTTTTAACAGATAATACTTCGGTTGTGACTTTAACCCCCCCCTTTCCGGGTCTCCTTCCGCGAATTTTTCCTTCCGCTGAAGGCCGTCTTTCCCTTTTGACTTTTAGTTTACAGCTTTTTGTGCTCCCTCCTTTCTACCGAAGGTCCCCCCCCCTTCTTTGCCCTTTGACCACGCGCGGATGCAAACTGCTTTGTGGTTTTTTTTTCTCCTCATCGCGCTCATAAAAGTACCTGTATGATTTTCACACTCAGCATAAGGTAGTATTTGTATATTTTCATTTGCGGTCTGTTGTCGACTACATCTTTTTGGACCTCCGAAAAAGTACCTTACTGCGCGGGCTTTTAAGACTTTACTATCTTAGACTACTAGCCAATCCCTCTTCACTAATCCGTGGTTTTTTTTTTTTTCTTACGTCTCGTTGAGGTGCACTGAACTACCCTCTTATACTTTCCTGTCCTCTTCCTGCCGTATTGTTCTGTTCTTGACCAACCAGCCATTTTACTTCTACCTCTTGAGAATACGGCAGAGGGACGCTTCCCAATTCTTTACCATCATAATATTTCTTCTGCTCTCCTTATCGTTCTGTCCTACAAAGCAAATGTTTTTCATATATGGGTTAACACTCTCCCCCTTTGGCCTTCACTTTTCCTGAATTTCTGGCCAACCCATTCTTTCCTTGCCTTTTTTCAAACTTTAAAGACGGGCTTGTGATTCCCATGTTAGACGGTTTTTTCACTCCCTTGTCCAGGAGTAGGTGCACATTTACATCTATGAGGGCCGATCACACATAGCGCTTCCGTGCTTTTTCTACGTTGTCCGCTTCTCCTGTACTTTTTCTTTGCTCCCGTGAACATGGACCCTATGGCGGCTCCATTTTGATTCGCGATGACTTGTGACCCCTTGTTTTATGTTTTCGCCAGTTTTCTCCTATTTCAAGGCCCTTCCACTTCCTCGACCACACTCTTCACGGTGAAAGCAGATTTCTTTAGAATGGCGATTTTCTCCTTTTTTTTTGACGGTACGGTGCCCGCTGTTTCTCTCCGTCGCAGAATCAATTCTTTCCCTCAACGGCGGTATCGTTTCCTTTTTCCCCAAGGGGCCTGTTCTTGGACTTTCTAGTGACACTGGTTCCCTCTGCCCTCCCAACTTTGGTTCCCGCGATTGCCCGATTCAACCGAACCACGATTTTACTTCCCTCGTTCCAGGGACATTCGCAATCATTCTATTTTTCAGTAAGTATAGTTTCCTCTTGTCCAAACCTGGGCTAACGACTCTTTTCGACCCTTCGCCACGCCGCTTTCCTTGGAAGCTCGGGCCATACCTTCTCTTAAGTAACATAGCGTTTTTTCCTGCTCTATTTGAAAATAGAATATGTTAGGAATGGCACTTTTATATATCTCCCGGGCGTAAAGCTCTTATACTGCCACTCGTTTGAGTTTTCCCGTCTTCAAATTCTCAGTCTGATGCCTTTGAGGTGCCTGCAGCTCTTTTCTTGACTTTTCGTTCCTTTCACGTAAGGATCGGATAGGCCCTTTTCTTTTGTTCCCCCTTTCGAACCGGACCCTCGTTAAATACGCCTCTTTCAAACGTTCCCGGTTGTATTGACAATAGGACCCTTAACTTTAATTTTCTCTGTCTGCACTTTCTCTGGGCTCTCGTTTTTCCCAAAGTCTTGCTGGTGGAGAGGATTTAGAGTCTTTTTAACGTTTGGTCCGGGTACGATTTCTGCAGACTGCACTGTTTTTGTAATTTGCGCGCTCCGCCGATCCCTTGCGGAGATCTCTTCTGCGGCTTAGCCATTTCCTTGAGAAGCTATTGAGAGCTTGCTTCCCTTGTATGGCACCGCTTCTACAGATATGGGAACACCTGTCCCTCACAACGTTTTTCGTCTCCTTGATTCTTATATTTCTCTGGTCAAAGAAGTCGTGTCTTTTGAGCACCGTCTGAGTGGGGTCTTCGCCCACCCTGGACGGATAATACGCTCTACTCTTTTTTTTCCGACACCAACTGCAAACCGGATTGTTCCTTCTTGCAACCCACCTTACCTTTTTGCCGAGTACGAGTCTGTGAAAGATTTGTTCCCCGTCACCTCATGGTTTCTGTACTCTCGGCGTATATACACCAGCGCCTCTTTGATCTTCCTCGCTGCGTGCCCAGCTCCCTGATAGAATCCGGGGTTGACTCCCCCCCTCTGTGACTTTCGGCTCCTGGGGAGCAAGGGGCGGTCAACTTTTTAGAAGTTCACACGCTTCGCCAGTTCCCTTTTTTATTTCAATGTGGTGTTACAGTGGATTACTTCCCCTGCGTTCTTCCTCTTCCATCTTCGAGGATAGCTTTGCGACAAAGCTCCTCTCCTTGACATCGTTGTGCTCTTCAAATGTATGCGGGTGGTTCGCTTTACTTTTCTCCTTTTCTCTCCGTTGTTTTCTTTTTGTCTAGACCCGTTTTCTCCACCGCGGTGGAGAGGGGACGGTCAATTTGCCGGTCTCTTTTCGTTTTGACCTGGGCAATGCCCCTCGAAGCTTTGCATCTACTTTCTTCTCGTTCATAACAACTTTCCTTGCTCACCCACCCCCTTTGTTGATCCCCATAGGCTTTTTCGCAGCGCGGTGGTTCCACATTCCTTCATCTCGGAAGGGACGCCGCTCTGCTATACCGGCCCCCTTTTTTCCAAGACCCTTAATCCTTCCTGGTCCTTCCTGCCGCGGAAAGCCTAGTTATTTTCTGCTTTGAACCGCGCCTTGCTTCTCAGCCGCGTGATGGGCGCGGGTGATCCCCTCGTCCGTCAGGATGAAGCCGACTTCTGAGGCGTGACCATCCCTAGTCCTTTGAATTTCTCCTTTGTAGTTTTCTAACTTTCACTAGATAGTTTTTCGTGTTGGACGTTGCTTCCTCCCCAAACCTATAGTTTACGAAGGCCCGGCGTTATCAGGTCCTTGTTTTCCCGCCAGTCCCGGTGGCCTCCCTAATTTTGTTTGAAGCGTTCATTGAATCTTCCTCTCACCTTTCTCCCTCTAGCCATTATAATCAACACGCGTTTTATTGTGGAGGTGTAATTTTTTGACGCTCAGGGCTTTTATAGCGTGCCTCTTATCTCTTAGCGTCGAGTTAAACGGTCCTCTCGAGAGGTCTTCGCTGAGTTAGGCGGCTCTCCCCAAGAACCCTTTCATTATGTCCTTTTTCCCCTTCCAAGCGACAAAGGCTTTCATCTCACCCCTCCTTGTGGTTTTGCATGATCCCCCCCGGAGACGTTGCTTGAAGGATGTTGCCTTTGCCCCTGCACGGACCTGCTTTTTCCGCCGCGGGATCTTGTTTTTCTACGTTTTCCCCTTGGGCCACAACTTGGTCTCATGGATGACTTAACATCTCGCGCGGCCCGGGTCTCGCATTCTGATTTTTTTTTTACATGCGTGCAGTCCGTAAGATGGCGATTGCTCCCTTATTTTTCTTCGGTTCTCGTATCTGGCAAATGTCCCCTTTTCTTTTGGTGGATTCCTTATTTTGGTGCGACCTTCCCATTCACCCCGCCAATCTCCTGATAAGGTTCCCCCCGTTACTCTTTTCTGTCTTGGAGGGATTCCCTCCTCTATGTTTAGTATCGTGGGGTGCCTTGCTTTGCGGCACAGCAAACCCTGTTCTCTCTTCTGATATTGCATTACATCTCTTTTTTTTTTGTCTGTGAACGCGGTCATATTTTTTTTTAAACTTTTCGAGGACGAATCATACACTTGAAGCCTTCCACGCCCTCCAGTACCGCAATCCCTTGGGGGAAATCCGAATTGGCTTTGCCTGTTAATTCGCTTTGTAATGCCCTCTTTCCTCCCAGCCCCTTGAATTTAAATTCTGATTGACGTTGCTTTCTCCTCTCTTCTCGCATCGAACACGCGAGGCAAATTTTCCTCTCTCCCAACCTAGCAGGGTAAATCTAACCTTTCACTTTCCTCTATTGGCCAGAGGTCACGGTCTAATTCAATTTTTCCCCCCTTCTCACTTCTTGCGACAAGGCTCGGGGCCTATGGATCGTTTATCCTTCCCCTTCTTTGTTCTACTACTGAAGTTCTCCCTTTGTTACCCCTCTTTTAGGTTCCCTTCTTTTATTGCCGTTTGTTCCGTTTTCGTCTCATTTCAGATGTGAGAAGAAAAACTTTTTTACGTCACCCCCATCCTGGTCACTTCTCGTACCTTGCGATGTCCCACCTTTCTGTTTTTTGTTTCTGATAATTCCAACTCTAGACTTCCATATTTTTTTCCACAATCATGGTTCTGATTTTTAAGAGGCTCTGGCTCGATTGCTGGGTTGTTTCCTTCCGACAATGACGTCTTGGCTACTTTTTTATTGGGCAAGTTATTCTTCTCCGCCCCGGCCCTCTTCTTCCTCCTCATCCTTTTTGTCTCTTTGCTCCTCAGCTTTCTTCTGTGTTCCTAAGAATTCTGAATCTCTCCATGGGTAATTTATTTGTCTCTTTCCCCCTTTCTGTTCCCTCCCCTCGCCCTCTTTGCCTCTTCCCCCGCTTGATCCCGCTAATCGGCCTCCTTCTTTTTCACCTACCTCCTTTGATGTCCCCTGATTGCCTTTTATGATCAACCAAGCAAGTAGTTTACTTCCGCTCTGGTTCGCAATCCCCGATTTTTTTCCTTGAACTTTCATGTCCCTATTCTTTTCACTTTCTTAAAAATGATTCCCTTTTCCCCCCCCCAGGTAGTTATAGGATTCCCCCTTCCCTTGTGCGACGGGTTCTACCGGCAATCAGTAGGTTGATTCCCCGCTTGAATTTTGCTCTCCCCTTTTCCCCGGGAGGGTGCAGTTCTGCGAAGGTGCGCTAGTTCCTTTTTTTATCGCGTTAGGTCTTGGGACAAATGGTCTTCCGGTTATTCCTTTTCGTATTCTTTTCTGACCCTTTGTTTTTACTCCCTTTTCTTCGTGCCGACCGTTCGCCCATTCCCTTTATCTTGAACTTTCCATCAGCCATGATTTTCTGGGTGGAATTTTTCTTTTTTTAGCCCGTGACTAAGCCGAGCAATTCTTGACATTTACCCCCCTCTGTTCAGTTCTTTTTTTCTTTAGCTCTGGTAAGTTGGTTTCGTCTCGACACTTTCTTTATCAAGGCTCTTTCATCAGACCACCAGTCTTTTCCCTTCTTTTTCCGGAAGCCACAGATGTCATGCTCCCCATGGCGGAAGGGTTGCCACCTTTACCCGCGAGGATGATCCTGCGAGCCATTTCCTCCTTATGAAGGAACCCTATCGTTAAGCAGGAGTGTACCCAGTTGGCAGGTTTTGGGAAGGATTCCTTTCCCACTTTTTTCTAATTAAAATCCCCCTATTCTCATTTTTTCACAGAATTCGTTCGGCTCCCTTCTGCTTTAGCGACCAGTTTGGTATCCCCCTATCTGTCAGGCTCATTTCCACGTGTTAGAGGGGACACCGGACCTTCCAGTGATTGGACTTCCTCCTTTCTATCGAGCGTTTCTAGTTTCCTGTCTACCTCCCTACACAGATAATCCCGGTCTGTCTCCCTTTTCGGTGCGTGTTTTCTTTCTTTCGGTATATCATCCTCGTGCCTCTCGGTCTTTCGTTGTTTCCCTTCCCCCTTTGTCTTTGGCTATGCTTTGGCGGACCTTTTTGCCGAGGCAGTTCCTGTGGTTCTTCCTCGGTCTGTTTGCGTTTTAGCACTCCATCGATTTTCTTTTTTTTTACCTTCCTAACTTTGTCAGAGATCTACCAGTTTTTTCGGCCCGTGCGTCAATACGAATCTCTTTTCACACCTCCCATACCTCGGTGTTGATCTCCATTCTGTAGGATTCTCATTGGCATCTCAAGGGAAGTGCGATTTGCAGAGACTTTCTCTGTACGGCTTCGACCACCTTGGTCTTGTGACCTTTTTTTCTTATACTCTTTTGCCGAGCAATTCCCCTCCCAAACTGAAACCCTAGTGTCGCTGTCCTATGCTCAAACCCCTGAGGGAGGTTACAGGGGCTTCCTCTGAGAAATTGGTCACTTCTCTTTCTTTTTTCCTGCGTCCGCGTTTTTCTCTCTCCCCTGCTCCCTTTAGAGGTTCCCTTTTTCCAACTCCTCTTAGCGTTGAACCCGATTACTAGGAGGAACCCACGAATGAGCTTGGCGTTTTTCCTTTTTCCATCAAGGTTGGTTCCCTTCTTCTATCATCATTGATCACAGCGGTTCCAATACTCCTATTTGCTGTTTTAGTTATCCGTCCCTTCTCTGACTCTCGAGTTCATTCCCCAGGAAGTTGGGAACAAAGGCTCGGCCACTTTACTCTTTTTCTTGGGCTCCTGCCGATTTCTGCCCCGTTGTGGTGAGATGTATTCTCTTTCCTTATTTGCTTTTGTTGAGTTTCTGATATCCCTCCCGTCGACCTCCGCGGTGCGATTCAGAAAAATAGGACTTTTTCCATTGAGGCGGAAGCCACTTCCTTTTTGAACTTATATTTGACTTTGCTCGCTGCCTAATGTCCCAAGCTTTATGCCACGTCTTTTGCTTTGCGCGCGTGGACCCTGTTCTTCTCGCTCTTTTGGTGGGGGAAAAGACTTTACTTTTTTTTCTCCCTTCCCGACCCCGAAGCATCACGGTGTGCGGGAGGAAGCCTAGATTTTTCCGTCTGTGCAACGGCATGCTTGTCTATAGCTTGGTGGGTGTAGAAACCTCCCTCTCTGCAGCAGCCGCTCGAGGTGACGGTGTCCTTTTTTAGTCGCCGCCTTGGTATGCTTTTGTCTACTTTTACCTCCTCGTTTGCGATTTTTGTTCGTCGAAACCTCTTCAGCTCTTTTTCCCGGTCGAACACCCAGATGAAACTCTCAGTCTTTCTCTTCCTAAGTTTGCCTATGGGCATGTCAACAAGTCAACTCATTTGGCTACCCACTGGTTATGCGGGTTTTTTCTCTCGTAGTGACGAACTTTCATGTCTCTGAGCAGCGAATTCCTCTTTCTCTCTCCTCCTTCCGGCATGCCGCCGGATAGGGTGACAGCTGCTGATGCTTCGGGGCTAAAACAGGCCAGTTCGGCCTATTTTGGCACTCGCCCAGCCCCGCCACCACGGCAACTTCTTTTCCCCTCTGAAAGAGGGCGAGGTCCTACTGTTTTCTTAATTTCAGCACGACCCAGATCTTGGCGCTAGGTCAATAGTGCGTTTTTTTCTCAGGACGTTCAACGGCCGTGTTTATCCCATGTCGTTGTCCGAAACATCTGTTTTGGCAGGGCCTGCCACTCAGGCAAGGTCCAAGTCTTTATGATGGGCTGATCTCCGGTCTTGTAGTACGCTATCTAGGCCACCTGACAATTGATAACTGACTGGTGCATATTTTCTTCAGATCCTCCCGTCCCAAAAACTGGCAATTTTTGTGACTCCTGTCTTGGGAGCTTTTCTTGACCATCCTACTTCTAGAGGGATTCTTTGTTGAAGGATTAAGCGGACTTGGCGGCAAGCAGGCTCTTTATGTAGGACTTTCCTTTCCCTTCTGGTTCGTTGCTGCAGGTTGGCAATCGGCTTTCCCTTCTTTATTGGTTTCCGCTCAAGGCCCCCCTTTCGCTCCACCGCCGACAGCCTCCCCTTTTTAGGTAGGGCCGCGGGTGAGTTTACGAAAGAGTCTTGCGACCGCCCTCCAATCGCTTCCTTTGCTCATTGGTGCCCTCGTGCCCGATTGTAGCTCTGCCCTTCCCCTCAGCGACAAACAGTCCGCACTTCAAACGCCCTCAAGCCTAACCCGTGGCGATTGTCTTGTTTTTTTTGTCTTACGTACCCCTTCGTCTCTAGGACGGACCGCCACCCCCAACTTTCCGGGGTGCCTATTCCTATATCCTTCACCTCGTGGACAACAACTCCCTCCCTCCTTTCCCCCGGCGACGAGGGGACCAGCTAGGGTGTGTTTGAATGTCGAGCCTTTCCAGTTTGAAAGAAATTCGTTCCCGCGAGTGGACGTTGTCTGACTTTTTCTCCCCTGCTTATGGTCTGTGTCAATGCCCTCTCTTTAATAGTCCCTTATGATTTTCACAAATTCATGCACAAGTGTTAGTATTTTTTCTTTAGTGTTTTGACTAAGGTTGTTCTCAGTCCCAAGACCGGTAACTGCTGTGTTTGACTCTTTTAATTGATATGGTATTTTATCTTAGTACGAAATCTGACATTCCTCGTTCTTTTCCTTTGGTGTTTTGCCGGTCGTTGTACGTTCCCTCCTATTATAAATTAACCACTTCGTCCTCTGAATATTGTTGTTGTCTTTTTGTCCCACACCCCCGTTCCTTTAGTTGCAGGAAATGTTTCTCGGCCTCCTCCAAGAGTAAGCTCCAAATTCTTCTTCTTGCTCGAAAACTTTTCATCCTTCTTCTTTTGATTTCGGCTTCTCCCCAAGTTTGGAGGCCAAGACCCAAGACAGTTTTTGCTGTGAGTGGCTCGCAAAGTCCATTTTCTGGTACTCCTTCTCTTTTCTGTAAAAACTGTTAAATTCCAGCCTTTCTAATGCCCCTTAATTGAATAAGAGGTCTCGCGTTCATTGATCTTCTTTCAGGAGTATTCCATTCTCTTTCCTTCGTATTAAATGACTGGGTGTTGTTTTTCTGGTTTCGGTTGGGGTGTTGGATCCTGGTTTCAGTTTTGCTTGACTCCAGTTGCCGGTGGCTTAATGGACCAATGCGCATTTTTTTCTTTGTCTTTTCTCTTTTGATTGTTCGGGATGGTTCTTCTCCCTTTGATGTTAGGGACCCCCTCTTTGTTTTTGTTGGACATCCAGTTTCTATCAGGTCTCCCTCCAGTTAGCCCTTTTTTGTCAGGTACGGAGTGATTTTAGTCCTTCTTTAACGAAGTTCGTGCTCCTCGCGAACCTTTGTCACCCCGGGTAATTTATCTTTTTTGCTTCGGAGGCTTTTGTTCACCTTTATTTTTCTCGCAACTCCGTGATCCTGGCCCTGCCTCCCCCCAGAAAAACAGATTGATGGCTGTATGATTGCAGCATTAGATCAAACGTTGGCTCCAAGGCGGCGTTACAGAATTTCCCCCTTCCCCCCTAATAGAGGGAGGCTGCATGCCAAAGCGCCCGCTATATTGCCTCAGGATTTAGGACAACTTTCTCTTTGTTCCGGCGGATCGTGCCTTGAAATCCGAATCTGGTGTGACATTTGCGGTTTGTTTCATCTCGGTCTTCGCAATTACGGATGCGCAAAGCATTTTTTTCCATTCAGAATTCCTCATGCACGGGACTGCTCCTTCCTTAAAGATCGGATTTTATTATTTCAGTCTCTCTTGTTGGGACGTTCACCGGGACCTCGTTCCCCGGCTGTCACGTCGCAGGTGTCGGGCGGTAATAGGCGAACCCGCATGTCCTTTTTCTCTCCAGGGGAGTGCGAGAAGATTTCTTTTCTCTGGGGTATGCTGATCATGTTGGTTCTTCTTTTCATCGCTTCCATCTTTCGCAGCGATTTTATCGGTTTGCCAAATTGGACTTGGACGTTTTTTCTATTATGAAGGATCCGCTCTCTATCAGGGCCCTTACTACGATACACGAAAGTTGGTTGTCCCCCAGTTGCGCCTGTCGCCTTTCGAGAGAGTTCGCCTGATTCGTTAGATTTGGATCTTCAAAGTTTAGTTTTCTTATTCCACTGAGGCTGGGTTTCCAGTCCCTGGTGTTTTCATGGACGAGGCCGTTTCCTTATTTTTGTGCAACAAAAAATTTAGCAGTTCTAGTTTGGTTGGACTCACTATTACTTTTTTTCCCATTGACGGACTCTACTTGAGATTTTCCCACGTCAAACGAGGAGGAGTTCTCTGGTTGTTCTCTACCCCTTCCTGGTTATTCGTTCCTGAGAGTTACTATAACGGGTTGATACCCACCCTCTGATGACGCTTCGGCGTTCAGTGGATCGGCGAAAGGGGCTTTTCCCTTTTGTTTGCTCATCATGTCACTCGTCTGCGCTCTCGATGGTAACTGGTGTTACATTTCCTTCTTTCTCTTCATATGCGAATTTCGATTTCTCCTTCCACTTGAAGGTTTGGACAAGCGTAACCTTTTGACCTTGTTTGCTGGCTGAACAGCGATTGTGGGAGGCTTGAGTTTCTTCTTCTTACTATGTGTTGATGGAGATGACAATCTCATTTTTCCTTCTTCTGGACTCGGGCCGCTGCTTTTCTTTCTAAATTTCTTTAGAAGTTCGTGGTAGGCCACGACTGTTTTCCTAATCTGCTGCCCTGTTTCTTCCCCTCGCACGTGTTCTTCCTCACTATAGGAAGTGATTGCTGCTCTCTTTTTCCGAAAAATTATTTTTTTTCTCAATGCCGAGGAACGTTGTCCCGGTTTATAGTTGCCTTTCTTTTCTTTTGGATGCCCGTATTCTTTTCTAAGAGCTTTGAAGACGGCGATGCATCCTGTGTTATTTTTTTCCCCTCTCCTAGTACCGCCGGGTGTAGAGGGGCTGGAGCTTCCTTTTTTCACCCTCCCTCTTCTTGATTGTGGCGTGCGTCGTAACCCTTAGAGTCGACTATTTGGTAAATTTTTCTTTCCAGTCCGCGCCACGCAGCGGATGCTCCCATTGAAGGCCTCGTCTTCTTTTCATTTTAAATATTCAATAGAGAATATGGTCCCTTTTTCTGGGGTCGTTTTACCCAACCCTTTAGTTACGCATCAGTGTAGGCAGTTTAGATCTTTTGTCGCTGCGCTATCGCATGAGAAACGCCTTTTCTGGCCCCCCTTCCCCCCCCCTTTCATTCTGCATACGTGCCACTTTAAATTTTTCATTCACCCCGATGTTGAATGCGTCAATGTTCCCCTTCCTTCCGGAAGTGATATCTTCCTGGAACACTTGTGTTTCGGTTTGGAACTCTTTTGTTTACGTGGAAGGCCCACCTGCCTTTTTCTCTTCTACCTGTCACATCTGCTGCGGTCCCTTTTTCCTTATTCTTTTTCATGCTGGGAAGTTAGACATGCTGGGCTCTGAATATATGGGTCTCTTTTTTTTTTTTTTTTTCCCCTTTTCTCTTCTCTCTCTCTGAGCCGAGGACTCTTTTCTAACGCAGTGAAAATCGGAGCATATTCTGATGATACTTCCTCCTGCCGTCCAACCTGTAAGATTTTGCTCATGCCTCAGTGATCTTTTGTAAGGTATAATCTCTTCCCCTTCTTCGAAGTTTTGGACTCTTCATCCTGACTTGGTGCCACATTTCCTTTGCTTCACCTACCGAAATCTTTCGGTTGTGACGGGAATAGTTTCCTTTTCTTCTCGTCATATAAGTCCTTCCCAGGCTCACCGCCCGGGAAATTTTTTCCCCTTTCCGGACCGCCCGGAAAGTCTATCCCGAAGGGTTATGTGATCTCTTTCGGGGCTCACTCTTTTCCTGCCCGGGATCCTGTCTCCTTTGCTAACCTGCTTTCTCTCGGCATGCGGGCCAATCGACGCGACTTTTTCCCCCTTTCTTCCCAGTCCGACAACTTTCCCGCAATCGACCCCAGGACCTTTGCAGGTGGTCTTTTTTCTTTACATAAACTCGTCGCCTCGCAGCCCAACGCAGTTTTTTGCTGGATCGTCTTTCCTTTCCAATTATCCTGCGTCCCGCCGGTTTTCACCCGATGAGGCGTTTTTTCTTTTGAAAATTTCTTCTTTTATTTACATCCCCTTTTCCCTGTATTTCTCTCTCCTCAACCAAAATGGCTGAAGTTTCGCACCCGCTCGTTTTATCTGTGTCTTACCTACTGCCTCATATGAAAATCCAACATAGACCTCTATATTTTCGTAGGGAGTCTAGTGTTATTCTTGGCTCTGCTTTGATTGTTTGTTCATCCAGCCCCTTGAAACCCGCCACTGCGCATTTTTACTTTTCCCATTTATAAAGGTATCTCTATCCTCCTGTCACTCGGACTCTCCTCTTTTCTTGTGTGTTGAGTGATAAACCCTAGTCTTTCTTCCCTCCGAATCTTAACTCTTAACGACTGGCGCCTGTTTAGTTGTTTATTGACCCAAAGCTTCTTCGTAATCATTTTTTTTCTGGCCAATTTCGTTTGAAATACTGCCCCCTCTCTTCTTTTTGGGAAAAACAACTATGTTTCCTCTGCTGAGGTTCTTGGCATTGATGCTCCCCCAAGGCCCTGATTGAAGACTTTTTATTCTAAAATCGTATCCCTTTTTGTGACGGCCAAGACCCTTTTTCCTTCTCAAAATGTGACACGCTTCGACCAATTTAACACAAAGAGATTTGCCTCAAGTGGATGGCCCATTTTCGGTTGAGGTTGCCTTTTCCCCCGGATGATCTGGTTTTCACTGCGATGAAGGACGGAGCGACTTCTCACGACCTTTTTTTTAGATGGAGAATTGGGAGGCATTGTGCTTCGAGAACTGTCCATCGCGGCGCCACCAGGTACTTTCCCTTTTTTTCTTGACCATTTGCTTTCTTGTTTTATGGCACGTTTTTTTCTATGGTACGTGCCGTTCGAAACTTCACACTTTTCCTGACCTGAAGCGTCAAATAAGACACTCTCATGGGATGGTGAGCCGGGTTTTTTGTTAGCGCCGAACTTTCAAGTGATATAATCACCCGGGAGGCCCTTTCCCCAATGCTTTTTGCGGTAGGGTTCTTTACCTGGTTCACTGTTTCGCTTTTTTCGAAGATCATTGTCTCCTTTTAACTCACCGACCACCGCTTTTTTCAATCTTCCCGCATTAGCAAATGATCCCAACCGTGGCTGCCGCCCTCCTTGCCTTGCCCAGTCCGCTCAACCGGTTGACCGAATCGGAGGTCGCGTTCACTCTGAAGATGCCCGTGCCGCACTTGCTGACGATTTTCGTCTTCCTCTTCGGTTTGGGAAGGCAGTCGCGTTAAACACTTAACCTTTCTCTCCCGGCATTGGGCTTTTTTTCGTACGGATATTCCGTCCCATCTTTTCTTAGATAAGCGCCCATGGGCCACTATGGCTTTTCGCTTGTCGGACCCCTTCCTTCCAGAGAGGGATTTCTCTGCAAAGGAGCGCGGCACGGCCGTGGGGCCTTTGCATTCAAAGTTTCCCCCCTCGGTAAACGTAGCCTTTTTTGTCTTGGGACCCACCCTCTCTTCATACGTTCTCTTTCCTTGGATTTTCGCATGTTCTTGTTCTGGCATCGCGTGTCGCGTTGGCGAGTCTACTTCAGACTCACTTGGTACCTTTTGACGTCCTTTATCTCGCCCTCGCGTAGTGTCCTCAATTCCTCACTTTCATTTAGCCGATAATTGATTTCTAAAAGTCGATATTGCCCCTCTCTGTCACTACCATTGACCTTCCCCCTCCCTACCGGTTGGTTGAGCCGATCATGGTCCTCGAGTTGCCTGGTCATCTCCAAGTTCCGCTGCAGGGGACATTTTCGTTTGGCTGGGACTTTTCCTGCCCCCAACTGAATTCCTGCCTTTTCGTCGGTGTCCTCCTTGACGTTGAATCTTCCAAAATTCGCAAAACTTATAGACTTGGAGATTTCCTATGCCTAACCTCTACCCAGGCTTGCTGAAGTCCGCTTACGAGGGAGTCAAGATTGTCACCGTGATCGCGCTTATCCTGCGTCGCGTTAGTATAACCTCCATACCTCCTACGGTTTCTCTGCATGCGAGTCCCCCTTTACCTCCCTGCTGACTCCTATGTTCCCCGATTTCTTTCCCTTCGCGTGTTCGGCCGTTTCTCTCTGCTCTGGAGGAATTTCTCGTTCGAATCTCATCATGTGCTCCACCGAGTGCGCAACCAAAAGAAGACGACTGTTTCCCACAATGGGTACCGGGTCGGTAATTTTCGTTCAGGCCTATTTGCACGCTCCTTTCGTGTCTTTGCCCAGTGAAGGTGTCGCCCTTTTGATCCTTGACTCCCTCTTAGTTTTGCTGGCTGCCACATTGTCTCGCCGGTTCAGCTT
>Ga0179593_1600169_pt1 | contig 17484 bp, 26 predicted proteins | sample CZODoug2_1_08_16_FD_185931 | JGI IMG/M metagenome (GOLD analysis project Ga0179593, IMG submission 185931) | Vadose zone soil fungal communities from Angelo Coast Range Reserve, California, USA - CZODoug2_1_08_16fungal (PacBio error correction) | ecosystem: Environmental > Terrestrial > Soil >... | reverse complement strand
GACCCCCCTCTTGGCCCATATTAGGCCAGCAGCCTGTTTGTCGCGTCCCCTTTTTGGGAGCGCTTGGAGTGTTTCCCCCCCCCCTTTGAAGGTGAGTATTTTGTCCTTTGGCGGCTGTTTTTTTCTTTTGTAAGGGGATGGATATCGTACGTCATTTCGGGTTTTTTTTTCTTTCGTTATCTTAAATCCCCCCCATGGGGTTACGAAGGATTTTCCCACGCAAAACCCGAGCGAGAGGTCCCTTTTTTTTTTTTTCCACTCCAAGTAATGATATACCACTGGCATCGATCCGGCGTCTCCGAAACCTCCGGTTTCCCCCAAAGAACTCTTTGGATTGCTGTTCAAGTTCTTCTGCTGGATCCTGGGCTTTTTAATATGGCTCCCAAGCCGGTTTCGGGGCCGTGGGGTTCTCCGGAAGTTTACGTTGCCGGCCTTGATCAGCCTGTCGCGATTTTTTTCCCGGCTTTCCCCTTTTTTTTCAATTTTTTATAGGCGCTTCCTCTTCATTCCAAGAAAACTCTTCAGGGGGAGGAGAGCTGTCTCTGAGGGCTTTGTTCCAAGAATATTTTGTGCAGCCCAACTTCCGCCTTATTTAGCGGTCGAACGATTCCCCCCCCTTTCGACATAGTTTGTTGGTCAGTGACGCCAGGGCAGCCCTTTTTTTTTTTCCATCAGGGCGGCCAGTTCCCTTTTTTCCTTGTTTTTCGTCGGGATTGGGGTGGTTACCTTGCACCAATTGCATTTTTTTTTTTTGGACGCCGTCCAACAAAAATTCACACCCGCCAGCCAATCGAATGGGTTGGGTTTTTTTTCCCCAAATTCGGAAAACGCTGCGGACGTCCTTTGTTTTCGTTCTTCTGTATTCGGGGGAAGACGTTTTTCCAGTCGGCAGGTCAGACCCCCCCCCTTTTTCATCCCGCGATGAATATTTTTATCTGCCCCCCCAACTGGTTCGCCACCGCTTTTCCCCGCAAGCTACAGAATTGCGTTTGTCCCAATCGGATTTTTCTCACGATGCTTTCCTTTTCTCTCCCCTGATTGCAGGCGTGGACCTCGTAGGCGCAAGGCGCCCTTCGTAGGATTGAATTGTCCCCCCTTCTTTTCTTTGACCCTGGGATTTTTGTTCCCTCCCCTGGGCAAACTCCCGCAGCCAACGTAGTAGTTCCTTCCCCCTTCTTTTCGCGGTTTTACTTTTCTAGGGATTTGTTTAATGCGTTTTTTCCATTCTGTAATGCTCGCCACTCTTCGTGAGGGTGGCGTGATTCTCTTCCTTTCACAGGGAATTAAGTTCCGATCCCCTTGTGTATTTTCAGCCTAAGCTCCCCGAGAGCTACCGTGGTTTTTACTTTTTTTGGGGATCGATGGTTTTCTCCGGGGGACAAAATCCTTTTTTCCCCTTTTTTTAGAGTGGGCAAGTTTTTTTGGGCAGTTCCAGTGTCCCTTTTTCCACAGTTACCATTTTTTTCCGATGCACCATTTCCTTTTTTTTCCTCCATGGCGAGCTCAACTCCCGCCATCCCACCGGGAACGCGGGTCGAACGTCTTTTGCCAGAAGATTTTTCCCACCTGAAAACGGGGTTGAGTTTCTTAAAAAGGTGGGGCTGTGGGTTTCGGCTATTGTCGGTTACGCTTGTCTTTTCCCCCCCCTCCCATTTCCATTTCTGTTTGAACCCCCCCCCGTCCTACGTAACAAACCTTCACCCTTTTCCGGGACTTGTCTGGGACCTTTTGATGCTATTTATATCTTCTTCCCTTCAGGATTCATCGGCCCCTCTACGAAAAGTCAAACCCCCCCCCCTTTTTCTTTAATCTGTCATTGAGGGAAACTGCCCCTCTTTTCTTTGATGGAACGCGGCAAAGGCTTCTTTCGTTCCGAAAAGAAGTCTGATATTCCCAGGTGAAAATTCTTTGACGTTGGTGCAGGTCTTGAAACCTTTTGGATGCGGAACGCTTTCCTTTTTTTCTGAGAGGCGCGACGAACCGGCGTCGGGATTTTTTTTTCAAAACCCAAAGAAACGGGATTCTTTAAATCGGACGGCGAGCGCGGGTGCGTAAAAACGCGAAGGGCTTGATCGTTGAAATTTTCTTGACGGAGGCGAAAGACCTTCCCCTTTTTCCTTTCAGGAAGAGCAACCATTTGGCGGACACGAACCAAGATGGAGGGCTTCCGGAACTCGGCATGACCTCCCCTTTTTAATTATTGGATACAGCGATGTGCCTTTCCTTTTCAGGGGAAGACGAGCTTTCTTCTGGAAGTCCTTGCGTAGCGATCAAGCTTCCACGGCGGGGGAATCGTCCCCCCTGCTGCATTTAAAAGAAGTCCTCCCCTTGTTTGCAGACTCTATTCACTGTTTTGATCTGAATTCAGTGGTTTTAAAATGCTGCGGCCGTTCCCCTTTTAAGAGTCCCCCCCCTGATCCGGGCTTGTCAAAGGGTTTTCCCCGTTTGGATCATAGCCAAAAATCAGTGTTTTTGTGGTGAATGGCGGCCGCTCTGGTGGAAAAACTTACGATTAACCCTCTATTGGCGGGATGTTTTAGGTTTTTCCAAGTCCTTTCCTTGCAGCCTTAGCGTGCATTTTTTTCGTGGGGCATCCTGATGGCTGCAAGATGACGCACCTTTTTTTTCCTCCCCTCCGTTGTTGTTGTTTTTTTTTTCCCAAATGTTTTTTTTGCGTCCCCTCTTTTTTTTCCCCCCTCCCAGGTGTCCTTCACGGCTTAGATGCACCCTCCGATCACCCCTGTTGAACGTATGGGTACTCTCCCATTTCACCGTTGACGTTTGAATCTCCTTGCATCTCGCGCATCACCACCCCTTTGCTTGATCCGCCTTCAACCTTACCAAGTCGCGACCCCCAGTGATTTCGACTTCGAGGTCTTCCCTGCAGGCATTTCGTCCAGCTCCCTCAGATTCCAGTATCTTTCGGCTGCACCCCCTTTTGAATTGCAAGCAGTTGTTGGTCCCACATGACGATGCCGCGTGCCCGCCTTCCATTCTTCCGATGAGCGTGTTCACCAAATCGCTGTAGCCAAATAAGTACTTTTTCTTCCCTGCGCGTTTTCCGCAGGAAAGCCCCACTGCCCTCCATCTTTGCGATTGTCGCTTTTCTCAACACTTACCTATGATTTGGCTTTACATCTGCGATACAAGATCCCCCCCTTTTCTTCGCGTTCCGCACCGCGTGGCTCGCCGTCCTCTTCCCCCCAAAAATTCGCCAACGCCTTCCTCTACTCCAAACTGAATACCGCTTTTCGACTTGCTTCCATAACTAGTTTTTCCCCTTCCCTGTCAAGACCCTGGCCGAGTCATTTCCAACCCTGGAATATACCAGAACCTTTAAAGCCTGTTGCGATTCAAAGAGGATTCCCTTTTTTTCTTCTCCCTTTTGTTTTTTGTTTTTTTTTTTTTTTAAGTGGAAACCAGTTTTTTCCATTTGTTTCCGGATCCGATGAATCTTTTTTTTTTTCCAAACGCGTAGAGATCACAATTAGCATTCCCACCGACAAGTCGCGCTCTTTTTTTGTGACGTAGGACGGCTTAGGTTTTTTCACTGTTGAAGGAAGTTTTTTCTTCACAGCAGAGTAACTGGACACCGCCCCCTGAACAGGCCCACTTCCCCGTTACTCAACCCTTTGCAAATACCTTCTACTTCTTTTCCCCCCGCTGCGTTCGAAGCGTTCTTGTTTTTTGCATCGTGAAGCTTTTTTTTTTTGCCATCCAGGTACATGCTGCCCCTTTTTTCTTCCCAATGGTTTAACTTTGGTCGTTTTTTTTTTGAACAATGGAGGGGGACTGCCCCAAAAACTTTTTTCCCCCAACGCGATTGGTCCCCGTTCCCCCCCTCTCCTCCCTGAACCCCTCTTTCCCCCCCCCCCTTCGCCTCTGGAGCTTAATGCTGAAAATCCACCTTGAAAACCCTCTCTTTTCTCCTGGTTTCAACGTGATAGCTTCGCAGCGTCGAGGCATTACCCTTTTCTTCCCCCCCCACCACTGGGCATGAACAACAAAACTTCCTTCGAAGAGATTTTCTTTTCCCCCGGTTGGCTTTTTCCTTGCCGGTAAAACCCCTTTTTCCAACGCTGTTGATGTCATTGTGACAATTGAAGAAGTAGTTATCGTTTTCCCCCCGCTGGGGGGGGCGCTACGTTTTTTTTTTCTGCCACTCGAAGCCTTCGAAGGCACGGCGGGCATCGGTGCTTTTTCATCGTACGCGGAATTTTTTCCGGACACGCAATTCTTTTTTTTTCTCTTCAACCTGGAGCGCGTGTTTTTTCTTGTTGCAGATAAAACAATATGGCAATCGGCGGCCCTTTTTTCTGACCTGACGGACTTTTTTTTCTAACGGCTTCCCCAGATTTACACTCTCCCCCCCCCTTTTTCTAAATTCCGTCCGCGAGTTTTTACCGATTTGGCGCGCCAACATTCGATTTTTTTCAAAGGTGTGACAATTATTTGTTCCAGAATCAATTGGTTCCACTTTTTTCCCCCCCTCCGCTCCGATCTCACAACCACTGAGCGCCAAACTTTGCCGGCTGATTCATTCGCGCTGTAGATACAGTTTTTTTTTTTCTTTTCCAACAAAACGTTCTTTTTTTTTAGGGCGTCGCCTAGTTTCGGGACCGTCTTCGACTCCCTGTAAGTTTGGAGCCCCCTTTTGACCACATCGGATGAAGCACTCCTTTTTTTCCGCTCTTCATTCCCGGAAACAGAGTTCTTTATTCAAGCCACACATCAATTTTTTTTTTTTTCTCAATAAAAAGGGCGTTTTCTCTCCGTCCGCATTCTTTTTGGCGGATCAAGCGAAACTAAAACCTTCCGTCGCATGTTCTGCCCTTTCCGGCATACGAGGGGTCTTCTCATTCTAGCCAGGGATTGACCTTTCTTTCTTTTCCCAGCAATCGCGATCGGTGCCCGGTCGGCTTGGGTTTGAGCGTTACAATCCACCCTCTTCTTTTTCTAAAAACATACGACATTTTCTTCCAGTATGGATATCCTTTTTTGCCTGCAAGTGGAGTTTCTCTCGCTCGCGGGCGACTTTTTCGAGCACCCTAATCAAACCAAATGGGGGATAAGGCCTTTTTTCCCCTTTCCCAAAGCCGGCCCAAGGACCGAATGTCCCCCCCACACTTACAATCTATCATCCCCAGTTATCTGAAAAGCCCTCCTCTCACCTTCAAAATTCTTTTTCCGCTCGTCACCGGGGAACGCTTCCCCTTGAGGGACGGGAATATTATTTTTTCCTTTTTATCCGTGGGGAGGTCCTTTCCCTTTTCCGTTTGTTGTTGTTGAGATCGATTTCCGGCTTTCCCACTGCGGTCCCTCCCATATAGGGCCGCCGCCGTTCTGTTCGAGTCCCTTTTTTCCTTTTTTTGAGCGCTGCGTCCAAGAACTTTGAAGGTTGAGTAATTTTGGCTTTGGCGGCTTCCCCTCCGAGTGTAAGGCTGGGATTTTCCGGTGTTTTGGAAAGCCCCGCTGGCGGGCTTTTGCATTTCGTTTTAACAATCTTAGCCCCCCCTTTTTTTACGAGGGAATTAAACTCTTACACGAAAACCCCCTCAGCGCGATAGGCTCTCGGAAACACAGCCTCTCCCCCCTCCAAGGTAAGGATCTCTTCCCCCCGATTCCGGGCCGGGATTTCGTTTTATGTTAGGGTTGCTAACTCTTACCGGTTTGATTGTTCTCACCGATCCTTTTTTTTCTTCTCCGCTGGATTATGTTCCCCTTTCCAGAAGTATTGGGCTCACCCCTCCGGGCCATTAGTATCTTCTGCCTTCCGCGACGGAAGTGTACCTTTTCTGGGGGGCGGTGCTCTGGGGATGACGGTTGGGCGAATTTTATACTTTTTGGCTTGTTTTTCCCTTTTCCCCGGATGGAGCTCTTGTCTTGGCTGTCATCCGATGGTTCCAAGAAATTTTGTTCTTCAAGTTTTTTTTTTTTTAGAACTTCTTTTTCCGGCCGACGTCGTTGTTGGGTTAATTAGGTCCGCAAGGAGCGCCAGTTTCCATAAGCGAGGACAGTTTCTTTTTTTTTTTTTTTTTTCTCTCGGGAGAGCTTTTTTTGTTACTTGGTCCGCCCCTTCCCCTTTTTCGCTTCCGGAAACAAATAATTCCGTGAGTTTTTCCCCCACTCGAAATGTTGGCGCTGCCCCCCAATCGGGAAAACGCTTTTTTCCCCCCTTTTTTTGTCGTTGTATCTGCCTTCCAAAAAATGCCGTTTAGCATCCACCTTTTTCCCTTTCAGGTTCAGGCAAAAAACGTTAAGTCGGGAAGCATTCGCGATGGTCCCCCCCCACTGGTTCCGCAACAGATTCTCGCCCGCTCAGGAATTTTTTCTCGTGGTCCCGCTACGTCCCAATTTTCTCCCTCACCGTATGCGGGGGGCCTTTCTCTTCGATGCAGGCTTTTTTTTTTTTCAGGTCCCGTAGCGCCAGCGCCGTCCTACCTACGTTCGGGCTTCTCCATCCCCCCCCAGGCGTTTTTCTTTTTTCGGCAAGGGCCCCTTTCCCCTTTTTTTTTCCCTCCCTCCCCTCCAAAACGTAGTATTCCGATTAAACTCTTTTTCGCGGAGGGATTTTTTTTCGGTTTCAATTCTGTAATGCCTCCCACTTTATTTCTATCACGTTGGACCCCTTTTTTCTTGGGACGCGAGCGAGAGGGGTGGCATTGTGTATTTTCAGCCCTTAAGCTCCCCTTTTTTTTTTGTAATGTGGGCACAGATTTTTTTTTTTGGATTCGTCTTTTTTTCTTCTGTGAAAGCGGGTATAGTACGAGTGTTCCCCCCTTTTCTCCATGTTTTCAATTTCTTTCCCCCCTCCTCCCATTTGTGTGAACACTTGCGGGATGGCACAATGGGACTGTTTTTTTTCGTGGCGATGCTCAAAACTTCCTCCCCCCGGAACAAGAACGACGTCCTTTTAAAACGTGGCCCCTTTTCCAGCGATCGACTTTTTTTGTCTGCCCACATGGAACCTTTCCCCTTAAAAAAAAAATGGTGGTTTTCGTCGGGGCGTCTTTTTTTTTTTACCACAGGGCTGCTTTCCTTCCCTTTTCTTGTTTGTCCCAAACGCGAAAGCGTCCCTTAACACAAAACCTTCAACTGTCCCTTACTTGGCGGACGTTCTCCTTTGATCATCTACGCGTTTTCTTCCCTCCCCCTCGGATCCGGAAACAACTATATGACCAGTCAAAAAAAAAACTGCCTCTTTTCCGGGATTTGATTGGGCCGTTTTTTTTCCAAGCGGCAACAGGAGTGACAAAAAGAAATTCGGTCAGAAACGGAATATGGATTATTACCCGGTTTCCCCCCCTTTTTCGTGTCCTTGCAACAGGTGACTTTCGAAACGATTTCCTCCCCTTTCCCGAGAGAGGGAGCGGGACGAAAAACTAACTCTTTAGGACGGCCATTTTTAGAGTATTCCCCCCCGCACGGGACCAACACCACCCCACCCCACATCGGGGGCTCTTTTTCTCGACGGCGATTCTTTTTTCCCGCGCAGGGCGAAAATCAGATCCTTTTTTTCTAATCGCGTGAGTGTGTGACGGGAGCGCATTTCCCCGAGTTTTTTTTTTTCCAAAAGGGAAGAGTCCCCCCCCCCCCCCCCTTTTCCCCGCAAAAAAGATGGAGGTTCGTGGGTTCCTTCCCCTCGCGCCTGACTTCAATAATTTTCTTCTCCCCCCTCGGATGTGCTGGAAATTCAACTTTTCTTTTGCTCGGCAGGGATTGTGGCGGAGATCACCAGTGCTGGCACGCGGGAATTTCTCCCCCCCTGATTGCCTTTCAGCCGTGTGTTCCCCTCCCCTTTTCCCTCGCATGAGAATGATAAGGCTTTCTTAACGATCTGGCGAACACCCTTTTTTTTGATTGGGGAAGAAATTAGCCCCCCCTCCCCTTTTTTTCGCATCCCGTGCGCTTTTCCAAGTTGTGATGAGGTTTCCCCCCCAATTTGCGAGGCAACATCGTGATATTGAAATATTTTTTTTCATGGCTCAGAGTGCCTGCCCAGGCGTGGAAAAACTGACGATTCAACCTTTCCTTTTGATGATTAGGTTTTTTTTTTTGGCGAAAGGACTCCTTGCACCCCGGGGGAAGGTACGTAGCTTTAGCGGAAAGGAAAGGGCTACATCTTCGGCCCGATGGGACGCCCCTTTCTCTTCCTCCTTCCTCCGTTGTTTTTTAGTTTTCTGATTTATGGCTCGACCCCCTTTTTTTTCTCCCCCCCCACTCCCGTTTCCCTCACGCTAAGGCTGCACGTACGTTTTTTACGTATGGGTCTTCGCCCACCCTTTTCCTTTGGGCCTGTGTATGTCGTAAGTTTTTTTTCGTCCGCGGCATTCACCACCTTTCTCCTTTGATTTTGGCTATGATACGCCTTCAACTTGTCCAATCGGTGTTTGGCGCCATTTCAAGTTTTCCCTTCGATGTCTTTCACAATTTTCCCCCCCCCCTTCCTTTTCGCAGATCGTTCACCAAATGAATTCCGATCCCTCATCTTCGGCTAAACAATTGATGACTGTTTGCTGAATGCAAGCAGTTTTTTGCCGATTTGCTCTGTCTCCGCCAAATTCTTCCCCCCCCTCCCTTTCTTCTCCCAGTTTATTCCAGCACATAGCGTATCACAATACCCAGGTCAGATTATTGAAGTCATGTTTTCTTAAAAGCCTTCCAAAAGGCCTCTTTTTTTTCCCATTGCTCTGTAATTAAGCCTCCCCCCCCCTTTGCCTCCTTTCCGTCAAATCGAGATCAACAATCACCCCACCTGTCATCGATTTCGCCTTCGCTTTCCTTTGCCGTCGATTACAAAATTCAGTCCCTTTTTTCCCCCGATTACTCCAAATGCCTTCCCCCGACCCCCTGTCCGTCGCGCCTCTCGACTTGGCTTCACATCACTCCTTTTAGCGTAACCTCCCGGATGCACCCCCCCCCCCCCCCTTTCACTGCCGAGTCATTTAATTCAACTTTTTTTTTCCACAGATTTCTTTAGTCATTCCCTTCCCCGCCTTGTTGCCGCTTCCAGAGACAACCGGCAAAAATCATCGGCGTTTCCCCCCCCCTGAACAGTTTTTGAATGTTCTTCTTCTTGTTTCCGGATTTTTGATCTTAGTTGCATGGTAGGAACTCCTTATATATCAAAATTTTCATTTTCTTTTTTTGCCTACAGTCCGGTCCCCCTTTTTTTTTTGTTTGTGTAACGTAGGACGCTTTTTCCCCCCCCCCCTTGAAAATGTGAAGGAACTGGCTGGGCCCTGTGGCAAAAGTTTTTTTTCCCACAATCCGGAAGACTTCCCACCATTTTGGTCCGTTCCCAAACCGTAAGGGTGGTTTTAACATACTTCTCCGCGTCTCCCGCGGGGGTCGGGGGACGCGTTTTTCTTTTAGTTTGAGCATTCGTCTTCCCTTTCCAGTCCATTGTTTTGGAATACTACCAGGTTACAAAAATGGTAATTTGGTAGTTTCCTCCATGAGACTGCCCAAAAAAGTGAATCTTCCCCCCCCCACGCGATTTGTCAAAAGATCCCTCCTTTCACCCCTTTCCTGTTGCCCCACATTCACAAAACCACTCCCTCTTGAGCTTAAGGCTGAAAATTCCCTCCCCCACCTCCTCGCTTTGAAGTCCTTTTCCCTTTCCACGTGATAGAATCCCCCTCCCCCTCCGTGCGAGGCATTAAAGAATGAAAAGTCAACCAAGCGCATGAACCCCCTTTGAAGAGGGATTTATTCGGAACCCCCCCCTTTTTTTGCCTTGCCCGACGGGAACTTTTCCTTCCCCCCCCTTCACTTACCACGCCTGTTGATGGTATTGGTCCCGGTTCAAGCCGAAACGTCTTTTTTTCTTTTTTCCCTTTCCTTCCGCTTGCCTTCTTTTTTATGGAGCAAAGGCCCTCCCCTCCTTTTTCGACTGAATTTGGGACGTAGGCGGGACACGGCAATTATGAGCCGTTTTTTCTTTTCTCGGTGGCGGAACCCCCTTTTCAAATTGGCTTCTTTTCTCACTTACTTTTTTCTGGGGACAATGTGTCTTGGGGTCCATAGTCGTTCTTTCCCCCGATTACAAGCCCCCCCCCCACACGAATGTCGTCCCCTCCTTTTTTTTTTTTTTTTTTCCGCTTTTGATGAACACATTCGATTGGCTGGTTTTCCCCTGGTGTGCTATTTTGTTCGCGCTCTCCTTTTTTTTTCCGACCGGTCCCTCAGCTCACAAGACTCTCCCCCCCCCCCCTCTGCCCTGGCGTGATCAAAAGGGCGGTTCTGTCCGTCCCGGATGACCCAACCCCTCTTTTTTCCCTTCGTTCGCCCGATCGAAGCCACCCTTTTTTTTTTTTTTTTTTTTTTTGGCGCACAACTCTTTTTTTTCCCTCGGCTGTCACCAGCAAATCACTCAGGTCTCGTGCAGCTCTCATCCGGAAGATCTTTTTTTTTTTTCTAAGCCACCAACAGAAAGGGTCCTCTTCTCCAACTTTTCGCGGCCTTCCCCCCTCCTTCGGGCGGAACAGTAGGATTCAAGCGGACAACGTACCCCCCTTTTCATTTTTTCGGAACAACCTTCTCCCCCCCCAGGAATAAGATGGTCGTTTTTTTTTTTATTCTCTCCCAGGGATGCCAGCGGAGTCCAACCTTGCAGCCCCTTTTTGGTGGCCGTCGCTTTTTTTTTTTTCGCGTACACAATCCCACCCCCTTTTTTTCTGGCCTACAAACATATGACCGGTTCCGGGCAGGATCGGCTCCTTCCTTTTGAGTGGAAAGTTTTTTCGTTTTTTCCTTAGAGCTCTCCCCCCTCCCTTCTTTTTTTTTCTGAGACCCTCAAGATTTTAATAATAGGTAAAAATGGGGCTAGATTTTACGATCCCCTCCGCCAAAGGAAAAGAATTTTTTTCTCCCCCGTCCCATTATAGCCCCCTTCCCCCTGTTACATCTGAACGCCGCCAAAGCACTTTACTCACCTTCAAATTTATTGGGTTACCCCCCTTTCCTGGGAAACCCTTTTTTGGGGACGCGAAAACCTTTTTTTCCTACATTTATGGGCCATCTGTGGACCTTTGACGTCAGTGGAGCGTGGTTTTTTCCCTCTATTTTCAATGACATAATTCTTTTTCTTTTTTTCTTTTCCAGATGAAACCTTTAGTTCAAAAAGATGGCCAATATTTTGGCCGGGCCGCGTTCGGTTGTTCGTTCCCCCCGGTTCCTGCTTTGCTTCCGTCACAGAAAAATTCCTTGTGCGTCTTTGCTTGGGCTTCTTTTTTTTTTCCCCCCTTATGGTAAAAGGGATGGATCTGTTTCCGTTTTTTGAAGCATCGGTTTTTTTCGTGGGCTTTTGGCATTTTCTTTCCTTCAAAAAATCTTAGACCCTTGGTTTACGAGGATTATTTTTTTTTTTTTTCCTCTTTGAGGTTTTTTTCCGTCAAAAAAAAACCTCTGCCAGACGAGAGGAAAAAACCCCCCCCTCCCCATTGCTGCCCACTAAACCTTTCCCTCTCCAATACTGGGCATAAGATCTTTCCCCCCTCTTTTTTTTAGGCCGTAGCATCTAAGGTTTGATTGTACTCCACCCCAAAAGAACGACGCACCTTTGATTTCGAGATTGATTCCTCTTTTCCTGGCGAGTTACTCTTTCTCCCCCTTCCCCAATCGTATTCTTATGTTAGGAAGTGGTTTTTTTACATTCGTGAAGGAATTTCGGAAGGGTTTAACTTTTTTCTTGATCCCTTGCATGTCGATATTGATGACGGGCTTTCCTTTATGATTCCCCTTTCCTCTGCCTTGATGTTGTGGCTTTTTCTTTTCCCCCCGGCAACTCTTTAAGATGAGATTTTTATATGGAGGAGTGCTTTTTCCTCCCTTATCAAGAATATTTGTTTCTCCCCCCCTTCGTCCCTTGGGGATTAGAAGGCGGTTCCCCTCTGACGGCCCGCCGAAGTCTTTTTTTTTTTTTTTTTTTCTTTTATTCTGACAGGCTGCGCCCTTTTGACATCAGGCTTAAGGTACATTTTGCTTTAGATTTAGGGTCTTCCTTGTTTTTGTTTAACACGGGTAGAACTTTTTCCCCTTTCTTTCTGGACGTGCTCCCCCAAAACAAATATCCCCTTTCCGGCACGCCAGCCAATCCCTCCCTTTGGGGACCCGCGCTAAAACCTTTCCCCCCCTTGCGGACGATCTTTTTCTTTTATCTTTAATCGGGGGGGAAGGCGAAGCCCAGTAGCCCCTTTCCCAGTCGTCAGGTAAGAACCCCCCCCCCCCCCCCCTTTTGAGAATCCGCGAGGGCAATCTTTCTTCTGTCCCTTGTTCCTGACCACCAGGAGTCCTTTCGCGCTAAGAATTGTCTTTTTTTTTCCTCCTTACGGTTCCAATTAGACTTCTCTCCCTATCACCCGATGCGAGGCTTCCCTCCTCTTTCTGATTTGCAGCGTTCCTTCCTCGGACAAGCCTTCCTCCCCTCTCCCCTTTCCGTTACGGCTTCCTTGTACCCCTGACCATCAAACCCAAGGCGTTTCGTTCTTTTTTTTTTCCGGGCAAGGGGGCTTTTCAGGGTGGCACCTTCCTCCCCCAAACGTAGTAGTTACTGATTAAAATCTCTTCTCTCTGTGCATTTTGTTTCATGCCTCCTTTTTTTTTTCTTCTGTCCTGCCTCGCCCCCCCCCTTCCTTCCCTTTTGGCGTTTCTTCTATCAATTGAAACCTTTACTCATTGAATGATTTCCTTTTGGGGCAATTGTGTATTTTTTTTTTTCCCCCCCCCTCCCTCTCTTAAGTTTTTTTGTAATGTGGTCCCCCCCTTTTTTCCTTTGTAATGATGGATTAGCGTGGAAACAAAATAGAGTTTTTTTTTTCCTCCCTTTGAGGGCCCTTCATAGAGGTTAGGTTCCCCCCCTTTTTTTTGGGCAGTATCCTTGTTTTTTCCAATCGGGGAACAGGCCCTTTCCCGTCACCATTGTGGGCCCCCCTTTTTTCTTTCCAATGTCCATGGATGTCTCTTCCTTGCCCCCCTAGCTCAAACTAGTTTTTCATCCCCGAAAACGCGTTTTCTCCCCCTTCAGGCGGGCCTTCTTGATCAGGACGCCCCCTTCTCCCTTTTCCCCCCTTTCAAATGAAAAACTGTTATGTCCCCGACCCCTTTTTCCTTTTTTTCGTCGATTGTCGTTCTTTACTTTTTTCCCCCCCCCCTTTGCTGCTTTCAATTTCATTTCCCCCATTTATGTTTTGAAACCCCCCCTTTTTTTTGCAATCTTCCTTCCTTCCCTTCAACTGTCATTGCTTTCTTCTTTTTTTTTCCCTTGGTTCTATTTTGATATATTACGAGTTCTACCCCCTCCCCCCTTCATCCGGACCCCCCCCCCCTTTCTTGGCACCGTCAAAAAACTGTTCCCCCCTTCCTTTTTCTCCCGCTCGTATGTGATTTGCGTTGTCGGTTTTGGTGAGGGGAAAAGCGTCCCCCCCCCTTCTTTACCCACTGCCCTTCGTACGAACTCCTTTTTCTCTTTTCCTCCAGTTCAACTCGGCCCTTTTTCCCCTTCGGAGTCGCGAACGCTTTGATTGGAAGCAAGTCTCCTCTTTCCCCCTCCCTCCCCGGCGCGTAGTAGGGGAATTCCCTTTAAGTATCTGGTTCATTTCCCCCCCCCCCCCCAGTCCGGGGGACGTGGTCTCCTTTTTTCCTCTTCTCGCTGCTTTTTTACCCTCTGACCCCTTTCCATTCTCCTTTGGGTGATAGTTCCTCTCTTGTTGACGGAGCTCCCCTCCCTTTTTATTCACTTTTCCTTCACGGCCGGAGCAATTGCGCCCCTCTTTCGGACCGTTTAACGGTTCCGGCGGAATCGGGCGCATGACTTTCTTTCTTCTTGGAAGGTCCTCCTGTCCTTTTCTTGGAAAAAATGCCCTTTTTTTCTTTTTTCCTCCTCTTTTCCTTCGGAAGAATTGGTTGTTTTTCGTATCAAGAAGGGCTTTTTTTTGCCACGATGTCCCCTCTTCACCCATTGGCAACTGCCTTTCCCCTCCCCCCTTTCCTCAGTGTTGGAAGCCTCGGATCTACTTTCTTTTCCTTTCAGTGTGGACACCCTGTCTTCTCAAAATCTTGTCTTTTTTTATGGGGAAAGTCTTGAGTCTAAATGCTTTGGAGATTCCCCTTCTCTTTTTGCAAAGGTGAAAAGGTTTTTCCTCCTCCCCCCCCTTTCTTCATTCTTGTGGTTGTCACTTCATGCTGGCAGAGATGGCCAATGCCGGCACGGTGGAAACCCTTTCCTCCCCCCCCCCCCCCCCCACTTGGGCAAATTGGTCTTTCTTTTTTTCTAATTAAAACATTAAGTTTCCCCTTTTTCCCGTGGCAGCTTATTGAATGAAACTTAGTGGGCCCTTCCTCTTCCTTCCGATGACTCAAATTTTAGAGCCCCCCTCCTTTTTCTTTTCTTCCGTCCGTTTTTTTGTTGAGGGAGGAGCGGCTCTCAACAATTGTGCGTCATTCGTGCCTCCTTCTCCCCCCCCCCTTTTTTTTCTTTAAAGGCTGTCACGTTAAGATCCCAGTTTCCCCCTTCTTTCTTCTCCACAAATTTCATCCGACCCCTTCCCCTTTTTTTCTTTTCCTTTTCCACCGTCCGAATTGCATATCGAGCACAACGATTTCCTAAATCACTTGGCTGCGCTTTCTCTTTCTTTCTTCCCCCCAAGCGGCCGGCTTAGTTTTCTACTTCGATGTATCACCTCCTCCTGCATTTTCGCAAAGATAGTTTCACCCCCCCCCCTTCATCAGATCAGTATCTTCTCCCCTTTTCGGCTTAATGAAAAGCTTTTTTTTTGTACGCTGCCCGAGTGCCCCGCCCTTTTTCTTTCCTTTCCCCTCCACATTCTTCCGGAAAAAAGGCGCGTCGTTCCCTCCCCTTTTTCCCCTTTTCATCCCCCCAATAATTCTCCCAGCAGATTATTTTTCCTTTTTTTCCCCCTTGACTCTTTCCCCTGAAAGGATTCCCAGTCCTCCATTTTTCTTTTTCGCAATTTGCTAGTACTTTAAGAAGCCATTCTTTGATTGAATTGCGCTCAAGTCAACCTTTTCTTCCCTTTTTTTTTGGATCGTTCTTTCGCCAATTTAGGCTTTCCCCTCCCCTTTCCGTCGATTCCCAAATAGCACTTCCTGTTCTTTTTCTTCCTCCCAAATGCCTAGACGCCGTTTTACGCTCTCGACTTGCTTTACAAATCACTTTCTCCTCCGGATGCCACAGGTTTCCCATGCTTCCTTTCCTTTACTTCAACAGGGGAATATACCCCCCTTCTTTCGTAAGAAAGGGCGTTGAAAAGCCTGTTGCCTTTTTTCCCCCCGGCCAAATCAAATACTCTTTTTTTTTCCCCTCCCTTGGCACAGTTTCTTTACTTTCTTTTTTTTCCTTTTCCATGAATGATGATGAGCGACACACTCGTAGGATTCTCCCCATTCCCCCCTTCCCGACCAAGTCTCTCCCTTTCCCTTTTTCAGCTTTGTTAAGTGATTACACTCCCTTTTTTTTTTTTCCCCCACCCAGGGAAATTGGAACTGGAATCACATGCCAGCCCTGTGGTTTTCCCCACCTCCCCCTCACAATCTCCAGCCTCCCCCCCCCATCCCACATTGACGTGTACCCCCTTTCCCCTTTTTGGAAATACAATTATCCCCCCTTAGACTTGTCTGCCGCGCGTTTAGTAATCTTTTTTTTTTTTTTCAGTTGAGATTCCTCCCCTCATCCCCTTTCCATTGTGGCCATCCTCCACGTTTTCACCCCCTTTTTTCGTTTGTTTCCCGATTGAACCGGAGGTGCCCTGCCCAAACCCTTTCTTTCCCGCTTCAAGAGATTTTTCCCCCCCTCCTCCCCTCTCTTCCCTTCCCCCCCTATGTGCCCCCATCCCCCTTTCCTTTTTCTCTTTACAGGCTGAAAAAGACACACCTGTCATCTCGGCTCGCAGTTCTGAGTCCTGGTTTTCCCCCCTGTTCTTCTCCCCACCCCCCCCCCGCCCCCCACAGTCCCGGACCTCTTTTTTCTTCCTTCCCCCCGGTCATGAAAAACCGAAAACCCCCCCGGCTCCCTAAACAAAATCACTGCGCTGTTTGATTCTCGGAAAACTACTACGTTGGTTTCCTCCTTCCCTTCCCTTGGCCACGGCCCCCCACACTTTTTCCCTCCCCACCGGCATGTTGAGGTCATTTGTCTTTCCCTCCCCTGTTAGTAGAGTCGTTGGCGATAAAGGGACTGAACGCTGCCATCGATTCTTTTTCCGGGCCCGCATTCTGGTGCTTTCTTCCCTCTCATTGGGACGTAGGCTCCCTTGTCAATTTATGAGCGGCGTACCCCCTTTCTCTCGCTGGGCGGTCCCCCATTTTGCAGATAAAATCTTTTCCTTCTTTCGGATTTCTCCGACGTTTTTTTTTTTTCTTTCCCGGCCCTTGTTTAAATAGTGGATTAACGGATTCCCCGATTACCAGATTACCCCACCTCCCCCCTCTTTTTTTTCCTGCGCTTTTTAAGATTTTTGTCTTCCCGAACACATTCGATTGTTCTTCTTGTGAGACAAAGGTTGTCTGTTCGCGCTCTCCAGACTAAATTGTTGTTCCCACTCTTTTCACCCTCGTGCTCCCCGATCTAAACAACCCTTCCCTTTCTTCCTTTCCTCTGGATGAAAAACTGGCGCGCTGTCGCTTTTCCTTTCCCCCCCCCCCCCCCCCAAAAGGGGGACGTCGGCCCTTTTGTCTGTCCCCTCGTTCGACGCTCGGAATCCTTCTTCTTGTGCGCACAAATCTTCTTGTCCCCCATTTTCTTTCCCTCACTAATCAAGGGAGAGCAGCTCTTCTTCTTTTTCTTTCCTTTTGGTCCCCCCCCTCCAAAAATCAAGGGTCCGATTCTACTAAAAATTCGCGCAATTGAACCGCCTCCTTTTTTTTTTTTTCCGACATGCTGATAAATCCTTCCCCCATCCCCCTTCCTTTCGAATGTTCGAACCACGTCCCTTTCTCTCCCTCTTTTCTTTCGGGATGGGGAGGCTCGATACCAGGGATGCAAGAGTTGAAACTTTTTCCCCCCTTTCCCCTGCTAGCGGGTGAGTCGCTTTGTTTCTCCCCCTCCCCCCGGAGAGTTCGCCTACCCCCCCCTCCCCTCCTTCCCCCGGATTGGATGACAGTATTTGAACTTACTTGGAAGTGGGCCTGCCTTTTTCCTCCTTTTTTCCCCCCTCTCGGATCGCGTCTCTTTTTTTTTTTTCCCTCGACCCTAAAGATTTAATCCCCCTTTTTCCCCCCATTTTTGCTAAGATTTTTCACGCCCTTTGGCAAAGCCAGCCAAGACCCTCCTTCCCCACAACAAGTACAACTTTCTCCCCCCCCCTTTCCTGTGAAGGTTATCTGAAACGCCTCCCCCTTTCCCACTTCAAAATTTCTTTTGGGCCCCACTCTCTCGCAGGTAACTTTTGAACGCGACAACAACTGCTTCCCTTTTTTTTCCTTTGGGGGCCATCTTGACTTGGACCTCCCTGGAAGCGGGGATCA
>Ga0179593_1486828_pt1 | contig 17484 bp, 19 predicted proteins | sample CZODoug2_1_08_16_FD_185931 | JGI IMG/M metagenome (GOLD analysis project Ga0179593, IMG submission 185931) | Vadose zone soil fungal communities from Angelo Coast Range Reserve, California, USA - CZODoug2_1_08_16fungal (PacBio error correction) | ecosystem: Environmental > Terrestrial > Soil >... | reverse complement strand
CCTTCCCATTTCGTTCCTTTGAGGTCGTTCGTTATTTATTTTTTCTTTCAAGTTCCTCGACGAGTAAGTTGGCCCCAAGAACAGACGGGAAGATTTCGTCGTGTGCCCCCTTGCTCTTCATTTACGTGGCGGCGTCTCCAGGCCGGACCCACATCTTCCCCCGTCCCTTGCGAATAGGCGTCTTTTCCTCCTCGTGACCTGCCGATGACTTTCCCCAACTTTTTTTTGCTGTCCCCTTTTATTTTGGTGGCCGAGTCACAGGCGGGAAGTTTTTTTCACTGGACATTTTACTGTTTTCGACCCAGTCTGCCGAGTTTGCGTAGTTGTTGTTCTAGGATTTTATCATGGCTATTGCTTCTCTCGCCGGCCCGGTCAGATTCTATCCATTCCCCCCCCAATGACTTTCTCGCGGTTCTTGTTATCTCTCCTCCCCCGGGTTTGACTTGTCGTTTCAGCCGCTTTGACCGTCCGCTTGTTCCCCCGCCGTCTCCGGCGCCCACTTCAAGAATACAAGTTCGAGTATGCCCCGGTCAGATGTTCGCGAGTTGATTGGTTTGTCGCTCCTTTTTTTGCTCACTTCCCTCCCTCCCCTACCCTCTGTTTTTATATTCCCTGACTTCTATACAAAATGCGCTATTCCGCCGGTTCTCCTTCCTCCTCCTCCCCAGCCTTAAACAGCCTTCTCTGGTTTGCCTTTTAAAACGTTAGTACCTTTTGGTCTTTATTTTTCCTTGTCGTTTTGGGCGTTACGATGCCATCATCCCCCTTTTTTTTCCCCTCGTTATACTGTCGTTTCTTCGCGGCGAGGGGGAAGCCTCTCTCTCCGCCCCACGCATCTGTAGGACCCCCTTTTTGAGACGGCGGAATCCGTGACGAAGACTTACGTTTGTTTCCCCCGACACTTCTTACTCGTCCTGATCCTTCTCCCTGACCATCGTATGTCTTTTCCCTCTTTGAGGACTTTAGACGTACACGCTTTCCTCTCCTTTTCCTTCGCCCAATGAGGACCACATCACAGTAAAATCGTCAGCTTTAACGGTGAGCCGACATCATTTTTTTTCCACTGCCGTCACGGGACTCTCCCTGTCTGAGATTTCGTCCCAAAAGAGCTCCCCTTCCTCACCCTTGTGATGTTTCCCTAAACTTTTTCTGACTGCACCAACAATGCCACTCCTTAGTCGGTGGGCCGCAGTTTACTCTTTCTCTCACCAGTGCCTCCTCTTGGCTGTCCTTTTGGCTCTCATTTCTCTTCAAATGCTTCAGTTCTGTTGGCTTTTCCCCTTTTGTATTTGCTTTTGAGTCTCCGAACTGGAAGCTTCCAGTGCACGCCCGCCACAATTCTTTTGGTCTGTGGCCCCCTTCACTTGCGTTTTTGGATCCTTATTCCCCCCTGTAGGGCTTTTTCCGTAGTTTCCTCCCCGACTTTCAACCCTTCTTCCCTTATGGTCCCCCCCCCCCAAAATAGGTAGGAGTTTTCTTTTCCCCCCCGGGTGATTTTTCTCTTTGGTGCTAAGCGTGTGTCCCTTGTGTCCCCGTGCAAGTTTTTACAATTGCGTATAAATCTCGACCTGTCATTCTTTTTTTTTGCTGGTCCAGACGTGTTTCACAGCCCTTCGCGTATTCCTCGGCTTCGCGTTTTGACCCTCTTTTTTTCTTGCGTTTTCCTTTTTGGATTTTTTGTCCCTGATCTCCACCGTTTTGTTCCACTTTCGCGTAGCCCCTCCCCAACAGAAAGGCTTCTTTTTCCTCTTATTAGACCCCTGCGCTCTCTCCCTTGACTTGGAGCCTCTCCTCGATGTTATTTTTCTCCTTTTCCTTGGAGTTTCACGACTGGCTTGAATTGATTGTCAATTTTTGCCTCCAGATGGATCTCCTGTACCATTCGACCACCAACGCTTCGTGACCCCTCTTTGATGGCCGCCTTCTTTCAGAGTGCTCGTGGCGATGACTATGTATTGTGCGTTTGGTTTTTTCTACTTTTTTAGCCATCGATCTCATCTGTTTGGAGATTTTGGAATTCTGGTTTCCGCGGGTGAGGCACCAGTCAAACCGCGACCAGTCCCTCCCTAAATGTTGCTCGAACACAATTAACACTGTTTCCCTCGGGGTCCTTCTTTTTGAAAACAGCCTGCGACTAAAGGGTCGTCCTACTTTTTCGTACAGTGACGTTCTTCAGTGTAATACGGGCCCCACACCCTTTTTTCAACCCCTTCTTCAGTATCAGTTTCCACAGAGAGTTCCCAGGGTTTCCCTCTATTAAGATGGGAACTATTTCCCCCATAATCTGTTTTCCCCCTTAAATGACCATTCCCCTTTGAGTGATGGCCCCCCTATGGCGGATTTTTTCGAATTCAACTCTATGTGATGAGCGGTTGCTCCTTTTCCAATAAGGTCGGTCTATGGCTTCTGATTGTTTGCTTCCCAATTTTTTGGCTTCCTGGAATAACCTTTGCGTTTACCCCAATCTGCGTCATCTCGAAATTGCTCGTTCCCCCTTCCCCCCTCTTCCCCGTCTCTTACCGGCTCTTTTCGCTAATTCTTTTCTCTCGGGGCGTCCCCTCTTCCCCAGGCCCCGTTGATTATGGCCCGGAATAGTCGGCTAAGCTATCCTCTTTTCGCCTTTTTCACCTATTGGTTCGAATGTTTATTCGAGACTGATCCCCCCCTAGATTTCCCTCCCACTCGTGCCCCTGGCTGACGGGCTCGTCCCTTCTTTTTTCCTATCTTGGAGGGTTTCCCCCCCGTCTACGAACAGCAGTCCGCTTTCCTCCCCTTTTCTTCCGTCTCCCCCTATCCGGCCCGCCTTGAGAGATTGCATAGCCCTTGTTCCTTCTCCAAACCAGGTTTCGTTTGGATTCCTTTTCCACAGGTGTTCTTTTCGCGCCATTTCATCTGCATGGTATGACGTGGTAGCAAGTCCTTTCCCCCAGCTATTTCCCCCTCCATCGGTTCGGATTCGAGGTAGTTTCTCATTCTGTTTATCTTTTGGACCTACTCCAACATTTCTCCAACGATTCCTGTCTTTTTGCGTCCGGCTTCCCTTCCATTTTGTGGAGCACGACCCCCCTGCTGGCTCGCCTGGGTTTCCCAGTTTGACAACTCCCCGTTCGGCTCGATTTTTGTCTTTCCCCTGCTTTATGACTGTGCCTTGACTCGCTCTTTCCCCCCTCACGGTGTTTAACTTTGTTTTTTTTTTTTGTTATTCCCCCCCCTTCGAGGTTCAAAGTAGATCACCGCTTTTTTAACCCCATACTTCCAGTTTTGTTACGGAATACATATCTTTTTCAGTTTGTTACCTCTCCGTTCGCACTTATCTTTTTCTTTTTTTACTCCCCTTTTGTGTTTTTGTCGCTCTCTACTTGAGAAAAGTGCATCCCCCCGTATGCCCTTTTCTCTTCTTTCTTCTTACAACTGGACGTAGTCTTTTTGATCAACATTCCGTCTACTGTGGGACTAGTTTCCCCCTTGTAAAACAAATCTTTGGGCACAAGGATCCTGTGCCTTTCAGGAAAATAAGTAGGCTGCTTCCCCCCAATTCACATATCTCATCCGCGGGAGTTACTTCACTGGACCCCCTGCCCATGCGACTTTGCCGCCTTTATCTTTTTTCCCTTTCACAGATGAAAAGATCGGCCGTACTCTCGCCCCTCCGTCCTTCTTCGTTCTGTCCTGTGGAAGATTCTGATCCCCTTATCGCCGCATCGTTTACCCTCACCGATGGATTGGGTCCCCCCTCTGCTGACAATTTATTCGTTTCTCGGCATCCTGGCAGTTTTTCCCCCCCCTTTTGCTTCTTAATCACCGGAAGCCAGCACTCCGTTTTTTCCCCGTCTATTAAAGCGTTTGGGCAAGGTGTTTCTGTTCGCCCTTGTTTCCTTTGTTTTCTACCCATTTCTTCATCTTGAGACGGCTGTTGATCGTTTTTTCTCCCCTCTCACTAGTTCCCTCGCCTTATGGTTATAGACAGCCCTTCTTTGTCTTTTTTCTTTTGGCCCTCTGAGCGTCTCGCCCTCCCGACCGGACACCTCTTTGCCCTTCAGATGACAGGATAGGCTTATCTTGGCGACTTGTTCCCCGCCCTTCCCAGCCTTGTGCGTTGCATTCTTTTTAAGTGCGCGGTGTTCCCTTCCCCCCCTATGAAACTGGCTTGTCTGAAGTGATTTCTCGTTTTCCTGGGGAAACTCCCCGATAAACTTACTGCTTTTTAACGGTATTTTTTTTTTTTTTTTGACCACCGCAAATGCCTGACCCCCCCAATTGGCGGATTTCGAAATGCGCGCAACAGCAATCCATCGGTCCCTCGATCGTATTGCGCCATTTGGTTAACCAAACCTTACATCCTCCTATCCTGCCATTAGACCAAATCCCTAATTTTTGACTATACCCTTACTTACAGTGTAATTTTTTTTTTCACTCTGCCTCCCTTTTTGTCCCCCCCAGCGCCCGCCTCATTTCACCATCCAAAGATCTTTTAGCCTTCTCTAGTTCGCCTTTTTTTTGTGATTCCCTTATGGCACCACCGTCACCTGCCCCCTTATGTGGGAAGTCGAACCCGTTGGACCCAACTTCCCCGTGCCCTGTCGTGTTTACAAAACACTTCCCCCTAGATTGTTACTTTGTTTCGCCCATGGACCTTTCTGACTTTTTTCGATGGGTCTGTTTAACTCACCCGCGTCTAGCCAGTCCTCCCCCGATTCGAGGATACCCCTCTGTTTCCTCTCCGGTCTGTGTCCACCTATCTGCACCCCCCTACCTCTTTACCTTTCTTCTTGTCCCGCGAGAGATTGTGTACCGGCAAGCTTGCCTCTCGACTTGACCGTTCCCCCCCTTTTTGGACGCTTTCACCTACCTTTTCCGTCCAGACCCTGTTTTTTCCCATCTTCCCCGTATTAATCCCTCCCTCCACCAGGCGCTCTGGCTGGTCCCTTTGCTTTTTTGGCTCCTTCTGGGGCAAGGACCTCCTTCCCCCCCCGGTCTTTTTTTCTTGACAGCTCCCCTTTTACCATTTGCGAATCTCCGTACCGAAAGGCTGCCTCCAGTCCTCTTGCCAAGCACACTTTCCCTTTCAGAACTAGGAGCTTCGCTTTTCTTTTAATTTTTTCAGTGTTTCCTTCGATTGAGTCTTGGAGAGATAAGATTTGTCCTTCTTTCCAGTAATCCTTTCCCCCCAAGGCCCCAGACTCCCCCACCCCCCAAATTTTTGAAGAATTCTCCTCGCCTTCTTTTTGGGCCGTAACCTTCTGCTGGCTATTGATGAAGCCGCTCCTCGTAGTTTTCTCTTTTTCTTTTTCTGCCTACTGCCCCCCTCCGCGTTGAATATGATCCCCAACCTTTTTCTTTTTGAATGTTGGACCCTTTTGGCCACGGCAAAGAGAATTGGCTTGCCCTGCCCTTCAAGCTTCCCTCCTGCTTCCCCGCGAGCGTCAAGTCACTCTTATCAACCCTCCACCCTCGTCGCTTTCCTCTTCCGATTTTGACGCGCACGAGATGCCATCGAGGACATGTCCCCTGTTGAAGCAACGACTTCTGCTTCTCTTACTCCGGCAACACCACACTCTTTTTTTTCTCTTTAGTTTCCTTCAGACCTTTTGGTAGGACATACCGTTCTGGTCCTGTAGCTGGTTTTGACCCTTTTCTTCCTCCGTCCATTGTCTTCGTTCACCTTGGACGGGCATACGGTTTGATTTAACTCCTGATTCGGCTTTTTAACCCGTTTCCGCTTCTCTATTGGCCTTTCTTTCCTCCACCGCTTTCAAGAATTGACCCCGTCTCCCCTGACCTCTTGTATGTTCCCGTCCTAGAATCTTTTTCTCCCGCCCACCTTTTTTCCAGCGAGCCTTGGTGGAAGCTCTCGCTTAACGAGCAGGTCGCTTCATTTAAATATTTAGCCTGTCTTTGCCCCTCTATTGTTTCTTTCCAGATTCATTTTTGTTGCTCGCCCTATGCTGCAGTTCGTACGGGATACTGACCAGCATATCAACTGACTTGGTAACAAGTTTTAGTGGAATAGTCCTCGCCACGACAGGATCCCTCCCCCCCATTTAGTTTTTAACTGTTGTGGGCCCCAATCCCCCCTGAGCAATAACATGTGTTTTCATCTTCTTTACGTAGTATAATCTCGTTGTATACCAAGTGAGACGCCCGTCGATATTTTCGATCTTTTCCTTCGGATTTCTAAGCGAGGGGATGTGATTTCGACTTAAAAGGGCCTCCAGCCTACAAATCCCTGCCATCTTTCCTTTGTCCCCTACTTGTTAGTTTGTGCCCCCATCCCTTCTGAATTAGAAATCACTTCGTGCCTCAATCTTTTCGGTTCGCGTGGTGACCAAAACTAGTGTGTGTTTTTTTCCCAACACTTTTTCTTCTCTATGACTACCCCCCCCCCCCCCCCCATTACCGCGGATTCATTGGTCGGATTGAGCTTGTCGGAGACTGTCGGCCGATAGCAGCTTTGCAAGACCATTGTTCGCCCCAAAAAAGCTTTTCTCCCCTGGTAGACTTCCCCTCTCTTTTCCAGTCCCATTTTTTCTTAAAAGTTTCCCGTCCTTTCTTCCCCGCTATGATTTCTTTCTTCTCATTGTTTTTTCCTGCGCAGGGTGCATCAACATAACATTTTCGTTTTTCTGCTTCCTCCACAACGAATTGTCACTCAGCATCTATCTCCCGAGTCCTTTTTTGTCGTCCTGAGCGATTTTCCTTTTGCCGGTTCCAGAGGTCACCGTCCAAAAGGATTTAGTTTCTAATTTTTTTTTTTTTCGTTTCTTTTCCTTTTCCCGTTCCATCCCTCCGCGAACTCGAATATCCCCCCTTCTCCCGCTGGCCATATCCTTTCCTTACCCTCCTATTTTTTTTTACTTTCTCTTTCTGGCCTGTTGCGCGTGAGTAGAGTTCGCTGATATTTTTCCGGGATAAGGAGAGAGAATTTCCCTCCGACCAGTCTGGTCCAGACCAAGTCCGGGGCACGGTTTCTTGTTACGCCGGTCTCCTCCAATTACGTTTCGGCGCAAATTAGGACCTCTTCCCTGCTTCCAGATAGGCGTGTGACCACATGTCCCTGTTGTTCCGAAGAATGACGACCAAAGCTAGTGCTACCCCCTTGAGATGGGCTCGGCCCCCCCCAAAAACACCCCCCCCCCGACCCCCCCCCCCCCACCCCCCCACAACAAACACCCCACCTGTCGTTTTCCTCTCCCTCAGTAGTTCATCCCCCCTCTTTCCGTTCCTTTATCCAGGGATGGGGACAAGTTGCCTCTGTTTGCTACTTTTTTTTTCGAATTTTTTCATTTTTTGTGCGTGCTATCGCCGGCTCTTCCGTACCTTTTACTCCTAAAAGGCCGTAGTATTCCTAGGTCGCAACATTGTTTACCTTGTTGTTTTCCAGCCTCGCTATGAGTTCCGTATTTCTGAATTCCCTCATTCGCACGACCATCCTCAGGTTTGAGTTCTGCTGTCTCCTTTTTCGCGAGTTTTTCTTTGGCTCGCAGGGGCGACTCTCCCTCCCCCGACACAATCGGATAGGGCAGCCGCTTTCCCAACGAGTACGGGCGCTCCGTTTTTTTTCTTCCCCTTCTCTTCATAACTATACCCCTGACATGAAAAGACTTCGATGGCTTTTTTTGCCCACGTTTACTTCCAAAGTAGCCTTTTGGTCTTTGCTAGGCCTGTTCCGTGGGGCTAGGTCTATGTCCACTGACTTTTTCCCATCACCCTTCCATGGCTGTTCGTCGGACTACTGGCCGCACTTCCGCCTCCCCCTCCGAAACATTTTTTTTGCATCTTTGAGAACAAAAGTTTTCTCGTTTCCTAACACTGAACCTCTTTTCCCTCGGACACTACAGGCCACCGGCAGCTTTATCCGAGCTGTACCTTCTGCCTCCTGCCACTATTCTCTGGGCTTTTCCCGGCTTGAGGCCTTGGTAACCCTACCGATTTCTGAGCCGTGTTTCCTTCACTCCTTGACTCCCTTCCATGCCAATACGGCCTAGCGTTTTAACTTTTGAGAAGATATAGTTTCTCCCCCCCTTTCCTCCCCTTTGATTGCCCTCCCCCTGCGCTAACTTTTTTCCCCCTTCAGCGCCATCCCTCATTATGTCCTACACCGGTTGACCAGAACACAATCTCCCCCCTCAAGAGGTGGTGGGCCGCTTCAGAATCAGAGTCCTTTCCCCCCCCCTTTTCCATTTGGTTTCCTCTTTTGTACTTTGTGTGCTTTGGGGGGGGTCTTTCATCTCACTGCTTCCAGCGTATTGCTATTCTCTCTGCTTTTCCCTCCCCTTTCTCCCTAAGGAAGATAATTTCAGCATCCCATTTAAAGTTTTGACCTTTTTTTCCTCACCTTTTTTTGATAAGCTTAAACTTCTCTTTGCGATATTTGCTCACAGACTCCGTTATCCCCAATCTCCTCTAATTTACGGTCCCCAATAGGCTCGAGTTTCCCCAAATGGGGTTTTCCTTTTGCTTCTTTTGGATCAACTGTTCACTTTTTCACTCCAGAACAATTGGTGCACATCTCCGTCCTCCATCCGCTCCCCGTCACGTTTTGAAACAGAACGATTCCCCCCCCTTTCCCTCCTTTTTTTTTTTTTATTTTTTTTTTTTTTTTTTTTTTTTTTTTTTCTTTTTTTCTTTTTTTTTTTTTTGGTTTTTTTTTTGTTTCTTTTTTTTCTTTTGTTTGTTTTTGTTTTTGTGGGACGTCCCCCCCCTCTCCGTCCTTTAGCTTTCCAGCTTTTCCCTTTTGCCTTCTCTCTTTGCTGGAGTTTTTTCTTTTTCCCCGTTTGTTTTAAGATGTCGCTGTTAGTCCCTCCCCACAGACCTCGATTCTTCCCTTTTTAATAGGCCCCTTCCTCTCCTCTCACTTAGGCCTCCTCCACGAGGGGATTATTACCTCCCCCTTTATATGGCCAACGTCTTTCTGGACGGATTTTTGAAATTTCTTGAAGTTGAATCTTTATTATGTCCTCAAGTCGCACAACATCTTTTCGTTACTCAATTCCTCTGCTTTGCAGCCCCCTTTAGTTCTTGTCGTGGCTATTTTGGATTGTGCCTTCCCTGGGATCCTTCCGTCCTATTCCCTCGGTACCGTGGAGATGTCCTTGTTGGGCCCGACTTGGTGCTTGCCCCGCTATCCCTGCCAATTAACAGGAAATCTTCGTCGCACAACGCCCTCAGCGGGGTCCCGGGTGGTTGACACACCCCCCTCCTACGCCTTAGGCCACCCGACTTTTTTCGTATCCCAGTTACAGTTATTTGTTTTGCATTGGTCCACCCCACTTCTAATCTTGGCCGTCTTCACAGTTCACCCCCAGCTGGGTCCTGGAACCTCCCCCAGGAAGATCTGACCCGAGTCAAATTTCGACCAATCAAATCCACTTATGCGTTCTTTGATGGACCACTTCTTGGCCGGATTGTTCTGCATGCACAACTCTTTTTTGCGGCTTTTCCTTTTTTGGATTCACGGTTATCCTGATCGGGAACGTATTGGCTTTGTGGCTCCCCCTTTTGGCGTTTTTCCTGTCCTCAAATTTGGCGTTTTTTTCCAACCAATTCCGCGTTCATTAGGCTCTTTTCCTTTGCATAGACCGTTACCACCGGCCCCCCCCCAGTTCTATCAAGTACTCCGTAATCCGAGGTGCGAGCACGCGGCCCCTTTAGGGCCTTCCACCATGCCCGAGGCTGGAAGCTGCAGAATTTCCCCCCGAAGAGATCTTCAATCCGTTTTTTTTTTTTGTTTTTTTTTTTTTTTTTTTTTTTTTTTTTTTTTTTTCTTTTTTTTTTTTTTCCCCCTATGTGGAATGCTTTCCTTCTCACTCGCTCCGTTTTACAAGACCACTTTCCCCATGCTGGGCTTCGATAACACTTAAGTCGCGCATGTTAGGAGTTTAAGATAACCTCCCCGTCTTCAGATCTCCCTTTCTCCCATTCGAACCTTTAAAGTCGACCTGATACTTGTCCTGTATTTTTTCTGTTAGCCGGGTAGGTCTGTCTTTCCTGGAGAAACATCGAAGTCTCAAGGGGGCCCCTCTCCCTTGTCCATTTTTTAATCTCCCTGGCCCCCTTCCCTCTTTGCGATTCTGATGTCTTGCGCTGCCTTATCGGGACACGGCACACTTCCAGAACGCTGAGAGTATGGATGTTTTCTGCGTCCTCTGTTCAGCACTTTTTCTTTCCCAACGACTTACAACTTTCTTCTGGGCCGGTCAGTTTCACAGTGACTAACGCGCTTCCCCCGGCGCAGAGTTCATCATTTCCTCTCGCATGTTTGACGCCGCTTTGGCACCCCCGCATTTGTTTCATTTTTCCCCAACTTTTTTAGTTCCCACAGTAGCGGCCCCCGATTTGCTCAAAAAATCTTTTCCCTTGTGGTGCCATCTCTGTTCATTTCCTTTTTTGACATGAGATTTCGCACCTTTCTTCCCCCTCCTTTTCCCCTCTTTCGGTTTTTTTTTTTTCTGATAGCTATGCCTGAAACTGCTTCCACCACCCCCGTCTGACATCCTTTGATTCCCTTCACCAAAATGGAAGTTTTTTTTTTTCATAAACCTCAGTTGATCCCTTTTGTTCCCTTTGAGTGTACCCGCACCTGTTTGGTGCACCCCCCACTACGGTCGTCATGGGCAACTTAGTTGCTTGTTCAAATTATTCCCCACCCTTAGCGTGGTCGTTTAGTTCCCGAGGTAACCGACCCTTAGTCTCCGCCATTTAAGTCGTGCTCCCCCCCATTGCTGCCAGATCAGCTTCAATGCTCTCCCGCGCCATCCATTATGGTCAGTTTGTCATTCTCGGCTCCTTCGCACATTCTCTCGCCCCCCCCCTATGTGAGGGTGCAGAGCGGCAAACCTTCCTCTGTCCGGGTCCTGGCACCCTGGTCTTCCTTCCCCGTGGCTGTACTCCCCCCTGATTGGCGCCTCCGGCCGTTTCTCTTACAAGAACTTGCCCGGTGCTCTTCCTTCATCTTTTTCCGCTTTTTCCTCCATTTATATTGAGACGGGTATGTAGATATCCAAGCCTCAACTTCTTGCCAAGCGACTTACTTTTTCTCAGAAGCCCGTCAGATGGTCGATTTTTGTCCCCCCCCTTTCTACTTATCGTCTCTCTCACGCCATTCGACACACACGTTGCACTCGCTTAATTTTTAGGCTTTTGTTCCCCCTCTTTTTATCACGTCCAATAATCCGCGTTCCTTGTGGAAGCCAAAGTTTCGCTCTCTCTCCCCTCGATTAAGAGGTCTCATTGAAGTCTGATTCCGAGTGTTTCCCCCCCCCTGTCCCTGCCGGCATTTCTGCTCTTGCCCGTGTCGGTTGCGCAACCAGCCCCAATGTTAGCCCCATGAACCTCCCCATGGCGAGATCGACGAGCCAAGATACACCCTATGTACTCAGCTTTATGGCCCTCCCTTTTTTTTCTTCACCCCAAACCCTTGAATCACCAATAGTTGCTTCGTCCCCCACAATTGTGCCATTTCTTTTTTGACATTCCCTCATTAAGGTCATTTGTCCTTTTTAGGATTCGTTTGCCTTGCGTGTAACAGCGGTGCCCAACCGTGTACCCTTCACCACCGCTACTTTTTTTTTTTCTCCTTTTTTTCTTCCATTTTTTCGCTTTTATTCACCCCGGCAAAGAAAGTAATCGAGCTACGTCAGGTGCCCCCGGTTTCTTCGGCCTTCGTTGTTGTCAAAACGTTACCGTCGCAGCTTTTTTCTTTTTGAGCGACTCCATTGAGGGAATGTGATCGGGTTCTTTGCATCGCGTAGCAGTCATTCCCCTCTCCAAAGCTTCTCTTCTCGATGGCTTGTGCAAGCCTCCGAGGACCTCCCCAATAATGGCCTCTCATAAATAACTTTTACTCATGCTAGCGAAGTCTGCTTCACTAAGCTTTTGTTTTTTAGCCTTTGATTCAATGCTCTCTCTTTTCGCCCCGACTTGCAACTCCTCCATCTTCTGGCCATACTTGTAGTATATACCCTCTCGCTACTTCTCTTCAGTGAGAGTCGATCCCTTGACTATATCAATGACCTCCTCCCGCGTTCTTGTGGATGGTTCTACCTCCTTAAGTTGCACACACCGGTGCTACGTTCTCATTCTCCCCCGCCCCCCCTTACAGCAAAGCCTCACGCCCCCTCCCATCGGAAGAAACCTACCCAGAGAAGGATATTCGTCTGTTTTCCCTTCGGTTTTCCCCTGTTCGTAAGACGTTCTTCTATTTATCCTACGCTTTTTAACCGTTTAATGTCACGAGCCTGAGCCAACCACATGTTGTGACTAATCTCGCTCTTTTTATTTTGGGTCCGTTACATTAGCCTTCTCTTGTATGCGCGGTCGATCGTTTCTCTCTTCCCGCAACTATCGGCACCTCCCAGCCTTTTTGACGCGTGGGGTTTCCAACACGCACTTTCATGTCCCCCTTCCACCTAGGGATTTCGGGCCTGCACCCCCCTTGCATCCCCCTTTTTACGTCTTCCAATCTGAACGTAAAAGTATTTTCCACTCCCACCCCCCGTCCGGAATCATTTGATTGAGCTGCCATCGGTCCTCCCATGTTTCACGCCTGAATCGGCCCATCGTGATTCTTTGAAGCTCCCCCACCCCCATTTTTTCCTTGTGCCCGATGTGTTTCTGTAAGCCCCCGTTTTTTGACATCCCTTTAGGGTGGTCGTTTCGGGGGGAACCCTTTTTTCCTCGTTCCTGTTTCGAGTTCACCCTTCTGCCCATTGTGAAACCTACTGATTAGTTCCCCGTTAAAGCTGAGCTCTTGTCCTGTTATGTCTTAACTCTTTTAAGAAGGAAACCAGTTCCGGGGTCAGCTGTACTATTTCCCCCAAGTCCTCGAGCCGGGCACGCCATGTGTTAAGCTATTTAAGACTGGCGGACCGTCTATCTAAATCTCCTTTTCGTATTTCTTCTGCAATCCTTTCGTACTGACTTTCTCCTCTTTACTCAGTTTGGGTTTTCGTGAAGGGCCCGACGAGGCACCTTAGTCATTTTGAGACGACCTCCCATTTATCCAACTTGGTCTGGGGCCCCCGTTCCCTTGAGGGTAATCGAACGCCACCGCCCTGCCTACAAGACCCCCACCCAACAACTTCTACTGTTTTTACTACGGTGGCCCACTCCATGAGACGGGGCGGGACTGTTCCGAGGTTTCAGTATTTCTAATTTAATCAATCAAAAAGGTTTATCGACCCGTCTTTCTTTAATTTGGCGTTCCCTCGCGTGCTGCCTTCATAAATCCTGATTGTCTGTGGTTCTCGTTCCCAGGCGCGCCCGCATACCGCGACCTTTACACTGTCCTAATCACTTGTTTATTCCGTTGCGCTGCTGGGCATTCTCCATCCGGCTTCCTCATATCTCGGCTTTGACCGCCCCCTTTTCAAACTGGTTTCTTCTTCATGAACGATCGATGTCCGTCTTTGGTTACGCTCTGTCGGCCGTGGGCCGCTATTTTCCTTAACGAAAACAAATTTTCCCTCCTCCACAACGTCCTCCCCCCCCTCGGCGGGACGCCGTCAAGTAAATCCCGTAATAGTCTTTCCCCTGCTACTGTTTTATGAGCCCTTTCCCCTTCTGCCCTTTTTATGGGTAATCCATACGACGTCTTCCCTGACTTTCCTGGTTTTTTTTTTCCCCAAGGAACTTCCCTCCGCTGTCCCCATGAGGTCCGGGGTTGTCGTAATTTTGACCGCCAAGTCCTTTTTCTTGCGAAGCCCCCCCTTTCCCGTTTACTAACGCAGAAAAGAGTCTTTCTTTTTCCTCATGTCTTAATTCTCTCTTTCCATTAAATAATCTCCCGAACCGACCATCCCTTCCCTTCTTTCCATCAATATATTTTCCTTTCCTCCCCGTTGTTTGTTTCGCTAATTCATTCGTTTGGCTCGGGCTTGAGTTCGCGGTCTTTTTTCCCCTTTTTGAAGGTTCGTTCGGAAGACGTAAGCCTTCCTGGAAAAATGTTAATCTTTTTTTCCTCCTTCGCGGCAAGGAGTGGGCTGGAGATGCTCAACTGCTTTAGCCCAAATTATTCGGAGAATTCCCGTTTCCTTGTGAACCCTTCCTATGTGACACAAACGGTCCATTTCTGACCCCTTCCATTGCTCCCGGTATTTCTGACCACTCCTGAGGGCAGAGCGGATGGACATTTCTTTAAAGTCGCTTTTTCACCCTATTATGCGCGGGTTTCTGAACTTTTTTGCGAGCTTTTATGCGGGTTTCGTGCCCTGGGCCGTCTAGACAGAGCGTCCTAACGCCCCCCTTCACGATCGCAGGCGTCCATTGATCCTACATTGTTTTTCCATTTTTTTGGTTAAGCGCTCTCGGAGGCAGATTGGCGAATTCCACAGTCGTCCCCGAACAAAGAATAAAAGGTAGTTTTATTCCCCGTTGTCGAATGTTCGCGCGTGTCTTATCGCGCCCTTGGTAGCCTCCCTCTCCGACCCCCCACTATGAATTTAGGCCTGACCCAGCATCTATAACTTTGAGTGCACCCCCCCCCCCCTCTTTTTTTTATTTTTGGGGTCTTTTTTCCTCTTTTCGTTTTTCGTCCTTTTTTAGCTTCTCCCCCTCTTTTTTTTTTTTTTCCCTCGGTTTTTACCTCCTTTTCCCCCTTTCTCCTATTTTTTTCTCTTTTCTTCCATGCCCTTACCCCTACCTTTCCTCACCCCACCCTCCACCTAATCTCTGGTTGCCCTCCCTCTTAGTTTTCTTTCATCTGCTTTCCTTTTCCTTTCTCCGCTCTTCTAGGCTCTTCTCTTTCTCTGCCGTTTCCCCTTCTTCTAACTATCCCTACTTTGAACACACCCCCCCCCCCTTTTCCCTGGCTTGGGGCCACTGAGTAAACCCCGTAGTATTTTTGTGTTTTCTGCTCGGCTTGACGTTGGCCTCTTCGATGCCTCCCTACCCGGCACCAGCCCCAAGTGTATATGGTTTTTAGTCCCCTCCCCTTCCTTGCCGCATCGCGCTCGTTTCCCCACCACTTGCCCTGGATCGACCCCCAGGCTGACGCGTTCAGACCATACTTGAATCAGATGTAAGATCTTCAAACCCTCCCCGGCAGCTTTATCTCTCGGTCGCCATTCTAGCTGACTATTGTCCCGTGTCTTTTCTCTTCCTTTTTCCATAATCCAAGCTCACGAGTCCTTTCCCTCTTTACACTAGTTGAATCACCGTTTCCACTCTGTTCCCGCCACGGTTGGATCCGAATCAGGGTGGAACATGCGTCAGTTTCCTCTGCCCTGGACGATTTCCACTTGTTTAAGGAACAGCCTTCCATGGATTGCCTACCCCCCCCTTTCTGGCCCCCCGCCCACAATCGCCACTCCAGGTGGTGGTTTCCTCTTCCCCGCATCCTATGGGTTACAGTTCGAAGTCTCTTGGATGGATCGCCCTTGCTTCATCTGCCTTTCACTCCTTGAGGTTGGTATTTTCAGTATTTCCCGGCTTTGTCAGATAACGGACGCCTGACCCTTGTAGTTCACGCAAATTTTCGGTTTGTTACTGTGGGCCCCTTTCCCCGTTCGGTTTTGATAAACTTCCAAGGATGGGCCGATAGTCGAACTCTACTCTGCTCCTTCTCAAGATCCTCTTTCGTCACCCCAACAGTCTCGTTCGTCTTCACACCACTTTTTTGTGGTTGCGCAGGTGCTGAGAACTCGTTGAACTTTTGACCCCGTACACCCAGAACATCTTCCCTCTCCTCCATTCGCTACCTGTCCAACCTTTGAACCATAAGTGCGCCCCCGATCGAGTCGTGAGTTCGTACCGATTTCCGTTCCTCTTCGTTTTTGCTGTTAGGGTGTAGGTTTCTGAGTAGTACCCGTGGTCACCTTCGCGGTATCAGCACATCCAAATCCTCCCTTTCGTAGTATTATTATCAGTCCAATTTTGGTCTTCTCTCACCTCCCGGAGCTCTTTCGATGTTTCCCCTATTACTCCGGTCCTAGCCAACGGCTGGATGGCGTGATGGGCACCCGTATTTAATATGTCTCAGCTGTTTTCTTTTTCCACGGGCACCCCACCAAGCTGGTGACTCATCTTATGCTGGCCGCTCCTTGGTCGAGAGTGAGTAGTTCCTAGGTCCCTGTGCGGCCCCTCTGTCTGCTCCCAGCCCAATAGATCACTATTGTCCTCCTTTTTGTGATGGGACCTTGTGTTGAAGAGTTTCGGCCCACAGGAAACCCCTGATCCCTCTCCAGTTTTTTTTTTTTCTTCAATTTCTTAGCTCCCCACCCTCCAAGATGATAGGTGTCGTGTTTTTTTTTTTCTTTTGGAAACCCCCCGCAGGAGACGACGTTCGTTTTCAACCGGCCGTCTCTCCCTCTTTTTGCCGTGGTGCAGACGTTGGCCAAAAAAAGGAGACAGAGAGGGGTTCCAGTGAAATCCTCCCTTTTCCCTCCCTGTCTAACAACAATCTGTGGGGCTGTCCCTCCGCTTGGAAAGCTTTCCACTCGGTTCCGCCCTGCAAAGTACCCCCCCACGTAATGTCGTAGATTTCCACAGATTTCCCGGTGGGTTCCTGCCACGTGAGGCCTGTGTTTTATTCCTGCTCCACCCCTTCCGGCGGTTACTTCGGCTTCCTCTTTTCTCCCCCCCCCTTGTGAGATGTTGTCCTACACATTGGGAGTTTTTTTCAACCAATACGCTTTCCAGCGCAGTTCCCTTTCGTTTTCAAACGGCCGTATCGAACCTTCAATATTCCGGCCTCCGTCTCCTCGGGTTTCTCCTCTTCGCCCACTTCCCTACGCCATTGCGGTTTTATGTCCCCTTTTCATCCATCGGTCAAGTTATGCCTAGTTTCCCTTACGTTGCAACGATTTTTCGACTGTCGTCTCCGTCCGTACCCTTAGCTATTCCCCTCGCCATGTTTTCTTATTCTCGTCCTGTAAGTCTCCTTTTGCCTAGTGCCCTGCGTTTTCTCCCTATCACCCTCGTCTCCCCTACGCAAAGTCTTCCCCCTTTCTGCAGCTCACGGCTCGAGAACGATTTGCCGATTGCTTTTGGTAACTAGAACTGTCGGAGTGGCTTTCTTCTTTTATTAGTCGCCACCCGAGTCGCCTTGGCTTGCCGATCCGGATTCCTAGTTCTTTTTCTCTCTGCACTCCATTTCTATTATGCCTTTGTTTTTCCCATTTGCTATTAGGACCGGTTTTCACCCCTTTCCCGTTAAGACCTATGATGCCGTTTTTTGCCGCGCCTTCGTCGACTGTCCTTACATGTGGAGTGTTAAGCCCTCCCTCCCCCCACATGAGTCTGCTTCCCGGTCCCCAGGTTTTTTTACTTTCACCACGCCCTCGCGTCGTTTTTATCGTTGTAGATTTGCGCCTCCCAATGACTTTTCCCCTTGTGCGCTCCTCTAATGGTTTTCCCCTGGTTTCCCCCCAAATCTCGTCCCCCACGTAGCTGCCCCTTATTTTGAGCCCCCAATACTTTTTTTTGTTGGACGTGCCTTCCACTCGATGGTCCTGACTGTTTTTCCCTTTCTTTTTCCGTTTCTGCCAT
>Ga0179593_1476219_pt1 | contig 17486 bp, 19 predicted proteins | sample CZODoug2_1_08_16_FD_185931 | JGI IMG/M metagenome (GOLD analysis project Ga0179593, IMG submission 185931) | Vadose zone soil fungal communities from Angelo Coast Range Reserve, California, USA - CZODoug2_1_08_16fungal (PacBio error correction) | ecosystem: Environmental > Terrestrial > Soil >... | reverse complement strand
CCCACATTCCCTCCCAGTCCTTTGTTTTTCCCCCCTATCTTTTTACCCTATGAGTCTTTTCATCTTACCCACCCACATTTCTTTTTTTCTTTGCCATCCGCCTCAACGATTATAGGTCTTCCATCAGACCCCCCCCCTTATTTTCCCCCTTCTTTTGATTCGTTTGGCGTGTTCCCGTTTTGGAACCTGCTATTCTGTTTTCACCAAACCTCGGGTGTTTGAGGTGCTTCCTTTGATTCTTTTTTTTTCCTTGGATAGTCCCCCCTTTTCCTTCACCCGGTCCCTTTACTTTCGTGCACGTTCTCTTTGCTCTTTTTGACGTAAGAAGAATCCCTTTTTAACCCGCTGTTGCACACCCTGCATTTTCCCCCCCCCCCCCCGCTTCCCTCGATTCCCAAACACTCCCTTGCCCTAGATAAAGTCTCACATCTTTCCTGAATGGCCCCGGGCTGGGCCCGTAGTCATCTCACCTCCTCCACTCCCCCTGCAATCTCGCGCTAATGCCGGAAGTACGTTGCCTTTCCCAGTCCCTACTCCCATTATTACAGCGAAGCCGTAAGCTTTCAGTTTATAGTCTTCCCCCGTTCCACATTTGCGCCCCCCCCGCATAGCCTCTAATCGTCGTTTTTTTAACCGTCCCATCGCCTCCCACCGCAACTTCCTCTCCTTCCCCTCATCCCAGTTTTTTTCTTCTACACTCTTCTTCCCCTCCCTCCCCCCTTTTTTTCCTGCCCTCTCTCTGCATGGGACTATCTTGTCCCTTTTTCCCGAGGCAGCCGTGACAACAAACCTCCCCTCTCGTGTTTGGTCCGGCCGAGTTACTTTTATTACCCAGAAACCGATTCTTTAACCTGCTTCCTTGTCTTCTTTTTTTTACGGTTTTTCGACTTCCCTTCCTCACATTGCTTACACCTCGTCTTTTTTCGAAAGTTTATTACCCCCCCGGTCCTCTCTCCTTCCCCAATAATTTCCTTTGCATCCCTCACTTGATTAGCCCTTTCCGTGATGAGATGATCCCAGAGCCCCTTCGAGTTGCGCAGCAATTTTCCTTCCCCCTATCTTTTCCTTTTTCCACTCTAGGCTTCTGCCTCCGATTGCATTTGATGCTCAATCATTCATCCTTTCCCCTCATTCCCCTTTCTCCTTGGATTTTTTCTGGTTCAGTGTTCCAACTTTTTCACGCATCGTCCAGTGCGTCCATTTTGCGCAGCATAGCAATTCTTTCCCTGGAAAGTGGGTCTCCCTTCCAATTGCTAAATTCCTCCTTCCCCCCCCCCCTCCTACATGTGGCCCCTTCTCATCTCACCTGCACGTCCGCGAAAAGCCATTTTTCTTTCAGTGTTGACTAATGAAATTTGGAGCACCAAGTTGGGTGGTGTTGATTCTCCGTACCGAACTTTTTTCGTTTTTCCCACACCAAATGGCCATTTGACGGTCCCTTCCTTAAATCCCTTCCCCCCGGAAAGGCTTCACCGTCCCTTCTCTACATCCACTTATTATCCCTCTCTTTGCGTTTTTTTCCCTGTGTCTCCCAACACATTTTTTTCCGCCAGGCCCGGAGACTCCCCGGTGGATGTCAAATCCCCGACCGTTCTTTGCTCTTTTTTCTCCTTCTTCGATTTGTGCTTTGTTTGTTTTTTTCTCTGGATTGCTAGCTCGCTCGCTATTCCCTTTGCTTTGAACTTTGCTGCTCCCGCACTTGTTGGTTTTTTCTGTTTTTCCTGGTGAGTAGGTACTTGCTCTTTGACTGTTCAAGCGTACCTTGACTTTCCTCTAGCATTTTTTTTTTATTGGTTTTCTCTTTGTTTGTTGCGTCTGGTTCCTACGTTTTACCCTGGGGCATTGAATTTTTGACTTACAGGCCGCTGGTTTGCTCTTTGGCGGTGGTGGGCCTGGGCCTTTCCCTTGTTGTTTCGGTATTTTGTTTCCCGCGGTGCCCAGAAAATTTTGGTTCTTTCGAAGACTATCCACGAGAATTCCTGCTCGCCTGTTGTCCTCATCCGAACAGAAAGGGTTTGGGACTAGACAGTTTCTTCTCGGACCAATCAAGTCTTCTCAAGGGTTTTGGGAGGTGTTGTTACTTCAGCTTCTTTTCCCATTGTGTGTTTTTCCCTCCATTCATTCCCCCTTCCCCCCCTCCTACAGTGGAGATCGCCTTCCTTTGTCCCCCTAATTGATTCCTCCTTGATGGCAGGTTTGGCTCCCGTCCACTTGTGTTGTAAGACCCCCCCCCCCTCTATTCCGTGCCGGCCCCCCCCTCTTCTTTCAGCGTTTTGCCACTGGTAATCCCCGTCATTCGATGCGGCGAGGCCTTTTTTTTCCTCCGAGCAATTTATTGGGCCTCCTCTCCCCCAGACCGACTTATAATCAGCGAACTTGCCTCCTCCAGTTTTTCAGAACTTCAGGAAGACTCCATATTAGGCTCAACGTTTCCTTTCTTCCGAGTCTCACTAGAACCCCCCTTCTCAGCGTTTTTTTCCTTCGGGGGCCTGGTTTAGCTTGATATGCGCTGTTTTGGAACACAGTATTCCTCTGTGTTAGTTTTTAACTCTTTCTTCTCTCTTCCCACCGTGCTCTTATTCTTTTTCGGCCCACCATTTCGTGGTGTATAATTTTCCCGCGGGTGAATCCCCTGTATAGTCGTTTGGTCGGCGCATTGGTGCCTTTTTCAGGGCTCCCCAGGTGCCCTGCCCATTTGCAACGTTCTCGTGTGCCTTTGCGTATCCTCACACCCCTCATTCTCGTGATGGATTTTGTGTGGTAATTTCGTTCTGATGACGGAGGCGCCGCAGCACTGCCTGGATGCGTCGTTTTCTTTTCACTTCCTTGTTCGGTTTTTTTCAGGTTTTTTTGTTTCTCCTTCAACCTTGCCCCGGTAAGGTCCTTTTTTTGTTTCACCAGTCTGGACCCCCAGTCGCTCTTCACTCCTCCCCCCTCAAGCTGTTTTTCCCTTCCCCTTGACCCTTTCTGGCTTTCGGAGATTTTGTCCCCCCCCTTTCTAAAGGGTGTTAATAATTTTTTGATTTGCTTACCGATCTACTGCGGTGTTTGATTTTTTGGTTCATCCTTTTCTCCTTTCACCCAGCTTTTCCCTTAGTCTTTTCCCCCCCCTTCGCCAGCTGCAGCCGCCAACCCTTTTGAAATTCGATGTGTGTTTCAAGGCGCGGACGATTTTCTTTACACGCATTCTTGCGACCTTCTCTCATTTGTAAGCGCCCTTCTTCCGCTTTCCGCTGTCTACACCATGGGCCCCTCCTTTTTCTTTCTTCCTTGGAACTTGTCCTTACCATCAACTCTCTTGCTCGACTTAGTTTTTGATCGAAGACTATGAACAGCGATTTGTGGCTTCACCTTTGTCCACATTTTTTTTCTTATGGGACGTTGGCCCTCCTCTTAAAACCAACACCTGCATGACGTGCCGTCCTGTTCCCATCTGCCAGACTTCTCCGCTCGTGATGGTATCCACTACCTAGGGGCTTGTTTTGTCTAAATGCGTAACCTGATTTTCCCTCTTTTGCTTCCTCTCCTTCCTCCCCCCTTGACTCGGGTTTTTCCCTCCGCCGAGATAGATTCGAATGAGCGCCTGGGTCCAAGTCTTTCCGTCCCTTTTATGCGGCAAGGAAAAGGGTTCACCATGCGTGCCCTTGTCTTCTCTTCCCCTTTTCCTCCGTTGTTTGAGAGTTCTCCCCCCCTTTGCTGGTTTTCCAGGTCGCGCCATTTTTTTCGCCTAGTTCGCTTCGTTACTCGGCTTCATGTCTTTCCCTTTTCTGTGCATCAATCTAGGATTTTTGTTCCCCAGAGTAACCTTTCCTTTTGCCAAAGTTTGATCGAAAACAAACCCCCCCAAAAAACCAACCAAACCCTCCTTCTTACGACTTGCCCCTCCGCACTCGTCCCCCTGCTTTCTTCCGCTCCCCATTTGCCGCTGACATTGGCATTCCTTTGCTTTTACTTCCCTTGCAGGTGCCTTGTTGGCCGGAAGTCTTGCTCATTTCACTCTGGTTACACACCAAATTGCACCCCCCTTTTTTACTAGTTTATTTTCCCGGTTCTCTCGCTGATTAATTGTTCCATTATACCTGCCCTGGCACTGGCTTCCCCCGGTGAAGTGCTCACCATCATTTAGGTGGACACCCCTGTTTTTACATCCTCCCCTCCAAACACTCCTGCCGATAGATGGGCAATGGGCTGGCCGTTGGGACAATCTCTCGACGGGAAAGTTCAAGAGGATGGCGGCTCCAACGCTCCCTCCCCCCACAGACCAATTCTCTTCGCTGAAACTCTCTTTCCCTCCTGTCAGTTCCCTACCCCCAACACTTTCTCATGCCATTTGTCCCGTTCATGCTTTTTTTGTAGTCTTTGGTGGACTCCATTTCCTTACCACCCCCGATGACACTTAATGGGCTCTTTTTCTTTCATTTCCTCGTAACACCAGTCAAGATACCTGCCTTTGTGTTCCCCTCTGAGAATTCCCCCGACGAAACATTCTGCTCTCGGCGCTCCCCCCCTCCGCCATCGCCGATTCTTTGACCCCCGCCAACCTGATTCCTTCAGAGTTTCTTGGTTGAAACCAAGGCACGTGCGTCGTTTTCATCACCACTGACGCTCGATTCACCCCTGCTTTCCGGACCCCCCCTGGCCTGAACTTCTTGAGCACGCCCCCCCCCCCCTCGCTGATAGACACCACGGCCTCAATCGACGTCGAAGGTTCACTTGCCCTCTTTTTCACCCTCCCCCGGAATACTTTTGTTTTTGCAAAACTGTTCCTCAGCTGGTCCCGTGCTTCCAGGTCAGTATTGTTTTCAAACGATTCGTTTGAGTAGGCTCTTCCGTCATCATTTGAGGCGCTTCTTGTTGCTCGTCTCTTTGCAACGAGATGGGTCCACGTTTTCCGATTTGGAAATCCCTTTTAGTTTTTTTTGTTCTCTTTGTCAGGTGCGTTTCGCCCCCGACCACCGCTGCCCCCACATCTTGCATATCGACTTTTCCCAATTTCTCCAGTGCACGCCTTCCGATGGTTTTACTCTTTTTCAGACGGTCATGTAGGAGTTTTTTCGAAACAACAAGTTTTTCCCCCCACAAGTCCCCCCCTTCCCTACCCTGATAGTATATTTTCCACAAAACTCTTTAACTATGTTCTATTCCCGTTGGGTCGGTTCCGTTGAAGAGTTGCCTTTTGTACACCGCACCACCTCGGACGAGTTTCTCCGTTCTGCATTTGAGTATTCTTTAGTCTTCTTGACCTTGTCGATTTACCCGACTTTATTTTTCCATGAGGATGGCAGTCTGGACCCTTCATCCCACAGCGGTTTTCAACTTTTTTTCATACAGACTTTCCCGTCCCCCCCCCTACGGTTCCCTCTCTCCCCCCCCACACTCACACCCTATGCTACTCTATTTTTTCGAATGTAATGAAAGGGTTTCCCCGTTTCCCACGCCTAACCCTCCTCCATCCCCCCCCCCCCCCCCCCCCCCCGCGCTCCTTTCCTCGTCCTGTCCGATAAACCCGTCCTTTTCCCCTCGACCCTCCTCATTCAGTGCGGATGCCCCCAGTTAAATTCTCACCTTTCCCAGTAGTACTTTTTCGAGCCAGTCCACTGCCGACCCCCCCCCCCTCCATCACCATCCTTTGTCACTCCTGAGTCCTTTTGACAAAGCAGAAGCGGTCTTGACATATGGCCTTCATGAAACTTTTGTTCGCTTTTGATCCCCTTGATTGGATATCAATGTGTTCCATGACTCTGTAAGCAGTAACCCACCTCCCCGTTTAATCAGTCCTTTTCTACATTTTTTTTTTTTTTTTTTAAGTCTATTCCGTTTCGGTTTTAGTTGTTCTTTTTCTCAAGAGTATATGCCTCTTAGTTAGTCGGCGAATCGTTTCAACCGGTCCTTTCTTTTCTTGACCTTTTTCCTTTAGACATAGCCTTTCATCCTGACCTCTCAAATTGTAATTCGTTAGAAGATGATTCCCAGGTTTCGTGGAGCCATCCACTGGCCTTTTCTTAGCAATTTTCTTCGACCACTTTTCCTTGAAAGCGTTTTCTGAGGGCTTTAGGATTTGATTGTGCCTCACTCTCTGCTTAACCCCGGCACTCTCTTTTTTACACGCTCCGAGTATGACTGCGACTTCTTTTCTGGGTCTGTCATTTGAAAAATTGTGTACCTCCTCGGCGCCCAGGCAAGCCTCCCTTCTTTCAAGGGAATTTTGCGCTTTCCTCCCCCCTGCTCCATGTCCCCTCTATTTTCGTTTCAGGGACCTTTTCCTACTATCGCTTTGAATCTATACGCATACATTGAGGAGTTCTTTCTGAAAGCCTGTTATGGCGGTTGACTATGTTCCGTTGATTCCCTTTACCTCCCCTTGTGTTTTTTTTTTCCCCATTTGATTCTTCCACGGTACTCCTTTGGAATTCCCTGATTTGCTTCGCAATCCCTATCCTTAAAATGTTCCTTTTTCCCCTTTCCTCCCGCCATGGGAACTCCAGCTGCTTGCTTACACTATCGGTTTTTTTTCACGCGCCATTTCCCCGGTCTTCGTTTCATACGCTTCTCGGCAGACGTTGTGAAGGCACTTCCTGACGCTCGTTCGTTCCTTCGTTTACGGATTTTTTTTGTTTGATTCGTTTTTGCGGGCTGCTTTTCTTTTTGGTTCTCTCCTCCGATTCCAGTTTTCCCCTAAACTTTTAACTCCCATACGCCTCCCTTGTAGTCCTTTTCGTGGGAGGAGTCAGTTGACTGGCACCCGCGTCCTCTGCCGGGCATTCTCCTGGTATGATTTTTTTTCGGGATTCTTTTTTTTTTTTTTCTTTGTCTTCCGTTTCTTTAATTTACGAGAGTAAGGATGCTGAGCGGCCCAGCCTTTTGGGATTTCCCTTTTTTTTCGTCGGCTGTTGTTTTTGCCCTTCCTGTCGTTGGCCGTGTGGGTTTCCGATTGGTTCTTACGGGGCGTCTAACGCAGCTGGGCCACCCGAAATGACTGCGGGGTCCCTCCCCCTTTTTTTCCCCCCCTATCATATTTTCTTTTTGGATCGTTCCCTGGACTAGCCCCCTCTTTACATTTTGGTGCTGGTTGATAACGGGAACCGACGCGTGGAGATGAGTTCGTTCTCCCCTCCTTTTTTGGATCTTCTCAGAAAGATTTTCTTTTTGCTTTGTTTACTGGGGGCTTCCCCGTCATTGTGTTGGTCCCAATGCAACTCAATATCAGGGGGTCATCTGGGAAACACACGATTTTTGCAGCGCTTCAATTGATTTGTCTTCTTCCCTCTCCTTTTGCGGTTTTTTCTTTTGACTCGGCTTCTTTTTCCTTCCTGACTTCCCGGCCTTTTTTCCACCCCCGTCAGAAGTTCTTTTATGTCACCGTGCATCTCGCTGAGTAAGCAGCAATTGAAGGACGCAGCCAACTCTCCGCGCCTCAATTTTCGTTTTTTACGGCGATCTCGACACCTCCCCCGTCGACTCGTTGACCAGCTTCGGGGCGGCTTTTGAGTACCTTTTTCTCTGTTTTGTTTTCCCCCCCCGTATTTGCTTTTTTTTTTTTTGCGCGGATGGTCTTTCCCCCATCGAGCGGCGCGTCCTTTTAGGATGCCATTTTTTTTCCCGAGGCGTTCGTTCTTTCTTGAGGTTGCGGCTGCTTTCTTTTTCCCTGTTACTTCCCCGGCCTTTTTGCCTCCCAAACGTTTCTCCCCCTTTTGCCTGCGATTCTTCATCGCTGTGAGGCGTTTTGAGTTGTCTCGGTCGGTTGGCTTCCGCAGCTTTTGCGCTTTTTTTTCCTGATGTTTAGACGACATCATAAGTTTTTTGGCTGTATTTCCCGAATGATCTTTGGTTTCCCCCAAAATCTAGGAATGGGCATTCAATTCTCCATTTATCCAGCCAATTCCCCAAATACTTTTTTTTTTTTTGAAAAGCTTGGTTCCATCTCGGGCTTATTTTCATTTTGATTTTTCTGTCCCTGTTGTAATTCAAACCATTTATCGTTCTCTGGGCGGTTGATTGTCGATTTGAGCGGCCGCGCCCACCTTCCCTCCTGCTTTTAAAATTTTTTTTTCCCACTCTCCTTCCGCCCCCTGTCACCTTATCAAGTTGGCCAGTAAATGTAGTTTTGGTAGTCCCTTTTTTACATTCTCCGCCCCCCTTTTCCTTCGCGGACCCGTTCCCCCTGTGCGGATGCCTTGACATTCCAGGGCCAGCTGGGTCGGATCGTCTTCCCTTGCTACTTAAACTTGGCTCGCAGTTTTTTATTCGAAAAATTCGTTCTGCCCTTTTTAACACAGATGGAAGGCCCTTTTGGACTATGGCTTGCCCACTGAATTCCCTCCACCAGTTTCCACATGCTTTCGAGTCCTTTTTTGCTGCCTGCACGTTCATCCCATTCCTGTTTGTGACTAATCGCCGAGTGAGTCTACCACATCGACGTTTTCTTACCCAAGTCCCTTGATTTTTTCCGTATAGACTCGATGAGCGTCACTGAGCGGTTGTGCGCCTTGTCCGCTTATTCCCTTGGCCTATTCACCAGCACCGGCGGAGCAATGCAAGTGCCCTTTTTCTTCTTCTTTTCCCTCACCTCCGTGGTTGTTTTTCTCTTTTTTCTAAGGGGGCACGCTTAGTTTTGGCCGCATTTTTTCTCCCCTATGAACACCCCGTTCCCTCCTTTCCCTTTTTTTTCCCTTCTTATGCCTTTTAGTTTTTTTTACCACCAGTCAAGGGTACGAATATTTAGCCCCCCCCCTCTTTTTCTGGAATACGGTGCTTAGCCCGCCGGCCCTTCGGCTTTTAGTGTTCGACTCCCCATTCGTCTCCTTCTGAAGCCCAAGAAACAGACGTTTCAGGCATTTTTTTTTTTTCGGAGTCTTCCCCATCCCCCTTCCTCTTTTTCAAACCAACCTTGTTCTGCCACCGGTTCTGTCCTTCGTCTTGCAGGTCTTGCGAGCCAGTCAGATATTTTCCTTCCCCTCTGACGACCCCTTTTGAAGGAAGTTCCTCGGCTTTGTGCCGGATTTTCAGTCCCTTCTATTTGGATCCCTTCCCCCCCTCTGTTTCCATTTCCCGCGACCACTGTACTCGACTTTCCGTAGTTGACAGGTAGCTGCAGGTAGCTTTTGCCATACTCGAAAGACTTGGACCCTTTATGCGGCTGATCCCTTCTCCCCCCTGACCCACCCAGTTTCTCGAAATCTATATTTGCTTTTCATTTCCCAGCCATTTCCCTCAAGCAAACCTTCCCTCTGAGCGCACGGTTCGTTCAGTTTCTTTTAGAACCCTATAGGCTGCCCCCCCATTGCCTTTCTTCAAAGCTTTGCCATTCCTGGGCATTCTTTTTGTTGTCCCTTTCCCGCTAGTAGGCCAAACCAAGCATCAAAGAACATTCTGTTGTCTACCTGCCGGCAGACTGTCGCGGCGAGCCGCCCCCTTCAGGCATTCCGCTGTCCCACTCACCCACCACTCCTTCGCAGGTTGGTTGAGAACTCCCCCCTGTCAAATTTGGCACCAGTCGAGGTACGTTTCAGATATCCTCACTCCCTCCCCTCCCAATCGCTTCTTCTTTTAGAAACCCTTCCTCCTCCCCCCCACCTTCTTTTTCCCTTTACTCGATCGAGCTTTTTTTAATCTCGCGCCCCGCACAACATTTGGTGTGAGAGCGCCCAATTTCCCTTCTGTTCCACTACCAGGTCATACAGTACTCGCTTGGTCACCCGTCTTTCCTTTTTTTCGTAGAACCTGCTCCGCGGTCACGTCTCTGTAGATTCAGTGGCTTTTCCTTCATTGCTGCTTTTTCCGTGCGAGATTGACTCTTTTATTTTTCCCAATTTCTTTTCTTTTTGGACCTTCCTACCATGGCTCGTGCCCTACGTACCAAAAGCTTCTCACTGGTATCGAATATCCCTCTTCCATGCACGCCCCGTTCTCCTTTAGCCCCCAGTCATCTTTTGTTGGCTCTTTACCCCCCCATCCCGGCAGTAAAACGCTCAACGATCTAATCTTTCATCTCCAAAAATTTCTTTTACCCCGCGCGGAATCCATTTTTGCGCGTTTTTTTAAATTCTTTGAATGGCAGCCCTTGCCCCTCGGGGGTCCGGATACCCGTCTCCCCCTTTTCTTCCTTCAGGATGGTTGTGAGACCCAGTGTCGATGGTCCCTCCGTTTTCAGCCTAATGATTTGGTTCTTTCGGACCACGGAACCCGCGTGGCGAAACCTCGGCCATGATTTTTGACAAAACACCTTTCCAGATTTTCACACCCTCACCTCGACGCCCCAAATTTACTCTTCCCCCTTCCCTGACGGTTCCATTGCCACGGTCGTCCCCTCTCAACGCATCTAGACCATCGCTCTATCCTGAACAGAGTTCCTTCCGCCTCCCTTTAGCTCCATACCTACGCCAGTCGCACCCCTCCCCTTGTGAGCAGGTCCCATTGCCCACAGAACGAGACCATTCCCCCCAATAGCCAACACGTCTTCACTCTTTTCACGAAATGACAACTTTTAGATACCCCCTTTCGCCGTTCGCCGGTGCTGAGATTCGTTTTTTCGAGTGACTATTAGAGAGAAAAACCCCTCTCACCGCCGTTTTAATAGCGGTTTTTCCCAAAATTATTGCTCCCTTTTCCCACTTCCGTCGGTTTAGTTTAAATTCTAAGGTCCTTTTCCCCCTTCCCTCTTTTTCCCGCGCATCAGTGGTTTCTCCACCACAACTTCCTGACTTGTTGTCTGAAAAGTTCGATGTCCATGCAGCAATCTTCCTTCCATTACTTTTTGTAGCCATTAAATTTCCTTCTTGAATTCTTTCCATTTGTAGCTTTGACTGACTACTCTCCCCCTTGCCCTGAAAGCGGTCTGCTATGGCCGACCCTTGTAAGATTCCCACTTTACACTTATTGGCCTCGGTCCTTAACTGAGCTGGTTGGGAGTGTTTTTAGCGATCGTCAGGGCCATCAGGCGCGCACACGCTTTCCTTCCAGTGGTCTTATTCTCCATTGCTCAATGAACTACTTACATGACCTTGGTTAAGTTCAATCTTTTAATCATACGATGAGTCCCAATGCGCCTGCAGTGGACTATTATATGAACACTTTCCTTAGCCCCCCTAAGGGGTTCCTGGTGGGTTGTACTATGTCGCGGTTTCCCAGACGCGTGTTTCCAGGCATTGTATTCGCACCCTTCCTCCTACCAGACGGTTCCCGTCCTTCTTTTTTTAAATCCGGTCTAAAGCAGCTTTGGACGATGTTTACACGTGAGCGTGTGTTTTTTGCCTCCTTCCCGGTACAATGGTCCGCCCCTCCGCGAGTCCACGGCTCGGTGCCCGTTACCTTCTTAGTGCTTTTTTTCCCTTCTCTCCGGACGTCTGGATTGCGTTTGTTCTGATTGGACCCCCTGGTCGTCTAGCTATTACTTTCTTCTGGGCGCCCCCCTTTTCATGATGACTCCCTGCTTCGGCGGCCTGGGCTGGTGTCGTATTTTTTGGATTTTGTCCCCTCTGGACTATTTGTCATTAGAGCTGTCTTCGGTAAGGATTCGTTGAGTTCTGCAGTCCCCCTTTTCCTAATGTAACGTTTTTGCCTTTTTGTTGATGGGGCGGTGTTTTTTCGCTTCGTTTTTTTTCGCCTGTTCTGTCGTTTGCCGCGTTGTGTTTTTCCAATGCCCCGATGGCTCCTGTGTAACAGAGCTCCACAAGCGCTGGCGCCTTCCCGGGTTGTCGACATTTTTTTTCCAGACCCTAAACGTCCCTTCTTGCTTCCTGTCTCCCCGCTTACCGAGGTTTTTTGATCCAATTCATCTCATCCGTTTTAAACGTGGTAATCTTTTTGTTGTAAATTGTGGCGATTCATATTAATCTCTCCGAGTTATCTTCTTCCAAGCCACTTGGGGTAAGAATCCACTCCTATGGCATGACACTCTACACTTCGCGGCCCAACTGTTTGTTATGTGACTGTCGCTCTTGCTCTCTTTCTTTGGCTCCCGCGCCCTCACTTTGGGCCTCAAGAATTATCCAATCTTGCATCTCCTTTCCGCCTGCCCCCTCCATTGAAGGACGCTAAAATGCTCTCCGCCCAAGTGTATGAGCGAGATATACTCCGAATTTGACCAAATATATGTATTTTTGGCCTGGAGTCCCCTTGGGCTGTTTTTGTCGTTTTCCTTGTTCTTCCTTTGGCGGAGCGGTTGATGTCCCCCTGCCTTCTCGCTCTTTTTTGTTTTTTCCCTTGTTTTGTTTCCATTCGTAATCGATGTTCATTCTCGTTGGTATGTTTGAGACTCTGGCACGCCTAAGTTTTTTCGAGTTGCCTTTTTCGTTATCCCTTCACTGCTTTGAAGGGATCGTTCTTCCGGCTGTCTCTTGTGCGCCCTTTCCTTTTCTCTTTGCGTCACGGAAATTCTTCCGGTTTCTTTTTTTTTTTACCTCTTATTGCCTTCCCACCGCGGCGTCTTTAAGTCGTCTTTAGTCTCTTCTTTTCCTTCTCCCAAAAGCGTTGAAGCGTCTTCATCTGGTCGGTGGATGTGTGCTTTAAAGGTTAATTCCCTTGTTAGTCTTTATCGATTTCGATTTTTTCTGGCGTTGTGGCGTCTAGCGGTACTTTCTCCCCTCCCCCATTAATCATTGTCCCAGTTAGATTCTTCGCATCTGGTATATCGCACGGCCGCTGTCTCATGAACAGTCGTGAATTTCCCGGCGCGGGTAGCCCCGATTGAGATATTCTTCTTTTTCCCCTCTCCCCTTTCCTGCGCGGCCTTTCGGTCCGGTTCGGGGAATGAGGGCCCGCTTTTTTCTTTCCCCCTTGGTTGAAGGATTTTTCATTGCTCGCGAAGATGGGTCGACCTAGCGTGCCACTTGTTGCGCCCCATTTTGTAAACAATTTTTCCGGATTGGGGGCCCGCTTCCGGCCCCCTCTGCTTTCCCCACAGGACCCCTGAAGGTTTCATTTCTTCCATCTAGCGTTGGACATAATAGGTTGACGTGGTACTATCTTATTCTCTCTTGCTTTTTTAGGAACACTCCTTTTTCTCCGGGGTTTTTCTTATGACTAGCTAGATGAGAGCCTTAACGTTATGGCGCCCGGGCCAGGAGGAACTCCTCTTTTCCTACTTCTTAGCAAATAGGTTTCCTCAGTGTTTTTGATCTATTCATTCTCCGTTTTTTTTTGAAGAGGGGCAACCGGGCCATTCTCTTCTCCCAATTTGTATTGTGCATTGCGTTCTCTTTATACATGGCTGCTCATACCTTTTCTCTGCTCTCATCTAGGCGAGGGTTCGTAACCTCACGGGTCTCAGACCTTTTTTTCCCAGTTCTACCCGTTACGAAGTTAGCCCGCCTCGGCCAGTGCCGCCAACTCGAGGACTTGGCAGCAATGGACGGATCCCTTCAGGCAGGTGGCTTTCGGTCATCAATTGTTACAAACCAAATGTTGCAGCCCAAGTCTTTTTTTCCCCTCGGATGCTTCGCGACCGGTCTTAAGGTATTACCTTTCCAGGACTCGCCCCACTGCGGCCCTTGGTTCCATTTCTCATCCCTCGGCCGGCTTCGGGAGGAAGGTCTTCCAAACGCCTTTTTTTCTATATCCCGGTTTTCCTTTGCACCCCATCCTTTCTCCTGTACCTGCGCCTATGGCGGATTTTTCCATCCCGTAAAGCTTGTATTATGGCGCCTCCCAAGCCAACGCCAGTATTTATGAACCTTCCCTGCCATGGATACTTCCCCATTGTGAGTTAATCTACTCCCCGCCATATGCCCGCTATTTTCAACCACTGGCTGAATTGAGTTCAAGATTTGACCACCAAACCGCCGGACCCCATTCCGCCATTTTGTTCCTTCACCTTCCGGTTAAACACCTCGCTCACAGACTGCCCCCTCATGTTAAAACCCTTGCTCTCTAGCAACAGGGTCGGGCGCGCACCGCCCTTGCAAGGGCTTTCTCACACATGACCCAACCCCTTTCCCCCGAGCATTTCGGTACCCGGGTGCTAAAACCCGTTTCCGTATTTTCAGTGTTGTCCTTAGCCCCTGCAATGCCGCAGTGCCCTCCTTTAAGTGTTAGCAACCTCTAAGAGAACACACGGATCCTCCTGTATTGTTTTTAATCTTCCTTTTCCTTCGGTTTGCTTCGCGCCAACAATGTCTCCCTTCATGGAAGAAGCGCCTACCGTACTCCTGCGGTCAACTCCTTTTATTTTCGGTTAGTAAGCGTCACTCGTCATGAGTTCGCGGTCTTCGTGTCTGCTAAATGACGTAGGTCCTTCCCGGTTATAATTTTTGAAGCATTTTTGTTGCGCTTTCCGAGTTCCACTGCTACCGGTCCTTAACGAAATCTTCCAGCTTCTGGTACCGAGTTCAGCCCGGATCCGGAGGCGTTCTTTTTTTTCACCCTTTTCCGCCCCGGCTAACCAACGTTTCGAATCCCAATTGCTTTGCGCCGTCTTATCTCTTGGTCGGTCCGGGCTGGAGGATCCACCCCTCAACTTTTTCATCTCTTGCTAATCCGCATTTTTGATTTGCTGTTGGATGACCTTCGTCTGGTACCCCCGCCGGTCACCTTGCCAGTTCTTTCTGATGGCGTATCTGCGCGAAACAGCTGGCTACCTTTCGGGCCACGTCACAGGGCGACACCACGGTTCATCACCACCCCAACTCTTCTTAGTCAGCGAGCTTTACTCTTGCGTAAATGACCGTTTGCCACTTTCGCCCCTAAGCCCTACCTCTAATGCCCGTCCTGGACTCATCCAGCTACCCGAAACTGCCGACTCTCCCCCGATTCCTTTGTCTCTTTCACCTGCGCCCCGGTATGCGAACGAGACCCTTAAATCCTTCACACCAAAGCAATCCTTCGCTGCAACAGCGTCGGAATATCCTTTCCTTCATCCGCCTAGATTTTTCCTCTGCGATGGATATTTCCAGCGTTTGGAGCAGGGGTCACCCCCCCCCTCTCCACGTATTTCGTGTTGCAGTTTCCCAGCTTCTTTGCGAACCCTGAGTGGATGACACGATTTTCAGTTTTGTTTTTCTTTTTCTTTGAGCCGTCCTCGGTTCAATCCCGATTTGACCGAAGTCCTCCCCCGGCTGTGTTTTCTCAATTTTCAAGCAGTCCCCTTCCGCAGAACTTTCCCGGCCGCTTCTGTCTCTCTGTCCTATAGCTTTAATTCATTCGGGAGCAGTTGAGCAAGGTTGGCAGCCCCATTTTCCCATGAAGAGTTTGTCTGGTCGGCCGGTGGCAGGTCTTTCCCATTCATCCGGGCCTCATCTCGTCAGATTCGTTTAGTTGTTTGGTTCATCTTTTATTTGGTAAGCGTGTGTGCGCCATCGCGGCTCAAAGTTCCTTCCCCGCTTCACTTTGTGGGAGAGCTTCCATGCTCGCACTAAGAGTCTGGGACCCTTTCCTCTTTCCCTTTTATTGAGTAGTCTTCTCACTCCGTTTGGTAAAGCCCCCTTTTGGTTCGTGGGACTCCTTTCCATGTATTGGAGCCAAATCCTTTTTTAGGCCCGGTTTTTTGGTGCTGTTCTTTGAACGCGATAAGCGGTATCTATTTTTTAAGGCCCTTTTTCAAATCATCCGACGACGTTTCCCAACGCCTTTCCGCTAATTTTTTGTTTGACCTCGGGAACCCGATGTTTTGACCCCACCGATCTACTTTGTCTGCTCCCCCGGTAAAACCCTGGCTATATCCCCCTCGTCGCGCGGATCTGTGCTGGCCTGAAGTTAATGGTGACCGTCTTTCGTTTCTTTTTTTAGTTTGTTGCGTTGGTTGGCCTTGCTTGGGATCGTCGCGTTCTAGCTTTAGGACGCGCCACCCCCTTTGAATTGTAGAGATTCTGCTTGCGGGCTTTTATTTTTGTCTTTATTTTTCCCTTGGAGGCCTCCTGTTTAACGCTTGCGCATTCCTTCTTTCTTCTCCCGGAGTGTATTTTTTTTTTCTTTTTTCACGTTTTGCGTTAGTCCTTATTTTCCCCCCCAAGTCGTCGGCTGGTCTCGGATGTCGCTTGGTTGTGTCGGACCCGGGTGAGTGCCATTTAGAGGTGGCCGGTACCAATCCTCCCCTCTTGTTCCTTGCCGAATCCTCCTCTGGGGCAGGCCCCTTCGCAATCTCCCTGAGGTATTTCCAAGACATCCATCCACATACCGATCCATTTTTACTGTGAGCTCGCTTGAGAGTTTCTTTGCTCCATCTAAGGCCGTGACTTCCCAGTTGCGTTTCACCTTTTGGTTTTGGAGATTCCGCTCTTTTTTGAGGGCTCTGTTCGGCTAACCCTTTTTTTGTCCGAATTAATTCGGCAGGGACATACCGGTCCACTTACCCTTGGGTTTGTCCCCCCTGGTATTTTTCGACGGCGGTCTCTTCTGACTCGTGCCGTGGTTCGCACGCCTTCTCCCCCTCTCCATTTATTTCGAACTTGTATCCGTTTTCCGCATTGCTTCCCCATGCCCCTCGCCCTGCGAGCGTCTAGACGCTCCGGATCCGTTGTCACCCTTTTGAATTTGATGAGTATGTACGGGCGCTTTCTGTAGGCCTTTCTTGTTTTTGTCCTTCAAACCATTTACTTTCAGCGGTGGGAACGGCGGACGAGATTGCCCCAAGTTCTCGCTCGGCTTTGGAGCCTTTCCCTTTTTTGTTCTCATTCGAAGCTGCTTTCCGTTCATCGTGCCGGTTTTTTTTGCTTGTTTTCTTCTGACGGACCTTCTTTGCCATAACTTGAAAAGTTTTCGATTTGAGTCCAACTGAATGCTCTCCTTTTAATCGTTTTTCTTGGTAACTGGTTATGCTCCCTGCGCCCCTGTGTGTTTGCTCTGCTTGTTGACGTCAGGAAGGGAGAGGGAGGGGCTCTTGTTTTTCCGGCATTCTGAATGACAAAAGGTCTCCTTGTTTTTCCTTTGATGACCAGTCCCTTCTCCTTTCTCCCCCATAAGCGTTACGCGGCACTCTTTTGAGGTTCGGGATTTGCCCTTTCCGGTTTGAAAACTAGCTCTGTTCCCCCCTCGATTTGTTCTTGTGCGAGACGCCGCACACTCTTCGGCCTTGCCTGTCTTTGTTTTTTTTTTTTCGTGCTTCCCGTTCCCCCTTTGCAGAAAGGGCGTTTAGCATCAGCCATCAGTTTTTTTTCTTCTTCTCGGAGAAGCCGGTGCCTCCCTTCCTTTTTTCTCCACTGTGCCTATCGTCTTGAAAGACCATTTAAATCTTTTTTTCCGCGTTTAAGACCTTGGCAATCGCAAATATGACTCTGGCAACCCCTTTTTTGTACAGTTTTGAGGATGGGGATGAGGTCCCACTCTACACCAACACCGACTGCCTGAAATTTGACCACGGTTTCAGCATCTCATCGCGAGGGATTCGGGGGCCCCTAATAGGTTTGAGTGCTTTGTCCGTCACGCCTGACAGCTTTTTTTTGACCCAAGTCCTTGTGGGCTGGTACGATATCTTTTCCTTCCAAAGTGAGACGGTTTTCGCGCGGTAGAATTGACCCCTCCTGTTTTCCTATGAAGCCTTTTTGTTACCTGCCGCG
>Ga0179593_1319096_pt1 | contig 17487 bp, 19 predicted proteins | sample CZODoug2_1_08_16_FD_185931 | JGI IMG/M metagenome (GOLD analysis project Ga0179593, IMG submission 185931) | Vadose zone soil fungal communities from Angelo Coast Range Reserve, California, USA - CZODoug2_1_08_16fungal (PacBio error correction) | ecosystem: Environmental > Terrestrial > Soil >... | reverse complement strand
GAACCCCACCCTGTTTTTCCCAAGCAAACGGCTTTTCTTTTTTTGAGAACAGATATGGAGTGAACGGCCCGTGGATGACATCACAACTTTCTTACGTGCCAACACCACATGTTCATAGACACCAAAGGAAGTAAGGTGGTGTTTTGCGGATGGTTTGTCCGGTCACAGAAGGGAAATTTAATCCGGGCCACAGTTCTTCGTTTCACAGATTTTTCCTATGATCGGACACGGGACAGGTTGTCACCGGTTCTTTTTAGTCCAAACGTCCCCCATATGTTCCCCGGCAACTTCTCTCAAGATCTTTGCGTTTCCTAACTGAAAAACCGATACCCCTGCAACCCGCCAAGTAGTCTTTTTTCCAATGGAGAAGGGATTTTTCTATTCATTCGGGTAGAGGTATCGGACTCGGCGTTAAGTTAAAACCAACAACGCCCCTGTCCACGAGAACGTAATGCCCCGACAACGTGTCAGGTGTGAACACATCGCAATATTTGGTCGCGTGCCCACTGGATAACCCGACGGCCACAGTTGGTACCCTCTTTGAAAGCGGATCTTTATTCGTGCGATCCCCCACCCTGAAGTAAAGGCATCGCCTCGTGGAGGTTTTCCACACGCATTACTGTTATGGGCCGACCCTCATTTTGTCTGTGTGACCGCCTTCTGGAGTTGATGGTTCACCTTGTACCCCCCTTATCCGTGGCTCGGCAATGTGCTGACTGTTGTGAATCAGAAGCTCGAAACAGATTCTTGGGTAACTGAGGCGGACCTGTACGTCTTCCAGGTCAGCTTTCCTTAATGAACAGCGTTCGCGCCCAGAGGCCGTCACATATCTATTGTCGTATTTTTTGGTTTCACCTTTCATTGACCAGAATCCTCTCCTTACTTGAATCTCAAAAGGGGGTACTTTCAGTAGGACTTGACCGGTTTATCCGGTGTCGCGTCGAATCGACCCACCACTTTATCTGTAACCCAACTAATGGCACTCCGCCTTCCTGTAACCATTGTTGTCTGGGAAGCCGTTCCATCTGTGGGCGGCCCAGCTGTAGATGATGTCCCGCCTTACCGCTTTGTTTCCTGGGCACCCAAGACGCCCATGAAGAGGACGAGTACCGTCATCTTGCCTGGGTTGCTGAGCGTATGGACAGGGGTTCTTCCGTCGCCATCGCTGGCGCAGTACCCCTTCTTCCCGGTTCGTTTTATACCCTACACGAAGGGGTTTTTTTAACCGCTTAGCTTTTTTCTCGATGAATCCAACCCACCAACCCCCAGTGGGCGTTTTGCCAGTGGTACAATGGAGTTCCCCCATCACCCCCACGTGCGCAGGAACTAATTTTGCAACCCCCCTTGACCGCTGGGCCCGGTTTGGTGACCTCCTGGTTTACAGGGGTCCCCCCCCCTTTTTTTTCTTGACCTCTTTCTTCACTATGTTTTATTTTCCCCCCCAATCGGCCACACTTTACTAAATGCTTGTTGCGGTTCCCTGAAACGAGGGTTCCTTTTGCCTGACACCCTCCGATCAGTGTGTAAGACGCACCCGAGGAGATTCGTTTGGATGCGGACAGATGTCGTGGTTCTCTGTGCAATTGGGCTGGATGACCAAGACGGTGCCCCTTGAAAGCCCACGGTTTTCTTGATCGTGAATGCACTTTGGTTTGTCGCTTAGCTGGCGCGTACAAGCGAGTATTCATCGATGCCTACGCCCCCCCCTACTCCAGGTAAACGGGTGTTTCCCGATTCTTACGCCCCGGTCCAATGTGCACCCGGCGGAGACATTTGTCGTTTGCGCTTACCTTTTCTTTACCCCCCACGCTAGCCGGGTCGCACCACAAACTGTACATGAAATTAAGATAGGATAATAATAATTCTGACTTGGGTTGGTCCCCATCCCAGTGCCCGCACCTTAACCCGTGAACTTGCGAATACCTCCACATTAGGTCTTCCGGAAGCGTTCTATGCGAGAGAAGCAGGAAACCTGTCTTGACCAACCTTTCAAGGGGCCAGTAACTTTTACCCACAGAAAGATCCAATGGGGACACGGTGGCTCGCCCCACATTCCATTTTTCAACAGATCGAACCCTCGTAAGTAGCGAATTCAAGATAAGTTGAACCGTGGAGGATTCGCACCCACTTCACTTAGTTCCATAACTGAAGTTTAACTTTGGCCTTGGGGTAGACGCCCATTTCTCTGTTGCCCCCTAAGAGTCCAATAGGCCCGTTCCTTGGCTGTTATTCCGTCCACCCATTGGTGCTTTACCCGGATGTGAAGTTCTTGGGCCCTGTTCAGACTGTCCCCGCGCGCTGTCTTTCTACCCACATTTCCCCCGCGGAGCTACGGGTTCATGGTCCAAGGCAGTACCCAAGTCAGCAGCGCGAAGGTTGCCCCGGCCCATTCTCTTTTTTCGCTCCCCAACAACCGGCCGCTGGCATTTGGGTACTCGAAAGCCTTTTGACGACCCTACCGGGTTTTTCGAGAAGTTGACGTGCCGGTGGGTCGCCAGGAGAAGATGTCCTCCATTTAGCATTCGACCCCATGAAAGCAGTTAAGGAAGCGGGCGTGATGAGACCAAGCAGGTCGGCGCGGAGAGAAATAAGCCAGTCCATAGCCGTCCGCCACTTTACATCTAAGTCGCCGTTGGTGCGCTTGTAACGGAACTAGAAATTTGGCGCGAGATGCCATCATTGGTATTTTGCTCTGAATGTTTTTTTTAAGGAGTTTTTCCCATTCTTCCCCAATGCCGTGATTTTGTTTGTCATTCTGCCTTGAGGGCCCCTCTTTCCACCTTTGGAAAACGCAAGTTTTCTTACCAAAGAAGTTTTTTCACCCCAAAGTAAACTCCGAAGTCTAGTATTGTTGTCCCTGTACCACGAAAGCACGCGACGTGACAGGAGTCAAGATAAACGGGCCTCGCGTATTCTTCACCACTCCCCCTCTTTTTGGATTTTTTCGATGGCGGTCCAAGCGCAGGAGTTCCGGCTCTAGGTCCCTTTTCAGTGCGGTCCGGATTTCTGCGGGGTGGACTTTCCCCGGGTTTGGATGCTCCCAGATACGTTTCTAAAGAGATGGGCCTCCAAATCGCATCTCCAAGGTAAGCCTACACCCTTTCCATCTCTCTCCTCCCCCTGTTGTTGAGAGATACTTCAGAAAGAGGTTTTTTTTCTTTTTCGAGGAGGGTAGGCCCTCCTTTCAGGTTTCAATTCACACGCGGTCTTCTGGGCCCATCACCTTCCCATCGCCGGAACATTCATTACCCTAGCTAAAATTGACTAGACCCAGGCACTTCCCACCATGAGGCAAAAAGAGAAACCCAAGTCTCGAAGTGATTTAGGGGGGGGTGTGACCGCCATCGCGAGTGTAGACGATAGTTTTTGTAGGCTTTTGGGTTCTTTGTGAGGTCCTCCCATTGATTAAGCCGTGCTCTACATCACTGCGGACCCTCCCTTTTTTCCGAGGATTGGAGAAGGTATTAATGGCTGCGGAGATTATTTCCCGATGTTTTTCATTACCCGATAATCGATAGTAAAGATGCCGTGGAGTAGATTCAAACATGGCCGTAAAACCCCCACTCCCCTGAACCTTGAAAATCCCACATTCTGGTGTTTGAGCAGCTGCTTTAAAGTTCTTTTTTTGCGCACTGTTTTTTCAGTCGTTCGGCCTCCGGATTCCTTTGTTTTTTACTGGGCCGTCTAGATAGCTTATACGGCGTGATCTACCCTTTAAGAAGGACTTGTAATTTTCTCCCACTACTTTTTCTCCGGGCTTTTGCGTAAGTGGTCCGCATTAAGTCTGTAGAAGTAGAACCAAAAGTCAGACTCTTCAAAACCACCTCCCGAGTTTTTGATTCCTTTTGTGACTTTTTATGCAATGGCGGCCTTTTTTTTGGATCAGCGCTAGCCTGCGGCCAGCCCGGTTCATGTTAGCTTGCGGTAAATTGACACTGACGCCTTGAGGGTCCTTTTTCTGTCTTAGAGGGAATGTGCTTTTTACATTTTCAGTGACTTAAGACATAAGTAGGTATTTACTCACGGGCTGCCAATGGTTCCACTGAAACTTTACGGACAGGTGCTGCCTTCTTGTGGTCAAACTTATTAGTGATGGGCTTCTTTTTTAGGACGTTTTTAGAATCGTAAAGGCTCCACCTTAGGAATTTAGTTTGTCCGTTGTCCCAGCCTTCTAAAAGCATTCCTTTTTTTTTCCAGGAGCGCCTCACGAGTCTCATTCCCGATTGATGTCCCAATGGCTGGGTGTGTATTTTTTTTCCCTAAACAGAGTCCCAATGTTTTTACTTCTCAGTTGACCTCTGTGTGAACTAGTTTCCTGCATCGCGCTCAACGATTTGACCTTAGTACAGATTGCTGGTTCCTTTCCTTTTAGTTGGGCCTGGTCTTGCCGGTGCCCCAAAAAAACTCTTCTGTACCCTTGGATCGTTAGTCCGTATCGCCTCCCCCCCAACGACAGTCTTACAGGTACCCCCGAAAACCGGTCTCCTCCTTTTCTCCTTTTGCACGTGTAATCGCCCACGTTTCCGGATCGTCATAGTATTCCTCGATGACTACTTGCTCGTTAACACACCTCTTCCCCAGACGTCCTGCACTTCGTAACGCTTTCCGGCGTCTTCTTTTTTTTCTCTAGCTTGTACTCACCCCAGGCTTTTGTTTGCGAGAACCGCGATTTAATCCCTGGCGCGACCGCGTTCTTTCCGGTCCTATCTTGTTCCATTTCCCCGCTAACCCGCGTTACTGGTCCGCCACCCAGATGAGTCTTTTGTCGAGCCCTTTTTGGACCAGAGTCCTGTACCGGTTCCAGATTTCCCGTTCCAACAATTGTGTGACCCGTGCCCCTTCAGCCCGTAATTTCCCAGCTGTTGTTTCGTTCTTTTCCTTGTACGTTTTGGTCTGTATCCCGGTGTGTTGATCCCCCCGTTTTGGTTGCTTTTTTTATTCGAGATAGATAGCGCCCCCACCACCATTCCCCCTTTCTTTAGTCACTCAACCGGGGATCTACGCGATTTTTTTCTGTCTAAGAACAAGCTTTCCAGTCCCCACTCTTCAGCGGCTTACGCTTTACCCTTTTTCCCAAAGCCGATAGTATTTTGTTATTTTTCGAGTATGATGGTCACAGTCGACCGCGTTTCCCTTCAATGGATTCAGTTAAGTATTCCCGCAACATTAAGTAATGAATTTCCCGAGGGATCCATATGGCGTGAGAAATTGTCGAGTTTCTCTCGACGACCGTATAACTTTAGTAATTGACCCACTTTCCGTGTGCCGTCTCCTGGCGAAACCATCGCCCCGGTTCAAGATGACACCGATTTCTTTCTGCGTAGTTGTCTACGGACTGTGTGGTGATCCGTTACCTGGCAACAATCGTTGACATTTCAAGAAGAAGCTTTGTCCAATAACTTTTCTGGCCTTTCATTGTTCCCAACTGGATGGTATTCAGCCGCCTGTCAACTTAAGTACCCAACCCCGAATCCAGACTTTCTTTCCCGGTTAAGCTGTCTAATCGGCTGCCGGTAGCCTCTCATTGATAGACGTGAGCTCTTTGTTTTCATTGATCCTCCGACCTGTCCCATCAAGGTTTCAATAGGTTAAGTTGCCGAAAGTCGAGTTTCTCCCTTGGCAAGTCCGCAAATTCTCCTCGCCTTTTCAAAATGACTGGTTTCCTGGCGGCCTTGTTTCTCTTGCAAATGGATTTTCTTTTTTAGATAGCCGATCGGCGATGAGAGTGCGGTTCGTGCGGGTGCCATTCGTCCTGATTATGGCCCAGGTGCGTTAATCCCCCCCCTGGTATGTCGAGCAGCAATTTCGATCTTTCATTAGTTTGCTGTTTAGTTCTTCTTTGTCCTTTTTTTGCCTTCCCTTCTCTGGTGGACCAAACAACTTGGTCCGAGTCCCTTTGCTTTATTACTCACAGATGTGGTCCTGCTTGTCCTTCTCCTTTAAAGGACACTCCTCCCCCACCACCGTTTTCCTCTTCTTATGGTGTTTTGCGTCTTTTTGTGGATTTCCCCCCAGGGGAGGGGAATCGAACATCCGGTTCCACACCTCAAGAATGCGGGTTTTCTTACTTCTTTTTTTTTTTCTTCCCCCTCTGGTGATTTTGTTGGTGCTTAAACAATCCCAAAGTTGCGTCCCCCTTTTTTTCTTGATTGAATTGTCCAATTTCCAGTCCTATCATAGATTTCGTCGGAGTTGTTTTTTTTTTTTTTTTTTTAGTCCCCTCACGAAGAGGTTTGTTATCCTTTTTGGTTTTCTTCGGGTTGCTTGTCTATCCCTTTCTCCAGTTTGTTTTGACCAATACGCACCCCCCATTAAAAGGTTCCTCCTTCGGGGACTTGCGAATCTTTCATACCGCGCTAGAGGTATGATTTTCCAATGCACCCTTTCACCCCCATCTCCTTCCTTTTCCATTGTGGTTCTTCAACATCAACCGTCCCCTGAAGCCCCCCGCATTCCTCTTCCCCAATTACGTGTTCTCGAGTTGATACCCTCCCTGCTCTTGTTCCCCTTGGAGTACCTCCCCCCCCCCAACACGCTCTCCTCCCATTGTTCGCCCCCACACGGCCATTGGTGTTTTTGGTGTACGTCTACCAAGATTATGGGAGTCCGGTGACTCCCTGCGGTGTACTGATCGCGCAGTCTCTTACTCCAAGTCCCTTTTTATTTTTCACCGTTTACAGGGCATGCACAAAACTCCAAAGCCTCCTCAGCCGGCCCAACGCCAAGATCCCAGCTTCTTTTTTCCCGACCCAGATACGCAAACCGCACCAGTACGGAGCTTGCTTTGCCCTTTCGCATTCGCCCTCTTCATAGCACGTCGGAGTGCCTCGCCTTTAAACAAACACTCCTTGGCAAGCGATCCCACCAGTTTCTGTCAAAAATTGCAGGTGGAATTCTCCTGATCTATTTGCTTTCTCCCCCAAGCAGCCCCGGCGGACTCACGCCTATTGCCGCCGGATTAGTTCGGCTCCAGTACAGGCACAGCGATCCTCGTTGCATACTGGTTCAGACCTCGTTATTGGCGTACAGTCTTAACGCTTGCCTACTCTTGGCTTTTTAGGTTTTTTTTCCTTTATTCTTCGTGGCGACGGCCCATGACGTGTACCCCTCCCGGGGAAGGCCGCGTTTCCAAATCTGGTCCCAAGTTGCTTCGGAAAAGGTCACTCTTTTTTTTGGCAGGAGCTTTCTCTGGTCAGTTATGCACCCCGCGTCGGCCTCCCCAGCGCAGCTAAACCTCCCTGTTTTTCCCAGATTCCCCGAAATTATACCGGCTACGGCCCCTTATCACCTTGCTTACGTCCGGCCAGGTTTCTTTGTGACCCCTGCCCCCTATTAAGAATGTATTCCGGCCGTTTCATTTCTTGCGGGTAATATCCCTCCTTGACGGTTTACCCGCGTTATTTCTTCCCCTACGCGAAGCTTGTTTTTTTTTGTTTTCCCCCCACCCCCCAAGCGGAAAACGATTCTGTTCGAGGACCCCTGCGTGCTTGCCGGTAGCCGAGGAGGGCCACTCGGTTTCCCATCCTTTTCCTCGCTGCTGAGAGCATCTTCCCTGTCTTTTCCTTACCTCCGTTTTAATAACTTCCCTGTGTTGTTTCGCTACGCGTTTGTCAATAAAACACCACCGTGTCTCCGATCCCCTCCCCCATTTTCCCGAACCCCATTGCCCGGTCCCTCAAACCCCACTCATTCTGGTCTTCGATCCTATGTTTCTTCCCACACCCCCCCCCTTTTCTTGCACCACGTTTCCCCAGTATGAAGGGGTGATCTTTTATTACCACCGCCCCACCTGACGGCTCCTATTTCCTGTCCGTAACACCTCTTTTTTTCTGTTTACCTGGGGAAACAAATTTTAAGTTGAACATTTTCGAACCTTAACGATTTTCGTGGACTGACCCTTTGTTCTTTTTTGTGCCCACCAGTCCCCCCTGCGGACCCATCGGCCCCGCCCCCCTTGCCGAGCATTTGGTGAAGCCCGTTGTCTCGTCATTGCCGGGTCCTCGGTTTCAGTACGCTGGTGATTTCCTCGGATTCAACTTCTCATTTAACTGTTGGAAACGTTTTTCCGATATCACCCCCCGTTGACAGTTCCCAGTCTCACCGTCCCCGGTCAGAATTGGTCGTGTGAAACTGGACTCCGGGGAGCGGCCACCCTTTTTCACGGGCTACTCTAGGCATACTAACTTTTTTGGTGGCCCCATGAAATACCCCCCGTCCTGACCTCACGGTCGAAGTCTTCCTTCTTCCAATTGTACTCCTTCAGCGGCTTCTACCCAGTTGCCAATTCAATTGTACCCCACTTCCCCCACCATCACTCCCGTACCGCTTTTGCTTTGGTGGCACACTTCAATTACAAACTTGATCCCCCCCTGTTTTTTCCCGGCGTATCAGCCCCCCGTTTCATGGATACAGTGCTTTTCTTAGCCACAACGGCAAAATTTTTCTGCCAACTCGTCACTTTTTTTGAGTGACCGGGCCGTTTTCCTCTAACTTGCCTCAATATATTTGCGGTCACCCCCCCGACTCAGGCCTTCCGCCTTTTTTTTTTGTGTTTTCACCCCAATTGCCAAACCACGGGTACGCCTTTTGCTCTGCTGTCAGACTCACTTCCCCCCCCTTACGTCCGTCCGTCCCCCAAACGTCTCGTTCGTCGCTTTTTTTTTCAATGGTACCACAGCGATCAAGCAGACTGTTCACCGGTCGGCCCCATTTCGCTCTCCTTCTGGAAATTTTTTTTTCTCCCTTCCTCCCCTCTCGCTGTCCGCACACTTGTCTCTCCCCGATTTCCCGCTTTTCTCCTACACCCAAGTGGTGGCCTTCTTCTTACGGTCATACCATTTTTACACCACACCGCACACCCCCCCCCCTTCTGGGGCCTTGGCCCCATGCCTTACGGGGCGTTGACTCGGTTCCCTCTTTCTAGGACTCTTTCCAGAGTCTGCGTTTGGTGGTTTTCCGTCCTTTCGATGCCCTGTTCGTGTTTTCAAGGTTATCGTCATATGTTTTTCCATCGTTCAATCAAAGTCCCCAAATTGGAACTTTCCTCAGGTTTTATTTTTTGACTTTTCGTTTTCACAACCTCGGCGTTTTATCCCCCTTTTCCCCCCCCCAGAATTCTATATGCATCACACACGCCCCAGAACGTTGTCCCCTCATTCCCTCCTCTTTCCTCCCCACCCCTACTCAATAGGGAGAATTTCCACCCCCCCTCCCAGCGTATTTCCCTTTTCTATCCTGACTGCATTTCCAAGGATCACCCCAACGCCGCCGTCCGCTTTTTTTTTTGCCCCCTGCACCCATTTTTTCTCTACATCCGTTTCCGCCCCTTTCTTTCTTTCGCGGACTATGCCCCTGCTCGCTTACTTTATTTTTTACCTTCACACCCTCCATTTTTTCTATAATAATTTTGTATGGTTTTTGTCTGACCCTTCGCGATTTTTGATCCTGTGTTTCGCCGAATTGTTACCTGAATTTTGCCGGAATGCGCGCCGTTCCCCCTTGCAGCTCCGTGTGCGCTCCGACCCCAGTTAGTTCGGCGCTGGCCTGGTTTCATCGCACCTTACTTTCTGTACCCATCGGTGTAAATGTTCTTGGCAACGTATCGTGTATTAGTCCCCCATTCTTGTCTGATTAGGCCCCCCCTTCTCGTCAAGCTGTGCACCGCTTCCCCACGCGTTTTTTATCTGAATGTATCTTCCGTTTTTTTTTTTTTGTTACCCACGCCTTTGTTTAACTTTTCACTTCCCTTCCCCAGTGGCCCCGCTTACCACTCGATCGCCCTGGCTTTGCAGATTGCTTCCCCCTTTTTTCACTTCTCTGGTGTTCGCGCGCCCCTGCACTGAGATTGTCCCCAGAGCAGGGAAGGCATTTTTGAGTCTGAGTCACACTCTTCTCGCAGCATTCCCCGGTACGTCTCCGCGCCTGCAGGATGGCCCCCCTTTGCATGTCGCCCCGCTCACAGTAGATTCCTTGACAGCTGATGTTCCGCACATCGCCTCCCGTTTCGACGCATCTAATTCTTCTCTTTCCTCCCCGTGTCTTTTTTTTGTTCTAGAGCGGAACACGGGTTTTTTTTAGCGTTACAGCCTTGCCTGTTGGACCTCAACGCACTTTCATCCGCCCCCCCGAGGGTACAGTTTTTTTCCTCACACACACCTCGTCCTCCCCCCTGCCTTACAGGGTACATGTCACTACCAAACTCCGCTACCGTCCCTTTGATCGTTTAGCCCTCTTCCTCTTCCTTCTCGCATTCGCTTTCACTTCTCTGCTTCTCGGGGACCTTCTTTACAGTCTCTTCCTTCAATCGTTTTTCAGTTATTTCACCCCTGTTCCTTTCCCTTTAATTCTACCACTAGTCTCTCTTGTTTCGCCTCCGGTCCGCACCCTTTACTCCCTGTGGTTCGCCCCTGGTTCTTGACTCCTTTCTAAGAAGTGTGCCCCTTTCTTTTTACTTGTTCCCCGTATACTGTCTTTTTATTAATTTTCGTTCTTTCCGTCTTGCCGTGCGATGACCGCGCCTCTTTTTTTTTTCTTTTTTTTGTCCAGTCTTCTTTTTTTTTTGCACTTGGGAGACAGACGGTGGTAATTGTTTTCCTACGTCCCCGCAGCTCCATGCAGACTCAATTCCTTGATTCCCAGACGCCCCATTGCCCCGATTTTCCGTACCCCGCATGCCATGTCCCCCCGCTTCGGGACATATTAACCTCCCCTTTTTGTTCTTGCGAAGGCCATTTCGTCCTGTATGCGACAAGTTTTGATTTTTTTCCTCCCGTTTCTCTTCTTTCTTTCGTCTTTTTTTTTTCCCTAATAGAACCCTTCTTTTCTTTCTTTCCGCTTTAACACGCTCCCTCTTACTCCCTCTCCACTTCCTTTCGTCTAGTTCGCTCCAAGTTATTTTTTCTTCACCGAGTGCCCCTCTTCCTTCCCTTCGTAAGAGTTGGCCCACGCACGTTTTGCTCCGTCCCGCGTTGCGAAGGCCCCCCGATCTACTGGTTTCTTTTTCCCGAAGACCCTCTTGCTTTATAGACTGCCTTTTTTAGATTTTTTTCGGCCTTACGTGCCGTCTGCTAACATCCCTTCCCTCCGCCCCCGTATTTTTTTTAACAATGGACGCCACCTTTTAATCGTATCTTTGAGTGAATGCTCCACTGTACCGACCCCTCTCAGCATTTGCGTCCCGGTGTCAGTCCGAACACACCAGTTTTTTAAGTTCCGTGACTGTCTAGCTTTCAGGAAAAAAGCATTGTTGTAGAGGCCTTGTTTCCTGACCCCCCAGCTGTGTGTATGCCCCATTGTCTCTTTTCTTTTTTCCTTTTCGCTTGTTCCCCCTCCTCCCCGATCCCCCTCGAGATTTGTGCCCCCCTTTGCCCTCTCCACCCGTTTTGCAGCTCGCCCTTCCCCTTTTTCTCCGCCCCCTCGCGGCTCGGTGAACTTTGTTGTTGGATGCCACGGTCCTTTTCCTCCGACTTTTTTTTTTCCCGGTCTCTACGGCTTGGTTTTTACCCACCCCCCCTACTCCCCACCTTTTGTTCTGTGTGTACGGCCCCCTTCCGCGCCCAGACATGTGTCGCCTTCTCGTGCCGCTTCTCTGTTTTCCCAGGGGAACTGAACCTGTACCGGTGTGGCGTCCCCACCTCTGCACGTTTCCGTACGCCCGTGGTCCTTCGCCATTGGTTTTCCCGCCCGGCGCCCCCCTCCTTCTACCACCTGCTCTCCGCACGCGCTCCCTTCTGTTTGGGCTTTAATCCCTGTTCTGAACCCGGTGTACTTTTTTTTTTCCTGTAGATTTTTCCGGCGATGGTACGCTTCTCCGCTTTCACTGCAAGTGCTCCCCCTCCCTGGTTTTGTTTCACCACTCTCACCCCCCCTCTACCTTGGTAGTCTAGTTCGCTTTTGTCTTCCCCTATTGGTCGTGCCACGAGGCATGTTTCCCTGGCCTTTAAGGGGTTCTCCCCCCCTCTTCTCTTTCCCCTGCTTTGCGCTTCGTATGTTATTATCCCCCCCCGACTACCCGTTTTGTTTTTTTCATTTTCTCTCTTCTTTTGGCCGTCGCTTGTAACTGATCCACTCACGATTTTTCGTTTTTTCCTGTGAATCCTCCTTTTTTCTTTTCCCCTTTGTCCTCCACTTTTTCCCGCCGACCACTGTGACTGTTCCAGCCGCGTGCCCCCACGTTTGCGAGTCTGTTCATTTGGAGGCCACTTTGTTTGTCTTTCCGCGTCTCTCTCAAGCTGCTTTGAGTACATTGTCTCCGTGCTTTTCCTTTTTCGGTTGAGGTGGGCCGGGCTTACGGTTCCCCCAACCGATAGATTCGTTCCGGCTCTTGGAAGTCCCGGATTACAGGTGGCGTCCCACGCCCCTGTTCCGGTTATCGACCCTCCCTTTTTCCGTTTCTACCTGTTGGGGACGGTCTAGACATCGAACCACTTGTTTTTCCCGGTATCGGTTTCCACTTGTCTCTTTGAATCCTCGTTCTATTCCTGTTACTGCGCACGCTCCTTCCGGCTCAATCCCCATCCCAGGCGCAACGCACTTTGCCCATCGTGCTCCTGGAATCATTTTTCTTTCTTTCGGCGACGCCCGACTTAATCCCTCGCAGTAGTCTCTCCCTTCTCTTCAACCGCTGCGCTATTATGTTTCCTACTGTTCGCCCCACTCTCCTTTCATACCCCCTGTTTTTTTAGCGCGTTCCGCGTTACGGTTGGTGCGTGACGTGTGCCCTGACAGATTACTTGGATTCACCGAACCTCCTTTTGTGAGTTTTTTATCTTTTTTTTGTCCCCTCAGCTTCCCACTTCCTTCAGAGCCAGTAGAGTGCTCGTTCCTGCTCGTTACTGACTGCCCCTTGTTTTTTTTGTCCCCTTTCCCGCTTCTCTGGAAGGAACTGACTGTCACACCCTTTTAAGGGGCCCCCTCGTCTGTTTTTTCCCGTTTAAAACCACTTTTTACTTTTACGAGGAGTGCTTTCCTTTTTTTTTTTCCTTTTGACTCCTTCCGTTTTCCCTATCCGAACCCCATGTACGTTTTGCTCTCATTACTCCACCCTTCGCGTCGGATTACCCGGTTCTCAATCTGTGTCCCCCTACGTCACATTCCTTGTTAACTGCTAATGAGGTGTTCTTTCTTTTCACTTTGGTTACAATATTTTTTCCTTCTTTTGGTTTAAGTCCTACATTTTTTGGCCTTCTTCGCTTTTGACCTCCCACACTCTGGTGTTGATTTCTTCGATTTTGCTCGCCCGTGCCCTCCTTGTCAATTTACCGTATGGTATCCACGAAACGGGGATTCGTCATGGCGTCGATGGTGGATGCTTCTCATGTCTCCTCCCACCTTTTCCACGTTACAGTCAACGCTCCATTTACCCTGCCCCTGGTGACCTTCCTGTCCCCAGGTACCCCTTTCCTAGCCGCTCCTCGTTCTCGCTTGGGTGATATATGTTCCTTTCTTTTCGTCTCACCCTCTCCTTTGGACATCCCGACAGACTCCCCGCGTTTTCGTCCATATTGCTAGTTTAGTCACGTTTTGCCCTTCCCCCACTGTTTTCTTTTGGTTACCCGCCGGCCCTGGTTCTGACTCCCCTCGAGTTGTCGCGATTTTGCACTTCCCCGTCAGGGAAGTTGACCCCTTTGTCCCCCGCTGCCCCCTTTCTACGCAAGGTCTCCCCCTTTGACCCGGTATCCCCTGGCAGTGTACTATAATTTCAAAATTTGATAGGTGACCGTTCTCCTGGTAGGCCCTTCCTTCACTCGGTTTTTTAGGGGAGACCTTGCCTCCCATCAGCCCCCGGTTCCCATCTTTCCCTTCTCGTATATTTGGCTCTCCGTAGACCCTCTTTTGGCCCCCTGCATACGCGGTTCCCGTTTTTTCCATGCTTGTGACAGCTGTTTTTTTGCCTGTGCCCACAGACACCACGCATCTCCCACTAGAGCCCCTTCCTTAGCTTGCTTTCCCCCCACCCTTCCCCCCCTTCCCCCCCTCATGGGCCTGAACCATTGGGTCACGCCCCTTCGTCTTTGTCCAACAGTCCTTCTTTCCACTGTTTGTGTCGACGCACCCCGGTTCTTTTTTTTCCTTTTTTCCACTTGTTAACTTCCCCCCTCTGCCTCTTTGTTGTCGCCGTTTCCTGTCGAGTGACACCCGGTGTCCTCGCGCTAGGAACCCCATTCACCCAGAAGGTCCTTACTATTATAGTTTCTGTGTGTCGCATATCCAGCCCGCGCTGTCCCCCTTTTTCTGAAACCCACTTACTCCCCCCCACCCGTTGTTTTCTTTCCTGTGTCCGTCGTCTCTCGTCGTTTTTTGTGCATCTGCTGGGACCCCCAAGACCTTTGTTCTTTGATCGCCGCCTTCTCTTTTTTTGTCTTCGAACCCTGTGCTGTCATTACTTCCCACCTGTTCCGCTTCCGCCGAGACCGTCACTTTCCCGTGATTCCCCCCCTCGCGGTGTTCCAGTTTTTCTCCGTGAAGTTTACTGTGTCGGATCATCACCAGTTTGGATTGTTTTTACTTCTTTGCCTTTCCCCTGCCGCTGTGTCCTCGACCCCCTTGCCTTGCCAATTTGCTTTTTCTTTTGCCGCGACACGGGCTGTGCTTGTCTTTCCCTTCCCTTGTTCAGCCTCTTTCCTACGGTTTTGTTCATTTTGGTCTCTGTCAGTGTCAGTTTGGCTGTGTTCTTAATATCGATGTGCCCTGTTGTTTTTAGAATTTCGTCCGTCCTTTTTCGCGATAAACCTCAGATCGACCGAGCTTGTTTGCTGCTGTCCGATGATTTCTTCCTTTTGCCGACTTTTTTCCCCCTCGGATCCTTCTTTTGAGTACCCCCCCCCACTTTGCACCACGCTTGGTTCCCCCCGCATTCTTCCCACGATTTGTCCCCCACGTCGCAGACCCTGCGTTGCTTTTGTAGCGCACCATTTTGACACGTCTTTCTGCAGCTTGTTGATGTCCTGTTTACTTACCTGTTCCATTCCTTTCTGCCCGGACCCCTCAGTTCCAAGCCCCCCCCCTTCCCCGCTCCTTGTCCCTTTTCAGTTTGGCCCTGTTGAATATAGCCCAGGGGTTTGCTGCGAGCCCGTGACAGCGTTGGGGTCTTTCCCCCCCGTAGTGTTTCCTCCACACGTTGAGCGGTTTGCTTGTCTCGCATAGTTAGGTGTTTTTTTTTTCTCAGAGACTGACTTTGCAGCATGACGACGGAGACCTTTTTTGTTGCGTTTTTTTTTGTTAGTCGCTTCTTGGTGAAAGAACAGTCCCAGAGTAAGGTTCACTTTCCGAAACTCCTCGATCCCCCCACTCTCTGTCTTTGCCCCCCTTCATGGGCGCTTTTCGCACTATTTCGGTAACCCGTAATCGTTTTTTCATGCGTGTGCGCCCCTACTTTCTGTTTTAGCCCTTTCCGGCTGTTCACCTGTTTACTCTTGGTTTCCCTTATGTGTTACTTTTGCTGTTTGATGTACTGAGTTGCATAGTACGTTTTTCTCTCTTCCTTCTGTCGTCTTTTTTGAGATCCGTACCCCCATTCCACCATTCTTTTTATGTCCCCCCTCCCACAACCCCCTAGATAACTTTTTTTGTATCAATCTTGTTCGGCCCCGTTTCTTTACTCCCCGTTCCACTCCTTCTCAGACCCCCCCCCCATCGTTTAGGTTCATGTTTTTTGTTCCCCCCTATTGCCCCCAGTCCCCACACAAGATCACGTTCCTATTACTCTTTTTTCCTCACCCGCTTCCCGGCGCTCACCTCCCCGGTAACAGTTCACCAGCCCGCTACAAAACCATTTTCTTTTTTTTTTGCGTTTGTCGTCATACTCTTCAGTATGCCCCGCAATGGAGGACATCCCCCCCCAAACCTTCCGGACCCCCACCCTGCGACCTGCACCCCCCCTGATCCCTGGTGGTGTGGTTCTGAGAGTGTTTTGTTTTTCTATGTCAAGACTGGACGGATTTTTCTTTTTGCCGCGAGTTCCCTCCCCATGCTCGTGTCTCTATCCCACCTGCTCGCTGCCGTGTAGCGAGGCACCTGCCGACACGATGTTCCTTTAGATCGAATTTGTTCCAGGTCTGATCCTGGTTACCTTTTTTCCAACAGTCACCCCCAGTACCTCTCGCCTTTCAACGCAAATCCTAACCCCTGTTAACGTACAGGCTTTCCCCAACTCACTATTCGACCCTACCAAGTAATCGGGCGTCTTTTCTCCGCATTCCCCCCCCCTGTGACTTCTCGCCTCCACTTTAATGACCCCTCGTCCCAAACCCAATACCTCCTTTTTTTTTCCATTCCCTTTGCCCGTGCTCGCACTCACCGGCGCTCCCGAAACCACTTGTCGTGGGCCCAGTGTTCGGGTATATATTGTGCCTGTCCGCCGCGTTAGCTCATCGCCCCGTTCCCCGATTTCCCGTAGTCTAGCTTTTTCCCCCGACTTGACGTTTTTATTTTGTCGGCTTCAAGCCCACATCCTTTTGCATGCCGCTTCATTTATCCCACCCTTGCCAGAGCCTTGATCTCTTGGTTTGGCACCTTGCCATGGTAACCGAAGGCTGTTTTGTTTGACATTTCAGTCCGCCCCCTTTCTGTAACCCCGACCATTACTCCTCTCCAACGTTCCTCGCCTTTGTGTTTTATGGTTTATCTGCTTTACCCCCAGACGTCCGCCCAGGGCAGTGCTAGTCCTCGCCTACGCACGTGACACGTGACCACAGTACCCTCTTTTCTCTTTCCACCAGTTTGCGCCTCATTCTTCCCTTTTCCTTTCTGAACCTTTTCCATGCCAGGTTGCCCAAATTGTCCTTTTTTTTGTGTGCTGGACTGTCCTAATTGCGGGCCCAGTGGCCTGGATCGGTCAGTTTTCTGCACTCGCTCACGGCGTCCCGCCCAGTACCGCCATTACCTCTACCGGACCTCTCAAGTTAGCTGTCCTTCCTTTCCCCCTGACTCTCCCCGCCTCTCCCCGACCCCCCCCTCGGATATTCACCTCACACCCCTTTCCGCTCCTACCTGTAAGTTTGGGGCCAGTATTGTTTCTCCTCATTTCTCCCCCCCCTTTTTCTCTTCAACTACCTTTTGTACCGTGTTTTCCCCTCCGTGGTGTGTGACACTTTCCATTGCACCCGCCCCGAATCTATTTTCACCCTTCTAATCCCATGTGGGCTTTTTCAACCATGTCCTCTCGTCTGATGTTCCTCTAGTGTTCCACTGTGTTCCATCTCTATAATGTCCCGAGTCTTCGTTTTGTTTTTGGAGCGCTGGACCACGCTTTGTCTATTCAGTGCTTTGAGATTGTTTCCCCTTTGTTTCCCCTATCCCCCCGGCCTCCGAGTGGTGCACGTTGTGCAGCAGTTCCACCTGGTTATTCCTCCCCTACTTTTTTGTGTAGATTTTTTTTTTCCCTTCGTTGTGGCCGCCCAGATGTCGTCGTCCATCGATCCCCTCACCAACCCCCTGAAGACCTTGTTAAGTTCACCCCTCCAATGTGCTGTACTCTTTCAACTTTCC
>Ga0179593_1388568_pt1 | contig 17488 bp, 13 predicted proteins | sample CZODoug2_1_08_16_FD_185931 | JGI IMG/M metagenome (GOLD analysis project Ga0179593, IMG submission 185931) | Vadose zone soil fungal communities from Angelo Coast Range Reserve, California, USA - CZODoug2_1_08_16fungal (PacBio error correction) | ecosystem: Environmental > Terrestrial > Soil >... | reverse complement strand
TAAGTCCCCCCCTGACTTTTTCTTTCTTTTTTAGGTTGTCCTCCTTACTTCTTCCCTTGGCCCTCCCTTTTTTCCCCACACGCTCTTCGGAGAGTCGGTTTGGGCGCGAACGCGCGGCGTTCTCAGTTCAAACCTGTTGCCTTTGCCCCGGCGCTTCGTTCGGTCGCTTTGGCCGAACATGTAGTCTTCCCTGAACCGTTGGTCGCCAATGGTGTACCTGTGGGCCCCGTTGAGGAAATAAGTTTTTTCGGCATTCGGCCGTTACCGGCCAGGCGGAATCCCCGGATATGGGGGCCGGTTTTTTTTCTTCCTTCTACAAACTCACCACCGGTCTACTTCTTGACTTTTCAGTCCCCACCCGGGTCCTTTTTCTGGCTGGGTTTGGCCTGGAGCCACGCGTTGCTTTCCCTTTAATGCTAGTGTTCCTGCGTGCCCGGCGAAGTCCCTGATTGCGCCCGAGTTCTCCGAGTTATCCCACCCTGACTTTTACCCTCGGCTTCCTCAGTCCTCCCCCCCCTAACGTTAACCCACATCCTTCTACCACCTTCCCCTTTCTTCTGAGGCCGGTTCCCCTTTCAACGTTCTTGCATCTTATTTAATTCTTCTTTACTTCGTGCCACCATGTTTTCTTTCACCTCACCACCACCCGCGTTTTCCCCGAGACATCGGGGCAGTGCAAAAGCAACCTTTCCCCTTCGCGTTTTTTCGCACGTTTTGCACGTCTTTTTTCCCCTATTAGGGTTTGGCCCTCTTGAAAGCCGCGTGTTTCTAGATCGAAGGTCTGGTCGACCGACCCCAACTGGCCTTGTCACCCAGTATTAAACCATGGCCTTAAGAAGATCAACTCATAGCCCTTTTCAGATTTTTTCATTCGACACGTCCTTTCCTTTTTGCGGACGTTGCGTCCGCTCTAGAAGCCTCACGTCCCGGCGCCCTGCCGGTGTAAGTCTTCTCCCCGCTTTTCATTTCTCTAACTCGGTCCCTTTTGCAGTGGAACAGCACCCCCCCCCCTTTCCGTTCCCGAGTGGGTTCCCCCTTACATTTTGTCTCTTTTTGCATTGGGATCGCCTGGCGGACGCGAATCACGTTACGTGCTGCTTCCCTTTTTCGAAGACGCCAAGCCTGGTCCACGATTCGTGTCCCACGCCCGGGCCGTTCCTTCGACCTTTGCTTTTCCTTTTACATGAAACTTATTTTACCACCTCCTCCCTCAGCGGATAACAATTCCCCCGTCTTCCTTTCCTCTAAAGACGATAAGTATGCCTCTTCCCTCGACAACCCCGGCCCTCCTGGAAAAGGATATTCTAAGAGGAGACCGCCCTTCCAAGATAACTCCTGCCTCTCCCTTGATCGCCTTCGTTTCTCATTCAATCGGGATTTGCGCATTCCCGTAAGCACACTCTTGTCGGCCCTTCGGTCCGCGCTTCTCTCTGACGTTATTCTCTGAGTCCGGCCTCGGCCCCCCTTTTGCGACCCGGATTTCCCTGAAGAAGTTGGAATCCTTCTTGCCCTTTCAAGGCCTCGTTTGCTTTCCAGTCCGCTTCCCTACCGCCTCTCATTGTCTGGACGCCTATCTATTGATGGAGGTCACCCTTTTAAACCTTGAAAAGGACTTTTGATCCCCTATTGGGAAACGGGTAGGTGAGACGCCGCGACAGCCACCTTCCTCCTTCCACTTAAGACAAACCCCCCCTTTCGCCACTCTTTCGCGGGTATTCACCTTTCGAGGGCCAAGGGGAAGTTACGCGTCGTGGGAAGTCCTTTGTAGAGGTTCCCTTTGACCCCCCCCTGTATTCTTTTTACACGCGTTCAAGGAAAGATTTTCTGTTCTTCTCACCGATCTCCTTGGGTCTAACGTGGTCCTTCTCCAGCAATTACTCTGCAGGTAGTCACTTGGCCGTTCCCTTCTTTTTTGAATTTTTTTCACTTTCAGAACGAGGTTCTCCCTTCTGGGGATGGTCGTCACTCGAAACAGCCTTTTGCCCCCCAGAAGAAGCTTCTGTGACTAAAAGTAATCCCCTCTCGTCCAAGACGGCCGGCAGTCGTCGTACTCCCCCCGAGAACCGAAAAGCGAGCTCTGTAGCTTTCTTTTCATCAAGTGCTCCGGTCCCTCAGCAGTGATCTCCCCTTGCCCTACTCTTTTTGAGCGGATGTTCGTCTCCAGGACAGGTTTTCTCTTAAAGAAGTCCAGGAAATCTTTCCCCAGCTCCCGCCTTGGGGCTGGCCCTGAATCGTTTTCCCGTGTTTCCTTTCAACACCACATCTTCGTAGAGGCTGCCGAGACAATCTTCTAAAGGACGGCACTCTTTCCGTTAAATTCAGACATGGCGCGTCCACTTCTTCAAATCTCAGTTCTCCTTCTGTTTCGGATAAGATTCTCGAAGCTAGACCGGACCCGGTCTCGTCTCCCCTAACAAAGATCCCCCCTTCCTGTTCGTTGGTTCCTCCCCGCGAGGTGCTTTTCTTGCTGCGTCCTGCGTCACGTGGCTTTATGGAAGGGACCTTCGTATGCGAAAGTAGGCCAGCTGCTCCTGCGCTGGTCCCCCCTAAGAAAGTCCCAGGTTGACTCCCTCGATTTGAGCATCGATTGTTTCCGGTGTCGCAAGAGCGGTCCCCTTTGCCTGATCTCTGTCACTTTTTTGCCTCTTTTGGGTTCTTCTATGATCGAGTACCGGCCGCTCCTCTGCCCTGCTCACGGCACCGGCGGTCTCTTACGTAAGGAATGACTTTTTTCAGTCCCTGGGTCCGACTATTATTGGCCTCTCCCGTCGGTGTACTGAACCACCCCCGTTTTTTTCGGAGTGGTGCCCCCTTCGTGGAAACTTATTCTATTTTAAGATTTCCCTTTTTGTTGAGAGGTATTTTCCACTCACAGGGTGTTTTTCAGCCCCCGATTAAATGGGGAAGTACCCCCTCCCCTGTTGCTTTTCCCCTTTGCCACTGGTACTTTCCCGGATTCAAGTACTCGTAGTTTTCTTCCTGTGGTATGTCCCAGTGCATCCCAGCCACCCGGCCAGGACGTTGTATGCGCTCGATATTCTTCCTTGCCCCCACATTTTCAATCCAGCACGTTAGTGGTTATTCGTCACCCGCTCGCGTTTTTTGCCTGTGTCTAGTCCTTGATACATCAGTCCACCGTGGCTGTCCTTCTTTTTTGTCGCGCAGCGCTTCTTTTCTGCGTGTTCCCTTTGTTTTTTTGTTTCTTGGCAACGAGTCAGTGTTTTCTTGCGCCCTGCCTCCCCCCACCCAGCCGCGTTTCCGGGCTCCTTTCGACCTGTTCCCTTCTGACACGGTTTCCCGCCTTCTGCTCCGTTTGTTTTCGGGCGGCCTTCCGCTTAGATCTCTTTAGCTCCTTTTTGCTCTCTGTCTTGTTCTCAGCACGTCGCCGACTGTCCCTTTCTCTGCCCGGCCTCGTGCCTAGTTTTGTAAATACTGTTTGCTCTCAGTCGGCCGCCTCTCCCTCCTCTTTTTTGGTTTTTTTTTAATGCTACCCCGGGCCTTTCAGCCAGCAGCCGTTTTTTCTTTTCCCGGTATGGCTGCTTCCTCCTTGGGTTCGATTCCGGTCCGGTCGGCAGACGTAGCTCCGTCCATTCTCTGTTTTGCGTTCCCAGATCGCCTAGGCATCGATCCTGCGTTGACCTCCCGCTCCCGATTGAGGGTCCCCTGTCCCCTGCATTTTTTTTTCTACTTTACTTCTCCTTCTTTGAGTTCCGCCCGGATACTGGAGCACCTCTCGGCTTCGTGGCAGGTCTGCGTTCTTCTTGACAAGAGCGGTCAGCTTTTTCTAGATCACCTCTGTTCTTCTGACGTTTTCTTGCTCCTTGTCACGAGCCGGTACGTCTCCGAACGGAAAGGGCCCTCGGAATGCTTTGTAATGGCGCCGTCCCCCCTTTACTCATAGACTTTGGGAGGTCCTTCCCTCTGCAGACCTTTCCCATTAACACCTTTTATGTAGACCCCCTTGGACACCAGGAGACCCCCTTTTTTGAAACCTTCCTTGTCACTCAAGCCTTGGGTGAGGAATCTCGTCGTTCCTTCTTTTTCTTAGTGAGTTTAGTTGTCCCTGGCGGGTTTTTTCTCACGGTGGCGGTTTCGCCACTCCCGTCCAAATGATTGATCCCCCCCCGGTATTCTGTTGATACTTTCCCTCCCTTCCGTGGCGGAAGTTTGTAGCGGTAGGTCAAGGCGAGTTTTGTAGATATTTAGACTATTCCTCCGGTCCGCCTCCGGGTTTTTTTTCTGGCCACTCTTCGTCCTGTCCTTCAGCGGTTTTTTATATCTTTTTTTGATGACTTCTTGCCTCATTTCCGTTTCCGAGAGCATCGCGCTCCCCCTCAGGTCCCTTTTGTTTATTTCTAATCACATTTTATTAATATCTGAAGATTGATCGCTCGGCTTCGCTTCTTCTCGGTTTCTTTGTTATATAAGAGGCTATCCCCTTTGCCTCTCGTTTCCCTCTTATGTTCCCTCGGGTCTCCCTTTTTAGGCTTCCTGCCCACCAAAAAGAAGGGACTTTTTCCCTTGGAGAAGATTGTTCATCTTTTATGTTTTCTTTTTCGGCGCCCGTCCCTTTCCCTTTACCGGATAACTTTTCCCCCCCGGTGGAACCCTATTTCTTTTTTTTTCTTTCGAGACCGGCCGTGCCGTCGGTTCTTACTCGTCCGCGGCTATCGCATTCAGGCAGGGTGTAAGGACAGTCGTCAGTCGGGTTTTCTCGGGTTCCGCCCCGAGGGGTTAGATCCTTGCTCGAGAACGGTCCCTTCACGCGCACACGGTGCAGTTCCAGCCCGCTTGATTAGTAGGTCGGGACCCGCTTTGCATCTTCTTGTGAGGATTTGTTCCAGCCTCAGCATGATGGGGCGTCTACTCGAGTCGTTGCCTTCGGGCCATCGGCCCCCCTTTCGTTGAAAAGCAGGTCTCGTCCTCGAGTGTTCATTTTCCACCGGCCCGGATTTAAGCGTCGCCAGTTTACTTCCCGCTTTTTCCCCGTCCGTGTGTTGCTTTACCCCCTCGTCTTTTCCTTCCCTCGAGTTTGTTCTGTTATAGCACAATCATTGTCTAGCGTATTTATCCCCATAATGCCGTTCCCCTTTGAGGGACTTGAATAACGGTCCCTCCGTCTACTGTGTTCTTCTCCTTTGGACGTTCGCTTTTGGCCTCTCCCTTTTCTCATTTCTCTACCGCGAAAGTTGTGGGGTATCGCTGACCTTGCTTCGCTTCAGAGGTTTTGCGCGTTGTGGTGAACACCCTAGTCGATCAGGCTGAGCCCTTTTTCGGAAAGGCGGACTAATGTCAAGTCCGCTCCCCTTTTGCTTTTCCACTTGGTAGATCTTTATGTAGCCCGCACTGGTTTTCCTTTTGTGGTGCTGTGAAGACCTCCTTCCCAGGCCAACTTCTTGCCTTCCCTTCGTCGACTTGGTACCGTTCCTCTCCTTGAAAGGATGGCCGCACTCCCGGTCCACACCGACGGCGTCACAATTTTTTTTAAGGAACCGTTTGCCTGACCCTTATTCCTAGTTTTACTAACAGCTGCTCCGTAGTTGTTAAGCCCCACGCCCCTTGTGTCCTCCCCCCGAGTCCGTTTTATCGTTTCTTTGGTGTCCCCTTTTCTCGGAAAGGGGGCTCCAGGACGAGTAGACGCCTAACTCAGTTTATACTTGTATCTTCCTTTGTTGTTGTTTTTTGCTCTCTGTGACGATGACCCTTTCTCGCCTGGTTCCCGAGTTCCCAGTGGACCTACGTTGTACCCCAAACCGCTCCCTGGCGGCTGGACTTCCTGGTGAGGGTTAGCTTTTCCTTTGCTCCCCTTTCAAAACTGGTGAAGGGTCCACGGTTGCCCGCCTTCCCCCTTCAGCGCGCTCTTTGGGCCCCTTTTGGGCGATCACGCGTCTCCCTGGTGTACCTTTGGGTGCAGGCTCGCCCTTTCTCCCCTTCCGTTCAGTACGGGACGAGTCGGGACCTCTTTTTCAAGGATATTGGCGGCCGGCTGTTTTGTCTCCAACCAAAAAACCACCCCCCAAGGTGACTTGATTCCAATCCTTTTATGGACGCAACCCGGGGAATTCCTTTTTGTTTTTAATGGAATGGATCCAACGTGTGAATGAGATACTTCTGAAAAGGCCCCCTCTCCGGCGTCTGCTCTTATGAGACGCCATAAGTACTCTTCTCCCGGATCCAGTTATCAGGCTACCAGTGATTGAGACACCTCCTTGAACTCAATCAAAGTCCCCACACATTCTGCAGGTATCGTTACGTTTTTCAACGTCCCATGGTTTTCTGAGTCCCTTTGGCCAACCAAATTCCCCAGTTTCTCCTCACCACCCCCGACGAGCCCCCGAAAGAAATTTGGGACATGGGTAAAACGGAAGGGCCCTTCCCGTTCCTTTTGTCTCTGGGATCGGTTACTGCCTTTTTTCCCCCGATGACTGGCAGTCCCCTGTCAACGAGATGCTGAGGTATCCCCTTCGGAGAGTCAGCCAGTGCCCTTTCACCTCCCTTCTGCCGAACGATGCCTTCCGCAGAGCCAATTCATTGTGGTATCAATATTCCCCTCTGCACCGCCCTCCTTAGCTTCGACGTTTTTCCCGCCCTTCGAACCCCTCACTCGGGAAATCAAGTACATTGCTATGGCTGGTGCTGGTCCCGTTTTCGACTCGCCTTTCATAGTCTCTTTGTTCAGTCGACCCCCTTTCCTAAGTCCGAAGTTTGGCCTCCAGTCACTTACCTAGTTTCCTTCTAGCTCCCGGATGCCAGGAAGCATCCCCCTGTCCGTCTTCTGCCGTTTGCTCCTCTCCCGCTTTTTTTTCTCACGTTACTGTCGCCATGCTGAATTCCTTTCGGTCTGGCTGGCCTTCATTCGGTAACCGGCTTCTCATCACCCCCGCACCTTCATTAAGAGATTGTTCACTCCCTCCCTCTGGCCTTTGGAAACGAAGCTACTTGAGTTTAGAGGAAATCCGTCAACCAAGACCGTCTTCCCACAGGAGGAGTCTTCCCCCCTTTAGGTATCCCAGCTCCCCCTCCAAGCTACCCTTTTTCTGCCTTACTGCGTACGCTACTTGGACATACTTTGCTTTTGCCCTGCTTTTCGGCCCACAGCCCCTGCTACCTTTCTGAGATGACTTTCCTTTTTTCTTCTCGAGGGATTGTTGAAAAGGATGCCCCAGTTTCTACCGGTGCCTGCAGCTGGTCAGACCGCCCGAACCCTCTTTGATGCCGGGTTACCTGAAGAGTTGAGAGTCTTTCCCCCTTCTTACTTTACCTCGCTTGACAATAAGAAGAAAGTCCTTTTTACGGGCTTCTCGCGGTTGTTGATTTCCCGAGAACACTGGACCCGGCCCGTCTTCAAAGCTAAAGGTTTTTCCCTTTTCGGCTCATAAAAGTCCTCCCCCCCCCAAAGCGAATAAAATTTTTAAAGTCTGCTGTAAAAATTTCAGCCCTTCAACCGGAACAACGCTGACTGGCGACAGTTAATAGAGTGGGAACTGGTAGAAGACCACCTTATAGTGCCTATGACCCCCGGTTAATGCGTACGTCCCTGATGACCTCAGCAGACCCCATTTTTAAGTTATTATACCCGCTTTTTCTAAGGGGGAGTTCGCCCGGCTTATCCCCTGAGCCTTTCAGAGATGGACTGTCGTGCTTCTTTCCTGAAGGCTCGGTCTACTCAAGCCTTGTGAGCAATTAAAGTTCTTGGATCTCCCTAAGACTTTTTTTTCAGTGCCTACGACAGTCTACTTCCGCCATTTCAATCCGCGTTCTGTGCTTTTAAAGTTACCGTCCCTTGACCCCCCGGCTCAAAAGCGCCGCTCACCGTCCGTACTAAAAACGGCCTCCTCCTGGAAGGCCGCCGACCTTCCCGAAAGATTTCCCTCTTGATGAATTTGATATTTCGACTGCTTCAGCTTATCTGATCCTTCACGGCACTCCCCTGAATGACTTCCTGCCGCACCTTCGACGCAGAGGCGGCCAGTCCTCCTCTTTTTTGTTTTCTTGCCCTTCAGTTTTTACCCGAGTGAAAGTGATGCACCCCTTGAGCGGAGGAAGAGATCCTATCCCCCAGTCTCCCCCCGACTGAACGAGTTCTTTCCTTCGACCTTCATCCTTTCTGACGTTTCTGCGGGCGACCTGCTTCTTCTCAAGAGCTAGGCTACTTTTTATTTTTTTTTTTTTCTTCAGGACCTGTGAGACAGCCTGTCTTAATATGGTACCCCTCCCCCCCTGCCCTCTGTTAGTGTGTTTCCCTGGTCGCGGACCGGACACGCCTTATGGTCCCGGGGTTATGTGCCGTCCTTTGTAGGGCACATTTTTCCCTCTATCCAAGGCGCTGAGTCGGACTATGACTCTACTTACTCCCTCTCTCTCCTCTGCTCGTGAAAGAGGAATTGGGGCGCCCCCTTTCAGAGCCTCCCTGTTCCAGAAAATACTGCTAGGAGGGGTTTCCGGTTTCTTCTCTGATCGAGAGTACCATGGCAGTAGTTCCTTCCTGGGCCGATGAGACGAACGAGTACGTTTCTTTCCTTACAAGTGGGAGACCCTTACATGTCCATTGTCGTTTGTGTAAGGCCCACCTGTGACTGGAGCGGAGTGGCTTTTCCAACACGGGATAACGGATATCTTTTCTTTTCCCCCTCCGTGTTTTTGCCCCCCCTCCGACCAGAAAAAGTTTTTTCATCATCCGGGACTCCCCAAGGTCCTGGAATTAAAAAGACGGCTCTGGCCAACTTTTCTTTCTCTTTGGGTCCACTGACGGCAGTCCGTACTCTCTCTCGCGAAAGTACTTCTCCTTTACCCTTCCCGTCTGTTCGCTCTCTCTTTTGTCTCCACCCACAGTCGTGCCTAAAAAAGTAGTTTTTAGTTTCGGCGTAACCTTGTGAATGCGCACCTGCAGTCTGTTGTACCCGTCATCGAGGCGTCCTTCGCCTTCTACTTCTTCATTTCCTTTTTTTCCTCTCAGATTTTTGCTCTTTGTTGCCGGCACAGAGCCCCGGTGCTGACCATGCCCATGTCCCTTCGCTTTGCTCCCCCTGAGTGTACCTTGGGCTTTCCCTGTCGCCCCGAGGCGGCAGGTTTTTTTTTTTTTTTTTTCTTCGGCAGGCGGCGTTTTTTTCTGATATCGTAGAGAGCCTTTTTGCGGATGATCGTTGAACCCCCACTTTTCCCTAAGGGGAACTTCTCGGTTCCCATGTCCTTACCCTTGTGAGGTTCTCCTTCCTCTTGACCTACTCTTTTGGTTGTTCCGCCCCGTTCCATTTTCAGTCCATTTATGGTTTCCCCGCCCTCCGGACCTCTGACTCGTTTTCGGCGGAGGCCCTTTCCCCCGGTCTGGTTTTCGGAAAAACCTTTTTTTAAGATCGCTCCGTCTGCAGTCTAAAGAGGACTACGTTGCTGCGGGCAAGCGGCTATCTCTTTTGGCTTAGTGCACGTTTTTGCTTCCTCCGACGGTGAGAGGCCGTTTGTTAGTGCTTCATTTGAAGTGCTTGGGGGTGTTTCATGAAAGCCGGTCCTTTTCTCGTCTTCGTCCCCGGAAGCAAGTATTCTTCGACCACCCCCAGGTAGCTGAGGGCGTCCAAGTTTAGTTTTTATTGAAAGAGCCCATGCGACTTAAGGTTTACGTTCATTAGGAAGCTTAAGGTAAATGGAAGCTCACCTTCGTCTCCTTGGATTTTATCCTTGATGGGTGGGTGTCCCCTCTTTCCTAGTTGAAGAAAGGAATCGCCACCTCGACGTCCCCTACCCCCCTGGCTACCAAGGTCCACCGAGTCGGCCTGCGGAACTCTCAGGATCTTCCTCGGTGCTGTGTTAAGCTTTTCATTGAGAGTTGTATTCCTAGTTGGGTGGTTGCCTTTTTCGTTTTTGAGTTTTCTTCCCCGTCCGGCGCCTAAAACGTAACGCGTATCTTTCGTGGTCCCCCCCCTCATCAGAATTTCTGCGTCAAGAAAGTTCCCCCCGTCTTTGTCGCGGGTGCGAGGCTGGAAGATCGTAAGCCGCTCCCTTGAAGGCCTTCAGGACCGGGACATCTGCAGGGTGGTTTCCCCTACAGGCGCCGTTTCTTGAACGATAGATTTATTTCAGTTTTTCCCGGTTTCTCCCTTCTCGCAGCTTCCGCCTACGTCGTTTTGCTTGCCCTCACTAACTTTTTTTTGGCCTCGTTGTCTTAGTAGGCCTTCTCTGCTGTCTCTATTTGTCGTCGTTTGGATATAGCCTTGGTATCTCCCCTCGGGTGGCCTCTGTCGGCCTTTTTTCCCCAGTTTGAGTAGTAGGATTCGGACCATCAACTCTTAGTGTTTTAGCTGATTATCTTTTCCTTTATAGTTTTTTTTATGAGATCCTGTACGGAAGAACCGCTTCCCTGGATTTCCTCCCTCGTGGATACCCCCATTATTCTTGAGTAGCTCGTTTTGAAGGACGTCACAGGTGATTATTCTTCCTGCCCCTCCCTTCGCCTCTCACGTAAAGGAACCCAGTCCCCTGGATTAACTTTTCTTTCCCCGGGTTTTTAGTTTGTGTCGACTTCCCGAGAGGAGTGATGGGCTTCGAGCTTTTTTGACCGCACAGGCCTTTGCGCAGGGCCGGCGTCTTTTTGGGATTTGTTCTTCTGAGGGTTTTTTCCGTTGTAGAAGCCTGGTGATCCCCAGTTGAGACAGCCTCCCTTGATATCCCCCGCTATGGCTTTTTCCCAGTCTTGGCTGTGCGGGCATTCCCTGTCTGAAAAGCCCCGATAGACGGACTTCAGAGAGGAGCGCTCCCTATACTGCCCAGCACTGTTTAAAGTGAGACTTCTTCCGGCTACCCTCTCACACTCCCTGTTTTCGTGTGCATTTCCTTCAGGTTCTCCCGACTTTGAGGGTGTTGTTCTAAGAATACCCTTGTTGGTCCGAGCAAGCTTCTACCCCAAAACCCTTTAATGTGCTCAAGGGGGGATGATTCCGGTTTTTTTACTTTTAGCCGTCTTCGCTCGTGGCAGCCTGGCTCTGTCCTCCTGAGGAGAAAGGAGTTGGAGAGGTGATTCCCCCTTCCTGCCTTTTTTCCCTCAGGCGCCTGGCTCCGTGCTTCTTTTACGAAATCATTCAGCTCCTTTCGCATGTTCTCCCTCCTGCATCAGACTTTTTCGTCCACTGTTGAGGAACTGCGGAACGACTTCTTGAACCACAGCCCTTGGGTTGCGTTGTGTGAAGCACATTTGCCGCGATTGGTAAAATAATGACGGCGGCCCGTTCCGCCTCGCTTCCTTAGTAAAGCCGCGAATTTCCATAAGGATGGCCCTGCAATCCAATAAAGGAGAAGAAGACGTTTCTCCTCCCTCGACCAGGGGCCCCTTTGACGCTGACGCGTTCCCCTCTTAATCGTCCCTCCCATTTTTCTTGGCCCAAATGACTCCGCCCTCCGTCCCCCCGCCCTGACGTCCGCGCCCGACAAAGTGAATTTTTTCCCCATTCTGAGGGACCCCCCTTGAACCGCCTGTCCTAGTTCCCATTTCCTTATATCTCGTTTTTTGTTGTATTTCTTGAGGTAACTTACATTAGGATTTTCCGGTGGTCCGTCCTGATACCCCGATTAGCGTGTCCCCCCATTAAGTTCGGTCGGCTGGACTTCGGGGGAGATGGACCGCGCCTTCTCTTGGCCAAGTTTCAAAACATGGTGGGGGTCTTCCTTTTGGCCAGCTTTTCTGTCCTCTATCTCATATTCTTTTTTCCGAGCTCTAAGTGGCCTTCGTCGTACTTTCTTTTTTCGGTTCTTACATATTGTGCGCTTTTTACTGTTTCCTTCCGAGTGTACCAGGTCGGCAATGGGCCCCTTGCGTGATCTCTCTGTCAAAACACCATAACCCCATTTTTGCTGGTGTTCTTACATCTCGTGTGAAGAAAGTACTTCCTTCACCCCGGGAGGTTTTCTTTAACTTTATCCCCTCCCTTGCTCTCCTGGACTACAATAGTTCTTTCGACTGATGCGAAATTGCTTCTGATTCCGACCGATTGTCTTCCTCTTCCCCTGAAGATACACCATCTGGAATAGGTCTTCCCCTGAAAGGCTCGACCTCTCAAACTGTTCCAGCTCTCCCCCTCTTTCTTTAGCCGACGGGAGCAAGTCCCCCCCAAAAAGTTACTTAAATGGTTTTGGCAACGTCATCATTTAAACCATTCAGTGTGCTGATTACCCTCAAGAAGCCTCCTTGCCCTCTCTGCCCAAACAAGCCCTTGGCCCAGCTTTAGACTAGTGAATTCTAAGTCTCAAAGTATTATAATAGGATTGGACCTTTTAAGACAGACTTTATTCTTCGATTCCTTCGACTCCCACGGCAGGGAAAGTGACCACATAACATGCGCACGTTACGTCCAAACGACCCGAGATAACCTCTCTCTTCGGGTGTACAAGGAGGCTCTCACCTCGCTCCACATAAGAGACAGCGCTCCCGACCCCAACAATATTGGACCAATGCAAGTCGTTTGAACCATTTTGCTCTGCTCTCCGTTGGCGCTTTAGCCGCAATTGCACCTTCGCCTGCCATTTTACTCCCCTCCCCCACGGCCATTACCCCCTCCCATCTGCCCGCGTTTTGACTTCACCTGTTTTTCTGGACGGGCCTCTCTCCGGTGAGACCCTCGAAATGTAGTGAGGCTTCCGGTGTTCTCGACCTCCCAAGCACTACTATCACCGAGTCTACCTCTCTCCCTGGTCGTTCGATGCTTTGCTTTCCCCCCTTCCCAGATCTCACCACAGAGAAATTATCTCCTGAAAGCGGTCAACCTCCCGCGCTGGCCGGCTGTCCCCCCCGCCGCACCTCTTCCCTTTCACCGCTTTTTTTACACGAGGCCCCTTCGCTGATACCCAGCGGAGATTGACCTCCCCGATAGACAGCGCGACTACGCTCTCGTCGGCGTTTGAGTCCCCTTTTGTGCTTTCGCGTAGTTGGCGCCAAGAGTGGCGACTCTTGTTGCTTCTCTGTTCGTTGCTTGACCCGGTCCCTGCGCGCGAGTGCCACGGCCTTTGTCTTTCCGCCGAGGTCGGCCTGCACACGACCCTTCTCGGATGCCAGGCCGGCCCTGAGAGTGTTTAGCCTTCAAGTCCTCTTTCTATTGGACAGTTTCGACTTTTTTCCTGGGTCTGTTGCTATGGGTAATCGAGTCTTGGCATGGAAGGATCCCCCCTGCTGGAAACGGTCTGTAGGAGACTAAGCCCTTTCCCTTTTCTCTTCCCAACCCGTCCCCTCTCCCCTTCCTAAAGCTGGCACGTAGGTAGTCAACCCTGCCCCCACAGTATTCTTTTGTTTGACCAGGGGCTTTCCTTTTTTTTGTTGGTCCCCTCCCCTGGTTTTTTAGAAGACATGATAACGGGCCGTTTTTTTTCTGCGGTCGTTAATTTCACCTCGGACGGCCCGCCCACTGGCCAAGGATGCCTCTCCTTTGTTGGTCCCTTAGCAATTTCCCTTTCTCCCTCGATGAGATGGTCTTGTTATCGGTCTGGACAGCTTCTTTTTTCTGACGTTCGCTTGTCGCCTCCTCAAGAATTTTGGTGATCTCGAATTATGCAGAGGCTGTTCCCCTGCTCCTATCTAAGTCCGTCCCCAGAATTGCCGAGTAGAGTTGCTCCTAATCTGGCCTTCCCCTCCTCACCACTTCCTCAAAGTTCCCTCCCCCTCCCCCAAAGTTCGAAAGAAAGCACGCTCACCTTTAGCTGTACAGAGACTCACTTTTTTTTTTCAATCTGGCTCGTGAACGGATCTACTTTCCCCTTTCTTTACCGCCCTTTTCCTGGACGCACTTTTCCTCCCTCCCCCTCTACTTCCACAGCTCAGACTTTTTTTTGCAAGCGAGGGTTCACCGTTTTCACTTTTTTTACCACCTCGGATAGTCTGGGCGACCTAGCCCCTTTTCCCCTCGACCTCTTTGCCATCTACCTTTTTCCTCCCTTTACGGCTGCTTCACGAAATAGCTCTCTTCACCCGAGGCTCGGCTTAGGATCCTTTCCTCCATTTTCGCGCCAACCAGGTGCTCCCCTCCTAGCCCTAGTGGGTCACCCTTCTCCCGCGGCCCGTCGCTGGGTGGCTTTTCCTTTAATGGATGGCGCTCAGGTTTCTTCTGCTGGCAGGCAACCAGAGACCCCCCCCTTGAGCTTCCCTCTTCTGGAAAGAAAACGTCCCGCGAAAGCACTTGCCTCCCCGATTCTGCAGATGGATTTTTTTGTCACGATTACTTCCGGGGCGCGGGCTTAATAGAACGCTCATTCCTTTTTTTTTTACGGGTTTCTTTTGTTTGTTCGCACGTCGTCCATGATAGAGCGCTACAAAAGAGAGGGCAGGTCCTCTTTTTAGGTGTAAGGGAAGTCCCCCCTTTCTCCTGACGAGTACGGCAGGTCTTCTTTCGATGGTTCCCCTCTAGTCTTTTTTCCCCCCCCGCCCCCCACCACACCCCGGTGGGAAGTTAGTAGGAGTGGTTGAACAAACTTGTTCAATTGCTTGATCTCTCTCTTTCCCCTTCGAATCTTTCCCTTTCCCCTTTTCCCCTGCACCTCCTCACTCAGATTGCAAAGGTTTGCCCCTCCCCCCCTCCTGCGCGGCCCCCGGTTCGTAGTACAACGGGTAAACACAGGAAGGTACGTTAAAGTCTCCCTCCTTTGGTCTGCACGTACAGGCACAAGACAAGGCCGAGACGGTTTTCCTCTCCTCTCTTAAGGCCTTCTGAAACTTCTTCCCCCCGTTCCCACAAGAAAGAGTGGTAATAGGTAGATACCCTCTATCTAGGTCATTACTCGGTCTCGTCCACTAGCCGTAGAGCCGTGGCTCTTGACGTTTTCCTCTAAGTCTCTCCTTGATATAATGGCTCTTGGTTGCACATCCCCTTCCCGGAGCGACCCTCCCTGTCCCCCAGGCGCCATCCTCATTCTGTTCCCGGTCGACTGTCTAAAAACTTCTTTCCCCGGTTTTGCGCTGACCGTCTTTCGCCGAGTTATTTACTCCGATCTCGTATTATTCTAGTGAGTGAGCAGCTATGTTTTTCAACGCTGCCGTCGCCCTCCTTGATGTGAACATCATTCGTCTCCGAATTTCGTGCTTCCAGCCTGTGTGTTATCTTTCCTGCCGCCATTCCCTCCGGTTTTTTTGTCATAAGTTTACGGTCTTTGTTTCCCAATTCGAGGGCCATGCCCAACGATCACGCCTTTTTCTCTTGCCTATGGACCTGAGTCCCGGAGGGCCCGAAATGCCGGGTTCCTTGTCTCTTCCGCGGCAGAGTCTCGGCAGTCTCTTTACTTGATTTTGCTCCATCACCGCTTGTGCGGGCCCCCAGCTTGACCTGAGCTCGCGGGGATGCGGGAGTGCACTTGTTTTTTCCGTGTTGAGCTTCCGCCTTCTTCTGGCTTTTCCTTATCCACTGGCACTCCCTTCTCCCCCTCTTCCCTTCTTGGAGAAGGCTTCTGTCGTCGTCGCCGGTCCCTCTTTCAAGAAGTCTTTTTCGAAACGCTTTCTGTGTTGAAGTGCGCCGTTGCGTCCGTTTCCCTGCCTAGCCGGTCACGCCTCTCCCCAAAGGCTCATTGTTCTTTATTCAGTCTGTAGACCCTTCCCCCCCCTGCCGATGTGAAGGCATTTTTTTTCCAGTACAGCGGGGTTCCCTCTTTGCGACGAACTTGGAAATTTTTTTCAACCGGTCGCCTTTGCGCTGGTCGGCACCGGCGCAATGCGTTTTCCCTTTGGTCCCCTTCTTCCCTGCGTGCCGGCCATCCTTTTCAGCTTGGCGAAGGGTGCGAGTTGTAGTCTTTTTTGCGCAAGAAGGTGTGGGCGTTTAGACGTAACCACCTACCGTTTAAGGCGGGCTATAAGTTCCAACTGTGGTTCTATTCCCTCACCCCGTGTTTCCCGAAACGGAAAAAGTAGATCTGGTAGGTAAGGTGGCCCTCCTTAAGATTATTTCGAACGGTTCCCTCCCACTATCAAGGTTCATGTTGTATGTCTTCCTGAGGACTGTCGGGCGGAGTCGAAGTGGGAAATTTCCTCTCTCGTCTTTTCCGGTTTTTTCAGAGCGCCCCGCCACCAGAATAGCTTAGCCCTATCTCTTTCCTGGCCTCGCTTAAAAGGAAAAGGTGGCGCGGTTTTTTTTATCTGCTTCCGCGCTAGTTTTCAGTACTTCTCTTGGAATCTAAGCTGGACCTGTCCGCTTGGAAAGAGATTTCGTCTTTAATCTGGAGCGGCGTCGTCATGGAAAGGGGAAAAGATCTCTTTCTTTTATCCTCTTCTGTTGCTACATTTTTTTGGGTGAGAGCTCCTTTTTTTCCCTTGTGGGAGGGCAAGCCCCTTTCGCATCCCCTTTTTCATCTGTAGACCTTGTGACAATATTCCTTTGCGTTTCGCCCTGCTCACCCGACCCTTAAAGGTGATTAAGCTTCCCTCCCCTTCGCCTTAGCCGCAGGACAAGGTATTTTGTCCCCCCCTTTTTTGCGGCGTCAGGGGTGTTGGTCCTTCCCTTTTTCCCCCCGACCTTTCAGCCCCTCTCCCCCCGGCGCGAGAGTACGCCGGCAGCGCCGAGTTCCCCTTCAGTTCCAGTCCTTTCTTTGTTTTTTTTCAGTGGCCAGGGCGTATATCACTTTTTTAGCTTGGTTGCTTTTCAAACCCCCCTCCTCTCCTTGATTTTGAGGCCTATGAAGTCGTTGACGTATTTCAGGTGTGCACTTTTTCCGTTCGCGGACCGCCCGAATCCGGCTACCTCGTTTTTTCCCCCGCCGGGGTCTTATCCCTTTTTTCTTTCATGACCGGGACCGCGAAGTCGTCCCGTTCCGGGGTTTTTTTTAGAGTCAAAGGGTAGTGCTGTTCGCTTTTTTGTTTCTCCCCTCCCCCACTCCATTTTGTGTACGGCCCACGTGCAGTCCCCCAACAATAATGACGAACGTGTTCCTGTGAATTTCTTCCCGGCGGGGCGTGGAACTTTTCTGCTTTTCGCTGTTCTCCCGGTGATGCGTTTTTCCCTGACTGTAGAGCCCCCTTCGTGGGTAGACGTCTTGAGGTGCAGCTTTCCTGTCGTTGCAGGCCTTTCACCGTCATCAAGTTATCAGTTCTACCGATTTGTCTCAGGCAAGGACACGCAGCTCCCCCCCCCCCTTCCCCCCTCGCTTTTTCGGCCTACTTCTCTTTTTTTCGCTAGAAACAAACTTCACTTTTTTTTTTTTGTGTGTTGTTCGTCAGCACATGCGCCCCTGCAGGCCAGGCCCTAGTCACGATTCCGCGTCAGTTCCGACTTTTGTGACCGCGCCTTTAAGAACGTTCTGGCCCCCCGCACCAGGTAGCTTTTCTCTGCCCCTGCCTCGAATTGCTTGAACCCTCCTCTTGTTATCGCGCTTTCGACCGTTCCCCCTCTTCCCGCTCCAATGCACCAGGTTTAATGCATCACTGCGCGTAAATTTTCTCCCCCCTCCTTTCCCCCCACGAGTGTATTGGTAACCCCCGGCTCTCCTTCGCTAGCATGGACGTTTCACCACGGCTACAAGACAGTACTCGATTACT
>Ga0179593_1278089_pt1 | contig 17488 bp, 20 predicted proteins | sample CZODoug2_1_08_16_FD_185931 | JGI IMG/M metagenome (GOLD analysis project Ga0179593, IMG submission 185931) | Vadose zone soil fungal communities from Angelo Coast Range Reserve, California, USA - CZODoug2_1_08_16fungal (PacBio error correction) | ecosystem: Environmental > Terrestrial > Soil >... | reverse complement strand
GCCGTCCTCGCACGGGGGGATTTCTTTCCAAACCATGGCAATATTTTTCCGCCCCAAGGAATCTTTTTTCAACCCCCCATTTTCTTCTTTAGGCGTCTCCCCATGTTTACGTTTTGCGGGGTTGTCCCCTTTGCTTCACGATGTTGCTGCCTATGATGAAGTCTCGGGCTTACCTTCTTACTTAAGCGCCCAAAAAACGATGTGCATTTTTAACCAAACGCCCCTTTTTTCGTTCCCCTGACTCCGGGTTTCTTGGCTTCGTTTTCCTTTTTGACTATCCCCCCCCATTCCAGTTTGGAAGTGGATGCGGTTAATATGTTCATTTCCCCCTAAACGACGATCAGACAGCGCCACTTAGCTGACCCTGCGTCAAAATCTCCCTCCCATTTTCGTGATAGCTTCTCCCCGCGCGGCCCGCACACAGTCATCCCGCCAGACCGTGATCTTTCCGTTACCTTGACTTCCCTCTTTGCTCCCCCGACCTTGTCCGTCAGATTATCGATCTTTGAAAGATTGTGTCCTCTCTTGGTTTTTTTCTTCCATTGCCGTACGGTGGGTCGTCTCCCACACACGCCACCAGGATGTCGCGAGCCCTTTTTCTCGATCCTAATTCCAGCGCCCCCCCTTTTCCCTAGTAAGATAAGCTGTTGCTTTCTTTTGTTCGAACCCTTTTGCCCTGGCAGCACTTCGCGTGCATCCACTCCCCGGTGTCAGAGAATGACGGCGTTTTACTCAGCGCTCTTCCCTTTTGCAGAAGCGTCGCTTGTATGCCAGGCAATTTCGGCTGACCTTATTTCTAACCGTGCCAGTTGGTTGTCCTGGCTCCTTCGTCCCCCCCCCCCGATGCGTGGGGTCTTTTTTTCGTTCCTGCTGGTTTTTTGTGTATTCTTTTTTCTTTGCCGTGAGTGGAGCCGTTTGGTTTCTGTTGATTTTTTCTTAGAATCAGTTTGAGCCTGTGTTTCCCCCAGCATGAAGACGGAAGTCCTGGAGGTGCGTTCCCACGGGTTTTTTTTTGAACCACTGCTCACCCTTTTTTTAGGACCCGTTTTCGGGCCTGGAAATTTCTCTACGTTCCATGTGTTCTTCTTGATTCCACCGATAGAGGTTTTTTCCTATACCCGACTCCGATGTTTGGAGTGTGCTTCATCGTTCTCCCTCTTTTTCCGTGGCGGCGTCTATACCTATGCCAGCGTAAGAGGGCTCTTTTTTTTTTTGTTAGTAAACGCCCCGTGCTTCGTTGCTCCCCCACTGACTAGCAACTTTGGACAGGCTTTCCCCCTCCCGTTGCGATAGGTAGTGGCTATCCCTGTTGTCACGGTGAGGTCCCTATAGGAGAGTCGCACCGTTCTCCCCCAATTAGGTTAGTTTCGGCGATGTGGGTCGCCTGACTCTTTCTTTCCCCGCCCCCGTGGGTGTATAAAATATGACCCAGTTGTCCGACTTTTTTGAACCCCTATTTTAGCAGCGGGAGCAGGTGCTGGCTGGGTGTTTTTACTCACCGACTGAACACGGTTTTTTCCCCCCCCTTTTAATGACTTCCCCGGAGTGGGCCTGTTTTTACGTCCAAGTTGTCGTCCGACGTGTGTACCTGTCGTCTTCTGAAAAAACTGTAAGGCAGGACCGGAACGTCCTGCGATTTTTTCCGAAAATTATGTTTGGCCTTTGAGAAAATTGTTTCAGTTGGGGCTTTCCTTTGTCACATTTCGTTTTTCCTTTATCCTGTCGTGGCTCCCAGTGGAGTCACAATCCGTTCCGCATTTCCCCCTAAAAGAGAAAGGACTTTTTTCTCCCCCACTGGTTAGAAGGGAATGGTCTGTCCCGTCAGCTTCCTATTTTCGTCTGCCGGGTTGCTTTGGCGTGATTCCCTCCCCCCCCCCTGAAAACGAACTTTCTCACGCAGCGCGCGCCGAAAGGGGATGTTCCCCAGTCCAATTCCCCCCACACCGCTCGTGACCTCTCCCCCTGACCTCATTCCCTACTGCGGCGTTCCAACATATTCGCTGTTGATAGTGAGGCGTCGCCGACGCTGAGTAGCCGTTTATCTATATGTCCCTTCTAGCCGTCTTTATATTTTTACCCCTGCCTCTGACCAAGCTGAGTGTCGAAAAGATCATTTGCTTGTACCCCTCCTCTACACTCCTTCCCCCCTTCCCCGTTCACTTTTCCGCGAGCTGCGGGATCTGATCCGGTCATGCTCCTTCTACCCTGTCCTTCTCCTCGAAGTTTCTTTTGGGGTTTTGTGTTTTTATCCTCCTTTTCACCTACGTTTTAAACTCGTCGACCTGGTGGCGCAGGAGTGCTACACCCCCACTTTTCGCTTTGGACTATCTACACATCGCCCTAGTTTACGCGCACTCTTTGCGACTTCGTATACCAGCTGATCCCTTAGACCCCTTTTACGATGCCTTTGAAGATTCTTCAGCCCCTCCCTTCCACAACAAAGTGATTTCGCCTCGCCGATCTCAAGGTTCTCTTTTCCTTTTTTTCTTCAGTTTGCCTTTGTTTACTGGGATCCCTCCCTTTGGCCCCTATGACCTCTTTCCGAATTCCGGAACGATTGTTGCAGTTTTGCCCTTCCCCTTTTTTTGTAAAGAGCAGATAGAATCGGAAATCGGATTTTTCTGAGCCAGCGCCGCCCCCCCCGCTTTTCGCCGACTTCCTTCGCTTGAATTCGCTGACGCCGTGACCCCCCCTTTACTCTCCCGTAACCCTATCCTTTTAATCCTCCTCTGGTGTTGTTTTATTTGAGGTATCTTTTCCTTTCCGCCCTTTTGTCCCCGGAGTCTTTTTCGAGGAGTTGGGCTTCTTCGGATTTTTTTTCGTTTTGGCTCTCTATGAAGAGAAGAGTCGCTTAGAGAGGTTCTCGGGACACCATCCGCACTTTTCTTCCAATTACACCCCAATCGTCTTTCGGCCGGTTCCCATTTTTTTTCAGTTGGATACCAGTTTCAATAACGATTCAACTCGAACACCGTTTCAGATCCACCGCCCATATCTATGTCTTCTTTTTTTTTTTTTTCCACTTTGGGTTTCCTTATTTTAGTAGCGTCCCCTTCCAGTTTTCTGTCTGAACGGAGTTATAATTTTCTCTGTCTACCCTCTTTAATGACCCGTAAAGTCGTCTTTGGCCGCCCCCTCTTTCCGTCTTTTTTTCTATATTCTAGTTCCTCTTCAATCCGGCGCCACCAACTCCTGTTTCGGCGAGTTTCGTTTCTGTGTTTTACGCGTTTACACAAGCAACCCCCACCTATTAAAGACGCGTTTTTCTTCGTCTGAAATCTAAGAGTTTGGTTCCCCTCTAAGCCCCCTGTCCCCCTTCTGATCATTCCCGCAGTAGCGGACTGACTGTTCCGTTAGAGAACTTGTCCGATGATGGTCAATCCTATGTAGGAACCCCTCTACCTTTTCGACGGACTTGTCCCTTCCTTCGCACCGTGATGATAATTTCCCTCCTTCCACGCAGCGAGTTTTTTTTTTTTTTTTTTTTTTTTATGGCAGCTGCAGCCTTCATCACCTCTCATCTCCCCCCTTTTTTTCCCTCTCCCTCGATTTGAAGTAGCGGTCTAGTTCTTTTCTCTGTTCTGCGTATTGTTAATCGTGGGTCGTTTCCCCGTCTTTTGCGCTTTTCAGCAAGGCTTTGCCGTCTTAATTCCCTCTTCCAAAATTCCTCCCCCGTTTCCCTAGAGACGAGAGTGCTTTTTATATTTACGCGACCCCTCCATTCCTTCTCTAAGCGGTTCCTCCCTACCGCCGGTAGGCGTGTTTGTCAGATGGGCGCTTTTCCCGATTTCTTTCCCTTCCTGCACCCCGAATTATACTCGTACCCGCCCCAAGCCCCAATAATGAACTTGTACCGTACTTTCCCAAAGCGAGTCGTTCGCGGACTTTTGCCGTCAGTACTGTTATGTCCTCTTTTCTTCATCCGCTAATGGACCGCGTACGGCGCCAATTGCATTTCAGGCCCCCATCCCGATCCCCCTGCCCCTTTTTCCCCACACCGTGCCGGTACAGATAGTTCCCCAAATTTTGACGGTAACCCTTAGCCCATGCTGTGCGAAGTCGTTTCACCGCGAAGAAGTCGGACAGCTGGTTCTCTTTTCGCTTTTCCACCTGGGGTGCTCACTCTTTTCTCGTTTCTTCGTTTTCCCCCCTCCCTCCCTTTGAGCAAATGTGAGTGCCTTTATAGGTCAGACAAAGTGACCCCCAGTGTATCACCCTCCCTATTTTTCCTCCCACTCATTGAGTTGAACAACGGCTTTGTTTCTTTTTTGTTTCTCCTCCGCTCCTTTTGCGCTAAACTTCCCTCTATAGAGTACTCTTTTTTTTACATCTTGCTCAAAGACCGCCGCCCCAACTTCCCCCATTCACTTTCTACCGCATTGACTCTCCCCTCCCTCAAAATAGGGATCGTTTTCTCTCCCCCGAGTTCCTTTTTCCTCTCCATCCCAATAAATTTGTCACCTCATCGATCTTTTTTCCGGACTTTTCCAGAGCCTCCCCCCTACCGGGCGTTTAAGGTTTGTTAACCTTTCTTCCCGAACTTCGAGCCCCTTTATGATGTCCTATTTAATAAGGATTAATCCTCAGCCCCCCCGCACACCATCGGAATCCCACAAACGCCGTCCCCCTCCCCCCCAAATAAAAGTCAGGAACGTTACCCCCGCAAGTTCCCGCGCGATCGCTTTCCCACAGATTTCCACCTTTAATGTTTTGACATAACTTAGACTTCACCATTGCCTGCATTCCCCCGCAGCCTTTTCCCCCGGCCAGAGGCTTCAGCATTAGGAACGCCGTTTCCCTTACAGTCCTTGAGTCCACTAGAATCGGCCCCTCCCCCCCCCACCTAAAGTTCGTAAGTTTACTGGCCTCGGATTGATTTTCGCTTCACCGGCGCTCTCTTTTCTTCCTATTTCATGCCGTAATTGCTAGACCTAGTTAAGGTATTCTTTTTGATTTCTTCCCCCAAAAAGGACGGCGTTGACCTGGAATGCCAGCCCCCAGCTGATGAAAACCCCCCTTCTTGTGAACTTTTCCCCTCCTTTTCGGGCCTGGTCTTTTCTCTCTCTATTGAACCCTTTCCGCCCTCTGCGGGATTCCTGTTCGGAGGGACCCTCCCCCCTCCTCTTCTCCCCCCTTTCCGTGACAAGGGCTTGTCGAGGGTCCCCTGGTAAGATCTTTCTCGGTGATGCTCGATTTTTATGATGAGTTCCAAATTCCTTATTAGTGATTCCAACCCCCTGTCCCACATGGAAATTGTGTCATTAGGCCAGCCCCTTCGCTCCATCCGCGAGACCCCCCCGTGCTTGTCGAAGCTTTTTTCGTTTTACCCCTTGAACTTTTTTTTAAGTTTATTCATCAATTTAAGAACTTCTTCCCTCCCTAGCAGAAAGAGCGTTCCTCATCACTTTCACCAACCCCCCCTCCTACCCCTCGCCAATTGAGTCGACTTTTCCAATTAAGGTATTTTCGCCTGGTGCCGTTTCCTTTTTTATGAAATAGTTTTCACAAGGGTTTTTTTTGAATGCTTTTTCCCTTCCCCCCCTTTCTGCCCATTGTTTAGGAATCGTCAGATCATACCCCCCCTCGCTTTTCTTCACACGAAAATCGCATCCTAAGGAGTCTCCGTGTCCGCTTCTGCGTTCTTTTTGTCATATTCAGTTTTTCTTTTCTCTATTTATTTCCTCCTTCCATGTCCTTTTTTGTTGGTTCTAGCGCCACTCTTCCCCGCGAAGACGAGAAACTAGCGCACGTGTCCCTCGTCCCTTTTATCTCCCCCCCAGATGGCCTGGCTTTCGTCCGCCTCACGCGTGTTTAGGGAGCGGCCCGGATGCGACCCTTTGTTTTCTACTTTGGGATTCAAACAGGGCAAGGATTTCCGCAACACTGACCTCCTTTCCCAATCCGGTCTATGGTTTTCCTGGTGCGCTTTTTTTTTTTGATGTTGTTAAAGTTGTTTTTCACGCTCTTTTCTAGGCTGAGATTTTTCACTTTCTTTGAAACATTAACCCCCCACTCTGTGCATTGTTTCCCCCCATCCCAAGCGAGATTGAAGCCCACGTTTTCTCGGCTTTTGCGTTTCCCTTTTCCGATTCCCCCATTTCCCGGTGTGCCTTTTGGCTCTTCCTCAAGTTTTTGATAATTTTTCATTCAAATTTCAGGTCGCAACGATTGCCCTGCTCCCTCTCACCATCCTTGTCGTTAGTGCTAGCCCATTCCCGAGGAAAGGCCTCCCAGTAATCCGATTTATTCGACGGAACCATTGGCTTCTCTGGCGCCCTTCCCATGCCCTTCAGATGATCTTTCTTCGTTGTGCACGCTTTTGTGAAGTCTGGGTGTTTTTGTACGTTCATTCTACTTAAGGGGGTTTTCGTATAACACACTCCCAACTCCTCTTTTCCGTCTTCACCTTCTGAAACCCGGCCATTTCACCGCGCGTTTTGAGCGCAAGATTCCTCCGATTCTTTAGTCGAAAGAGTTGTGGACGTCCCCTCCACTTTTCGCTTGAAGGCCCAAGTTTGGCCGGATCCCCCCCTTCTTCCTAAGAGCGCTTTTCTGCCGACCTTCGTTTACCCGAGGCAATTTTTCCGCCGACGTGGTCGGGAGACCTGGTCCACAACACCAAACCCCCCCCACCCATCAAACCCCCCCTCCCACCCCCACAGCCCCCCCCCCCCCCAAACCTCTCCCGCCCCCCACAGACACACCACAACCCCCCCCCCCCCCACACTAACAAAATAACAACCCCACCCCCCCCCAAAAATCAAACACACCACAAACAACCACAACAACCCTCCCCCCCCCCAACCCCCCCCACCACACAACACCTGAAAAACACCCCCCCCCCCAAATCCCTAACAACCCACACCCCCCCCCCCCCCCCCCCCACCCACACACCCCCCCACCCAAAACCCCCCCACCAAGGTATGAGCGCTGTAGGGGTTATTCCCCCCCTTTTTCTGTTGGTGGCTTTTTTTATTCTTTTCTTTTTTATAGTCCTGTCTTTTTGCCGGTTTTTGCATTTTCTTGGCCTCTTTGTCTTGATGAGAATTCAGGGTGATAGGAAATACTCCTCCTTCCCGCTTTTCCTTCCTCTTGCGGTTCGCACTGTGTTTTTTGAACCCCCTGACTCCCCCGTTTTTCGGGGTGGAGCCCCTTCGGCGCCTCTTTTTCCCTCTTTATTCACTTGAGTTATGGATAAACACCCGCTCCTCGGTTGTTCGATACCCCCTATTTCCCCTCTGTATTTGGTTTGTTGAATTGGTTAGGATTTCTTTCCATGTTCCCGTCGTCAGTCCTTTCACCCATTCCCAAGAGGGATCTCTTTTTCTTTTTCTTTTCCCTCAAGGCTGCGGATTTTTAGACCACCCGGCGACCGCTACCGTGGTATCCCCCCCGTTTGAGGCCCTGAGTTGCCCTCTTCTTCTTTTTCTTATGGTCACGTTTTCTTAGCTGACCTATCTGCTCCAGCTTCAACATTTTCTCCTTTGGAGTTTCGCTTTGGTGCTTCCTCTTTTCCTCCCCCGGGGTTTTTCCCCAGTGTAAAGTTCTGTTCTTCGACTTAGCGGGACAATACTTCTTTTCATGTCTCCCAGTTGCTTCACGTCGAGGTTTTTGGCCTTTTGCCCTCAGCATTAACCCCCTTGTTTTTTTCCCAGCTCTTTTTACGGATGTTTTTTTTTCCCCTTCAAGTTGCCCTGACGACGGCGTACCTTTCCTACGCTTTCCCTTCCTCAGTACTGGAACGGAGAGGCTAAGTTGACGATCCCTCCTGCTTTTTCTCGTTCCCTGGTGAGCGAGTTTGTGTCCTTTTTTCCTCTTGAAAAGTGTGGTCGATATCCTTCGTGTTAGACCTTTATAATACCCATCGTTCAGACAGCGTAAATCTTCCCCCCCGCCTCAAGACGGTCTCTGTCCTCTTAGTCGTCCTGGAATGGCTTCGAATTCCGTTTTCCTTTCTATCCTTTTCTCCCCAGTTTTCTTCCTCCCAAGCCCCCCCTGCCACGACCTGTTTGTTCCTTCTCCCCCGTCTCCCTCACATTTGTGCAACTATTCAAACCCCCCTTCTTCCAACCCCTACGCGCGGTCCTCTTACGATACTTCCCTCGCTTTCTTTTCCCCCCCCCCCCTTCTTTCCCGCTTTTCTATTCTACCTTTTTGAGCCGCATTCTCCAAGATCTTCTTGTGTTTTTTGCTCTATATGCACTGATTCTCCCTGCTTAGATTACGTCCGTTCTGTCACACCTTGGTTGCCCTGAAAATCTTTCCCCTTTGTTGTCATCATTTTCTCCCTACCGAAAAATTACTTCACGCGCTCTTCTTATTCTCAAGTGCAGGAGCCCCGGTTCATTCCCCCTCTTATTATTCCTTGACCTCCTGAGAGTGAATAGGTTTTCGTTCCTTCGCCGCCGAAAACACAGCCACTCGCTCCCCGATTTTGGGGAGATCTTTTATTGCTACCACCCTGTGTCATCTACAAGACTTTTTTTTTTAGTTGAAAGATCTCCCTTTTTTCCTTCCCAGATAGCTTTCTACCCCGATGTTTCCCCTGTTGCCCACTTTTGCACGCCTCTTGACAAATTTGCCTTTTCTTCTCGACGACAATCTTGCCCCCCCCCCACAGTTTTTAGCATATACTCCCGAGATAGGTTGATATTTTTTTTCCGAGGACGTTCGTTTTTTCCTTTTTATCCCGTACATGGACATTGACCTCGGCACCCTACAGGTTTCCTCCGAACCTGTGTTGCGGGGAAGAGTATTTTAATATCCCCTTTCCTCTCAGTGGAACCGCGGTATCTCCTCCTCCTCCAAAGATTGCTTCCCGACCCTCCGCCTGACGAGGCCGTTACAAAGTACTAGATAATCTTCCTTTTTTCCCCCCCCCCCCTTCTTTTTTTTGAGTGATATTCGGTGACACTGTCTATACCAGTTTGTTTTGTAACTGCGACTCTTTTCCCGCTTCCGTCTCCTTTTTTCTTGTTGCAGCGGGCTTTTTACAATTCCCCCATATGCAGACGTTTACTATGCTAGAGGTGCGAGGTACCCCCCCTCTCCCTTCGTACAGGCCACAATAGTCCTATGCCTGCGTGTCACGATTTTTCATTAGTGCCCTTTTTTGCGATCAACAGTTCAACGTCCCGCTGACTCCTTCCCACAAGTTTTTCTAAAATCTAGTATAGTGAGGTGCTCTTCCTTCTTCAAATTTTTCGGTACGCTTTTTCGTTCCTGCTGCCTCCTTCCTTTGAGTATCGTCCCCCAGTAGGTTCTTGCCCGTGTGTAGCATTGAGTTCCTTATTCATATCGGGAGAGAACCACGAGTCTTAGGTTCTTGTAGATAGCCACGCGTGTAGCCCTTTTCCGTCTCCCAAATTCGGGTCTGCGAGTTATGGCTTTTTCCTGGTATCTTAACACGCCACTTCATCTCCGCCCCTCTAAATCCTTCAGTGCGTCGATACCGGGCCTTTCAGTTCCAGCTTCCCTCGAGCGGATGAATGGTGTGGATTTCAATCAGTGTCCTTCTCTCCTCCTTTCTGCCACACCGAGGTGCGACTTTGACAGTAATTGCATCCCGTGCTTCTTCCCGGGAACCTCGTCCACCGATCCGTTGAGACTGAGTGCTCGTCTATAATTCTTTTTAATCGCAATACTTTGAAGACAGCAATCTTCTTCAGTCGCGGCGATTTGATAGCTTTTTTTCTTTCCGTTTAGAGGTTCCCTCCTTGTCTTTTGCTGCTTTTTCGTTCCTTTCTTTTTCTTTTTGACGTTTTTCCCGCACCCGGAAGAAAAGTTGACAGCCTCTCTCTTCTTCCTTTACCTCGAATAAACCCTTTCCGATTGAGAAGACCGCCTTTCGTCGTTGTCAGATTTGCGCTGCCCCCGGCACGGTTTTTCTCCTAACCTTTAGAACCAGAATTCTGTTCCACGACCTTTTTTCCCTCCCGCCCCAACGCACTGTTTGTCCTTCCCCCCGGCACATTACGTTGTCTTTGAGCGGTATCGGATCCCCTTTTTTTTCCTTTCTAGTCGGTATGCTTACAGTCAGCCGACGGCCGCCAACATTTTTTGACCCATTCCCCCCCCTTCCTTCGACAGGAGCTGAGCCCCACACAAGTTTTTTTGCTTTTTCAATAGATTTGCCCACTTCTCCCCGGTCTACAGGCTCCCCTCTTCGACTAGTTCCGCTGGAAGTTGCCAAGATGGTTCAGATTTTAGACATACCTTTTTCTGATTGAAATCTGTTCGCGCCCCCATCCCCTGGCCCTCGGAAAACTCCCCTCATGGAAGAACCCTTGTGTTTAGATCTACCTCTTTTTCCTCCTACAGTGACCCCGGTATAGTTCAAATCCATGATCTCCACTCTTCCCCTCCCTTTTCTTCCCACTTTGTTCGCGCCCTCTCTTTTCTCCTCCCTAGCCGGGTGCTTCTTTTCCCCCCATTAATCTCTTACTCTTGTGTAACCCAGTTTATCCGGCACCGCCGACATTTAACATAACTTTCCTATCCTTCCTCACCCCCTCCCGACATCGGATCGTTACGAGCCAAACCTCCTTCGCCCTTGTCTTCTCCAGACAAATCTTGGTTCCGAACTATTCCTTCTTTCTTTTTTTCAGCTGCCTCCCTCCCTTGTTGAGTCCGGGTTTCAACTTTTTTGCACCGCCATTTTTCTACTCTTCAGTTCCCTTTCTTCCTCTTTTCCCCTTCCTCCTCTTCCCGCCCTCCCTTCTCCCTCCTGGACCCAAGCCCGTTTGCTCCTCCCACAGAACGGAATTTCCAAACGAAGAAAGCCCGATCCCCTGCCCAAACCTCTCCCTTGAAATTGCGAACCTAATTCGCGGACCCTCTCCTGTTCCTTCTACATTTGCTTCGGCCTGAGAGAGCGATTTGTCCTCCTTTGTCCTTTTTCTCGGACCCCGCTTGTTTCACAAGTCTCTGAAACCACCTCCCGTTCGACGAACCGCCGCGGAGTGATCCGACCCCCCGGGCATTCGCTTTGATTCTTAGTTGCTACAGTCCTGCGCCTCCTCAGTTCCGGTCTGGGGTTTCCCCAACCAAACCCTTAATGGCTCCGGCATGCAAAGCAAACACCTAGCCTTTTCCCAAATCTTGTCAAAGCTAGCATTACGATTTCATGGTCCCTTTTCGAAGATGTCCCCCCCCCCAAAGTCCTTCGGATCCTTTGCTCTGAATGTTCTTGTGTCCCTCGAAGAAATACTTTTGACCAGTGGAGTTTTACTCTTTTACTCATTGTAATTTCTTTGGATGATTCTTTTCTTTCCTTTACCCACGAGGCGCCTCCCACACACCGGACTTTTGCTATTCGGAGCCCTTCCCTTCTGCGCATTTGACTTCACCCTTGCTGCCTTCCCCCTCTTTTTCGTCCTGCACCTCCTTTCCCTTCTACTCACGGTAAGCCCTTTGCCGTAATTCTCCCTTCCCAACCATGAGTGGAACAGCCTATTTCCAACCTTTTCTCCTTCCCCCCCCCCCTCAATTGGTTCGACGTCCGCCATTTCTTCCTTCCTTTTTCCTTGGTTGCGAAATGCCCTTTTTGGCAGTCCTTTATCCCCCCTCGAAACCTTTTCTCCCCTTCTTAAGCTAAACCCCGGCATCGCGGCCCCAACGAAAAGAGCAGGACGCTTCTCTACCCACCTTCCTGAGAAGATGGCGCTGAGGGTCAGCGGTATTTTCTCTTCTATTTCCCTTTCTTCCTTATTTTAATCCTCCCCGTTGTGTTTCGAGATTTTCCCCGCGTTTCCGAAAGAATCTGTACCCAAATCCTCTGACCACTTTTCGGCCTTGTAGGAGCGTTTGTTTCTCTCATCTCTTTTATTTTAGCTGACCCCCACAATGGTAGAACCAGGTTGGATCTCCTTCCCACCCAATGTTAGGCTCTCTCAACCTTCCCCCCTTCTCCCAACTGGTTTCTTTTTGCTTCCTCCCCAAATTTTGAGTTTGGATTCCCTGGGTGGTTGAATGATGCTTCCCTCTTTTTTTCTTTTTTCTATTGACGGAGGTTTTCTTACTTTTTCCCTCACAACTTCCCACACCCGCTGTGACATTGCCCCCCCAACTCAATGCTTGAGGAAGGCTCACTTGGTGATCTTTCTCTTGCGACTGACGGAAGAAGCCTATCCCCCCATTTTCCTGTGGCAGGTGGATGCGGAGTTAGGGCACTCTCCTTTCCACCCTGACTTTCCCCCCTAGAAATCTGTTCCCTGTGCCACTCGCCTCCCACTTGTTTTTTTTGTATTTTTCCAAATGCGAGCCATCCGAAAGTACCGCTGCCCTCTACTGCCCCTTTTTTGCATCTCGTTTTTAACGACTTGCCCTCTCTCATATGAGCGTGCAATATTGTGCAGCTAGGGTTGCTTTTTTTATCGACTCCCTTGTTTAGACCCGCCTACAGGACCCGTGCGATTACGGACGCCCTACATGGCTTTCACAGCGCCTTGCCTTCCCCAGATCCTCCCCTGCCCTTCCTTTGATGTTCATGAGGTGTGACCGGCCGCATCTTGCGAACCTTGGTCCGAGAATGCCAGGCGGCATAAGCTTTCCTTTCTTTCCTCCAGTTTCGGGACAGGAAGTTCCCCCCCTCTTTCCCTTCTCCGGTACCTCTCCCCGTGACTTCGATTGGGTCCAGGGCGTCTCCTATGTCTTAGTTTCTGTGTTAGTTATTTTTTTTTTCTTTCGTCGGTCTTCTTTGATTTTGTCACCCCCCCCCCCAGGGAAATTTGTTGGGTACCGATTTTCTTGTCTTGTAATCCGGAGGAATAGGCCCGCCTTCACAGACTTAAGCTCAGCCGTTTTCTTTTTCGCAAGGGAACCCCGGCAATCCCCTTCTCTTTTTTCTGTCGCCTTCGGTCTTTATTTTTCCCCCCTGGGGCTTTGCTTTAAACCCTCCCCCCCGTCTACTCGGTTGCTCGATACCAGATGATGTCTATTGACTTTCTTCCCATCTTCTGAAGTTTTAGTAATTGCGTTGCGTCCGTGCTAATATTTCCCCCCCCTTTTCCTTTCTATTATGGGTAGTCCGTCTCAAGCTCTCTTTTTTCTTCGGCCCCCTTCGACGAGACCTTTGGTTCCTACGGTGAGGAATATTTGCTCTAGTGGATATGGCTTCACTTTTATCTTCAACCCCTTCCGAGATCGCACGGTTCTTCGTTAGTTATTTTTTCAGTCCCCCCTGATTGTGTCGCGTCCGATTTCCAGCCAAACTTCGGTGAGTGATACAATTGTACCCCGATGTTCCTCTCTTTCCACTACGTCGCAGCGGGAGCCGGTTCCCCGTAGTTTTTTTGGGACACCGCCTGTCCCCACAGACTTCCCCCCCTTCGTGTTTAATACCGATAATGGTTCTCACGGGATCTGTGGGCTGAACTCAATGTTGTACGGTTTGACGTAACCTTGATCGTCGGCTGACTCACCTAAGGCAGGATGACGTGCGGCTTTAAGTCCTCTCCCTCCCAGGAGAGTTTGAATTTTGTGACGACCGGTTTTCCTGGGCTTTCCTGTGACAAGTGATGTTCCGTTTATTTCATTCTAGACGGGAGAATCAAAATGTTTTTCCTCCCCTCTCCCCTCTTACACAGCCGACCGGCGTATTTATGTCACCTCTTCTCTCTTTCCTTATGTAGCGTACATATTACTCTTTTTCCCTTCGCCGTGTTTTCCCTTGGGGCCCCTTGTCAATAAAAGGCCCTTGAGGCCTCCATCCGCGCGTCCCCTTTGCTTTTTGACAACGACCAAACGATTCCCACCTAAGCCGATTGACCTCTTCCCGCGTCACTTTAATAATAGGGTTCCTTACCCCCCCCCCAACTTAGGCGATGCTTTTGCTGAGCATCTCTCCGCAGATTTCTTCTGTTTGCTCTATAGTTCTATCCAGGATTGCGCTCTTGTCCCACGGTGCTTTCTTCTTCAGCCGTTCGTGTTGCATCACACCATGCTTTCCCATCTTCCACTCTTCTTCTCTCCCGAACATTCAGTAAGCGAGCTGAGGTCTATAATCCTTTTCCTTTCTATAAAAGATGTCCATTCTTCCCCCCCCCCCCCCCAACCAACCCCCACCCCCCCCCCCCCCCACAACCCCCCCCCCCACCCCCCCCCCCCCCCCCCCCCCCCCCCCCCCCCCCCCCCCCCCCACCCCTTCCGCTGAGAGCTTCCTGGTGGTTTGTTTAGATCCTTCGTCCCAAAGCCCCCTCGCTCATGCGTGGGCGCGGATGCCCCCCAAACTGTGGATATCTCCCCATCCATACGCACTTCGGTTCCTTTTGACAAAGATTGAAAGTCAGCCTCTCGCTTCTACCAGCTTTGCCGGAAGAACTTATTGGTCCATGACTCACACTCCTTGATGAGCTACGCCCCTTCTTGAAAACAAAGTTCTCGATCATTTACAGGGTGGAGATTTCTGTTTCCTCATATTGACTCTTCGTTGAAATGGGATCCCAATTTCCCCTTCTCACTTTCAAGTGAAGGACCTCTTTCAAGAGTGTTTCCTTTTTTCACGAGTGCCCTAGGGAATCCCCCCTCATCGTGAACCCCGAGTTCCTCGACGGTTGCCATAAGTTTTGCCCTCAAGAGTCCTCGTACTCCCTTTACAACGTCGAGACCTTTCTATCTATTTTCTCCTCCCTTTTTTTTCTCCTTCATTTGAAGGATCTTCTGTTTCCCCTGTTGTAATGCGTCCTATTGAGGATTGGGAGTTCTTGGCGGCGACCAGTGCTTTCCGCTTCGCAGAGCCGCGGATTGCGATATTTTTTCTCTTTCTTCCCCCTTCGTCCCCGTAACCGGCCCCTTTCCTTAGGCCGGCGTGCCCCTAGGTTCCTGATTGTCAAGGGATTCCCGTTCAGAAACGAGGTTCCTTTCGTCAACTAGCTAACTAGATCTCGTTCGGATTGCCCCACTGGCTCCGCTGTTCTTCTCTGCATATTCTTTTTTTCTTGTGCCCAAGGCTTTTCCTGTCTTCCGCTGTTTCCCTAAGTGAGAGCCTCCCTGCACTCTCGTTCGCCCCGCCCGCTTGGTATGTGTATTAGTTATCTTTTTTCTCCTCCGCGCCAAACTAAGGGCTTTTCCGTTTGCACCTTTTGGTTAAGCGGTCACACGAAAACAATATAAACGAAGTTTTTGCCCCCCCCCCCGCCCCACAGGGGCCTTTTAAAGACTTCCCCCTCTGTTCCCCTCCAGGTTTTTCCCTTGATCAGCCCTCCTTTTCGAGTAAGTCTGTTCGTCTTTGAAGTACCCTGGTAGATGATTACTCATATTCTTTCTCAACGCGTTTTGATCTCCTTTCCAGGACAGTACCCTCATTTTGCTCATTGCCTCTCTCTCCCTTTATCTTTCAGTCTGCGGCTCGATTGACCCCTCTCTCCTCTCCATAAGTTTCGCCGCATTCTTCCTCTCCTTTAGCTTTTCCCTTTGTAGTTTTTTGACTCGTGGGATCGGTGTCCCTCCCCGTGTATTGTACCATCTGAGGAATCCAGGTCCCTTTTGTTCCGTTGGACGTGAATCGAACAGTCCTCCCCCCTTCCCTCGCGCAGCTCTTTTGTTCCTGTCCGTGCAAGAAAGGAACAGTCTTCGTTTTTCTCTACTCCGGTCGTGACGGTTTTCCGACGGGTCGCTTCCCTTGGGATTCGCCCCTTTTCTGAGTCCCGACTGAGAATTCCCACTCACGTCCAACTCCCTCCCCCAAGGAACGGTCGATCACCGTTGCAACGCGACGGGTCTGTAGATTCCTTCCCTCTCCCTCCTTTTTCCCTTCAATGCTTCAGTTCTTCAGTTAAGGTAATTCCCTCTTCCCGCCCCCAATTTTTCCTTTCCTTCAACAATGTAGACCTTTTCTGCGATGGACCCCTCTTAATCTTGTTTGCATGATGCCGGATTTCCCCACACTCTATTTAATCCCGGCTCCCGCTGCGACTTTTTTTTTCCCGTCTCCTTCTTCAGAGTTTGTCAGATTTCCTGCTTCCCCTTTTTTTTGGCTCCTTTTTTCCGCCACATCGACGAGGACCCTGAATGGCAACCGGTTTCCTCTTTACTATGTCACTTCACCTGACCCCAGGTATATCCCCATCCCTCTTCTCCCCCAAGATTCCTTCGTTCCAAGTTTTTTTCTGGCCAATTCCTCCTCTCGTCTTACGACCCTTTTTTTTCCAATCTCCTAGTAACTCTGTGGTACCTCTCCAGAACGGTATGACTCCCCCTCCACCCCTTTAGCATTGAATTTTTTCCCCTGACCCCCCCCCCTCTTTCTCTCCGCCAACCGCGGATTGTTAGTCAATGGAAGACTAGAGTAGGAACTCAGCCTATCACCCGAACTTGCGTCTTTTTTTCCCGTTTTCGAAACTCAGCATTCTATCTTTCCAGTCTTACTTGATGTGCTAGCCTCAGATTCGGCACATGAAAAGACCTGCGCCCCCTCTGCCAGACCTTCAAATAAAACCAAAAGCTAGTGACCCCCCCCCCCAGCCCCGACGCAGTTAACGCACTTCCCCCTCTTTCCTCCCTTTAACTTTTGCTTTACATCCGCAGTCAAAGATGACGCCCTTTTAGCCTAGATTAGGCAATGATCTCATCTCTCTTGGCCGCCGTTGAATTATAGTCCCCCCCTTTTTTTCTTCACTCAAGTGAGGCCCTCACAACTAACTTTTTCCTCCTTACTATCTTCTTCTTCTTTCTCTGGCAACGGTTTTCGTTTCATCGTAATCTCCAAGAAGATTTCGGTAGGCGTGGGGGATCTCCCCAACCGGACGGAGCCCGGATAAACTCACCCCATCTTTTCCCAACTATTGCAAACGTTACTCTCCGAAGGGCTCTTTCTCGATGACTCCCCTGTCCATTTGAGTCGAGAGTTTGAGGACTGTTAGTGAGGTAATCCGCGCTTAACCCACCATGTCGGTTTTCTGGGTACGCAGGTTCCTCTTCTTTCGCTGGCTTATTACTGAGTTGTCTCTTTTCCCAATAGTTCTGACTCCCTCCACGCACAACTTTTTAAGCTGCGAAGTGAGTTTTTGCGTGAGGCCTCTCCCGTGCATGCCGGTAGAAGTCTTTTTTTGTGTTTTTACCCCCCCTCAACATATCTTCCATTCTACACCCCCTTCCATCCTTATCTTACTTCTCCCCAGCCAGACAAAGAGTTGAAATCATTTTACCCACCCCTAGACAACAATCGCCCATTTTTCGACTCCCAATAGCCTGTATTTTGCATTTCATGTTTTTGTCTCCCTGCTTGTTGGCATTTTTGCTAATTTTAACCAAGTTCCATTTGTGGGGAACTTTCCCATTAACCCCACCCCCCCCCCCCCCCCCCCCCCCAAAACCCCCCCCCCCCCCCCCCCCCACACCCCCCCCCCCCACCCCCCCCCTGCACGCCTTTTTCAACCAATTTTCCTCCCTACCACGCGATTAGCTTTAACGACCCCTCTCCCTTCCTCTATGAGATGCAAAGTTTTTACTAGTTTTCCCTCTTTTTCAGATTCCTGTTTTTAGGAGTGTT
>Ga0179593_1550176_pt1 | contig 17489 bp, 23 predicted proteins | sample CZODoug2_1_08_16_FD_185931 | JGI IMG/M metagenome (GOLD analysis project Ga0179593, IMG submission 185931) | Vadose zone soil fungal communities from Angelo Coast Range Reserve, California, USA - CZODoug2_1_08_16fungal (PacBio error correction) | ecosystem: Environmental > Terrestrial > Soil >... | reverse complement strand
CTTCCAGCCTGAGAAAAGCCCCCAGCTATTTCCTTTTTTCATAACGGTATGTTCTTTCAACTTCAGAATGGGGAAGGCTATTTCTTTTCCTCCTGAGGATGGTGGTCTTATTTACGAGGAGTTGGACCTTATTGTCGTGACTTGGATTTCTTCGTTCCTTTCTTTTCATGGGTCATGGATCGGTTGAAGATCTCCTTTCCCCAACTTCCCTTGAATGGTAAGCCTGATCTAACCAATCGGTGCCCCCGCTGCTTCACCACGATGTTTCCCTTTCAAGTGTGGTGGGGGCCCTGCTCCCGTCCCGCTCTTGAAGCGCAATGGATGGTGCCTTCTTTGCCGGCAGATGTGATTTTCCTCTCCTGTGGGGTTTCCTTCGCGGTTAAGTTTTTCTTTTTACGGTAGCTGCCATTTTTTCGGAGGTTCCGATATGATGCGCGATTTTCCTGGCTTATCCGTTTCTTTTTCTCCCACCCTGTATGATGGTGTTTCTCGCGGAAAAGTGCTCCCCGGTTCCCCTTCTGTTATGGCCCGATAGCACAAACTCTTGCCCCTTAAGTCAGATTTGCGGCGCTTTTTTTTGTGCTTTTCCCTTGGATGCTGACACTCTCCCAAGTTCCAAAAATATATGCGTTGATGATCCTAACGAACACTTAATCCCCCCCCCTGAACATGTCAGAGCGGAACGCCTATTCCCCCCATCCTTACTGACGACAGTTAACTCGGTTGCATGGTCGTGGTGGAAGGGGGAGCCCATTTAGTGGTTGTAAGTAAGGACACTTTCTTCTCCTCAACACTCGGGGATTGGATGTCGCATTTTCCAACTGGCTCGACTTGTCCCAATCTTCTCATTCTGCTTTGTCCAAGAAGAAGGCTACGTTTTCTAAATTTTTCCCCTCTTTTCTGCCCTTGCCGTTTAGCAGGTCTCTCGTCTTCCACCTTGTGGGGGACGGACAAGAGCGGTTGTTGGGAAGTGTATTCTTGTAAAGTTCTTCTTTCGCGTTAGACCAGGTGTTTTCCTTTTTCCCGTCTTCCTCTTTCCGGTTAGACTGTTGTTCCACCCTACTATGGTTATGCTCACCGATCCTGGGCTAAGGGCTTCCGGGTCCATCCTTAATATTTTCTCCTTCTAGCCTCGTCTGGTGTTAGCTTCCCGGCCGGGAGTGCCCCCATCGGGATGTGTTTGCTCAAGCATTTCAGTCTTTGTTCCCCTAAGTGACCCCTTTTTCCCCCCTTCTGCTTATCGTGGAACTCACATTTCCGGGCCAACAAGTTGTCGCCCCCGGGCGCGGCGGGCTGAATTTTTTCTGGGCAAACGTGGGGAGTCTCGATGATTTTTTTGGCGGGCTAGTCGCCCTCCCCCTTCTGGTGGCTTTCGATCAAGCTTTCCCACCGCCTTTTTTCCGATTCTCCGGTATGTCTGACCTTCCTTCCCTGTTTACCCCTGGGTGCGGTGTTTTTGGGATTTTGTCCGCGCCTCTTCACGCTGCTTCGTTTTCTGCTACGCGGTCCCGCCCGGCCGAACTTCATTCTTGTTTCCAACTTTTGGAGTTCTCCAAGCATTCCCTGAGCTTCGGGGCGCTTCTTTTTTTCACTTTCCCCCCCTGGGAGCTATGACTGATGGTCCATTTTTTGGACCTCACAGCGACGGTCTTTTTCTTTCTTTTCCCCATCGGATCGGTTCGACCGCAAAATGGTTCAAGCTGCCGGCCGAATTTTCGACGAGGTGATAAGGTGCCTTTTTCCGGATTTAGGAGCGGGAGTTCGCATGTCCCTCTTGTATTCAAGATCAGCACCCACGACCCGTCCGGAGCGAGTCTTTGATGCGCCTCCGTAGTTGAATACCAGCCGTCTTCTCTGCCTTTTTCCTACAGCGGTATGGTATCGAATCTGAGCCACGGATGACAGTTTCCCCTTTTCCTTTACGTGTTATTCTTTGGGTGCCCAAAATTTATGCCTTTAAAGGTTACGCACACTGTCCCCTTTTTTTCTTTGAGATTCCAAGGTGAAAGTTTTGTTTCATTCGCACTGACCCCCCCCCCCCCCAGTGGGTTTGATTCTTTCCCCCTGTTTGCCTGCCGCTTCGTTCCCTCCTTAAACTTTAAGGAAATGAAAGAAAAGACTTGCTCCCCCCCCGTAATAATCATTTGGACCCTCCCCCCCTTTCCCCCCCTTTCCCAAGTGTCTTCCGCAGGCGCCCCATTTCAGGCTTTCACTACCCCTTACGTCCAGACCCCCTATTGCTTCTCTTCCTTCCCTCAGGCCAACCCCCTTTCCTTTGTCTGTTATGCTTCTTTCGCCGCGGTGAATCCGACGTGTATTGAAGTCGATGGGATGGCTTTATGAACGTGTTTTCCCATCTCCTTTCTTTGACGAAGGGTATCCTTTTTTTCACCATTACAGACGTGTGAACCCCGTCTTTACCTGCCATGCCCAAGCCAAGCCCGCTCCTACCGCCCCGGCTCGGTGGACGGCGTGACATTCCTCTTTCTTCTTCCCCCCCCTGTTTGTCCCTACCTGCACCCGCTCCTCCCCTATTTCCCTTTTCTCCGTGTTTTTTTCAGCTTCTCCCCCTTCGGTGCATGGAGTTCCCCCCACATAATTTCACCTTTTCAAGCCCAGTTAACCAGCGGCCGGTCCAACTCGCAGTGACCCTCTTCTGGGGGAATGGGGCGAAGTTCATCCGGTTTTTTCCTTCTTGGTTTCCCTACGCGTAATTAGACTCCAGACCTCGAGGGAGCAACTTTCTCCCCCAGCTGACCCAGAGCCACACATTTCGGATTTTTCACCCCCCAGTCCTTATCACCCTTCGACCGTCGCTGATTTTTACGCCTCTCGCCGTTGTGGCACTTCATTGCGTGCTCATCGTCCCCTTTTTTCTACGTAATGGTATTTGAAGCCTTTCTTTGCTTCTTAAATAATATGTTCTGTCTTAAGGTCATGTTAACTGTCAGCCTTTTAGTACGTTGTTTTCTCAGATTTCTTGGCTCCGACCAATGTTAATGCGCATGACGGCTGCTCGTTCGGGCCCTCCTCCTCTTTTCGACCCTCCCCACATGTTGGGCTTGTTGACCTCCCAGGGAAGAGATCAGGAAACCGGTTTTGACTTTCCCTGGTCTCCCCTTTTCGGCGCGTCTTGTCCCTCCGCTCCGTCCTGCTGGATTACGGGTCCTTACGTGTTCTTTCAGGATTCTTTTCCCCACTTTTCCTAAGAGACTTTTTTCTTAGTGAACCTCCCGTGAGAGACCCTTGTTTCCGAGGCGAATTCGTTCTGTGCTCCTTTACTTTCTTTAGTTTCGCCACTCCCGCTTACCTTCCCCCCCTTCTGTCTGCGACATTTTCTCCGCCCTTCCGACATGGCCCCTTTTCTGGACCATTTTTTGCCTAGCTTCGTGACCATAGTACTAAGTGCATTTTCCCTAAACTGTCCTTGTCATAGTGCCAAATAAATCAGGTTTCCTTTCCCCCCCTTTACCCTCCTCATTTCTCTTGATGTGCCGGCCCTTCCAAGTGTGACCATGGACCTGAAGCCTTGGTTGTCGAGAAAAGAAGGCAGCCGCTTCATTAGCCAGGCCTCCTAGCCAAAACCCCCCGTCCCCCCCTCTTTCCCCCTTGGACCCTGCTGTCGACCCCAGAATCAAAATCGGGAATCAGCCCATCTACCCTAAAAAAGCACTCCGATGATAAGCTCTCCCTGCATTCCACACCACTTTTCCAGCCGATAGAATTGCCAAAGTTGCCCCTTTTTCAGCCTCTTCCTTCCCTCCTTCCTTCGTGCCCCTTTTGAGGCGATCCCACGTTTTGCCAGCTCACAGTGCGTTCCACGATCACGAACCGTCTTTACCCCCCTGGGTCTGCTATCCGTTTACTGATTGATAACATCCCCCGATTTGGCCCCAATGCAATCCACGGCCCCCTTCTCCCCCCCCTCCTTCAAGACGAGTTGACCGGATCGGCGGGGGAGGAAAGAATACCGTTCGGGTCTTAGACCCTAGTTGAGTCAAAACAACAGGTATTTTTTGACGCAAGACGGCATTAATAACAAGTATTGTTTTAATAACCTTGCAGACATCGTAAGCTTGAACCCCCACTTTCCCAAAACCAGTCAATCGAGACCGTGTAGCAAAACCTTCCGGTGCAGCTTCCTTTTTGTTCAACCCGTCCTAAGCACCCCTTATCTTCCCTTCTCTTGGGAGCGTCCCCCCTTCCCCTGACAGCAATCGTTCTCATCCCTCCTTTATGAACACCCCTGAAAGCCATTCCCTCTTTTTGCCTCTCCTTCCGAACGCCTGTAATTTCCCACTCCCTTCCCTCCTTTCCCCCCTGAACCCTTGCGAAACCTGGTAGCCCCGTACTCCTCTTTCAGTAAGGTTTCTTCCGTATCGTCCTTTCTGGTATGGCGTGGTTCTTTTAGTGCAATGATGGTTTATGTCTTTCCCCCTTTGCTCTCCTTGGCCAGCATCAACGGCATTTCCCGCTCCCTTTCCCCCTTTTCGGCCCCTTCCCCTTTCTTGTGTGACCCATACCCCCTTTTTTTCTCACTTTGGTAGCGCACAATAATCACGTTTCACTTCCTGAGGAGAGCCGGAAAGATCGTTTCCACCCGACTTCCCCCCGGACTTGCCGCCTATCTGGCCAGTGCATAACAACTTCTTTTTCTGTTAAAAAAGACGGGCGAGGTTTTTCCCTACCCCAGACCCCTGGCAGTCGGAACTAACAAGCCATCCTCCTTTTCGACTAATACGCAACCCCCTTCCGTTTTTTGGTAGACAACCCTCCTGTTTTCCAATCCTCTGAAACCCATCGTGGGCCAGATCCCTCCCCCCTTCTCGATCCATCTTCCAGCCCCCCCTGGTAATGGGTGAGAAGATGCGGACGAAAAGCTGTTACAGAAATGAAAGACCCCATCAGCTTTTTATTCTCCCTGACCCGCTGAGACTTAGCCCCCCCCCCCCCCAGAATCCCTCATTAATCCCCCCCCCCTTCCCGAGACGGGCGTCGTACCGTTCGTCCCAGCTCCAGCTGACGGTGGCTTGCTTTTCGATTGTCAATCTATATTTCCTCTCCCTTTTGTCAGAGCGAAACCCCCCCCCCCTGAACCCCCGGTCATAGTGAGCTTTTAATTTCGTTTACCTCCTTCCATTTTTCCCTTTGCCGATCAGGATCTATTAGGAGAGGACGGTTTTTTTCCCTCCCTACAGAGTTCTCTTATGTACGTCTTTTTGTTAGTTTTCGCTGGGTTTGTTACAAAGTGGGAGCTCTTCTTCTTTTTTTAGAGGCATGTCCCCCCATTAACCCCAAAGGTCTTGGTCCACGATATCGGCATTACGGTGTCGTCTCTTGATCATCTTGACCCTCCTTTTTTTCTTGGCGGCCCTTAGTTGGTCTTGCCAGCCGGTAGAAGCATTTTCTTTCTGTTTCATCATGAACTTTTTTCCCTTTCATGATAGGAGATGCCTTCCCTTCCCTGGTGGGGATGTCCCCTTTTGACTCCGAGCTATGGTGATGACCCCTCTCCGCTTCCAGGACACTTTACTCTGCTGGGCTTCTGCGGGTGTCGTGGCGGGGGAATCCCCAGGTTGCTTATGGTGTCTGCATACAATGTCGCCCCCCTTTCTTCCCAAGTCCTGCGCTTTCTCCCCTTCCAAAATATTCCCGTTAAGATGGCCTGCGGTTGATGTTTTTGCCGGGAACTTCCAACCTCAATCCCCACAGTGCCGGCGCCCTGAACCCTCACCCACACATCAACCGGCCAGCCTTTTTTTCCCCCTCCGGCCCGGTTTTACAATAGGTTCTGCAGGTTTTTGCTTTTTGTCTTCTTGAGGACCTCGTTCTTTGTAGTAGGCCGTGATCGAGGAGCGTACAAGGAGGGGATGGCTGGCCGTTTAATTTCCTCAGATCGGCGGATAATCGGTCCGGTCCCTCCCCCCACCATTAAGGGATATATGAACCCTCTCCTTCCGGTTCCCTAAGGCGAGCCGGCTGGGACACCTCTGGTCGCCACGGTATAGATGCTTTGGTTGGACTGGGGCGTTTTTCAAGATACTGCTTTCTCCCCCCCCTTTTTTTATCAACCACTGACCCTTTAGGCTTATGCTTCTTCCCTGGGAAGCGGACCCAGACGCTGGCTTGTCGGGACCCAAGATAATGGTCGCCCCCCTTTCTCCTTGCGCCCGAAACTTTTCTCCTCTTCCCCTTCCGATTGCCGAGGCTTAGGTGGACTGAGTTTGTCCATCTTCCTCGGGATTTTCAGAAGAAACAGGCGTTTTTTTCCCACATACCATATGGCGGTGGTGCTGATCTTTTCACACCCCTTCTCTTGGACCCAAGTTGACGAATACCCGTATCCTTAGGGCTGATTATCGTTGTGTCGCTGCCTTCCTTGAATGTGGGATGGGATGAGATGTGGATCTTCTCTTCCGCCTTCTTTTTGTGTGCTTCGTCCCCCCCCTTTCTAATTCCCTTCTTTGTGGAGTCCTCCTGGGTTTCTTTTCTCCCTCCGGTTCCCCAACTGGATAATGGGTCATTCTTTTCTCTGGCTGGTGCTCTCCTCTGCCCTCTGCTTCCCTTTTTTCCTTCCGGTCCCTCCTCCCGGCCCGCATTGAGTTACCCCACTTTTTTCCCTCATGGACATGCATCTCTCCTTTTGGTTTTTTTCTGTTTCAACGGACCGATTGGAGGGTTTCAGCGAAAAGACCTGGTACCTCCTGATCAGGTGTGAAACAATCCCCGATTCCGGCTGCCCCCCCCCTTCCCAATGGGTGCAAGCATTCGACCCCCCCCCAAGTTTCCCCCGCATTTCGCCGCGGAGACGGCTCTTTTTGCCCCCAGATTTTTCCCCCCCCTTTGAAGCGTGAGCCCGCCTCCCCCCTCGATTTCCAGTCCACGAAGAGCCACTCTGGTCTTTTGAGTGGTCGCTCATGTCCTGTTGCCCCCATAGCTCTCTCTCTTCCCCATTCCGTCTTTTCTGTCTCTTTCCACTTTCTTCCCCGGTCCAGCTTTCTCCTCTGTGGGAAACCAACCCCGTCCCTGTTCCCGTGAAGGTAGTATCACTGTCCACCTTTTTTCCGAGCTCTATTTTTTATTTTCGAAGTTTAACCAAACCGTGGAGCGAGATGGCTATTTTCTGTCTCCCCTCTAAGCACGTCTGCGCCCATCCTTTTCTACCCTCAAAATCGGCTGAACCCCCCAATACCCCCGTGGACTGTCCCCCCACGTTGATGACCGGCCCCCGAGGACTTCGCATCCAATATATGCAAGTTATGCACAAATGACGTTCGTCATATTTCATTTCCCGGTTACACCCATGTTCCCTTTCCTTTTTCCCCTGTCATTGCCTTTAGTAATTCCTCCCTGTGAATCCTTCGGTGTAGGTGAAGGCATCTGAATTTTGCTCCGGTAAAGTCCGGTTTCCTCTCTTGCAAGAAGGGGTCAGGATTCTTGGCTCCCCATTTCATCTTCCTTTCCCCGATTCCCCCCTCCTGACGCAAGCTAGAAATTTTTCTTCCCCTTCCTTCCGCTGAATGCCACTGGATTGACATTTGTGAAGCCCTGTTCCCCATTACCGGTCGTGTGACGCCCCCAGCTCAATCTTCTTCTTCCCTACTAACCTTGTGTGTTATGCTGCCCTTCCCCGGGCTCAACGCCGGGACCTTCGCTTTTCTTCGAAAGGGAAAGCCTTGTGCCTTGTTTTTAAAATATCGCTCTTGACGATGTTCCTTTCTTTTCTGATCAAGGTTAATAGGCCTCCTGACCCGCCGAATCCGGACACGGTTACCCTCCCCCTTGAAACCCGTCCCTTACCTAAACAAGGCCACACCCGGTCTTCTCCCCATACCTTTTTTTGAGCTTACCCGACCTCCTCGCAGTCAAGATAGTTTTGAGAGCGTTTCCCTGACTCTGCCCTTCAGTTTCTCGAAAATCTTCGACTCTGGTACCCGACCCTTCTGAATTTCCTACTCCTTGCTAATATCTAGGTATTTTTGCCTTCCCAGGTACAGGCCCCCAGTAGAGTACGGTTTTCTCGAATGTCTGCTTCTTTTTAATGGCGTTCCTGGCGCATGACGTGCTTTTTCGCTGAGCCACGATCGACTCCCCCCCTTTTGCCTGTTAACGTACCCCAACGGCCGTTCGCCTCGTTCCCCCCTTCCATTTGCTCTGCAACACTTTTTCTTTGTCCCTGAGGTGGTTGCCCCCACTCCCAGGTGAGATACCTTGTAGTTTTCTATCTGCGCCTACTTTCCCTTCCTTTTTTCTTTTTTCCATGAACTTTTATTGAAACGGTCCCCGTTTCACGGAGACTCGATACCGGCTTTTCGCTTCGGTCTTTTTATACTAGCTTCCTTCTTCTCGTACACCCCCTCCCCCCTTGATCCTCCTTTATCATTCGGCGATGCTTTGTCCGTCCTCAACCTTTTTGAAGGACGATCTCTTAGCCCTCTTTCCCAATAGTCCTCAGGGCCCCCTTTTTTTATGTTAAAACGTTTAGTCCTTTCAGGGGGTCCCGTTACCTCCTTCGTCACCGACTACCCCGACCTCCCACAAGTGTTAATAACTTCAGTTCGTGCTTCGTCGCGTCGCAAGACCCGCCTGCATCCTCCTTTCATTCTTGAGCTTTTCAGCGGCTCCCCAATCAACCCACACTTTCACCGAATTCGGGTTCTCTCTTTTTCTTTCCCCCTCTCCTTTTACTACAGGTCAATCTTGTCTAACCAGGCACGATGCTTCCCCCCCGTTTCTCTCTCTCTTTTTACCCCAAATAATAATCCCGACCATCCCCTGTTTGGCCCTTTCATCCGATTTCCGACCTTCCCGCCCCTCTTTACAGTTCGGAGATTTAATGCCCCCTTCGATAATTTGCCCCCCGCCATAGGTATTTCACCTTTGTCTTCGTATCCTTGTTCATGTTCTTTGAGTCCCACACTCTAATATGGACCCCCACCCCTAAGGCCCCCCCCCAATGAAAGAAAAAGCTGGGCCCTACTAGGAGCTATCGGCTGCACGTCCTCGGCCCTACACCCGGATCTTTTTTTGCCTCACCTTTTAGTTGCGGGCCACACTCGCTTACTCGGACCCTGCTAAATCGGCCGTGGTTGTTTAAAGCGAACCTGTAGCTGACCGACTTCCCCCCTCGAGAACGTGCCCCCGATGGTTTGCGCTTTTGCCCGAAACGGCTCCTTTCCCCCCCGTTGCGTTATAGTTCAGGTCCCTCGACAGGTCACGGCACCGACCAGCCCAATTGGGGCGACGATCACTCTCTTTACCCCCCAAACTTCCGCCATCACAGTTCCGGGTTTTTCTCCTCAGGCTAATAGCTTGACACGCCTGTAATGGCCCCCCCCCCCCACTCTTCCCCATCCTGACAAAAGTCCATCTCAATCTTTGTAAGAAACCCTTCATTAATGTTTGTCGGAAATTACTTCCCCCACGTCATGTTTCTGTGTGTTTCTTCGGTGAGTGAAACTTCTTTTTAGAATTTTTTTGCGTTTTGAAGTACATTTCCCCTGGTTCCCCATCCCCTTCTTTATCCCAAAGATCCTCAAAGACGTCCAATGGCACCGCTTCCGCCATCACAGGGAAGAATTGAAATCCATCTCTTGTCCGTTTCAGAATCCCCCCCCCCATAAAATTGGTGATCCGCTTCTCTTCCCAAGCCGATCAAGGCATACCCATGGACGTGGCTTTTCTGTGAAGAGATCCCTTTTTTTAATTCACCATTCTAAACAATAGCGCCCCCCCCCACTCCTTGTCTCTGCTCACATTTGAATTCCTTACTCCACGCCACCTCAGCTGCAAGACCGGAATTCCACTTGTGACCTTCTTTGCAGACCCTCCTTTTGCTCCCCAAAGAATGCGTTCCCATACTCCCCCGACAAAGATTCGCATAGCAGGGGCATGCACCTTATGTTTTTGCATGCCTCCCATGCACAGACCCTCCCGAAACATGTTTTTCACCTCTTCTCACCAGCAACCCGCCTTCTCATTACAACTTATTGAGGAGCCTCGAACAACCCCCTCAAGCCCTATTTTAAGATCCCCTTTAGAACGTGACCTTTCTACCTTCGTTATCACTCTCCGGTGCGTCTTCTATTTTCATCTTTCTCCCCCCAGACCTTTTGTTGATTGAGACTCTTTCTAAGTCAGAGAAGACCTCTGATGAAGGCTCTAAGTCTGTAATTGAACTCACCTTCCACTCCGATTTCCTTCGTGAGTCGATTGAGGTGGTGTTTATAGCCTTCGAGCATTATGAAGGAGGATTGTTGTTTAGATGATTTATCCCCCCTGCGCAGGTAGTTGACATCGAAGTCCAAATTACCAGGATGAGTAAAGCTTTTAGGATAGGTCTTCTCTCTCCCCTCTCTGTGCAGAAGTGTAGTTTCTTCCCTGCTGTAGGTCCCAAGAAGAGTTCCCATCCCTGGATGGGGAGAGGGCATCCTCCAACTTGGATGGGGCCGCTTCTCCTCATTTATCGGCTCGTTTTTTATTTTTCCACGTGGCTTGATGGTTGAAGTCCAGATGGATTACGTTCCCCTCGGGCTTACTCAGGACCATCGGTATGCTCTCTGGCTTCGTATAGGGAAGGGGACCCCCAAGGTTGATTTTTCCTTTTTTAAAGGGCCCCCTCCCTTGATATCAAAGGCCTTACGGGAGCTCGCACAACGTGAAGTCCGTTTCTTTTCCCCCTTGCTCTTTTTGTGTTGATGATGGCAAACCGTAATCTTCCAAACCCTCTACATGACTGACCCGGTGCGCCGCAAACTCCACTTATTGTTTCTATGCTTAGGACGCTCCCCGCTAAGGAAGTTTCTCTTACCCCAAGAGGTGAGCGGTTCTAGTTCCGGGGGAGGGGCGTTACGTTCCCAACCGCCGTCGGAGAGGACGAGCCAACGGTTTGGCTGGACCGTCGTTTTCCTCAAGCCCCCCTACTCCCTAGGGCTTCAGGTGCCCCCCCTGACGTCCTGCTCTTACAGAACGAGACCGCCCTTTGACTGTTTCGCCTGCTCTCTGGCTGACACGCGGTGGGCCCTTCCACGGTCTAGATTCTTTTGGCGTTCGTTCCAAGCTAAGGATTGTTTTCGGCCATCCGTGTAGGGACGTGCTGCCTTCCTGTCCCCCCCCTTGGCCTTCACCAGACTATTTTCTCTGCGCCACTCTCCTTTGTCCGTGGCGGGCGAATTCCCATTAGATGCTACGCCCCCTTCCTCTTGCGATTTTTTGCCGGTTCTGTCTTGCAGGTGGCCAATAGGAGTTTTTTCCTCCCTCAGCGGATTTCCGCCCAGGAATGGGTAATACTTCTTTTACTTGATGCAGTGGACTACATTTTTGGATATCGTGCCAACATTTGACTCGCCTAACAAAGTGCCTCTTGCGGCGGTTGAATTAGGGATTATCCTGATGGCCCACGGGTCCGGTCATAGGAGGATGCCTTTTTTGAGTTTTTCCGATAGAGTAATTCTGTTGACTTCCCGCTCCCTTGCCCGATGACATTACTTGTCCGATAGTTCGGTAGGGTCACTCTTCCATGTTATTCTTGTTTCCGTTTTTTTCCGGGGCTGACGATCCTCTGAAGTCTATGTCCTTCTTGCTTGACCTCATTTCCGCAATTGACGACCTATCCTTTCCCTTCGTACCTTCGGGCTGGGCGTTCACGATGCTTTTTCTCACTGTTTGCAAGGTACAAGTCTTCTTCAGACTGAATGGTCTTGAAGAGACCAGGCACGGCTTTCACCGCCGCGGCCCCCTTTGACCCTCCCCGGTGCCATGCCAACCCTGTACAGCCATGGTCCCTCCGAGGAGGCCTCCGTTTTTTCGAGACCCCTAAGGTCCTCTGGAGCGTACATTCCGGACCTCTCGAACAGCCCCCCCTGCTCCCCTCCTTATCTCTTCTCCTTTTTTTGTTAGTTGTTGCCGTTCCCTAAAGGCGCCCAGCTTTCTTGGCAGATTCACAGAATTCTGTTGGCCCCTACCCTCCAAGTCTCCCTTTATCAGGGGCGGCTTTCCCCCGGGGGGCAACCCCCTCCGCCCCCCCGGGGGGGAAAGTTAAGCTCCCCTTACTTTTAGCGATATTCCCCGCTCCTTGTTTCCCCCCTCCAATTTTTGTCGTCGAGCCTTCGAGTTTTACAGTCGCAGCAGTACTGCGCCCTTCCTCCCATCCAGTAACCCCCGCCCTCTTTGAGAACCCGTCTCTTTCTCGATCCCACCCCCTTTCCCGGTCTCAGCGGAGTGCGCAGCAATCTTTTTTCTTTCAAGACAACGTAAGTCGACTTTCTGCTCGCTTGCATTCCCGGGTTACCCCCAATTCTCTTTGTCTGTCGCTTGCGGCGTCATCGTCTTCTTCTCTTTTTCCATACCGACGTGTAGGTCCGGTCCCACATGGGTTTCTAGTTTTTCCTTCCCGTTTTTTCTACCCTCCGGTTCTTTCCTGTCGGATTCGGCGGATTCTTCAGATTACCACCCCCGTCTGATGCCCCATGCACCCTGAGAACCACATGCCCTTCTTTGTCCCTTCCTCTTCCTTCCAATGGTTTCCCCATTCTGACCGCCCCTTCCTTCGTTGAGAACCGACAACCACTTATTATCCTATATTTTCCTCCTCCAAGTTTTTGTTGTTTCTTGTCTCTCCATCTAGGGTCCCACTCTTTGACTGGAGTTCCCCCACTTCCACCCTGTTCCTCCAGTGGCATTCCCTTCGTCCTTCTCCGGGCTGCCGATGTTTCTCATGTTTTCTTGTTTAGTCTGGTTCCTAAGGGGCACCTTCGTACCTTTGCCCTTTCCCCTGACCTTCCGTCGACGGTGCAGACCCGAGACGTTCCGACCCCAAGCACACTTCCTCCTACTACAACCGTTGAGTTCCCCTCGCCCTTCTGATAGTCACTGAACCTCCCCCCCCCCCTCTACGTTTTTTTTCCCCTCTGCCTCGTCGGTTTCCTGTTTTCTTTTCATCCCCCCTAGCAGTGCGCACTTCCTGGTCTGCGGCCTTTTGGCCTTTTTTCACATGAATTTTTTTCCATGAGATGATGTTCTTTAACTAGTTTTCTGGATGTCATCTCCCCTCGCTTCTATGAACTGTGCTGCTCTTTCTTACAGAACCTGCCTCCTTTTCGCAATAACCCTTTTTTTTTTTTCTTGGTGGACCCCCTTTCTGAATTGGTGCGTTCTCGAGCCATCCCGTATCTGAACCTTTTCTTTACATTGGCTACGGTTTGCCCCGAAACCTCCCCCGTATCCCAAGGTCCCCCCAAGTCCCTGCAGGAGATGTTCCCTTGCTAACCCTACGGATGGCGGGACACTTCACCAGTTTATGTCCGAGATCTCAAGAGGCGCCCCCTCCTCCTATCGTTATAGGATGCAAATAAAGCTTCAATTGACTGCTATGCTCCGTTTCGCCGTGGTCCCTGGTCTGTCAATTTTTTCTGTCCCCCCTCCCCTCCGCGCGGAAATACGCTTTTTACCGCCTTCTTCGGTACCCCTCAGTCCTCTTCAACCTCCAGAAGGGGTCACGTGACACCATACCGGAGACCCCCCTATCCCTTCATCCCGCCGGTCTCCTGGAATTTTCGGAGGTACCGCGTCGAAAGCCCCCTCTGCTCCTCTTTCTAGAGTTCAGCCCAGGGCAGACGAGCCACCCCCCGTCATCAAATTGGTCCCTTATGTCGACCGCTTCGATCCTCCCCCCCGAGGCCCCCTCCGTGTCAAGCTTCTCCCCCCCCACTCCCCGGCGATCGCGATTTTTTGCCTCCATCATCATCCGAATGACCTTCCCACCTTTAGATGACATCCCATTCACCCTTCATAAAGTTTGAGGAGACACTTGGCCCAGATCCCCCTTTTAGGACCCCTATAATCCCTCCCATCACCCCACCAGACGGGGTATGCTTCTAGCCCCCTTCTGCTAAACCCCCCTCCCTAAGATTGGACTTAAATACAGGCCCCTTTTCCGCGCTCTCTGCAGCCGCGATCTTGATCGCTAGACCCCTTTAGCATTGTCAGTACCAATGGTAGTGTCGCCCAGTTCCCTTCCCCTGTAAGCCTTACTTTTTTTCCCCGTGGGATTTTTTCAAAGGCCCCCTCCTAGCTTTCCCGACGTCACCGTCACCCCCCCCGCAACTCCGGTTCGCCCACCCCGATTGGAGCCTCGTTTTGAAACCTGCACTGACGGCGTTCTTCAGATAAGCTCGCTTCCCCTTCCGGTCCGAAAGCACCGTTTGCTCGATCCACTCCTCAGAATGATGACCTTGAAGTCCACAACCCTTCCTTTGTTTGAGCCTCTCTCCCCCCTTTTTTACAGGTATTCAGAACTGCGCCCCCCAACCGGCCCCGCACCTATGTTTAGACCCAGTCCTTAATTCCTAGTTTCTTTTGACAACTACCCGTGCTCGCTGTTCTGGGTGTCTTTTTTTTTCGGCTCAGGTGGTCTTCAGATTCTGGCTTCCCTTTTTTCAGCCCCTTTTCCCAAGAAAGCCTCCTTCCCGATGGCAGTATGTTTGCCATCGCCAGCGGCCTGCCTAGAAAGTTCTCGCCGTTCAAGTGCAGCCTTTTTTTCACCATTCTTCACATGGGATCCCCGGCCGAGATGCAGATCCGCAGATCATCCTCTGAGGTTGACCTCCAGTCATCACCCATCGAAGAGCACCCCGCGGCGTCCGATCACATCTCCGACAGCCTGAAACGCCCTCCTTCCTCTTCCCCTACACGCCAATTCGTCGCACAAAGACACTGTTCCTCACCCGAATTCTTCCCACCCATCGTTTTTTCGGACAACACTGCCGCGGTTCCCACCTTTTTAATGGGTTTCCCTAGGAACCGGGCCCCTTTCCGCCCCCCCCTCCGTTTCCCAGAGAGAAAAACGACGCCCTCCATTCTCCAAACCGCGGCGAATCAACCCCCATATCCCGATAAGCTCATCTTCTTTTAGAGTCCCCCTTCCCCCTTGATATCCAGACACCCCTCTCGATCAGGATCTGGTCACTTCTTTCTCCTTCTCCTCTCCCCCCTTTGTTTTGTTGTGCTCTTGCCCCCTTCAGCCCCCCCCCGGCAGCGGAGTGGCGCTCTTTGGTCCGTTACTACGCCACCTTCCCCCCCCCCCCAGCTCCGGATGATCCTGCGCTTCTATTTGTGGCCTATTTTTCCCCCGTGTTTGAGAATTCTCGCGGCGTTTGTTTGTTTTTTACAAATTTGGCCCCTTGTTCTTGCTCGGGTGGTCACCATTACAATTCCTTTCACGATTTCGCCGTTCTTCTTCTGTGATCAACAAGCTTTTTTGTGCTTGTCCGTCTTTTTCGGGCCAAGCGTTGTTGCTAAGAAGCCTTGTGGTTTCCGGCTTTGACAAGCTAATGGATGGGTTTTCCTTCCGGTCGATCTTCTGGCGGACCCTCCCCCCGGGGTTTTTTTTTTCCCTCTTTTGGTGACGTCCGATGTTTTTCCCTGAAAGTATCATTCCAGTCCAACGCTCCTTCGATCTGCGGGCTTCGCTTCTTTTCTCGACAAACAAAGGTGCTATGTTGCTGCTTCCCCGTTCGGGAGATGAAGTCACTGGAGGACCTTCATGGCCTCCTAAAACTACTTTACTGCCGTTAACGGGCAGGCGGTGTGTGATTGTTTCCTTAGGCAAACAGGCTACTAGCGAATAAACTCTCAATGAATACCCAACTCAATGTGAAAGCCCCTTTCCGAACAGCCTCACACCTACATGCGATTGCCTTTTCTGTACAAGGACATTCACTTTTCTAATTTCTTGATACGTTTCTTTGGTAGGTTCTGAGTTTATCATTAACCCGGCGTCTCCTCTTCCCCAAAGGTGACTGGGAGATTTTTCCTTTTGAGTTGCCCCGAGGATAGGGAACCATCTGATTAGGTGAATTACAGAGGCCGGCTATCATTTACCGCATTTCGAACAGCCGTTGAGCTTGACGGTTTAGTAGAGCCTTCGGCAACGACCCTCGTGTTCCTCCTCGCGATACCGTTTGCCTTGGCGGGAACCTACGGAGTCAGCGTCTTGTCCCCGCACCCCAATTCTCTTTGATTCTTGCGGTAGACATGGTTTTGGCCGATAACCCCCGACTCTCTTCTTTCTCATCACAGATCCTTCCGGGAAGCGCCGGGCGCATTCCCCAACGATTTCAGCCCTCGCCTCGATTGGCTCTGGTCGGCCGTGACCTTTCGTGCCCCCTTTTAAAATAGATTTGGGCTCCTTACAGGCGGCCCCCTCCCCCTCAAAAAGGAATGTTTGCGCTCTAGGGGCTTGATCGTGGCCCCGGTGATTCTTTCCACACGGTTGACTCTCCCTGTAGGGATGAGGCCGGGTCATTTCTTTTTATGTCTGGGTCCCCCCCTTTTCAGCCTTCAGGAGAGTGTGTAGGGCTGTCTACTAGAAGTCCTCCTTTTAGGATGGGTTCGGCCTCAGTTTCAAACCTACTGATGGTGCTCGAAGTTGATCTTTTTCTATCTGCGTCCCCCCCCACTGTGTAAGCTGGGATCTTGGCTCTTCCAGGGCAGATAATATTACACGCTTCCTTGCTCTTGCGTAGCAGTTCCCTCCCCCGAGGACTGGCAATGCTCTGTGGCTCTTTTTCCGTCTTTCCCCTAAAGCCTACGGATTCTTCTGGTTTGCTTTGGACCGTCTTGAGGTCCGCTATACTGAATCCAGCAACACCGGAGACCTTCACGGAGGACCCCGCTCCCCAAGCCTTCTCTCGGTCCCGCCAGCAAAGTATGAGAAACACGGGGTTTCCTGCTCCGTTCTTGTCTTTCATCCTCCCTACCTTTCACGGTGAAAGCGGGAGTTTTTCTCCTCTTGCTGATACGTGTTTCTCTCCACAGTACAACGATGGGAGCCTTTTTCATAATAGCCTTTTTTCCTCCCTGTCGTTGACCCCCAGCTCCGATCATCGTCTTTCCGATTTTGAGACTGACCTGAGCCCGGAGTCTTACAGATTTCCGATTTGTGTGGCACCCACCGCCCCTTCACTTTTCTCCCCAGGGAAAGTCACTGCCACCTGGGTCCGATATCTACTTGTTTGACGAAGAACCCCCCATTTCCCCCCTTGTGGTCGAGCGGTGATATTCTTTATCCCTCAGACGTCATGCTCCCCAGTTCTCTACATCCCTCACTGTCTTCCCCTTCCCTGGGAGTCAATGCCTGAACCCCTTCACCTTTTCTCATATCCATTCTGAGTGCTGTCCCCCCAATCTCTGTATCCCCCCCCTAAAAGTGTCGACGTTGAGATTCTTACATTCTTTTCCCCGTGCTCTTTCTTGTCGTTGGTTCTCAGTCGCTGTTCTCTTCGTTTGCATTCATAACGACTTTTTTTCTTCCTTTCCTTTGGCCTCTTCTTACTTGTCCTGATTCGGACCTTGATTTCGGGCACACCCGGATGACCCCGGCCCATTCCCCCCCCCTCCCAACGCTCTTCTCACTGCCCTGGCGTGGTACCGTATTCCAATGGCATTCCCCTTGTGCGCAATCTGAACCTCCATTCACCGGGGAGTTACCC
>Ga0179593_1314339_pt1 | contig 17489 bp, 28 predicted proteins | sample CZODoug2_1_08_16_FD_185931 | JGI IMG/M metagenome (GOLD analysis project Ga0179593, IMG submission 185931) | Vadose zone soil fungal communities from Angelo Coast Range Reserve, California, USA - CZODoug2_1_08_16fungal (PacBio error correction) | ecosystem: Environmental > Terrestrial > Soil >... | reverse complement strand
TTGACCAAGCGTTTTGACCCCGCCCCCTTGCACCCCCATTCCCCCCTGTGAGCTCACATCATGTCTTTTCCTACTTTTTATTTGTCTATCTTCCCCTTTTTCCCACCCCGCCGTGCCTTCCTATCCCCGAACCCTCTTCCCCCGTCCCGGAGGGAGTCTTGTGTCTTTTAGTTTGAAGTACCACCCCCTCCTTTTTCGCGAGTCCCTACAACTCCTTGTGGCCCCCTTTTGACTGAGTGACTCTTTCTTTTTTTTTCTTTTCTTTTTTTATTGTGCTTTTTTTTGTCTTTTTTTTTTCTTTTTTTTCATTTTTTTTTTTTTTTTGCCCCTCCTCTATCTACGCGCTGTTCAAAGGTCCTTCCCTGTGATTTGCGTCCTCTTTTTTTTTTATATTCCCGCCCCGCGGTACCCACCCCCCCTTTGACCTCTAGTCTTTTTTTTTACGTTGTCGCGATTATGGCTTTTCGGTGACCTTTTTGTTCGCTGGTAACAATCTCTTTTCGCCTTCAGCCGGTCATTCTGAACCCCCTCGTTTGACTGTCCCTCAGCTGGATAAACCCCCTAAACCCTTTGAGTTTCCTCCCTTGCCTTGCCTTGCCTTTGGTTGCCCCTCCCCCACGAGGAAGGAACACTATCCCGTCCTTCCACCCCCTTTCCCTCTGTGTGAAGCCGCTTTTCCTAATTCATGGTCCCCAAGAGCCCAAATGGTCCCCCCGTTCATTTTTTTTATTTAGAGCTTCCCGACTCCCTTCGTTCCCCTTTTCGTGTCCCTTTCCGTTTTACTTTTCCTCCCCAGACCCACAACCCCTCCTTTTTTCACTCTATCGTATGCCCCCCTTGCTTGTGTCCCCAGCCAGATGGTCTGCCCTTTCATCCGCTTTCTCCTTTTTTTTTTCCTCTTCGCGTCACGACTCCTTCAGTTTCAGTTCTTTTGGATTGAATCACCCGCCCCCCCTTTAGGACCTTTTTCTGCCCCCCAGGTGTTCTTATGCTTCCCTCTTTCCCCTTCCTATGTGGTTTTCATGTAATAATATGACCCCCAAGCGCCCGCTCCCTTCCCAAATCGGTCCTGGGCCCCCACACGGGCGGCCATCAGTTCATGCCCCCCATTTATTTTTCGTACCTGTCGGGCACCAATAATCTGTTTTTTTCCCGGCGAAGTCTGCCCGTTCACGGGGATGTTCTACCCCTCTGCTCATTATTCGTATTTACAAAGTTTTCTTTTTTACGAGTGTTACCCCGCCCTTTTCACACAATTCCCTACACAGCTTCCCCCACCCCTATTTCTACCTTGTACTTGCCGACCATTTCGTTATTGAGTTCATTTGCCCCCGCAGGCCCGAATTTTTTTTTCAGGACCTCGCCCCGCCCCTTCTTCTTGTCACCACCACCAGTACTGTCCTTCCCCCTCTTCCCCGTTCTTTTTCCAACTTCTTTTCCTTCGCCCTGACGCGCCTCAGGGATACCTCACCGAGGCTCCCGCGATGTAACCCTGTTTCTTCTCTCCCTCCCTCTTCCACATTCATCGCTCCCTAGCTTTTTTTTTTCCCCTTGGCCATACTTTTTCCGGACGCCCCCACTCGGACGGTTTTAGTCGATTTCACAATGTCTCCCCGGTCCTGCCGTGCTCGTTCCCACGTCAATCTTGGCTCCCCCCCTCGAGTTTCTCCGGAGTACCCTTGCTGTTCGCTTTTTTTCCGCGCCCCATTTTCTTTGCCGCGTGCCGAGATTTACACCAATCTCCTGTGTCCTCCCCCCCTCGTCCTTGAAAGTGGGCCAGAACTCCCATCTTGGGCCATTTCGTTTGCTTCCTTTTCAATTTTCCCAGATGCAAAATCTTTTAATCCGTGGCTTGTCCCTCCTTTCCCAACACGGTGCGGGTCCTGTGTATGTCGTTGTTCAGGTCTCCCATCTCGCCGGCTTGGGTTGTCTCTCCTTACTTCTCCTTAGCCCACCCCCGCCTTTTGTAAAAAAGGCCCCCCCCCCTACGTAACATTGTCTGGCGCCCATCCGTTTCCTCCTATATCTCTCTAGTTTTCGCCGCGTCTTTTGTAAGTAGCCTCCCCCCTCTTTTCGGCACGTGGGCACTCCCCATATCTCGTACCGTCCCCATTTAGAAGGCCCGCGGCCCTTTTTGCCCCGCTTCCCATCCCTTTAATTCACGCCTGTTGCGGCTTTGCCTTTTGGCGTTCCCCTCTTCCCACGCATTGTTTCGTGTGGACAGCTCCCCGCGCGGCTCTTGAAATATTCCTGATCGTGGTTTTTCCTTTTGTCGTGTCCCCCCCTTTTTCTGTGTCATTATCTCTATAGGATCCTGCAACAATCCTTTTTAATTCCAGGTCATTTTTTTTTCCCCCCTTTTCGGCCTTGCCCTCTGCTCTTTTTTCTCTTGTCTCCGCTTCTTGGACAGCTTCGGCCCACCCTGTTTTATGGGTTTTTGACGGCTCTTTTTTTTTGCCCTCGTCCCCCTCTGGGGTGCCCCAAAGTTTTTTCCCCCCCATAGTCTTTTACCCTCATCCGGTTTCGAGGGTTTCTTCCAACATAACAGCTCTCTGCGGTGTTTTCATTTACTCTTTCTTTTTTGAGGTTTTGTTGTACACAACAGCGCGGGCTTCAAAGGTTCCCACTTTGTCCCCCCTTCCCTTCTTGTAATCTCTTCTCATCTTTTTTGCCTCACTGTTCGCGTTCTTCTTCATAACCTTCCCCCTTTTGCGTTCTTTTACCCGTCCTTTTCTCTTTTATTGTTCTTTTTTGTGTCCCTTTTTGAAAATTGCTTCCACTTTATTGCTGTTTTTCCGGGCGCACTAGGTTCCCTAGGTTCCGGGCGTCTTCTTTTTTTTTTCTCACTCGTTTCTTTTCACTGAGTTTCTGGTCCTTTTTAGAACCGATGGTATTTTTTTGCCGGTGGTTTCTGATCTCCTCGGATTGGCCTGCATCTCTTTTTCTCATTACAGCTTTTTGTTGTTTTTTTGGTATCGGAGTCATTTTTCTACCCAAACGTTGCGATCGACGTGTAATACGTTTCACCCCCTCCCGCCCAGCCGTCCTCCCGGTCCGAGAATAATACCCCCTATTGAGGTCCCCCTGCACCCCTGCCCCCGTCTTTATTATCCCTTAATCCCCCTCCTTCACCTCGGCTAGTGGTGAGAAGTTCTCGAAGCGAGGTTCTTGTTTTTTCAGATCCTTTCCCCTTGCCCCCGTTTGTTTCTCCTTCTTTTTGCGCGCCCTGTATCCCCAACCCCCAGTCTTCCCTGTTTTTTTTTTGACTCCCCGTCCGGCCGGGTGGTATGTGACGTCCCAGCACCTCGTATGCCGGCTGTTTGGCCGGAGTCGGTCCAATTCCGCCTTTTTGACCCCTTTGTTGAGATCTCCCCCTTCCGCTTCGTTGTTTTACAGGGGTGGTTTTAAACCCCCCCCCCCCACGCTCAATCTTTTCCCAACCCAGAGAGCTCCCTCTTGTGTTTTTGTTTGTTCTTTTGTACCCAAAATTACCCCCCCCCTTTTCGTTTTTACTTTTTCCAAGTGCCCTCAAGTCAAGGGTATATTGTGTCTTTGAGTCCGCTCTCCTTTGATTTCCCCCTTTTTGACAGTGGTTTGAACTGACTTTCCCGTCCCCCTTTCGTCCTCATTTCCCTTTGTTCGCTGCCGGAGAATACATTTTCCCTGCTCTTTTTACAGCTCGTCCCTTGAACACCGGATTGAATTGCACTTTGTTTCTGTCGCCGATTCGATTTTCCTAACTTGAATAAAATACCATTGGCACTTCCTCCTCTTTCTGTCCCTTTACCCCCAACGATCCCGCGGCCTTCCCGACTACCACCTGACATTCTTAGCTCTTGAACCTTCCCCCCAAAAATCCCCCCCTTCTACTGAGCCCCTTCTTTTATTACCTTTGCGGGATCGACCAGGGCCACCCCCCCCTTTTTTGATTTCTGTTTTTGAGTAGACGTGGGCCACCCTTATTTCACGTGGTGCCTTTCTTTTTATCTCAACTGGTACGTTTGACTGTGTCCTGCATCTTCAGTTTTTTTCTGGACCCCCGCGTCCTTCTTTTTTGTTCAAAAGTGGCTCGACTGGATTCCCCCTTCCTCCATTTGTCTTGCTTTCTTCTTTGTCGGGCGTGTTCTTCGCTTGGTGTTTCTTCCCGTTCTCCTACCTTTCATGTGCTGGTTTTGTTGCGCGACTATTTCTCCCCCCCCCCCACTCTACTGCCCTTGTCCATCGACGTTTAGTCCATCCCTCCCCTCCTTTCTCCCGGACTGCGCCCACTATTGGTTTTGTTCTGTTTCGTTTTTTTTGAAAAGTGCACCGCTTTTGGATGGTATTTTCTTTTTCTTTGTTCTCTTTTGTCCGGACTCCGACATCTCACCCATGCTTTTGTTCCTACTTTTTTTTTCCCCCCCTTTTGGTTTGCTTTCTTCTTGTCATCTTTTTTTTTACCCTCATCTTCGGCCCTCCCGGCCAACACGAGCAGGTCTTCCCCCCTCCCCGTTGCAACCAATGTTTACCCGAGGAGCTACCCCCCCTAGAGGAAGGTCTGGTTGCGTCCCTTTTTTTTTTTTTCTTGACCCCCCTCGGCTTCGATTGCAAGGAGACCGAGCAGTACTGTTATTGCTCCTCTGACTTACAGGTTCCCGTCTAGTCCTGAATGTGTGTTTTTTTTTTTTTTGCATTTCGTTTTTCAGGCGACCCTTTATTCCCTAATCCTTGATCGATTGAACCCGTGTGTCCATTTGATTGCGGAGCTGACAAACAGTTATCTCTAGATGTGCCTTTCCTGTGTTGACCGGTTACCTTTTTTGTATCCGGGGTTCAGCATAATTCTTTTACACAGATGCTTCTGGCATCTCGTCAGTAGTGGTGTTTTTTCTGTGTGGGTGGGGTGGCAGGGGAGTTTTTTTTTTGGCGTTTCGTGCCGGTCCGAGATCCCCCTGTTTGTACCTTGTTGGGTTTGGCCCGTTTGGTACTCGTCGGGTGCGCGGTAGTCCAGCGCGCCGTCGTGGGTTCCCTAGCATGCCCCCCCCCAAACACCGAGGGACTGACCTTTTCCACCATTTGTTTATTGTTGTTGGGGGCACAACCTCGGTCGTGCTTTTTTCTTTATAGGCCTTTCTTCACCTATCTCCCCCCCTCTATCCACCCATGAAAATTTGTATCCACCTCCGCTTTTCCTCTTTCTCTTTTCCTTTTTTTCAACCCCCGTTTGATGGTCTGGGCCTATTCCAATAACATTGGCCCATGCTTTTTTTCCCCTTCACTTTTAAATTTTTCTTTCTCGAGGGCTTCGTCCTTTTCGACGGCATTCGAGCTTTTTTTTTTCCATTTTTTTTCCGCCCCCGCGGTCTCACTGTGATTCGTTTTTCTTTCCGGTAATATAAACCAACCCCTGTGTGGCCTCCCCCCCCTGTTGTTGATCTGTGTGTCCCCTTCCTCTGTTGTTTCCCCGGATTCCTTCGGTGTAAGAGGACCGTTCTCAGCACATTTTTTATCAGTGGCTCCCTCACTTCCCCATTTTGTTCTTGATGCCTTCGGTTTCATTTCCCTATGGAGATTCAATTTTCCCCGATTTTTTTTTCGGTCTTTCTTTCCCATCGGTTTTTGGGGGCTTTTCTCCCGATCTTTGTCCTTTCTTTTTATCCCCGTTATTTTCCGCGTGTACATTGCTCTTGTTGTCACGCCCTTTCCTTCTTTCCCGAAGGCCTGTCTTCCCCCCCCGTTCCCCATTTCCGGTTTCCCCGAGGTGTTCTCCTTGGTTACCTTATAGTTTTTTATTCTTTGGCCTGCATTTTTTGACGTGGCTGTTTTCTTTTTTTTTGATTGGTGGCAGGCGGGTATCCTTTCTTTTCTTTTCACCGCCTTTTTTGTACCATTTAAAGAACCACGTACCGCATGTCTGTCTGGGCATCCCTTGACTGGCGCCCCTCCCCCCGCACCTTGGATTTCTACTCTTTTTCACCCGTGGTGTTTGTTTGGTAACCCGGTTCCCAGAGCGGAGCTGCTTTTACACTATCGGCGACCCCGGAGAGTTTCATATTACCGCTATCCCCACTTCGTGTTTGGAGCCGGTCTCCTGCTCTGAGGGCGGTCCCTCAGAGGGGTTTTTCCATGCTCTCATTGGTTGCAAGGTTTTCCTTTTTCTTTATTGCTCTCCGATGATTTGTTCCGACTAACCCCGCTAGATGCCTGGTCGTTTTCCTTTTGCTGAGGAGCGTCCTTGACCCCCAGTTGGTCTCCAACAACCCCCCTTTGTGTGATCTTTCTTTTTTTTTTTCGTTTGACTGCTTTTTTGACCGCCGTTCTTGTGTCTCATATCAAAATGCTGCATGTCAGGTTTGTTAAGTGAATCTGTTTTTCTTTGTCTCCTTTTTTCTTTTTCTTAAAGAGTCGGTGTTCATACCCCTGGATTTCTGCAAGTCCACGGTTTAGTGTTTTGGATTTGAGGTGACTTTGCCGTTTTTGCGTCTCCTAGTCTTTTTTTTACTTGCCGTTTTTTTTCTTCGTTCGCTCCTACGTTCCTGTCCCTCCTGTGTAAAAGTTTGCTGGGGGGGTTTTTTTCGTCCCTTTTTTTTTTTTTTTTTTCCTCGTTATCGTGGTCTTTCTCCCTCGTGTGGTGTGTTGGTTTTTTTGTTTTCCGCGATCGGGGGACTTCCTCTGTTTTCTCGCTTTTTTTTTCCAGCGGCCCCGCGATGATTAGTCCCCCCTCCTGGGTTCGTTTTGCTCGTTACGCGTTCCTGCTTTCTGCGGTGTTCTGAGTGTTTTTTTTGTCCCCGAGACGCGATGATTCGTTTTCTCGACCTCTTTCCGTGAAACTTCCTTCCCCCCCCTTGATGATTTTCGCTTCCGGTAGTTTTTTTCTTTCAATTTATTTCTTTCTGAGATCTTCTCAAGGTTGCTTACGCGTTCTTCAGGTCCTTTCGCCCGGCTTGTTCCTTGATTCCCGTCCACCCCCGAAGGTTGAGAGTGATGTTTATCTGTTGATCCCTCCCTTGAGAATGGTCGTCTCGGTCCTGCGCCCACGTTTAGACTCTCTTTTTTTCCCAATAAGTGTTTTTCTTTATGTTTTTTCCCTTGATTGTAGGACAGTCTTAATTTTTTCTTCCTGCCAACATATCATCTACCTGCCTGCTAGGTTCGATCATTTCCACTTTTTGCCGGTTTTGCCTCGCAGACTTCTCCCCTTCTTCCTTTTCTCCCTGATACTGCTGCGTTCTATTACCCCTCGACGGTCTCCCGGAAGTTCCCCGTTTTTTCTTGGACTGGGGTAGTTTTCTGAACTTTTTTGCGCGCCGACGTTGCCACTTTCTTTTTCCCCACAGACGCTTAATATATCCCTGCTCAAACGTTCTGCCCTCGTTATTGCTGCGATCCCCTCTCTTCCGTTGAGACAGTTTGGCTCCCACCGTTTCTTTCTACTTTTCCACCCGTCGGGGAGTGACTTTTGTTTTCACGCTTTCTCGTTTGCACCCAGTGTTCCTCCCTCCCGACCTTAATTGTCGGCGCCCCCCCCCTTTCCACTCCCAGGCGAGACAGCCTTCGTTTTTTTTTTCCTCCCGTCAAAGTGTACGTCTGAGTTTTTTTTCTTCCTTTTGGGCGCGGCCCTTTTTACCCACAGACCCATCCCCTCCCTCCCTTCTTCCTGTCTTTGCCTTGCACCGGTGATTGAACACTTCCCCCTCCCTCCTTGTTAACCCCCCACTGATTCCACGGGTGAACTTTTATTCTCCTGCGATTTCCTTTTGGCCCGCACATCCTCTTCCCTTTTTGTTTAAGACTTTCCTGGCGCGCCAGTCCCGGTGTCCCCTCCCCAGAGAATTTTCTGCGGGGTCTTTCCGGTCGGACACCCCCCCATCCCGGCGTCTGTGTAGTTTCCTTTTTTCTTCCCCCTTTTGATGAGATTTTCCTTGGCCGCCCAGCTTCCCCCTGATTTTTTTTTTTGTGCCCGATCAGCTCCTCTCTTTTTAAACCCCCCATGAACCTGGATCTTTCTCGTGAGGATTTTTATTCACGAGATTTTTGCGTTTCCTTTGACCACTCCCCCCCCTTTCCCCTTTGCACCCCCCCCACCCCTGTTCTCTATTTTTTTTTCTTTTTTTCCGCCCGCTGCTCTCCCCATTCCCCAGTCCCGAGAAAAATGCGGCCCCGAGCAGAACGCTAGTTCCCCTATTCCTTCGGCCAGTTTTTTACCGTGTTTTTTGAAAAGGCCGGCGGCCTTCCACGCTTCAACCTTTTTCTTTTTTCCTCTTTGCGCCCCATTGTCCCTCTCCTGAGCCTGAGGGCCTTCGATACCCCAGCCGATGTCTTGCTTTACTCCCTCCCAACCCAATTTTCCTTTTTAACATCGAACGACTCTTCATGGGGGCCTGATCATTGTGAAGATTTTTCTTAATTTCCCCAATCCTGCTGCTTCCCTTTTTTTCCCTCAGTTTTGTTCTGTTCCACGCCTGAGTCTTCAGCTTTTTCTCCTTTCCCCTCCCCCTTCTTTCCGGGCTGCCCCTTCGGTTCTTTTCTCGGGAAGATCAGAGTTTACAGCCGTTTTTCTCGCCTTTTGATATCACCCATTCTGGCGCCTTTTCGACCCTTCCTGGTCCGGCCAAATTGGCCGCCTCGGACACCCCTTCCTCCGTCGAAACCCCCTCGTTCTCGTTCCTCTTAACGGGTCTTTTTTGAGTTCTGACCTTCTTTAGCAAGTTTTTTTGGTGGTTCGATTTCCCTCCTTCCACTCAGCACCCAACGATTTTCCTGGGCGCCCTAAGGTATTTTTTTTTCTCGGCTTCCCGGTGCCCCTAGCACCTCGCCGTCACTTCTTGTCCCCCCAACAAAGAGACTTCTCCACTTGATGAAGTCCTCCTTCCTTCCCCTCCTCCACCTGTTCACCTCCTCCGTTTTTGATCACCACCACGAAAGTTCTCCGCGCTCCTTTTTAGGTCAGCTGGTTTCCAACTCGTCATCTATCCAAACGGTGCCGTTTTCCATTACCGTCTCCTAGATGAAGTTGTCGACCTTTTCACTGGCGGGGTTGGTGTTGCTGTTGTGTCCTGCCTGAAGCGCTGCCTTTTGTTCCTGTCCAAAGGAGGTCCCCTGTACCCCTCCGATTCTTTGTCGTTTTACACTTGCTTTCCTTCTGGTTTGTGCACCGTCTGCGTCCGCCGGGCCAACTCGATCCCCCCCCCCTACTGAGCCCAGCCGTTTTTTTGTAGGTTTGAACCCCCTGCATTTGAGTGATGTTTTTCCAGTAGAAAACTTTTTTTCCCCCCCCCCATTCTCACTTTTGCCGTTGACCCCTGCCAATCACCCCTCTTGGTTTTTTTGCTTGAGAACATGGATTGACTTTTTTTTTTGTTTTCCGCCGTGCCACCCTCTCTCCTCCGGAGTTTCGCTAGTCTAGTTATCTCCCCTCCCCCCCAACCTCTCTCCTTTTGAGCAACTTCGTCCCCAACTTGCACCGATTTCCCTTTCCCCGCCCAGCCGTTTCCCTATGTCCTCTTGTTGTGCTGCAGTTCCTCTTTTTTTTTGGCCGAAGATTGTTTGTACCTTCCGTCCCGTTTCTGTTTCGCCTCCCCACCCTTGCGCCTTGCCCATTTTGCACCGAGATCGTATTCTAGCCTTTTTCCTCGATGTGAACTTTGGTCTCTTTTCTGCAACCTTTTTCCCAGCCCGTTTTGCCTCGTGATGTGCCTCCCCCCCTGTCGCGATCTTGACAAGATTCCTATTTTTTGGTTTTCTTGACCGGTCACTTTTTCTTAGGTAATCTCCTCTTCGGTGACGGCCTCCAACTTTGCCTCGTACTTCGTGTTTCATGTCCCCCCCTCTTTCGACCAGCTTTCCTAACTTATGCTTCCTGACTGGATTTCGACCCTCGTCATTTCAGGCCCCACTTTCCCCGTTTGGGTTTCTTCCTCGGTTCTTCCCCAGTTTCCTTTTTTTGCCCCCCACGAAGTCTGTCAGAAGTCTGTCACCCCCCCCCAAAGTCTTTTCTTTGCTGCAGCGGCTGTGGTTTTCCCCCCGTTTGGGTAATAAACCAACTCATCACTGGCGGGTGTCCCCCCTCTCTTTCTTGCCTGGCGGTTTTTTACACCCGCCCCGACATTTTCTTCTCCCTTGGTTTTTTTATCCAACCATGCACTTTTCTTCTGGCGAATAAGTTTCCCCTCGGCTTTTTTGCACTGTTCTCTTTTTCTTCACCTTTTTTCCCCTGTCCCGCTAGGCTGGTACTAGCCTCTGGAGAATTGCGTTCACCGGTTTTCATTCCCGCTTTTGCACGGCCCCCCCCCCCCACCTTTTTTCGAGCCCATATATCTGTCTCCGCCCTCCTACGTTCCCTCTTACTTAAGTTGTGTACTGCTTCCCTTTTCGTTCTTTCCTCGGTTTTGTTTAACTCAGTTCTCCCTAGAGTGACCCCTCTTTTCCTTCTTTTTCTGGACTTTGGATTCCCCTCCTCCGTCTTTGCATTTGAGTATTTTCAATTACTCCCCTCCCCTCTTTTGTTGTTTGTTGCTTAGTAGCCGTTACATTAACCTGCATCTCGGGATTAGCGCCCTCAGTACCGTTTGGTTTTCGTTTCGCCTTTTCACCAGTTCCTCCAAAAGAAAAAGTGTAGCAGAACTTTACCCTCTCCCTCCAAGACCCCACTATTTCCCGTGGATGTGTTTGTTCTTAACTGCGCACTTTGAACAAGACTTGATTTCTCCTTTGTCTTCGGAGTTTTTGCTCTGTTAAGTTTCTTTATTTGTTTACCTATTGTTCCGCAGTCTTTTTCGCAACCTCCACCAAATTCTTGCCTGACGTTTGGTTTCCCCGTTTTCCGGTTCATTGAAGAATACTCTCCCCTTTTTCGTACGGGCTTGTTCTTTCCCTTCCCACCAGGGGTGACACTTTGTGTTTTGCGCGAGTGGTGCCTGTTGCGCCCGGTTCTTCCTTTTTGGCTGTGTGTTCACAACCAAACCCTCCCCCCGCACTCTCCCCTTTTAACCCTCCTCCGGGGCGTTTTGTTTCTGACCCCCCTTTCGCTCCACCCTTTGTTCACTGAATCTTTTTTTTTTGTTACCCCACTCCCTTTGGCCGTTGCCCCTGTCTTTGGCTCTAAACCGTTTTGAGGCCCCCCCCTTGTGACCTTTCGCCGGTGACTTTCCTGCCCACTCCAGGGCTCCCGCTTTGTCGTATACAGGCGGGCCACGGCTATTTTTTTACACTGGCCCCTCTTTTTTTCAATTCATGGTGTTGATTCCTTTTTTTTTTTTATGATCCTCGGCGGACCTCCCTGCAACGGAGACATCCCTTTTTTCCCTCGTCTTCGTTCTCCCCCAGAATCTCTTGGTGGCTTTTTATGAAAACCCTCCCTTTTTTTCGTTTTTCGCCCCCAAAAGTCACGTTTGACAGTTTTCACCCGCGTATCTTAGCGTTGATCTTGGCAAAATGGCTCCCCCTGCGACCCTAGCTTCTAGGTCAGGTTACTTCAATAGAAGATGTTTCCCAAATTGGGTTGTAACAGTTTACCGCAATTAGGTTCTGGCCCCAGGGACCCCCCAAACTGTTTTGCAGTTTTTTGAACCCGATTTTTCCGGAGTTGGCTACTCAACCTGTTTTTCGAGTCTAGTGCGGTTTCCTGGGTTTCTTTCTTTGTGTTTCTTTGCGATTAACTCTCACCCCCAAAAAGTTCCATGACCCTGTCGGATTCCCAGTGCTTCTTTTTCTTTTTTTCTTTCCCTCTGGTGCGGCACCCCAGTCCCCGATTTTTTTCTGTTTGTTCAACTTCTGCACGATTTTTAGATTGGATTGTTATGGACTGACATTTCCGGGACCCCCCCCCCTTCCCTCCCATGCTTGGTTACCCGGTCAGGTGCGGGACTTCGTTGTGTGAATTTTTTCGTGCTCTTTTTTTTTTTTTTGGTTTTCCCCCCCCGGCGCTTAGTTTGCGCCCCCCTTACACGACATTTCCGCGTTTTCGTACTTTTCTCCCTCTCGAGGGGCGGGCTTTCCAATTGCGGGCTCAGGTTCTTTTCGTCTGTCTGGAGGCCTGCATTCTTCCTCTGCACTACCACCTTGGTTTATAGTACGACGGTATGGGAGGGAAGATCTGGCTCTTTTTTTTTTTTATTCCCCCTGTGGCATTTGGGGTCCCCGACTAAAAAGTTCCTTCTCGCGGTGTTTTAGCTCTCCTTTTTGTTCAGGTGACAAAGATGTCTTTTTTCCGTTTCTCCGCACCCGCCTTTTCTAATCTTCTCGTTTGACTTTCCCTGTATTCTTTTTAGGTGTCAGAGGTGGGGATTGGTTGTTTCTTAGGGTGACTCTGTGGTTACCCATTTTTGTCCCTGGAGTGAACCGTAAACCCGGGCGTCCGCGGCTTAGCCCCCCTTTTGTTCTGACTTGATTTTTTTTGGGACCATTACGACTCCCCTGTAAAAATTTACTCTTATTTTTTCTTTTTTGCACAATCAGTTCCTTTTCCACCTTTCTCCTTCCCCATGAGAGAGAGGTAAAAAAACTGAGGGTCCTCTTTTGTCTCGCGTGCCCTTTTTTCTTTTTTTTTTTTCTTCTTTTGAGACGTTGGTTTATATCTTGAGGCTTCTTAACGTATTGAGTTGGTCCCCCTCTAGGTTTTCTTGTTCTTTTTTCAATTTGGAGTAGACCCCGCAAGGGCTCACCCTGACGCTGCCCCATTGCCTTTTCCCTCCCCTCTTTTTTCCCTCCCCCGTCTCCTTGTCTTCCTCCTCCTTGAAGACTCATGTTTGCTGTGGTTTTTTTCCGAGTGGTGTGTTGAGTTTTCTGATGGTAAGTAGTCTTCAGCGCTCCTTTCATTACCTTCCTCCCGTTGGTAATTTTCCTATTCTTTCCTTCCCGGTTTCCCCGTAGTATTTTTTTTTTTTCTTGGTTTTTTCCGTCTCACTCTGTTGTGTGGCTCTCCCGATTAGGGGAGTCTCCTTCTATCTTTCCTCAGATGCTGGGTCCTCTTGTCGGAGTGCGACATGTTTTTTTTCAATGGTGTCCACTGTGGCCGGGCGGGCTCGGGTGGTTAGGACTTTCTTCTCGGCGTTTTCGGAAGTTTCTTTTGTGTGATTGTGGATCAGGGTTTCCTTGTGGCTGTTTGAGTTTGTTTTGATTCCTCCCCACTATTTTTTTTCTTTTTTTTTTTGTATGTAAGCCCACCCCGTAGTCTTTTTGACTTTGCGCAATTTTTTTTTTAGTGTTTCCCTCCCGCTTTTCTTGTCATTTTCCCCTTTCGTTAAACTCTTTCCGCGGCTTATTTTTTTCTTTTGGGCCCGGTCTCTTTTGAGGCGTTTTCCTGTCTTTGTCCCTTGAAAGTAAGATAGGTACTTCTCTCTAATGGTCCCTCCCCGCTTATCAGTTTGCTACGATTCTCTTTTTTTCATTACGCTCCAAGCAGGTCTTGCTTCCTCGCTCGTGTTTCTGGCCGTTTCCGGCGCATGAGTTAACTTTCTCTACAAACCCATTACTTCTTAGTTCCCTCCTTGATGGTTGCGACCTCCCTTGAACCCCCCTCACCAGCTGGCCTTCCCCCTTTTTTTGTTTCACATTTCATCTTGTTTGAAGGCCTCTTCTTACACCGTCTTTTTGTCTTTTTTTCCAATAAACGCTTTTTTCTGCGACAGATTAGGTCTTCTCTTCTTCTCAATATGTCATCACCATAGATCTCAGATTTTCCCCCACCGTGTGTCTGGTGGGCTTGTGTTGTCCCCGTGCTTCTTTAGATCCCCCCCCTTTCTGTGATTGGTCGACTTGTTTTGCGGGCTTTTTTTTCCCCTGTATTGTTTCGTCCCACGTTGTCTCCCCGTGCATTCGTGCCAAGTGTCTCCCCCTCCTTGTTCGTCCCGCCCTTCATGTTGGCCGCGTTTTTTGGTCTGTCAAGGGCCTGCGTTTGATTGCAACTTGCTTTTGCGGATTTAGTCTCCTTGTCTTTTCTTTAGTTTGGTTTAGTGTGCGTCTTTTTTCTTTTCCCCAGATTGAATCGTTGCGCCACTTTTTTTTTCTTTACCCCTTTCCCCCCCACGTGAAAACTTCCTTTATTTCTGCTTTTTTTGCTTGTAGTTCTATTAGTTAATCAGGACCCTCCCTCTCGATAGGCCCCCAAAGGGGTCTTTGTCTCGGCGTTTCTCCTTTTTGTGACCCTTTATCGTTACCGGTCCTGCGTCATGTTTCCTTTCTAGGTCATTGTTTGATTGCCGAGTCCTTACTACGTCACCCCTTCTTTCTTAGTTTTTTTCCTTTTTTTTTTTTTTTATTGCTATATTTTCCTCTCCGGTTGGTTTTTTTCAGATATGGTCTATTTTTTCTTTTTTGACTTTCTCTCGCTCGTCGCGTTACGGTCCGTCCATCAACATATTCTCATTCTCTTCTCTTGTTCGATAAGTTCCAGCAGGTGGATACGCCCTCCCTCCTCTGGGGCTCCGTCGCGATCTCGGTGTCTTTTTTTTTCCTGAGTTACTCCTCCCCCTTGAATGTGGGCCGTGCGTCGGTTCCGCGTGGTTTTTTTACCCGGTTTTTTTTTTTTTTCTAAATTTTGTTGTGCGACGCATCGTTCTGTGTACCACTCTCTTTCCTAACCTCCGCTCAACTTCCATAACCTGGCTGGTCCGGCCTCTTCCCTTTTTTCAATTTCGAATCATCTGATTTGAATGTTTCAGCAAGTCCAGCCCTCTTTCCCTTCTTGCTTTTTTGGGTTGAGTTTCACCGGTCCCCCTTTTTTTCCGCTGACAACAACCTGTGGGGGACGCCGCATGACCTTTTCCCTGCGGCGGCTCCAAATCCTGACTTTTTCTTTTGCGCGAGTTTCTTCCCTCCTGCCTCTTGTGCTCTTCCCTGCTGGCTGTTCAGATCCATCCACACTCCCCTCATTCCACTTTTCACACCTTTTCCGGTCGAGAGCCACACGGTGAACTTTTTACACTTTCCCCGCCCGCAGCGGGATTCCGCCCCAAACAGATTCTGACCCCCGTTTGACCCATCTGTGCTCTTCCGGCGTACACCTTCCGACGGCCTTTGCCATATGCTGTTGAAAGGTTTTACTCAAATTTTACCTCTCCCTCATTTTCTGGCAGGCCACACTTCCACTGGCGGGACCGACGTACCCTTTTTTTTGAGTGGAGGACCCCCCAACAGCTTTTATTGAGTTACATCCCCACGTGTTGCTAAGCCTTGTCTCAGTTCCTTACCCTCCTCTCTCGCCACCCTGACGGGACCCGATCAGCCTGAAGTCCGCTTTTTTCTCACCTTTTTACCTCTCTATGAGGCGGTACCGCTCTTCCTGGCATCCTTGATGTCGACCCCCCCCTTGAAGTCCCCTTTTTCTTACCGCCCCTCTTGACTTTCCCTGATCAGCTGTCTCACAGTCCACCCAGCCGATATGTCCAGTTGCCGTGATTCCCCCCTCCCCTTTTGAGAAGTGAAAAAGATGTATTGTTCCCCCAATGGGTCCGGGGGAAGGCTTCTTCCCCCTATCTTCCCCACCCCCCCCCCCCCCCCCCCCGTATTCCCAATTTTTTTTTTTTTTTCTTCAGCGCCGGCTTGGTCCCCTTCCCTGGCTTTTTTTTTTCTCGCCGCCACCCATCCGTCATTGGTTTTTCCCGTACATACCAGACAAACCCCGTTTCGTTTTTTTTCTTGCCCTCGACCCTTTTTCTCTTCTGCAACGAATTCCCCCCCCCTTAGCTTTTTTCCGAGTTTCTCCAGGAATTACTTCCGAAGCCCGCGTGTTCCCACGCGCGTCCCCGTTCCTGCGGATGGTTCCATAAAAAATCTCAATGTGTGCTGCCACTTCGGTATGGCTTATTTGAATCCCTCTTTTCAGCACGGTGCCGTTTTTTGGCGTCCTCCGCTCCTCACCCCCCAAGGACTTTCGATACATCTTTTCTTGAACCCCCACGGGGGGCGGGATTGCCATGTCTCTTGACCCCATTTTCCTCTTCGGTAACCCTACTCTTCGTTCTTGTTGGGTTTTTGTTTTTGGCACTCATTCCACCGTGTATCTATGTCGTTTTGCCCGCCCCGTAGCACATCCTCTTTTTTAAGAAAAACTTTGGGTTCGATGGCCCGCCGTGACATTTAACGTGACAAACTAGTTTTTTCAGTAGGGAGCTTTGTTTTTTATTCAAGGGAGTCGTTCCCAACCCCTACATCCGCGCCTCTCCCCCCCTTTTGCCCCCACCCCCATAGCTCTGCTCCCCACTTTTTTTCCATTATTCCCCTTCTTCGGTCGACTGTCTCTGACCTCCGAAACTTTTTACTTTCCCCTGGAGCCGCAGAGCCCCCTGTTCGCCAGCATGTGTCCCACATTTTCCTTTCTCATCTTTCTTTGGCCCTCCGCATACTTTTTAGAATCCTATCCGTGTACGCGGGCTCCACTTCTGGAGGAATGCCTGCGTTTAGGCGAGGTTCCCGCCCCGCTTGCGGCGATATTCTTTCGAGTTCTCTCTTCTAAACCGAGTGTAAACCTTGCTGTTTTACTTTTCGTGAACCCTGGCGCGTGTCTCCGCTCAACTTTCTGATTGTCCCCACCGAAGGGGCCCGCTTTGAACCCTTTTAGGTACCTTCAATCCTTTTTGGAGTTTCTTGCGTGTCTTCCAGTCTTTTTCACTCCACTCTAGCCCAATCCGTGGTGCCGTTGCTACTCCCCCAAACCCGTCGGGTCTGCGCCGGATGGTATTTTTCATCAGTTCCCTTCTCGTGCCCACTGCTCCATTTCTTTTTCGATACGCGTCTTCCCGCGTCGTCCCCCCCCTTCTGGGCGACAAACTTGCGACCCTCACCGAAAATTTATCTTCGCAACAAGCAGCTCTTCGGAGCCTTTCCCTATGATTGGTGAGATTTGCAGCCTGTTCCCCACCCTTCGATTCGTCAGCCCTTACACCCAACTGCACTCCCCCTTTTTTATTTTTCTTAAGAACCATTGCGAGGAACTAGTCCCATTTTTCACGGGTTTTGCGATCGATTTTATCTTCCCGACGTTTTTTTTTTTTTTTATCCTGAGTTTTTTACCTTTGCTTCCCCCCTCCACGAATTTGTGGTTCATCGCCTCCTTCTTGACTCTTTTGGACCGATCCTTTATCGGCTGCTAGTCGTTCTTCCCTTTCAGGCGATCTCGTTTATTTTTTTTTTTTCCCGGACTCCACAATCAGGGAGCCGCCTTTCCCCCATCCCCTTTTTCCGCATTCGCCTTCCGCTTAATTTTTTTTTCCTCTTTTTTTTTTGAGCGCTTCGGCGAATTCGTTTTCAATTGTCAATGGTTATGGAGTCTAGTTTCGCTCCCATCTTTAGTTCCGACCTTTCCCAAGTTGGTAACTGCTTTTTTTCCCCCCAACCCCCCCCCCCCCCCCCCCCCCAAGGGTTGTGCGAGGTGTGTCATAAAATAAAAACCCACGCCACCCCTATGCGGTTTGTTCCTATAGATGTGGGGGGTGTGTTTTGACCACCCCCCATACCGCCTGCCCCTTCAGCATCTTCCAGACAATGTAACAATCATGATGGGGCGAATCCTC
>Ga0179593_1707682_pt1 | contig 17491 bp, 18 predicted proteins | sample CZODoug2_1_08_16_FD_185931 | JGI IMG/M metagenome (GOLD analysis project Ga0179593, IMG submission 185931) | Vadose zone soil fungal communities from Angelo Coast Range Reserve, California, USA - CZODoug2_1_08_16fungal (PacBio error correction) | ecosystem: Environmental > Terrestrial > Soil >... | reverse complement strand
CACCGTTAAGCTTAGGCAAAAAAATCCTTTCCCCCGCCGCCCACCTTCCTTCAGGAGCTGCCAGAAGGCTGCTGGGCCCACGAGGTCATTTACCGTCGTTCTTCTCTCCTATGGGACACGAAACCCGAGATGCACCCCTCGAAAAGGGATACAAATGACTTTCCCAACCCTTTACCATATTCAATTTCGGCCACCCACACAACTCCCTCCCGTCCCTTTTGGGCGCAACTTCGTATCATGGCATCCTCCCCTTCATCTTTTAAGGAATTGACGTTTTTCTTTTCCCCTACTCCCCTTTGTGGCCCCCAACGGCTTTTGCAGTTTCCAGCACTCTGCATTCTCAAGGCAATTTGGTCCTCTTCGTCACCTTCTCCAGGCTCCCCTCCCCACGTCGCGAAGCCCTTCGAACGCAACCCCTTGTTTTTTTATCGAACGGCATTGGTGTGCAGGGATTACCTTTCCCTACCTTGATTTAGAAACGGCTTGGATGGCGGTCCCTTTTGAACATCTCCCTTCCCTATACGGATTTTGTTGACGAGTCCCGGATTTTCGAGGGACCCCAGCCCTCATCTGTACCCGTCCTACCAGGTTCCAGTCATCCCTAAATTTCACCCCACCCCCCAAGTACCCAGTTAGACCTTACGTTGAGGTGCCCATGGCCGCACGTGCCATTCAAACACACAGTATTGCGCCCCCCCCCTTTTTTTCTGCATGCTTTTATTCTTTCTTTTCTACCCCCCCCCCTACAAAGTGACAATCCCACCCCGTTTTTCTTGATACTGCCGCCCCACTTTTTCCCTTTTGCTTGGATCCCTGTTTTAATTTTCCCCGCCTCCCCCCAAAAGATATGCGCAAACGCTCGACCGCCCCTCACCCCTCCGAAAGACGTTTAGCACCGGCGTTGTTGGGTGACCGACCTTAAGATGGATGAGAACCTCTTATATAACAACACAACCGAATATTAGGGGACTCCCAGCCATAAGGGACTAAGAACGGGAAACATCAACAACAGACCACGTCCAAAAGGACACCCGGGCCCCTCCATGGCCATCGAAAGAGCTAACCTGAGGGTGCGTGAAAAAAAAGGATCACACTCTTGTAACCCCCAACACGAGGAACCGGCCCACTTCGTCACAAAATCTCAATGGGGGTGGGGTAACCTAAACATCATACGACTTTGGTGCAGGGGTTGAGGGGAGGGCAATTGGACGCCAGTGCACACAACCAAAACAGGGAGACCCAGGTTTCAATGGAATGGTGTCAAGGGGGCCTGTGGTGGACAAAAATTCTGTACGTGGACACCCGTTGGGGCTTAACATTTTCGAGAACCCCTTTCTTTCCGACATCTTTTTTTTAACCAGTTTAACCAAAGCTTCTCACGCTGAAGAAAACCTAATAGAAACAACAACGAAATCTTGAATAGGGATTTCCAGAAAATTTGGACTAGACTCTGTGTTTTTTAAGTCTCCTCTTTTTGGAACTATGGAAAACGAGGGACATGAAAACCGTTCCGAGGGATCAGAAAAGGACTGTAAGTACTTTATTTTTGTTTGTGTATTTCCTAGGAAAACCCCTTTAGATTGTTCCAAGGCCACTAACTCCGTCACTAACGCCATTGCTTGATCCCCCCTTACGTCCGTTCCTTTCACGCTCTGGTTACGGCTATTGTTGCTGGTCGATGTCTTCTCCCCTTCACTTAATTTCCCTTTTCTGTTGACGGAGACCACGCTCCCCCCCCCGCGCACCCAGCCGTCATTTTTTTTTTTCAACTCTGACGTCCATCCCCACTTATTGGCTGTACAGTGCAAAACGATCACACAGCGATCCTGATCGCCACATCGTTAAATGTTAATGGTAAGCCCCTCAAAGCCAACATTTTCCTATTTTTTTGAGACGCCACGTGTTTCGCGTTTTGACCGACCTCTTGGTTCAACATCTCCCTTTTTGTCCCCCCTTGCTTCCATTTTGTTCCGCCACCACCCCCCCCCGGTCTTTCCCCCTTATGCTTTACTTCCGATTTGTCCTGCATTCTTTTTTCCCAGTTTTTCTCTCTTATACTTCTCGTCACAATTCCAAAAAACACAGGTCCACCCCGCCTTTTCCGTTGTCTCCCCCTTTCCAGTTTGAGGACTTTTTCTGTTGGCGACTTTTGAAGTTTGCGGGATATTTGTTCCCCTGGGCCCCACGAATTTCTTTTTCATCCTTCAAATCTTCCCCCCGAAGGAACATTCGATGAACCCTCTGAAGAACTTTAAGTCCCAAAGTTGGCTTTTAGTTGGGACCGTATACACCCAACTGGTTCTTTTTCAATTTAAAGCTTCTGGAGGGTTTATTTTTAACTTTGGTTCCCTCGGCCCCAAGAGCCTTGCGCCCATTTTGCCCCGGAGATTGTCAGCCAACAGGGCTACCCCGCATCGGAGGCCAGTAACCAAAATATTAACTCGGGGCGGCTTGCTTTACAGAAAAAAGTGGCCGACTGGGGGACATGAGCTGTAGTTTAACCAGCCTCTTTCGACCCCTCTTCGTCCCCCCCCCCCCACAACCTATTCGCCCCCTTTGCAATTGTTTATGTTCCCGATGCTTGTTCGTTTCTTAATGTTGGCCCTTGCTTTTACCCGGCTGGTTTTGTCTTCTTCGGGTGGTGACTCGCCCTGCTGGAGCGGTCCTCCCCTTTCCCGCGGCCAGTCAACAACCACTTTCCGTGCCCCCCAGGGATAAAGGGACCCTCGATGGTCGTTAATTCCACCCGGTATTTGCGTCTTCCCCTACACCAAAACCGTTTTGAATATCTTTTATTTTCAAGATTTCGGCGTTTTACCCTCCCGTCCAGTGCCCACAGCCCTTTTTCCCCCCCACCCCGAGATTCTTTTCATCTCTGTCTTCACACTCACTTGCCCCTTTAGTGCTTCGGCCATTCTTTTTCACGGCTGCCTGACGATGCGCAAAAACAACCCAGCCAACACCAAAAAAAACAAACAACAACAAAACTTCGAATTTACCTCCCACTTAGACGCCCAGTTGCCTCCCAACCCCCCTCCCAGCCCCCTGCAGCCCCTTACTGGCGCGTCCATGATCATCACACCATGTCTTGATACCCCCCCCTCCTCAAACCCCCCACCCTTTGGTGGCCTTAATCATACTTTTCCTGTGAGTATCGGCTGGGGGGGAAACGTCCCTTGAGCATCAATGGATTTACCTTACTTTAACCCTGTTTCCCTGCCTGACTCACCCAAGCCCGATTCCTATACCTCCAACGCCGGACCACCTTCCGTTAACGTTTTTTGAGACCCTGGATTGGCCTGCCGCGCGGTGGCTATGGGTCTTTGTCCCTTCCCTGTTGGATTTTTTTTACCACCCCAAGAGATTGGAAAATCAGGAGATTTTACTCCACGTGATCGGAATCTTTTGTTTGCTCACTTTTTAACAGTTCTTATCGAACGTTTCGGTCCCCTCTCTGCCAAGCGGTTGGTGGGAAGTCCCTTCCCTTTTTTATGGTTTAACGTTTTTTCAAGGTACCTCATGACTTGACTTTTTATTTTTTTTGTATCTGGCCCTCCCGGACCGTGACGTAGGTACCAATCATGGGGGTTCCCCTAGGTCCTCCTTTCAACACTCGGGGTTTTTCTGAATTTTGTAACCCTGTGATTTACGGAGGGATTTTCCCCGACGAGGCCCAACAACACACCAAGCCCCACAGAGGCACCTCTAACCCCCACCCTTTCAAAAGCAAACACCTGTCCTCCCATGGTTCTGCGACTTGAAAGAGCCTTATCACGCCTGAACGTTCCTGGAATATGCTTATCTTTGCGGGACCCCCCATGGCAATGACAGCCCAAGCACTTTTCAAGACCCCAACAACTGACCTTTGACGGCCCCTTCGTTTTTCCCTCCACTCCCCCAGCCACCGATGTATTTTGGCGGTTTTTTTCGCGCCTCTATGCTCACCACGTGTACACCCAAACGCTGTTTTATCTCCCCCAACACTCCCCCCTGTGCAAACGCCGGGGCCGCTAACACAATGTTATCTCCCTTACCATCCCCCCCACAATGCCAGTTGAATGAAACTACATAAGACAGGGTCCCACCTTTTGTTCCCCCAAAATTCTTGTTAACGAACATTTATTTTTTTCCCCTAATTTAGTTTTTTTCCCCCCTTGTCCGTATTTCTTTTCCCCCCAGGCCCCCCCAGGTTGAGTGTATTCACCGATCTTTTTTTTTTTTTTTTTTTGAACCCTCGAAGGTCCAAGGGGCCTTTCCCTTTTTGCGCAGGGGTCCGTAACGTTTTCCAAACGCTATTACGCCCTACCCCTCCGGTCCCGCGCTTTTTTTTTTTACTCGGCCGCGTTATGGTGTCAGGCCCGTGAAAACTTTTCCCCAACACCAAAAAAGCCCAAACTCCACACCGGGCCAGCTTTTCCAACCTTAAGACCTTTTCACCCTTGAAACCAATGGGGTCGTGATATTAATTTTTGCACTTTCATGCCTTCCAAAAGCCACATACGATGTTCCTTAGTCCGGCCGCAATTTCTAGTCACTCCCCGCTGGGTCTTACGCGAGGTTTTTGTCTGGTCGTTATTGGATTATTTTCCGGATCCCCCCCCAGAAAACTCAGAAAGTTTTGCCGGAATGCCTACATTTCTTTCCTCCTCTGCCTATTGGCATGGATTGAATGCACCCCCCCTCCCAACCGATCCCATCTATTGTCGTTTTTTGCGATTTGTGGATTTTCTATTCGCGTTCACGCGGATTTTTTCAACCCCTTTTACTGGACCTCTCGAGAGTTCACTTTGGGTATTTTCACTGCATCGGCGCCTTTGAATGCCCCCCCCCATGTTATCACGCCCTGAGTTGGGACGTACACCAACTACCGGATCGGACGGACCCGGCTTTTTTGGCTTTCGAAGTTCAATCCTTAATCCCGTGGCCCTTTGCACACTTTGGTTCTATCCCCACTTTTTTCTTTTATTTCACAATTGGGGTCCGGGCGCAAACCACCAACCATCAACGCCATCAACCGGCCTTCCCCCCAGGTCTCCCCAGGGGCCGGGAACGGAAACTTCTTTGCTGCCCGCTCAGGGCTAAGTTCCCAATCCATTCTTGGAACACTGCCCCAAATTGAGCAAGAAAAAAACTCCCCTCTGAACGAAAACCGTGGCCTTTCCTTTCCCTTCGTCACTTTTTTTCCGAGCTACCCGCGGCTTTCGTTTTTTTCTTCTTTTTTCTTCCCCATCCCCACGGATTCTACAAAGACCCCCTTTCGGTAAAACACACCCCCCCCCCAAGATTTTGACTCTGGAATAGCGAACGTCGGAAGAAACCTAAACCCCTTCTGGCCACCCTTCTGCTATAAGGTCAGGGTAAAACTAGGTGATACGGTGGGACCAACCTTTTTTTGCACAATCCTATGCTATTCCGGTGTCCCCGCTGTTGTGCTTCCGAATCCATTTTTCCATCATCTAGATGAGATTCCCAAAAACGTCCCCCAAACAACTGCCATTTTTCTACGTGTCAAACCACACACCACAGTCTCTCCGATTGGAGACCTTTTGCTCCCTCATCGCCCATTTTGCACCAGGTACATCTTGTGGCAGGGTCCACGGACACCCCTACAGGAGCCACCTTTTAGAGTTTTTCACCCTTTGCAGGCCCACCCCTCTAGGGTGCTGATAACCCTTTCTCCCTAGTTGTTCCCTTTTTTTCCCGCAGTCCTGGCCGTCGTTATTCTTCCCCCGACGCCCTCGGTCCCCGCCAGACACAATTCCGCGCCATTCCTATACCTTTCCCTCCGTTGTTCTTTTTGAGACATAGGAAGGATGGAGCCTTTCGTCTTGCGCCACCAAGCATCTGGTCACGTGTATAACAACGATTTTCCCCGTCCGGAATCAACTTGCGACAATTTTGGAAGCCCGCTCCCCACCTCAGATTTTTCACACTGTTCTGAACCAGGGCTCTGCTCATTTACCCCCAACCATTCCCTCCTTCCGAAGATCCCCATTTTTCCCCCGTCAACCGAGCCACCCCTTCGCCACAGCGGAAAGTATTTGTTTTTAGTCCTGTTCAATCCCCCCCGTACACAGTCTTCCGTCGTTCACCAACGTTTCAATTTACCTATATTTGGGTTTTCTCCCCCCTTTTTCACCAAACCTCCCATTTTTGGGCGCACCAGCACCGTTAATGATACTGCTTGTTTTCCCACCCTTATTTAGTGCTTCAAGCCTTCTACTACTCAATGATTCGAAGTAACCACTCAGGACGTGATTTGAGCACAACCTTTCTTTTTCTACGCGTCCTTAGCTCGGCGCTTCTTTTCTGCACTTCCTGGTTTAAGTGTTTATACCCCTTCGTCCACCCCCCCCTCCTTTTTTGGGTGTGGGATTTTAAGTCACCTGATTAATGAGCTTCCGCAAAAGAATTCCCGCTGACGCCGTTGGGTCTGATCCTTAGGCGGTACTGCGTTGTTTGGTTTTTTTTTTTACCCCCAATTTTTTACAGTCATTCGGGATTTACCAACTTTTGCGCTCAGGCCGGTCAAACGGATTTTTTTGAAACTCTTTCCAGTGGCCTTTCGAAAGTATCCTTTTCCCCTCCACCCCACAGTGTGCATTGCGGTCTATACCGTACCAAGTCATTGAGCCCTCCTCTAATGGCACCCCCATTCCACCCTTGGGGTTCCTTTGATCCCTTGTCCCGTTCAACTTCAGTCTTCTGCGGACATACCACATTTTTTTTCGAGTGGGCCTAGTACTTCCGTCTTGTTACCCCCTTACACCCCCCGGCGGAGTATCAGAGTAAAGGATGCTCAATGGAGAGTTCTTTTTTTTTGCCCCCCTTTTCGGTCTCTTCTCCCGTGGTAAATCAAGGTCCCCAATAAATTTCCCGCCCAGATTATTCCAAGTACTCGTCCTTTGAAAGTACCAGGTGCTGCTTATCTCCATTTTTGCCATGTTTCCTTCCTTTAATCTTCCCCCCTTGGCATTTTGTGACTTCGGAATGGCGCCCCCCCATGCAAAGTCCTTTATGTTTGGCCAATAACGTTTTCCTTTTTTTGCCCTTTTTCTCCCTTCCCCCTGAATCGCTGCGCGTCTTTTGAAGGCGTAATCTCGTTTGAAAACCCCCGGTTACTGCTCTCCGTCGTAACCCCTTCTGCTTGTCCGTCTCCGGGCGGTTGTGACACCAAAGCAATTCGATCGAGTGTCTCTCCCTGCCCCCCGGCCAACCTGGTGTGAGGAGTAAGTCCGCGCTTTCCCCTTGTTGATTTTTCATGGTCAAGGAATTGTCTTGCGACATTATTCTGCCAATGCTATGGTCCCTTTCCCTTTTTATCCCACCCTCCACTCTTCCTTATTTATGTTACATTTAAACCGCTTGGGAGAATCGTTCCCGAAAAGCTTGTTTAACTTTCCCGAACTTTTTTTTTTTTTTCCTTTACCCCCATTGCTTGCTTGAAAGTTCTGCTGTTCTTCTGGCCCTCAATATCATCTCATTCTTAGTCGTGCAACTTCCTTGCTGACGATTTTGTCATTTCGCGGGAGATTTTTCGTTCCTGTCACAGAGTATCCAAGAGGCACACAACATGCAGCAAGAGGTCCCGAATTTTTTCTAGTGGATGCACACATTCTTCATTCAACTTCTCGCCTCCTGGGGCGTCGAGAACAAACCCCCACGCCTTGCCCCACTACAGTACCAATGAAAAACCCACCACGCATTTTTAACCCCAGCTAGGATGATTCGGGAAGGCCCTTTTAGATAAACGTTGCCCATCCCCCAATCCTAGTAGTTCTTTTTTTTTTTTTTCGTATGATCTACCCTCCACCACCGCCCGTGGATGGCATAGTTCTCCCCCAGGAGGGTCAATGGACTTTGTCCCCCCGCGCCTTCACTATTCCTCCCTCCATGCAAGGGGCCTCCTTTTCGCTCTGAACCCTCGCTGAAAATTTTTTGCGTTGTCCCCTGTCCTTAGGGGGGATCCCCTACGCGTTACTTATTCTCAAATCCTATTCACCCACTTTTCCCCCCCAGCCTTTGACTTGTCCATAAAGTGACGCCCCTAGCTTTTTTCACTTCACATTTCTCCTCTAAGCCTCTTTTTTTTTTTTTCTTTTTTTTTATTTTCTGATAAATGGCAGGGTCCTGAGGGATTCTGTTCTTTTGCGATTTTTCTTCCTTCCTGATACTTCCCCCTCCCCTTTTTTGTCCTTCTCCCCCCCCTGAGTCCTTTTGAAGAATGACCACCCCTAACGACGATTCATCGTTTCCACCCCTGCTCGGCGCGGATAGGTTTTTCCATCTTTTTGCGTAAGGTTAATGACCCCCGAGATTTTTTCCCCTCCAACGATTCGTGAAGGGCGCTAGGTCCCTGGTTGAATACTCCCGCGATTCCTTACAGACTTTTTTTGTAACCAGTCCTTATTCCGACCTTTACGATCCCTAAGATTTCTTTTAAGCAAAATTCTCCCCACTCGTCTCAAGGCTCCCCCGACCTTTCGCTTTCCTTTACTAGGAAGATTGGATTTTTGAGGAAGGTCGTCTCATGGGGCTGTTTCAGGACCCCCCCCGTTCAATCTCCATTTACCTTTCTTCCCCTCTTAGCACCCCCTTCCCCCCCCCTGGTCATCTTAGTGAAGCTTGGAGGTCCCCAAACCCCTTCGCCCCCCATTCCTCTTCCATCCGGCAACCCCCCCGTTCGAACCCTATGCTTTTGTCGGAGGACCGTAACCTTCAACTTGCCCCAAACTTTTGGATTTTTCCCACTCCCCCACCCCTTTTTGTGTGATTGGACTTTTCATCGCCTCCATTCTCTTGCGGGGTTCAACTTTCTGCCGTCTGAAGCAGCATATAGTTTTCCATCGGATTTTGACATTCCTCCCGTGAACACCCCTAGTTTGGTCTCCCCATCTTCGAATCCAATTGACTAGCCCCATTTTCTTTCAGCATTCGGCATCTCTTGGAAGAGTTGAAATTTTGAATGCGACAAAGCTCACCCCCCCCCCCCCCCGCCGGTCTCGTCAGTCTTTTTTTTGTGGAGGGAGGAAAATAGGGGCTTAACAACGAAATCACCTCCAGTCCAGCTCTTATTTTGGTTTTTTGTGTTAACCACACCGTTGTATTTCTCTTCCCTTTAATCTGTTCCCTGTTCATGGGATACAATGCACAGTCCCTTTTAGTCTAATGGTTTTCTAGGCTCTTCATTCGATAGCCTTTTGTCCCCCGGACCATTCTTATTCTTTTTGAGTCCCCCCACGTCGTTTCTGCAGGGAGACTTGATAAGCCAACAAAAATATATACCTCTTAGCACTCTCAGAACCCAGGACCCCAGTAAAGAACGTTTAAAAGCCATCTTGAACGCCTCTGTAATCACTACCCTGATCCCTTTTTTTTCCCCCTTTTTTGAGGCTTGGCTTCGCGGGGACGCCTCGGGATACTCTCGTTTTCCTTACTTCCCCCACCGCGCCATATTCAGCTCGGGTACCTGATGGCTCCAAAAAGAGTATTGAACGGCCCCCCCCCTTAGCGCCTTTATAAAGTAACTTTGTCTTGCTTGGTGATTCCGCAGGTCCAATTTTTTTCCCTCCTCACCCTTCTTGGCCAACCTGTAAAAATTAGGAGATTAGAGTCCCTTCTCGGAATCCAGATTTCCCTACCGTGTTTCCTGCAGTATTCCGTCAAGCAACCCCCAAAGCGTTTCTTGAAGGAGTCTATTTTTTTGAGCTCTGACCTTTTTTTCTTGTTGGAGGAGGGTGTCACAGAGCAATCTTTTGGACTAGCTCCGCCCCTTTTGCGGACACATTCCCCCCGGAAACCGGCTTTGTCCATGGCCTTTCCACACTTTAGGTTCTGCGAAGGCAATTTTGGCGGCCTGTCCTCCCCCGCAGGCGTGTCACCTCGAAAGACCGTTTTGCCAGAAAACACTTCCCGGAATTTCTACTTTCTTGTGATACTTCCTCACTGGATTGCGATTCTTTTTTTTTCCCTCCCCGGTTCTATCCATCTCTACCTCCTACTCCTATTTTTTGATTGTGTTTTTTTTGTAGATGTCTGGAATTTTCATCAATCATCGCCCACTCTTGCGTACGCGTGACCGTCCCCAACGTGCCGTCTCTCAGTGGAATTTTTTTTTGTACTTTCGCGGCACCCACGGTTGTCTCAGAAGATCTTTTTTTGGAACGGCCCCTCCACCAACAAAAAATTGCCACCGACCTCCCCCAAACCTCAACCTCGAGTTATCACATGCTCCTATCAACTAGAAAAACTTAAGAGCAAAGGGAGCTTTAACGGATCGGGCGAACATCACAAAGAACATAGAAGTACCAAGTGACAAGAGCGAACAACAACCACAAGAACCCTTCTGGTATATTTTATTCAATAATATCCAGGAGAGAACCCCAACTTACAAGCGAAAACTAGAGTTGTACTTGGCCCTCGTGGGTTGCCGTTGGGGGTTGGTTGGGGGCCGAGGATTTTGTTTGACACACGTGCAACCCAAACCTCGAGGACCCCAAGTTGTGGGCCTCATTCATTCGATCTTTATCACTCAATTAACCACCTCCTTAACCGTAAATCCCCCCCCCTTTTTCCCCCAATCCACACAACCCCACCGGTCAGTAGCGGAGAGTTTGTGTACCCTTTCCTCTGCTCCTTTTCAATTTTACCTCCCTTTCAATAACCCGAAAGACCCCGGGGTTTCGTGCCCTCGATTTCGTCTGTCGTCGACATGAAACCTATCAGGTCAGTCTGGCGGGGAACAAGGGCCTCTTGGGCCCCTCCCAGACCACTTTTTAGTCTTTTTCTGCGGTCGGCAAAGCAAACTTCAGACCGTCCGAAATGCTCCAAACTTTCAATACATTACTCCTTCTTCTTCCCCCAACTTTCCCCTTGCTGTGTTCGGCTGTTTTTCTGATTCAGTTTTCTTGCTTGATTAAATTTCTTTTTTTTTCTGGCGCCCTCCAGTTTTTACTCAAGTCCCTTCCCGCACCCATCTTCCCGAAGGAGTTTTTACTTTAAAAAATATCCCTTGCGATTTTTTTCGTGCAACGACCGTGACCCCTGATCAGATCTTGGCCAGGCCCTGACGTGCCTTCTGTGACTCAAACCGCGAAGGTAAGTTAGTGCTCATCACCGATAATCGCTTTAGCGGTCCCTTGTTCGTCTTCCCCCGTCGTTTTAGAGCCATTGACTCATGCCTCAAATCAAAAGTTGGGGGAAAGAGTTTATTTCCACTGTTATACCCAGTGTTTTACTGTCAGCAGTTTTTTCCCCCCCCCCCCCCCGGAGGACTTGATCAATTAGATGCACAGCCTCTGAAGCTCCCCCCTAGTACCTGTTTACCGGTAAGAGCTTCGATGCCTCCCTCTCCACCACCTTCCCAGCCAAAACATTTCTCTTCTTTTTCACCACTCCCCCCCCCCCCCCCCCCACAGGGAATGACAGGAAGTACGCTACAATCCCTTTTGGACCTAGAAGAACGGTCCATTTTTTTTCAATGGAAAAAAACCCATCCCCTCCTTTACAGCAACTTCCCAAACCGTTAACCCCACAAATGAAGGGATCAGATGCTCTTCAGAAGCCCCAACAATTCCCAACCCCTCAAATTTTTTGGCTTGTTAACAATTTTATCGCTCCTACTGTTGCCCCGGCTTCGGGTGTTTTCCTTATGTATTGACGCACGCCTAAGAGAACTATTACAGTGACAAACCTTTCCTGGAGCCCATGTCCTCCCACTGTCACGCGTTAGTGAATCCCACCGCCACAATGGTTGTTTTGAATGTCAAATCTTAACGTACCCTTTCTTTGCAGGTAATCCCCGACCCCCCTCGGACTTCAGGCCCAATTGCCCCCCCCCGGGTACGTTAGTTTCCCCATCTTTAAAGCTGGTGCTGGGCCCTTTTCTAAACCCAGGAACAATATTTTCCGAGGCCTACACGCTTTTTTGTTCCTCAGAGTCCCCCCGACTCGCTACCAGCCGCTGGTCATGAGATTTTTTTTTTTCATGCCCCAATGACCCAACTCGGTTTTTCCCCTTAGTCGTTACTTTCTGCTCTTTCCTGCTGTTTTCCCCCTGTATCCGACCACCCCCCCCCGTCTCCCCCCCGCTGGTGACCCTTTACTTTCAAGGGCAGGCCGTCGTGACCCCTTCACCCATTTCGTTTTTCATCTCTTCACCCCCGTTTTACCCGTCCCCCCATGCCGCACCTTATGCCTTTTTTTCCGCTTCATCGATTTTTTTTATCTCGATTCTACCAAATCGTTCGCTCAGTGCAATTCGTGTTTGAATGTTACTGCCTAGATGGTTTTCTCACAAATCAAATTATTTTTTTCCCCCCCAACCTCTTTTCAGAATATCCCTTTCACCCCCCTGTTAGAACCATCCCTCAATGCGCCAGCAATGATCATCACTTTTTCTGATTCTTTCTACACCTCTATACTCTTTGCCGCCAAGAGGTTTGGCTTAACGACGTCAACCTGTGGACGATGCTCTGCGCTTTTTGCAACTTACATCTAATCCCCTAATTACGGCTTAACCGTCTTTTCCTTTTTTTCCCCCCTTTGCAGAACTTTCCAAGCAAAAAAGAATTCAGAAATCACTTTTATTTTTCCTCTCTTTGCGCCCCCCCCTTTCCCCTTTCACATTTTGTGCGTAATGATAAGAATGATTTCTGGCTCAACTGGCCCAATGCAAGATGTCTAGCCGAGGCCCTTCAAGGGGAGTTTTTTTTGCTCACGTCTTCCGTACTCTCTGTTGCACCGTCTTTCACGGTATATCCAGGTCTTGCAGTCCAACTTGAATATATTCTCTTCATTCATGCGCTTTATTTCTCTATACAAGTCCACTTCTTCTCCCTCCATTTTCGTCTTTTCAGGCGACAAGTCACTCCCGACTATTTTACATTTTTTCACTTTTTTTCATCCTATTTCCCCTTAGGTAACTTGTTACCCAGCTGAGGACGTATTTAATTGTCCTCTCGCCCTCCCTTTAGGACCATCCGCACGTGAAACCTTGCACGACAGATGATTTAGCTGCAGCTGTTTTTATCCTATACTCAATGCTTTCTTGACGATTTCCCCCCCCCCCCCCCCTTAGGTGATACATGCGCGGGTGGTCCGGAAGAAACATTTCGCAATCCCAGGCCGCCGAACCCCCATATCCCGGGCTTTTTTTTGGTCCTTGACTCGGTTTTAAACAAGGCTTGCCGGATGACGCGCTGCTCCCCAACGGCCTTCCCCCCAACGATCTCCCTATACCAAGTTTGGAAAACTGGGGCAGGTGGTCAACATCTCCTACACACCCGCCCCCCCACCCTGATTTTACATTTTCCCATTACCAAGCACCATTGGAAAACTGAGTTGCAATTACCCACTTATTGACCCTCAAAAGCTAAGAATTTACGGCCTTTCTCTTTTTTCTGGCTGTTTGCCTTCGTCGTCCCAGTTTATCCTCGCGGAGGAGAAAGGGGAAAAGATCGACGCTTTTTCGTACCCCTTTTTCAACTTATTCCTTCCTCACGTTCTTACGAGCAAGAAGAATAATTAAGTGAGAATTGGAAACTGAAAAGGAAACCTCCTCCCCGCCTCCCCCCTCCTTTTTCCAGTCTTCCCCCAGTTGGTTTTTAAGTGTGCATTAGGGACACGATGCAGGCAGAAGTGACTATTTGCAGAACCCTGATTTTTTTGATGACCCTTTCCCACTGCCAATTTTTATAGATTCTCAGCTGGGTATTCTAAACGAGAGGATTGAATCTGGAGGGTATTTGCCCCCTTTTTTATTCAGTCTTTTACTTTTTTCCCATCCTGAAGTTTTACACGTTCGAAGATATCAATTCTGTCACTATTGCCCCTTCTGGGCCCTGCACAAGGTTTCTTCGAACAACCTTTTCCCCCTCAACACACCCCCCCCCCCATTTCTGATTGTATTCCCGCTGCTTTGTCCTCGTCCGTGGAGACCTCGGGACCTTTTAACGTCCTGTGTTTTTTTCCTTCGGGACGTTTCTCCTTTCCCCTTTCTCTTTGGATTTCTCGATAACTGGGTACGGTTATCTCGCACATGGCGGTTTTTTTAGGGACAAATACGACTTTCGGCCTTGGACCTGTAACCTCTTCTTTTTTATCCATTGGCCATTTTATCCCTCTTCTTGGTCATTGGGGTTCGCCACCACAAAAAAAACCCTCGTCATCCCCGCAACGTCGAACTCTTTGCCTGGAAAACCTTACTTCTGGTAGTGACATTTGGACACGGCCGGGCCCCACTTTTTCCCCTTACTTTTACCCAGTCTTCCCGTCATAACTTCTCGGAACTTTCTTAAAACGTAGTCTGACCCCTTCCACTCAGCCTATCATTAACTTTCCCCTTCCTCTATATCCTTTCTTACCTTTGATTTTTTTTACTAATCACTTCCTGAGTTAACAGAAGGAATCCTTGCAATTACATTGTTTCTCGCCCCTTTTTCTTCCACCCGTAGTCGAACCCCGCAGACCCCACCACGCTCTGTACTCCAATTGCCCTTCCTTTTTGTGCCTCTATTCTCGTGGTAATTAAAATCTGCACCCTTACAGGGGGGGTACTTGACTCTTTTCACTCCTTCCTTTGTTTTCCCCGAACTTCAACCTCCCCCCATTGTTTTTCTCCGTGGGTTCGTATTGGTCGCTGCTTGGGATATTCGGAATTGAGGGTCCATTGGGCTTTCTTCACCTGGCCCCCCCCTTTTTTTCAGGAGGACGTGGTTCAAAGTGCAAGTTTCTCGGCCGACGGGATTTCCCTTCTCCCCCCTTCTTTTTGATCTTCTTTTTTTTCCTTTCAGGCATTCATTCACGCCGTGGAAATCGCCCATTCCTCTCTTTTCCTTCTTTTTTTCCCCCTCCCAGTCAAGTTGGGCCAATCCACACTCCCCGTTGGTGATATTTTAGAATCGGATTGGCGCGGTAATTTTTTCCCGTGTTTTCCCTCTTGACCCTGGTAACTTTTCCATACCGGAAATTTTGTAATCAATCGCAGGAAATGGGTCACACGCTCAGTAGGTGCTCTTAATGTCTGCCACGTTTGTCCCCCCCCCCACCTTATTTGTTTTTCCTTTTTCCCGGTGCCCCCCCAACCCCAAGCCTAAGAGTTCTCAATCGGGCCAAACGGAGAAACCGAAAGTGTTTGCTTTGAAGTACCTAGTAATGCCGTATTTCTTTCAAATAGTTCGTCCACCGAACCACACCCTTTCCGACTTCTCTTTTGCCAGCCACGTCGATATGTCCACCAAGGAACCGGTAGGGCATCTCTGGCCAGCGTTTTCCCGTGTTTTCGTTTTCCGGTTTTCCCTCGTATACGTGTTTGCAGTCTTTGCACGCAGCGTGCGTTGCCGACCAACCCCCCTCCGCGGCTAGATAGGAAGAGCCGATTTTTTCACCCCCCCCCCCCCCCCATGGTTTCCCTACTTCTTTTTTTTTTTTACAAGCTTTGTGCCAGCCAGGATCCTGGCTGTCAAAAGAAAGTCCCCCTCCGCCGGAATGCTTCCCTCAGAAGCTTCCTTTTCCCCTGTTGGTTTTGTGGGTATTTCCCAACCCCACTTGATATTTTTCTAAACACAACGTTTCCCCGACAAGAGGATGAACCCCTATGCCCCTCCAACCCCGCCTTTTTCCCCCTTTCGGTCTTGTTCAACCCCCGATGGAGTTCAGTACCAAGTACCTAATTCGAGCCTCCAGCCCTCATTTTCCCCCCCCCCCGGTTTCCCTTCCGTTGTACCCTTTTCCGGGCTAGGAGGGGACTTTCCCCAAAATCACTGGCGGCCCCCCCCTTTTCTGTTACCTTGGCGGTTGCTCCTTGAACTTCGTCCAAAGAGTCCGCAGAGGAACGGACTCATTACCTTTTTATAGTTCACTTTTCTCTTATCTTTTGACCCTACTGCAAAAAATACAAATCACCCCGAAACATTAAAAAGCCCTCGTCCTGGATAAGTTTTCCCCAAATTTCTCATGTCCCAAATCCCTCCCTTTTTGGTCGCACATGAAAAGGGAACTTTTATTGGGGACAGGTACTGTGCGCGACCACCACACCACATCCCCCCCCCCCCCCCTCTGCGTCCCGGTCGGTCCCCCCCTTTGACTTTTTTTTCTCCGGAATTAAGCCTATTGATTGAGGGGGGGAAGCAGGCAACCCTTCCTTTCCCCTAATCTTTGCACCCCCCCCCTGTTTTATTTACGAATTTTAACCACGCTTTCTTGGCCTTTCCACTTTCGCGGCGGCGCTTCGGCCCCCCTTCCCCATCTCTTTCTGCCCCTGCCCCTATTTACCCACCCGTTTTCTTTTGCAGGTCCCCCCCCTTTTCAATTTTGTCTGCACGTTGCACTGTATGGATGTAATGCACCCTTGCCCTTTCGTCCCCTATGAGTTTCCTTTTTGGATTTTTATTATGCAAGAATGGGGGATGCATTCCCCCATACTGCTTGTCCACTCTTTCTCAGAGCTTTCAAATTTGTCCACACGGCGTTCAATAACTGAGTTATTAATCTAAACCTTCTCTTTGCCCCTGGATTTTCTCTTCCTGTGCTTCACTTTTACTTTTTTTAACCTGCACCTGGCGGAGTCTCAGGCGCTCACTGAAGCATCTATTGTCCTTTGCAAAACGTTCTTCTGTTTTTTTTTTATTCCCTGTGGCAACCCCACCCGAGCCATTTCCACCAACAACACAAAAATAACCGAGTCTTCCACTTTTTACCCCCCCCTCACCATTGCTGAAAATATTTAATACTCTCGACCCTGGGCGGACCAAACCTTCAGACAGGTGGTTCCACCTTTTCCCCCAGGGATTTCCACCCCCCCCCCCGAAATTCAAACATCCACGCAGGGAATCAACCCCCGCTCCGGATGGGCAGAGGGTTTTCTCCCCCTAATTTCCGATCCCCTTTTTAATCCCAAAGTCGTCAGTCGAGTCGCGAGTGCTGCGTAAAAGATTAAAACGCACTTTTTATGGGCCCCTGGCTTCCCCCCCCTTGTCTTACTGTTCCACCCCTTTCCAATTTCTCGTCATCCCCACACATCTAAGGCCAACCGGGACACGGATTTGTAGCCTACTTTTTTTCTGGAAAAAACTTGCTCTTCTCAACTTGATTTTTTTTTTTCCCTTTCCTGGTGATCCCCTCTTTTCCCCTGGTCATTTATTCCCTTTTCTTTCCTCAAACACTGTCTCATCACAGCTATGCCACCCCCGTCACAGTGATACTTTCAGCCCCCCCTTTTCCTGGTCTTCTGCCCCCGCCCATGCAGATTGAGGATACATTGGCGACCCACAGGGAGTACCTTATTTTTGCTTTTGGAGTAGCTTTTCTTATTAGTTCCCCTTTTGCTTGAAACTTTTTGATGAGTCCCAAAGCTTCGGGCCGAACCCAACCCACCTCCCTTCGCCCTCTTTTAACACACCCCCCCCAAACCATTCTTCCTTATCAAGGTCTGGAGCGTTTATCCCCCCACCATTCCGTCCTTCATGTTTTTACCCCCCTTCTCCTGTCGTTC
>Ga0179593_1568076_pt1 | contig 17491 bp, 18 predicted proteins | sample CZODoug2_1_08_16_FD_185931 | JGI IMG/M metagenome (GOLD analysis project Ga0179593, IMG submission 185931) | Vadose zone soil fungal communities from Angelo Coast Range Reserve, California, USA - CZODoug2_1_08_16fungal (PacBio error correction) | ecosystem: Environmental > Terrestrial > Soil >... | reverse complement strand
AGGAAGAAGAAGCGGCCCTCTTTTTCTTTGTTTGCCGCGTCGCGGAGCACGAGCGCGTGGTTTTTCCTTTTTGTGTGTCTCTCGACCAGAAGCCGCGGTCAGGCTCGTTTTTCCCCTTTGTTTTCCCGCGAGAGGAGCAAAGTTGGAGTGTTTTTTTGTCCCTGATCTCTACTCGTCTCTTTTCCCTCCTGCGCGACAGATCATTTTGGCCTGTACCCGGGATGTTTTTTCTTTTTTAGCTAAAGGGCGCACGAGTAGGCCCCCTTATAGTTTTTCGGGCCCTGTCCCCCCCCCGCCCCCTCTCTTTTTTTTCTATCTAACGGTGGTTCTTTTTTTCTGTTCCTTGTTCGCTAGACGAGTCCCTTTTTGTTAGCGCTCGAGAGCATACGAGGCCCGTTTTTTCTCATCCGGGTGTTGGGACGGGGTCTCTGCTTTTTTCTGCTGCCATCGTCGCCCAGGCTGTCCGCTTTTTTCCTCTTTCATGCTGGAACGGGATGGCATAGAGGTCTCTTGTCGTTTGGGCTCCAGTGCTCCCATCACTTAGGTCTCTCTGGTTGAGAACCTCCCTTACTTTTTTCCGGTTTCGCAGAGGTTGAGCTCGGGCTTCCCCTGCCGGCTGCGTTGGCCGAGGAGTTTTCCCTTCTTTTTAGGGGCAAGACAGAGGAAATGCAGGGTTTACCCATTTCTTGAAATCCTCCGTTTTCCCCCTCCCTTCTTTTCCCACCAATGGTAACGCCAGCGCTTTTCCCTCTTCTCGCGCCGGCGGAAAGTTGCCTTTTTTCCCTTCGAAGGGGGATCGTAGATGACTCCTTGCCCCCTTTGAGGTCATTGGCCGACCTTTTTTCTTTTTCGTCGCAAAGGATGGCGCCCCCCCACCGCCCTAGTTAGAAACCCTTTTTTCCTTCCTCCAGAAGATAGTAATGGATCCGTTTCCCAAAAGAGTCCTTCCCCTTCCCTCTTCTTTGGCGACACTTGGGTCCGCGAGGAATTTCCCCCTTTTTTTCCCCCCTTATCTTGGCTATTGCTTTTTTTCAAGTCGATCTTCACCTTTCCTCTTTCCGTGCTTTTTTGATTCTTTTTCTCCGCAGGTTTTTTTGTTCTGGTTTTTCGGCGGAAGGGGACATGTTGTGGCTCTTCCCGCTGGGATATTTTTCCTCCCTCTGGCTTCTTTGCTTGAGATTTACCGTCGGCCCCCCCTCTTCCTCCGGTTAGAACTCTTTCCCCTCGGAGATGATCAGTAATCCTCCATTACCCCAGTTCCGCGCGGCCGTTCCCTTTTTTCTGGCCTCTTCCCCAGTAGCCCCCCCTTCGGTCAAGCCTTCCCCAACCGTCGAATATGACTTGTCAGCGGCAGGTTTTTGCTTTCCCGTTTAGTCTTATTTTGCCAGGAACAGCCTTTTCAAACTCGACGTCGATGTTTCGAGGTTTAGGTTCTGCGTTTCCCCCCCTCTAGTCCAGCGCCTGCGGCTTTTTTCAGTCCGCGCAAAATTCCCTCCTGGATCACCGGGTGAAGTAGTCCCCTTCCGCCTAGGCGTCCTTGGATTTTCCTTTTCAGGCGGTGACCGCTTCTCTTCGTAAGCTCCCCCCTTTCTGCGCGAAATGCGCCCATCGGTCGCGGGAGGGCTATTCCTTTTGTATTGCGGTCCTTTTTCCCTATTCCCCTTGGTCTTTCCACAGACGTGGGTATTCGCTCCCCCTTTGGTTGCAGCTTTGCTCACCCCCTTTTTCCTTCCCTTTCAAAGACGCTTCCTTGACTTTGGCCGGCGTGTTTCCGAGCACGGCGCGCGGCCCCAATTTCTGAGTACGCTTTCTCACTCCACCCCCGGCCGATTATCCTCGTGTCCTTTGCGAATCTTTTTTGCTCTCCCATCCGATCTATGTGGTTAGTTCCCCCGATAATCGTTTACCTTCCCTTTCAATCCTTTTCTCGATCTTGGAAATTCCCCTCCTCACGGAGCCCCCATGTGGATCTGAGTCGCATTCTTACGCACGAGATGCTGTTTTCCTTTTCGTAGTCGCTCACTTTACTCTATGAGTTCTCACTTTTTGGCAGACAGCTCGATTTCTTTCCACGTCGGGCTTTTAACACTTCGCCTTCTGATCTTATTTCTTTTTTTCTCTTCAGGCCGATTTAGGCTGGGCAAGGTCCTTTGATAGACGAGCCTCTGCGAGTTCTTCATTTTTCAGCCTAGAGGACTTTTCAGATCTTTTCTTATCAATTTTATCTTTAGCTTGTTCGATCCCTCGAGGAGCTCGCTCCCCTAGTAGCGAAGCTTCGGTCTGACAGCCGACCTCTCGTCTTCGCCTAGCTGGCGGAGGCTTTTCCGCCGGTAGTTTACTCCCTCGGCGATGGTCTCCCCGGTCCGTGGCGGGGGCCTCGTCCTCCCTTTCTTTCTCTACGTCGAAGGTCCCTTTTTCTTTTCGGGAAGACCCGAGGGGGATCAGCCGCACCCCCGTTATTTTTTAGGCTTGTTCATGATTCTTCCCTCTTGAGGACTCCCTGTATTCGGCCTGTCTGTTGAGTGACGAAGCTTTTTTTTTTTTTTCCTTTTCACTGGCTTTTAGAGACAGGTTTGGGGATTTTTGATTCTTAGTATATGACGTCCCCTTTTTGGGCTCACTGGATGACTCTCTCCTTTGTGGACGTTGATATTTCTTTGGTGAAGAGGAAGATCGTTTAGCAGAAAACAGTCCCCTCTTTCTTTCCTCCTCACAATAAGTTGTTGTTGTTGCTTTCAGCCTTTTTTTCACCTCCGCAACATAGGGACTCTTCCCCGAGACCGAGCACTCCCCCCCTCCCCTGTCCCCCCCGCAACCCCTTCTCGGCACTTTTTATCTCGCAGGGGCCGCCTGCCGCTGACCATCCCTTCCTTCCCCAAAAAGCATTCGTGACCTTTTTCCCGGGTAAGTACGCCCCAAAGTACTTCGCACGCCACTCCCCTTTTTCCTCCTCACCTTTCGTAAGCTTAATCCCTAACAGCACTCCGGACCATCCACTACATAGGCAAAAGACGCTTTATCCCCCGGGAACGAAATTCCGAACCTTTGCTACCTTTTAGGGACGAGCGCGTCTTTTCTTCTTTCCTCCCCCTTCAGAACAGTTATAGAGGTTCCCTCCCCCTTTTCCCTCCGATTTCTTGAGATTCGCCTAAAAGGCTTTGAGCTTGTCTCACTATCTGTCCTAGTGACAAAGCTCTGCTGTTCTCTACGGCCGCTTCTCCGGAAAAAGCTTAGCTTTCTGAGGTCTCGATCACCGAGGTCAAGGTCGACCCCACTCTGTAGGGTTAGCTTTCCTCCCTCGATCTCCCCCCTCCTTTTCCTAGATGCCTTTTTTCGACGGCCGCATCCTTCCTCTTTCGCTATCGCCGCGGCTGGGGCGTTTGCCGACTCCTTCTCCAAACGTCGTCATTTTTTTTTAGTGTTTTCGTCCATTCCTCCGAACGTATCTTTTTTTAAGCTGCAGCGCTCACCCTTGACAGGTGCGCATGTGCTTCCGCTCCGAAATCCTGCCCCGGAAGCGGTACTGCCTGCGCACCCTCTTTTCGATCTGAAGGAGCTGTTTGCCTACGAGGAATCTTTTAGTACCGGGCAAAATCCTGGCAGGAGGTCACTTTTGCTTCAGGTCGCCTTTGCGAATTCTGAGGGTTTTTTTCTCTCAGACCGAGTAGATGCATGTCCCTCCTTCCCTATTTGTTTTCCCTTGACACTTTTTTCGCTCCGAGGATCCCCCTTAGCGTTTCTCTCCTTGAATCATCCAGGCCAACCTTCTGTTTTCCCCAGTAAAGGAACATTTTACACTGGCGGTTCCCCGTCTGAGCCCCCCCACACGAGTTTTCCCGACACCCTATTTTTTCTACCGACTGATTTCCCGCTTGCCCCCCCTTGTAAATTTTCCGTTAAGTCGATCGCGCTAACGGTTTTTTCTCAGATTCTCACGGTAGCTCGGCGGCATTGTCTGCTCTTCGGGCTGACGAGCCCCTTTTCACAGAAGCAGGGTAGCCGTAGTGCGTTTTTTTCCTCCATCTTTCCCTCACCGTGGGATCCTCTCTCCCTCTGTTCGACAAGTTTGGCTTTTTACGCGGCCCCGCTTGCTCATATTACTCTCCCCCAAGAGCCCTCCTCTTTCACGAGTCCCCCCCGTCGAGTTGGTTGTTTTCCACCCCCCCGTCGCCTCCCCCTTTTCCCCCCCGCTGCTCGCCGCACAGGAGTGATACCTTCTTTTGAGGAGAAGCTGGACTCTTAGCGGACCTCCCTTTCCTGTTCCCTTTTGAGATCTAAGAATGATTTTTAGACGATAATCTCGGTCCCCGTGAGGCCTGTCTTCCGTGCACCTAGAGGCTTTCTGTTTTTTCTTTGTCCTGCGCAAGACAGAGACTTTCCTTCTCCCGCGAGGATTTTGAGCCCCAGCCGATTGGCTTTTTTCCCCCCCCAATGTAAAATGCCGCGACCCACTTCCCCTCTGCCCTTTCTGAAGAAGCACGCGAAACCCCCTCAGGTCCCCAAGGGCTGGAGACCTTGCTCGCACTCTTCGCCATGCCCGACATAGTTTCAGTGCCGAGCTCTCCTCACGCTTGTAGAAAATCCTCGTGAAACGGCTCTGAGACTTGCTGTGAGGAGCTTCCCCTTTTCGAGAGGCGGCTTCGGCCAGAAAACTTTTCCGGCAAGTCTTTTCTACTCTTAGTCTGGCCAAGCTTTTTTGCGCGGACCAAGTCTTCTGCTTCCCTAAGAATCTTTAGAAACAATTGCTTGTTCCCCCTTGTGCCCGCGTGCGAGAGCACCCCTTTTTTCTGGTCCTGTGATTTGGTTACGACGCACGGTTAAGCACTTAGGACCGGATCTTATGCAGGCCGTGTCCTGCAAATACTTTTCTTTTTCCCCTTTTGCACTCGCGGCAAAAGAAGCCTTTTTTTCTCTCTCCACGCGGGCGCATGCGACGCCATTTCCTCTTTTTCTCCAGATGACCTTACAACAGCTGGAGTTCTTGAAATGGAGCAACAAACTCCATTTTTCGACTTTTCTCCCTACTCGTTTAAAGAGGATTTCTCCCTCTCCTTTTGAGAGGGCGGTGGAAGATAGTAGTCTTTCTTTCTTCCTTTTTCTGAATGAGTCTCCGGTCTTTTCTCCTCGTATGAGATCGAGAGACTTAAGTTTCTCCCCCTGATTTCCTCTTTCTGAGAGAACACTCCCGTAGTAGACTCCCCTGGTTCCCGTCTTCATCGGAACGCTTCCTCTCACTTGCCCCCTTCCTATCGTGGCGAAATGTAGAGTTTTCTCCCTTTCCCGACTGAAAAAAGTTTTTTGTCTTCGCGCTGATTGCGACCTCTTTCCTTCTCGCTAGGAAGACCCCCCTCTTCTCCCACTGAGATGGTGTTAGTCTCCCCTGCGCGTGTCCTGCCATTTTGTTGACCGAAGAGGAGAGGTTCTCCCCCCGCGAAAACCCTACCTTTCTTGAGAGGCGTGGGAGCTTCTTTTTTCCCGTTCTCCGACTCTTCGAGAGTGACCGCTTTTTTCATTTTGTTGGTTGAGAGAGATCTCTCCTTTTTTCGACGCTCCACTAGAGAAGAGTAGAGCCCCCCTACCCCTCCCGTCGCTCCCCGCCGAGAAGAGTCTTTTTGTTTTTGTCGAGGGTTTCTCGCTTCCTTCGAAACGGCGAGCAGTGGGTGTTTTCCCTTCTCGCGGCGAACCCCCTTTCTTTCCCTCAGCGTTTTTTTGAGAGAGTATTTTTTTTCCCTTCGCAGCGCGGGCGAAAGCGAGAGACTTTCTTCCTGTTTCTTCTAGGCGCGTGACGAACGTACTTCTTTATTCGACATCGCCATCTCTTTTCTCGTTTCTTCTACGTGCAGAGAAAGGTTCTTTCCTTTGGGAGTGGGATCGAGGGGATGGCTGTTCAAGTAAGTTCTTGCGAATAACGAGGTGGCGGGGCTTTTCCGGTCGAAGTAGTGCCTCTAATTGGATCTTTTGCGGCGTAGCTGATCGCGCTTTCCCTCTCTTTTTCTGCAGGTCAGCGTCTCGAGGACCTTTTTTTTCGTGTCCCGACATCGCGTGGGGTTCTTTTTTGTCCCGTAGAAACTCTGCACTTTCCTCCCTTTTCCTTTCCTCTGGTTGCGTCCCCCCTCCTCTTCGTCGCCAGGTTGCGCTCCGGGAGAATCCCCGTTTTTAAGGCAATGGCAGACGCGGCCCTTTTCTTCCCTCTCCCTGTAATGCCCCAAACCCTTTTTCTTTCCGTCCGGACAACCTTCTCCCCCTTTTGACCATTGTCAAGCAAGATCTCCCTCGTTGGTCATTGCACGTGGCCCTTCCCTCGGCTGCTTTTCTCTGCCGAGTTAGTAGCTTCTTCTGTTCGGAGAGGGCAGAGCTGTTCTTCAGCCCGGGTTATCTTTTTTTTTTCTCCTCCCGAGATCCCGTTCTTCTGCCTTTCCCCGTCCGAAAAGCTTCGGTCCGCGAGGTATTTCCCCCCCCGGGCTTATACGCGCGTGCTTCCCCCTTTTTTCAGAACTTCTTGGCGGGTTTGTCGCGCACGGTCTAAGGCTCTTTTCTTTTCGCCTTCGCGGCGTTGGTCTCTGATGGAGCTTGGAGCTTGCCGTTTTTTTTTTTTTTTTTTGAAAGGTTGGTTCTTTTCCTGCCTTGTTCTGCCAGTCCTCTTTTTTCTGCAGAAGATTCTCTTTCTTCAAGATCACCCCTTTTCGTCCTGTTGGGGCGACACCCCCTGACTCTTAATAGGAGATGGTCTGCCCATGTAGATAGTTTCTCTGTTCTCATCGCAGACATAAAAGGCCCTCTTTGGTCGCGCTGGCGAGGCTTAGCCTATTCGAACCGTCTCATCTTCCCCCATTCCCACTGGCGAAGCATCTTCCTGTGATTGTGTTCTTTTTTTTGTTGGCGGTGGCAACGCTGCCATTCTTAGATAGGTGCGGACGGATTTTTTTTTTTCGAGGACCTCTCGTTCGCCGGGTTCTGGGTCTCGGCGCAATTTTTCGCACTCGGCCGATTTTTTTCCCTTTTCTGGGACAAGAGTCTCTCCTCCGCCCGAGTGCGGCCTGGTCTTTCCCGGCGTGACGGCGGATATAAGCATCTTTTTCGGATCCCGCAGACCGTCCCCTGAGAGGGCTATCTTTCTTTTCTGTGTATTGAAGGTGCCGGGCTTTCTCAACGTGAGGATGGCCCAAGTCTTTTTTTGATGTCGAGGTATGGCCCCAGAAGCTTCATTGAGGGCCATGCTGTTCGGCATTCTTCCTCTGCTCCAGACCTTCCCCCCTTTGAGCGCTTGGTCTCCAGGGAAATTTTTTCTTACGGTCTCTTCATTGTCCGGTCTCTCCCCCCCCTTTTTCTTTAGGCGGCAGAGATCCTTTCTTTCCTTTCCCTCCACAGGAATCCCGGCTTCCCCCCCCTTTTCCCGGTACTCATAGGCCTTTCCCCCAGAACAGGAGGATCGAGTCCCCTTTCCCTTCATGCCTTACTAGCGCTGATGCTTTCCCTTCCCTCCTGGACCTTACTTCCTTCTTTCTCTCACCTGTGCAGCTCGGAGAGGTCCTTTTTCTTCTGTTTTCCTTTGCTCCTCGCCTTGTCGGTTCCTTTCCTGTATTTCTTTTCAGAAGCAGTTCTGCCCCCTTTTGTTCGTATGAGAGGTTTTGTCTTCTCCCTTCAGTCGGCACAGGAGGAACGGGTTTTGTTGTGGAGCGGACAGTAGTCACCTTCTCCCTTCTTTTCCCTTTCTCGAAGACATTCTTCTGTATCAAGAGACATTCTCCTTTAGTTCGACCGGTAAATCGTCTTTCACCGGCGTAGATCGCGCGGTGCTGTATGCGCCTCTCCTACTCTCTTGCGGGTGCTTTTCCTCTTTGCGCGCGGACGCTTCCCCACTTGCGTCGGTCCTCTGCGGTTCGAAAGCGATTCCACATCGTTCCTCGTGGCTTTTTCGAGCACTCGCTCGTCCGTCGACTTTCCTCTGCCCATGTTCAGGGCCTCCCCCCCTAGGGGGATAAGCCCCGTCTTTGGTCTCTGTGGGATTTGTGTTTTGAGGAGTAATGTATCCTTTCGGTCCATCTTATCTTTCCTTTTCTTTTAGTTCTTTTTTCTTTCGTTGCGTGCGGCAAGTAATTTTTCCTTGTTTTTTGAAGGCCGTTTTTTTTTTCTTGCCTTTTCCGATTGCGCTGCTTCTGTCTCGCTAGAAGGCCCTTCCTTTCGCACTGCTGCGAGAGCATTTTTTCATGGATGACGGTGGAGTGCGTCTTTTCCCCGTTTTGGACCCGAGGGACCCTCTTCCCTCTCCCCCTCCAAGGTGTTAAGCGAACCCTTTTGTTGAGAGATCTCTTCTTTTCCTTCCCCGCAACTCGGCGATCCTCCTTCCCCACTGAACTCCTCCCCTCCAGGTCGCCCCAAGATCTTTTCAGAAGGGCGCAAGGCCCCGTGTTGCCACTTTCTCTCTTAACTCTCTCCTCGGGCACGTAGGCCTTTTCAGAAACCGCCAGTTCTCTTGTCCCCCCACTCTGCCTTCACGCAACGACAGGTCTGTTTTCGCTATTGAAGCAAACTTTCCCTTCCTCAGCCCCAACTCCAATACCGCCCACAGAGCCCCCTCCGTCTTTGCTGATCCAAATCTTTTTTAACATGGTGTTTTTTTTCACGTGAGCCGGCTAGTCCGATTCCGAGACGCCCGTTTTTCCTTTTTTTTCTTTTCCACGGAGCTTCTTCTTCCCCTTCAACCCATAGAACGCTTTTCTCGCGCATTATTCGCCTCTCGTGGACCTGGCCTTCTGTCGCGGTCGCCATTCTCCCGTTCCCTTCTCTTTTATCGTGCGTCTCAGACCTTCCCCGGCTAGCGACGCGTATTTTTCTCCCTGACGAGGTCTTTTTTTCCCACCCGAGCCCCCAAGAGAGAGTGGATAGAGTGACTACCTGTCTCTCGTAGGTCTCTCCCCTCTCTTCTCGGTGGATCCTTCTACCATCCGCTCGATCGACGAGCCGGGACAGTTTTCGTTCCAGGCTACTCACAAAACATCTCACCTCCTTTGGTCCTCGCTGCTTAGACCTCTTCCCTCCGTGACCGAAAGTTCTCGTCTTTTTTTTTTTTCTCGTTCGATGATGTGGCAGGAGACCCCCTTTCTTTCCTTGAGGGAGCCGAAGAAGCAGCCTCTTTCTCCTTTTCTTCCCCAGCTGGAATCTATCCGCGCCCTGGTTCGGTGACGACGATTTCCCACACTCCGAGGGAAGCCGGGATTTCTTTTTTCTCTCCATAAGCGAGGCCCCTCCTTATCTCTTTGTGAGAGAAGAAAGGCTTTTCTCTCTTCTTTCATTGTTTCTTGATCGCTTGACACTGGAAGCCCTCCCGGTTTAGAGCGCGCCTTTTTTCCCCCACGCCGGAAGGATCCTTCCTCGTGAACAGCTTTGGCAAGTGAGCCAGGACTTCCCCCTACGGGTTGTCCCTCATACAAGTTGTCTTTTTCCCTTTTTTCAAAGGAAAGACCTCATTCCTCTGCCCTGCGAGACGTTTCTCGTCTCTTGTCGCTCGAGGTGCATAGGGATGAGACTCGCACCTTCCTTCATAGGCGCCCTTCACTCTTTCCTCTGTTCTGGCATTGAGAGCCTCTGTTTTCCCCCCTACGGGGGTGGGATTTTCATTGTTGTGAGCGGACTGGCGCCCCTTCCCCCTCTGCGATGATAGAGGTTTCCCCCCTCGCGAACAAACTCCTCCTCTCTCGACGTCGAGTTGGAAATCCTTTCTTTTTTTCCTCATAGAGACCCCCCTTTCCTTTGGAGCTGCTCTACTTTCTTATGGAGGTGATCCTTTTTTCTTCCCGGAGTAGTCAGGCTGGAGATCGAGATTTCTTTTCTACTAACCAGCACGGCAGCGATTTCGGTTGACGATCTTCTTCTTTTTTTTTTCCTGGATAATCTTCCTACCCCGCTTTTTCTTTTGATAACAGAAGCGTTTCTTTCCGGTAATGCCCCCCCTGACGAAGATCTCCTCTGGCTTTTTCGAGGACCTCAACGGGTGGGAAGATGGCCTTTCCCCCCCCCATGTCCCTTCTCACCTTCCCTTCTACCAGAGCCCTTTTCCGTCAAAGACCAACATCCTTTCTGAAGACCGTGAACGATCCCTCCTCTCTGTTTCGAGAAGCCCTCTTCCTCCAGTTCTTTCAAGGAGCTTTTGCTGTTTTTCTTCGCCACAGGCCTCATTCCGAGGGAGGAGGACTTCTTCTAGGCCACGCAATTTCCTATCTAGGGCTGCAGCCCCCCTTTTGCGGATTTTCTTTCTTTTTTTGCCAAAGATCGCCACCCTCTCCCCGTGATTCCACTTTTCGAAACTCGGCACGAAGAGCCCTGTCCCCAACTTGGTACGCGGCGCGATCCTTTTTCGGGAAAATGTCACCTTTGTGCATTCTCTTTTCCGGAACGCGGTCAAGCACACGGTTGGTTTTCGGGGTGGATTGCCCATAGGCTTTTTTAGGGCACTCGCGGCAACGCAGTTTCCTCTTTCCTTCTCCGGACGCTCCCCCTCGTTTATCCCCTCTGTGCGTGACCCGCCCACACGGGTGACCGTGCAGGAGGTTTTTATTTTTATTTCAACGCGATTTTCTTTTCCTCTTCTTCCTGCCTCCCTGGAAAGCTGATGTTTCCTCGATCCTTTCCTTCCGGAGCGGCGCTGGCAAGATATAGATACGACTTTTCCTTCCTCACCGTTCTCTCCTTTTCCCCTGAGGAAGTCTCCGGTGATCTCTCCTTCTTCTCTTTCGTTCTTCGAGGTCATCCTCTCGAGCTCACCGTAATCCCCTCTCTTCTTATAACCGAGAGCTGACCTTTCTCTTCTCGATGACGATGACGGGCCTACTTTTTCTCCTTCTTTTTCTCTTCGGCCCGTGCCTTGAAGCATAAATGTCTCTTTTTTTATTCTTTCGAGCTTTGAGAACGCGCGGGAGCGTCCCCTCCACAAGAAGAGCTTCCACTTTTGTTGGTCAGCTCCGACAACGTTTTTTTCTAGCGCGTGTGCGTGAGAGAACCCTTTTCCCTCGCAGCATGAGATTTCCTCCTCCCGACAAAAACCGCGACAAAAGCTCCTCTTTTTTTTTGAGCGGAGGTTCTCGCCGTTTCCCTTTCCTCGCTTCTCGAGTGGCCAGAGTATGTTTCCTTCTTTTCTTGTGAGGAGAGATAGAGAAGGCCGCAGTCCGCGTTCCCCTCTTCTCCCCCGTCGCGCCCCGCCGCGCACTCTCCTTTTTGTTTTTTTTTAGAGGTGTGTTATTTTCTGGAATCCCTCCCCCCTTTTCGTCGCTCGGGCGCGCACAGGGAGCGCCTTTTTCTTCCTTTCGTGGAGACACGTGTAGGCTTCCTCCGTTGAGATATATTTGTGTCTCCCTTCCCTTCTCTCGGGAGAACGCGCGCGCCCGCTTCCTTCTCTGTTCCCCGGGATGTAAGTTTTTTCCTTTCTCCGAGTAGAAGATCGAATCGATGACTTTTTCCTCGGCAGATGCTACGGTGGGCTTCTCTTTTTTTTTTGATAGATGGGTATGTTTGGTCCTGCCTGCCTCGAGCTCACGTAGAGATCGGTCTCTTTCCCCCTTTTTTTTCTTTTTCTTTCCTTCTTGACGCCTGAAGGGAGCGGTGATGGCTTTCCTTCCCTCGCAGCTCAGGAGGTTCCCTTTTTGCCTTTCCCCTTTCCTCTTACCGCGGATTGCATCATTCATCCTTTCTTTTTTGGGGGTCTCCCAGTGAGCAGGTCTTCTATGGTCATCAAGGGTGGAAGGTCATCTTTTCCTACTTCACAGGTCGCCGCGGTGCGGGCTTCTTTTCCTTTTTTCCCTCTTTTATGCAGGCTTTTTTTTTTCGGCCTTCTGCTTGAAGCCGCCGCTTTATTTTAATCTGCCGGTTATTGCAGGGACTTTTGCCAGGGCGTCCGGACAACAGCGGGATGCCCTTTCCTTTTCCCGCCCGAGCTGGGAACATCCTTTGTGTGATTTTCGTTTTCCTTTTCACGTGGAACAGTGTCCCTCCCTTTTTCCTTTCCGTTTGTCCCGCAAGTAGGAGAGGGCGATTTTTCTCCTTCTTACGGAGACAAGCTGGCCTGTTATTTTGTCCTACAGATCCCGCGTCTTTCTTTTTGGCTCCTGACAGACCTTTTTTCCAGTTTTTTTGTTTGGGGGTGTTTTTTTTTTTTGTTTGGGAATTTTTTCTCCCCGGGCGTAGTGGTATTTCCCCTTTTTTTCTCTGGAAGAAAGTATGTTTTCCCTCTTTCTCACGGTAAATTCACGGGGCTTTCGCCTTCGCTTTTTTTCCTTTGCTTCTATAGCGGGTCGCGGGGCTGGTGTTTTTTTTTTCCCTTTTAACGTTGGTTTCCTCTCCTTTGGTGCTGTCTTACGAGTGGCTTTTTTTTTTTTTTTGATTAGAAAGTGGAAACTCCTTCTTCAGAACTTTTTCCCCTCATCGGTGTTAATCTGAGATTTCCCTCATGTCAATAGGTCTTTTTTTATTCGAGGCACGTTCCCCTTCTCTCTTTTCCTTCAAGGAGCCCCCTCTCTACCTCCCATGCTTATCCTGGATGTTGCATTCTAAAAGATCCTTCGCAGGGATTGTGTATTTTTGCGGTGGAAAGTCCTCCACCTCTGGCTGAGGTCCCCTCTCCTCGGTAGTGGTAGCTTTCTCATGCTCGGCGGTAGAGTCTCCTCGCGGAGGGGTTTCACTTTCAGTCAGAGCAACCTTTTCTCTCCTATCATTATCAACGGGTTCCTTTCCTTTTTTTCACTCAGACGCGATCATGGGAGGGCATCCCCTGTGAAAGCGGATCTCTTCTTTCTCCCCGGCAGCCTAGCTCCCTTCTCTCATAAATCGCGCTTTTTTTTCTTCCCCGCCCCGCACGGAGGTCTCCCTTTTTTTCTTTGGTCCGCCCACCCCATTTATTCTGGTGCCTTTTTTGTCGTGGCCTCGATCTACCCATAAAAAATGAAACCGTCATTATCCTGGTACTCGTTCCTCCGCCGCGATAAAAATAGGGCCCGTCTCCGGCCCCCTTTGCTCCATCAGCCATTTTATATTGTGCCAGGGTGCCGGCACCCTGCCTTTTTCCTCTGTTATGCCGCATATTTCCCTAATAGTCGTGCTTTTTCTTTCTTTCGATCAAGGAGACCGAATCCTTAGGGCATTTACAGGCCCCCCTCAAGGTCGTACGACCCCAGCCCGTCTTCACATCACCTGCTGACCTCTACTCGCCGATCTACCAATTCATTTTTTACCTTAGTTGACTCTTGAGACCTTCCTCGTGGACTCCTTCATTCGCGGGAGTCTCGATCTTGGGCCCCTCGCCAGGAGGCCTTTTCCCCCCCCCTTTTCCTTTGGCCCGAATCCCATACAATGGCAAGAATACTGCCCTTCCCTTTAGATTTTCCGGTCGCCCTCCTTCTTTTTTGCACAAAGCAGAATGTCCTGCGCCCCTTGTCATTTTACCCAGACCATTTTTAATCTCTCCCTCTTCTCTGCGCTGCATCGCTTGTGCCTGTCGGATGCCAAATGTTCCAGGATGTATCGTGGCTGCGAAGCAGCTCCCTCACCGAGAACAACTCCAGTTTTTTTTTGGAGGTTTGGGGAGGAGTCTCGATTTTGGCCCATTTCCCTTGCGACAGGCTGCTTCTGTTCTTTTCTTTCCCCGCGCTATGACGTTTCTCCCCCTCCTGACTTTGACTCCTTTCCTGGAAGCGTCTCACCTCCCGATAGCTGCTCGAGGACTTCCACTTTTTCCGAAAGAAACGCGCGGTATTCACTGATTTCTTCAACGACTCTATGGGGCGTGTCGACAGGTCCCCTCGTATATCCCGGCGATGTCCGCCCGACCAGCTCTTCCCTGTTTTGCTGTGTGAATCAGTAGGGTGTACTTATTGACCGCGCCGATGTGCCAATTCGTCAGTTTCTTTTGTTCTCGAGGAGATGGCGCATCTCCCTCCCTATTTGTGAAGAGACAGATCTGATGTGCGACCTTCCCTTCCTGATATTTGTTTGTCTCCCTCCCACGACTTTCTCAGCCCCTGTTTTGTATATTCATACTCTAAATCCGATCTTTTCCTTATAGTGCGCAGGTACGTGTGAACGAGCACGACGCTTTTTTAGTTAGCCCTTACGTCCGACGGTCAGCGTGCTTCCTTTGCTGTGCACCGTTTCCCTCTCTTTCTCATGCCGTCCTCTTTATTTGGAACCTTGTGGCTGTATGTGGGGCTTTTTGGATTGCCTCTCAGTATTGACTCCCACCCTCCCCTTTCTTCTCATCGCCCCTGTAGTTGTCTTTATTTTTTAATGGAAGGCCCGTGATATTTAGTCCGGAGCCGGTTTTTTTGATTTTTATTTTCTTTCGCTGCGTGCGAGGGGGTTTTCCTCTATCCTTTACCTGCCGATTTTCCGACCTCCTTAGAGCGGTGGTCTTTGTTTTTTGATAGGGGATAGGTGTTGCTCTTTTCCGAGGTGCGACCTTGCTTGAAGTAATCTTCTCTCTTTTCTCTTTTGTTGAGAGATACTGGTTCGGCCTCTTCCCTTTTTTCCCTACTATTCCCTCTCCACGGACCTCCAAACTCGTCAGCACCTCAGATCGTGATATCGGCTCCTTTTATTTGCCGTCTCTATCCAGTACGCCCCCCTCTCAGTCCCCATACTTGCTAGGTCCCTCCGTTTTTACGGTTTTCTAGTACAGCCGTTCTCTTTTAACCATACTTGCGCAATCGTTTCCGTATACTAACTAAATCACTTCTTCTCTATTTCTCCCCCGCCCAATAACTCATTCCTTCCTTCCAATTTTTTGGCCACATAAGCAACACAGAGCCAAATGCCATGATTCCCCCCCCTTCCTTAAACGGTGGTCTTTCCGTCCCCAAATGGTCCATCCCTGTCCTTACTTTATGGCGGCGTCGTTCAGCGAGAAACGATGTTCCCGCTTTTTTCATCGTCCCAGAGTGATCGGCTTTCTTCCGCCATACCCCCCTTTTCCGTCGTCGTTTCGCCCCCCCCCTCACAGGCAGAGCACCGCGCGAGGTATACGACAGGCCCCAATCCTCCCCTAGGTCGAGGTGCGACGACTCGCAAACCAGGACTCCTCCTGGCCCGGATTCCCCTTGTTATTTTTAGCAGCCAGCGCACGCGCTGACCGATTTTATTTCTTTTCGCCGTCGATCTTTTTTCTCTTCTTCTTGTTATGGTTTGGACGACGGGGAATTCCTTGGAGTTATATGGCGCCGCCTGGCGACTCTTGCTCCCCCCCCCCCCCACCTTTTTCTCATACTGCAGAAGAATTCCCTCCTCTTCCCCTTATTCCGTGACGGAAAACGTCTCGAGACTGGCGGTCTTTTAGTATGTCGTGAAGGTGCGCCTCCTCCGCCCTAGATTTGCACTTAGTAAAGGAGGCGCAGCTCTCTCTTTGGTATCTCACTTCTTCGCCAAGCCATCCATTTGCTCCTTTTTGAAGTTTTTCAGCATGGCGGGGGTGACCTCCTATGATGTTTGGCGAGGCGTACTTATTGTTTTCCCTTGTGGATGCCTGAGGATGTGCACCCTTCTTCTTCTGAGCCTCCCTTCCCTCACTCTCGTGAATCCGGCTACGAGAGATCGGTTTTCCCATCAGAAGTAAAGTTATCATTGCCGTGCCATGGAGCAAGAGTCTGTGTATTCCGAATATCATTTACAAGGTAGGCAGTCTTTGTGTGTTTAGCAGATGCCTTCCCCCTACTTCCAAGCTGTGGATGGGTCCAGTCAATGTCAGGGTTGCCTCGTGACCGATACCCTGGTTTTAGGCCCCACTGCTGCGAAAGGACCGGGAACCGCTGACTTTCCCCTTGACCCCCCGGTTGAGCCTAGGGTTGAAGGTCACCCGCAAGGCACCCTTGCCCCCACGCCATAGGAGAGTAGATCGACCGCCCGGTAGCGATTTTTTCCTTCTTCCCCTCCCCTTCGGCAGGTTCCTCCTCCTCTTTTGTTCCCGCCACGTACATAGGGTGCCCTTGGATCGTACTTGTGGGTTTGCCTTGAGCGGATCCGCTTGATGATTTGACCTGCTCGACCCCTTTATTACTAGTCACCCAGGTCTGTCCTCGTGCCTTTGTCCCCCTCGTACCGGATTCGCTGCTCGAGGTTTGACTATTTTGATATCGAAAAAGCAGAATCCACTCCCTGAGGAAAAAAGAAGGTGTATCGTCGAGTGGACCTCCGGTCTGCCCTTTCCATGAATCCAGGTGCACCACCGCCCAACGTTATTCCCCCCCCAATAGGTGATCTTCATATTGTCATCGACCGCCACCGAACAACTACTTTGTACGACGGTTACCTTACCATTCCGGAGAAGATAAGGAAAGTTTCTCGATCGCGAAAGTGTTGCCGATCATTGTTTTGACCTGCCCCCTGCGCGCCCTCCCGGCCCCGCTCGAAGAAGTTACCATTTTTCCCTATAGAGGGGTTGCGATCCTCAACGAGTACCTGGGATAAAACGATCAGTCGAGTACCATCCCCCTGCTGGATAGGGGCTTATCACCTCGAGGCGTGAGTTGGCGTCGGATATTGTCGGAAAATCCCTGTCTCACGATATCCTTTGTCCGTTTCCTTAATCGGCAGGCCACGCGTGACCGAGCAGCCTCCCTTTTTTATGAATTCCGCTAAGCGCCGATGGCGATTGTTCTTATTTACAGGATGGTGTCCCCCAACGGGCAAGCTCCCAGCTTCGATGTTATAGCCTTTATTTCGATCCGCGAACAAAGACCACAGCTCCTTTGCGTACCCGTGAGCCCGCTCGACGTTGGAGACGTGCGCGACGCCGATCCACCCCGAGTTCTTCCTAGGGAGTCCACAAATAGTTTTCCATGCCCGCGACGCCCTGGTCTGTTTCACAGATGTTATGTCACACCTGTGTCCTTTTTTCGGACAAAGGAGACTCGTCGAGGCGCACGCCACTGAAATCGGCTCGGGCCAGGAATTTTAGGCCACTACTTGTTTTGGCGGCCTGGCCAGCTTGGCGACGTCATGACTTAAGTCAAGACTCCGCCCTCTCTACTGTTTTTTTTTGTGAAAGACCTTAACTCCTTGCAATTTTTTCTAGTGCGACACGCCTTCGAAATACCCATGTCCCTGCCTTTGTCCCCTCGCCGCCTGTCAGTATTCCCCCCAAGGATGGGGCCCTCTTGCAAGTGGTCACGCGAGATTTTTTGGGACCATGGTCACGGCGCCCTTTTTCAAAAACAACAAGGACCGGTCAAGCACCATTTAGGTTTAAGTCTGCGTTTTTTCCCAACAACCCCGGCGAGGCTATTTCCCCCTTTCCACTTTCCCTCCACTGTTTCGCCGGTCTCAAGCAGACTGCCCGCCTCGTTTTCAACCATCACCGGCCCCCTGACCCGACGTGATTCTTTCGGTACGATAATATTACCCCCTGGGAAGAAAATTTGTTTCGACCGAGCACCGTACGTGACCCTTTCCCTCCCCCGTGACTGCCCCCCTTTTGTTCCTTCTGCGCAGACCACCAACGCGATTGTTTTTCGCC
>Ga0179593_1515062_pt1 | contig 17492 bp, 16 predicted proteins | sample CZODoug2_1_08_16_FD_185931 | JGI IMG/M metagenome (GOLD analysis project Ga0179593, IMG submission 185931) | Vadose zone soil fungal communities from Angelo Coast Range Reserve, California, USA - CZODoug2_1_08_16fungal (PacBio error correction) | ecosystem: Environmental > Terrestrial > Soil >... | reverse complement strand
CCCCTCCACCCACTTTTTCGGACGAACCTTGACAGATAGGTGTTCCCCGCCGTTTCCCCCCGCCGACGTTACTAACTCAAAGCCCGCTCCATTTCTCCTCGGGGGTCTCAAACCAAGTACATGAATCGCACCCCGTGTCACTCTTTTCTGGCCGGTTGAAGACTAACAGCCTCTTTCTTTTTTCCGTTGACCTTCCCTTCTTCCCCCCCCCCAATCTCTTTTCGTCCTGCGTCAGTTTTACAACCTTTCCCGTCGACTCTCCTACCCCTACTTGAATGGGAGAAATGGAAAATTTCCGGACTCGATTTTTTTCTCCCTTTTTCTGGCATTTCGATTATCCCCCAACCTAAGTCACGGTTCAACGGCCCTCGCCGATTTCCCCTGCCTTCCCCATACGAAAGGAAAGCTTCCCCCTTCGGGACATACCCCTTTTTTCCCCGACTAAGACGAAGTGCCCGATTTACTTCTGCCCTGGTCCGCTCAGACTTACCCCTCGGCGGTTTTATGCCTCCCACTTTTTGTTTCTTTCTTTCTATCCCTATTCCCTGGTTTTTCGTACTGGCGGTCGCCGGACTCCCCACTGGCCCCCCTTAGCTATGTGCTGAGCCGACGTCAGCGATCCGGTGGCCCTTGAGGACATTCACGATTGCTTTGAACCAGTTTTGAGTGGTCCCCAAACCGTGCGGCTCTTATTTCGCCCAGCCTCATTAGAGTTAGTGCCATCGCCCGTGGGCCCCTTCCCACGCTTTTCATAGCAACCATATATCCTGGAGCACCCCTTCGCCTTTCACCCCGGGCTTGGGTGTGCCCCCGATGGCCCTGCGGCCTGCGACACGCTGAGTGTTGTGCCCTGGTCGTCTCCTCAATGTTATTCCCGCGAGCCTCAGCCGTCGCGTCGGCATCCGCAGGACTCCTCCTCGCTGGAATCGTTCGGGACTTCGGTCTCTCCCTCCTCTCCCCCCCAGCACGGGGACGCGTCATCGTATTTGCAAGGATCGGTACTTTTTTTCTCGACCTTGGGGTTTGGCAGACCCCTTCCGCCAAGATCCGGGACTTTACAGCCCCTTGCACCCTGATCTCTCCGGAGCGGTCAATACCACTCCTCCCCCCCGCGACGTGGCCTTTTCGCTAGACTCATTCCGTTTCTCGATTCCTGAACTGCGATCCTCTTTTTTTTTCCCTCATACCCCGGGGTCAATATCCCAGGATCAACCCTATCGATTGACCTTTTCCCTGCGTTCCTCTCGTGAGTGCGTTGAGTCAGGCCCACCACACTAATTTTTGGAGGTGAGAAAGATACGCCCGAAGGGAGACTTTAGAGTTACTTCCCTGTCCACAAAGACAACGAAGTGCGCCGTACCTGTCCTGCCCGTATCCGGATATTCGTTCCTCCCCCCCCCGTTGCGCTTTGCGTCCCGTTTTGTTCTACCTTCTGCTAGCTGCACAAAAAAACTGACCTACCGTGACGGCGCCCCCCTCAGCTCGAGAAACTTTTCCGCTGCACCTTCTCGCTCTTTGCGAAACTGATGAGACGCTTCGTCAGGTCAGGGATTCGTCCTGTTTTGCTATTCGAATTGTCGTTCCCGACATTCGTCAGATCATTCCTGCCACAAACCGACGGTGTGACCAAAATTCCCCCCTTTCCCCCGCGCCGTTCTTAGCGTCGACTTTGCCTTTTTAAAAGCCGTTGCTGTCTCTTTTCGCGGCGGAGATACTACCTCACCCGTGTGTTCCCCGTCAGATTCTTTTCTTACCGAGACTGCAAAGGATATTCGTGCCCCCTTTTCTCCCACCTTACCAACGGTGGAGGCTCCCACGCTCCTATCTATCCTTTCTGCCGAAAAACAGTCGAACTCAAGTTCTGGTCGAATCTCTCGTACATTTCCTTTCCGACAGCCAGGAAGTGTTTTTTGAACATTTCACAAGAGCGCTGTCTCCTTTCCTTGCTTGAGACTGTATGTCCCTATCCCGGCTCCTATGAAGAAGATGTGGGGTCGAAGTGTCGGCTTGATGCTCTCGGTCCCTGGTCCTTGAGTTAGATTCCGAATTTCCCCCCTCCCTGTCCTGTTTCAGCCTGTATCCCGAGTAGGCGCATTCTTTTTTACCCCTCGATAGGTGCTGAATGCTCTTTTTTTGGTGTCTTGTAGCCCCTGTGATGCGCCGACAAGCGACGGATGACTTACTTCCCTTGACGCCTCGGTATGCTGTTTTCATTCTTTTCGTTTTTTGCCGCAATTTTCCAGCCCCCTCTGGGCCCGTGCGAAATTACCTTCCGCTAAATTCTGTTGCCTTTCTTCCCCACGGCCCGTCGTGATGTTGGCGCCTTCTTTGTCGGCCCTTGGTGCTTTCTTCCGTTCGTCGGCGTTCAGTCGTAAAATCCCCTTCCCCTCGCAGCTTCCCAGTTCCTCCTGACCCAGCCTGTTTTTTTTCCTTTGGGTTTTTTTTTGGCGCTGTCCCCCGTTGACCTGCCACGTTGCCCGTAGGACATAATGGCTCTTCCCCTCGTTTTTGGTTTTTTTTAGAGGGCTGCGATCCCCTGTCTCCTGTCGCTCCTTCGGACGAGCATATCCTTATTTCCCACATACTTACTCGGTTGCAGCTGCTCCGTCAACCGGGCAATTCCCCTTCCCCTCGCGGCCGGTCGCTCCGCAAAGAAATGCCAGCGCCTTCAGCATCATCGCGTCGATCGCCATTTTTATACCACTCCTGGTGTTGGCGTGCCTGATCGCTATTTCGGGTACCCCCCTCTTTTTTTTTTTCGGGTACCCCCCCCCAATCGTCCCCCCTTCTTCTCCTCCGTTGTGTTTCGTACTGACGAGTTGGGTACCCGGAGCATTCTTCCCCTGGGACCGATACGGATCTCCCTTCTTTTGCTTTGGGGCGAGCGGTTCACGATTAGCCCCGACATACCTCTTTCAATTATGTTCGTTAGAATTCTCCAACCCGCGGCGTAGCGCCGGCGGTTATTAGACCGAATTTTTTCTTGCGAAAAAGCTAGTTGCAGATGTCGAAGCGGATTTTCCAGGTACAAGTTTGCAGATGCCTAGACGCAGCTCGGAGAAGAGGCCGGTTTGCCCCCCCCGCTTCTCCGGGCTGATCCCACAGGGATGGCAGCTTTGTAACACATTGACGGCCCCCCCCCAGATTCCTGGACAAAAAGGCTGGTTTAAATCAATTTCGCTATTCCCGGGATAGGCTCGAATCGAAGGCAAGAACGAAGCCGTGTCAGGCTACCTCCCCCCCCCCCAATGAGCCGAACAGGCTCCCTCCCAATCAACGCAGGTGCCTTCTGCTCGCCCTAGAGAAATTCATAAAGCTGAACCATCTCCTCTTGATGTCGGATTTCCCCGAAATCCGAGCCACAAATTGCGGGCCCAGAACGCAAACCTCCTGGTGATTGACCCTCTTCCCCTTCCCGCCCTTTTTTTTTTCCCTTTCCGGGTACGACATCGTCATCGTCTTGATTCTCAAAATCGATCCCTTTTCTTCCAGGGAATTTATCCTGTAGCCTCTAACCGAGATTAGACCTCACACGTCAGCCTCCTTGGCGGGCCCACGTCTTCGGCTTTCGGAGCACTCCCTCCTCAGACTTTCTTCCGCTCAATCTGCGCACCTCGCGAACTGACTCACCGGCACCAACCCCCCTGTCCCCCTGGAAACGATTTATCTGTACAGACGATCGCCTCCAGCTCCGCGCCATCTCTTGTGAAGAGTTCGGCCTTGCCGTCGAACCTTGACCGAGGAGAACAATTATATCCGGGTGCGTTTCCCCCAGCAATTGATGATATTCGATCGGTGGTGATTTCCGCACCGTTTGTGCCGAGAGAGTCCACCCGGATCTCTACGTTGTTGGATCGGTAGCCCTCCCCCTTCCACGGTTTCACCGAAGTGTCCGCGTGAGTCTGTGTCTGTCTCTTAGAAGGCGACAGAAGCCTTTTTTTTTATCCATCGTCGAGCAGTCGGCCGGATTGCAGTTCTCCCTCCCCCCCCTCAGCCTCCCCGATGAGCTGACAATTTTTTGTTTTTTTACAGCTCAGATTTCTTCCCGCCGATCCGGCCAGATATCCCTCCGCCCAGCGCTCGCCCGACCCTTCCCTCCTTCCTTGCGGTTCTCAACCGCCGCTCCTCGTGACTCCTGTAGAGAGAGTTTTTTGTCTTCTTCGCGGTCGCCAGAGCGCTGGCCACCAGCGCTGCCCAAACGGGCGACACTTCGCAAAATTTCCCTTTCCCCCCCTCGAGATTCTCCTCTAGCATTACCCCGCCGCCGAGCGGTTTTGCAAAAGTCACAGAGATGGCCTCTTCTTGCGTGTGAAGGAGAAATTTTTAGGGATATTAATGCCCACGCGACCCCCCCCCTTGACGGATTGTTGTCCGACGACGCCCGCCCCCCCGAATTAAAGGTCTGGTTTGGGGGTTTGATTGGGACCTTTCTGGTCCCTCCCCGGAAAAGTTTTCCGAGGTGTCTGCGGGACGAGGGACAGGATCGTAGCTCTAGCGTTTTTTTTTCGCATGCTTCCTTTTGTGTTGGCCGTTATCCATGCCCATGGGGCGGTTCAGGGTCACCCTTATTTATTCGTCGTGCCGAACGACCCAACACCCCTCTCCTCGCCGAAGTCCCCGATCCTTCGGCAGGCGGTTTCCTTCTTCCGTTTGGGTCGGTGATCATACACGAATGTACTCTCTCCATCCCCATTCAGGCAGGGCGACCTGCGCAGGTCCCCCGCTCGGAAGATTGAGCCCCTCGCTTGATGACATGACGGGAATTGACTATGTTTCTTTTTTTTTTTTTATTTATTGTTGGGGGCTTCGTTTCTCTTAAAGCGATACGCATTCCGCAACACAACTCGTGGGGAAAGGCTCGATGTATTGTCGCTATTTCCCTTCTCTGTTTGCGTCTTAGATCGTTTGACATTGCGACCCCGGTTGCGACGATGTTTCTCGGTCCGTAAACTATCGATCTCTGGGGTATGAAACGTCTTTGGTTTGAAACTCGCCTTCCCTTTCCGTCTGGTCAACGGCTAGGGAGTACCACCCCGGACCCCTTGATTAGCGGTCGTCGGCTACGTGGCACCCTTTCCTGGAGCGCGCGCGGCCATAGAGGAATTTTTTTTGACCCAGTATTTCCCCCCCTTGGATTGTTATTTGAAGGACCAGGTTCCACGGGCCCCCTTTTTGAGACTTCCCCCGAGGTGGCATGAATGTTCCGGTCTACGTTAGACCATAGAATCGTCTCTTCTTCGTCGGCGACACTCGCTGGCCTTTTTGACAGATTTTCTCCAACATATTTGCGTGAAGCGTTTTGGGCCTTCTTTTATTGTTAGATTCGCCGTGGCCGCCTCTAAAATGTGGCGTTCGAAGACTACTCCACGAAATGTCTACATTCCTCGGTGGTTCTTTATCACATTTTTCCCTTCAAATGTGAGGGTAAAGTTTGGTCCTTAGTTTAGCTCGTGCTTGGTGATTGATCCCTCCTTCGAGATTTTGGGTTTCCTAAGGAGTTCCGCCAAGTGAAAACTTCTGCTTTTTTCCTTTCCCGGCGGCCAAATTACGTCATATTCACGTCGCCATTGACTACTTGTTGTTACGACCGACGTTTTGGGGGCTGTGTGGGAGTTGGAACGGGGGCAGGGTGGTTTTCCTGCCGGTCCGCTTTTGTTCGGCCGTTGATGTTTTGTTGGCTGTATCGACTATTACGAATCATCCGTTGTGTCGAGTTACCTTTTTTTTTTCCTCCGGCTTGCGACCGACGGTTTTTTTTTTGACGTCCAATTCCCGCCGTTAACTCCACACGCACGCTCCCTTCTCGACTCTTAACCAAGTGGAAGGAATAGACCAATAGCCCTGTGTTTTTCCCCCCCATGAGTAATATTTGGCCGTGTTCTTTCTTAAGTCACGGGCCAGGACAATCAGGAGTTCAACCCCCCCCCCCATTCGCGATTCGTCCTGGAGTCATATTTCGTGTCCACAAACGCTGGCGGTAGACGTGGACGTGCCCTCTGTAGTTTGGAGACTGGAACAATTTGCGAAGAGTCTAGACAGTTCGGGAGGTCTCTTCCCCACTCATTTGACGACGACATCAACGGCGAACCGTTTGAGGGCGGCGACATCCGACCCCCTTCCACTTTCAAACTCAATCTTTGGATACCCCACTATTCTTCCCCGAGATTCTTTCGACGCGTTTTTTCACCTTCTATGTATGGACTTGTCAACGATAAGTTCCCTTGCTGGAGCAAATAGCTCTTCTCCCGTCATTCAGCGTTTGAGTGAGGGAATCAAGCTTGGCGCGCACATTGTCCCCACAGTGGCGACCTAAAAGGCACAGCTCTTGTCTAGTCCCCTCGGAAATGCTCTGAGCTTTTTTTCTGCAGATCCCTTCTTGTTGAAGACCTCACGATGTCGTTGACCGTCCGGTTTACGTCGAGGTTCACACATGCGCGCTTTCCTCTAAGGAATATCGAGCAGTTACGGGAAAGTCGGCGCGCCCGTGGTGCGCCCGTCAAACCTTCGACAAAGGCCGCGCTGGGCTAGCCATTACCCTAACCCCGGGCTGTGGTGCGATGTCCCTCGATGGGCCTGGTCCTGTCGCACGACCGCCTGATGTTTCCTCTCGTGCATTTAACGCAATAAGATATAGCTGGAATTTCCTTTTTTTTGTCCTTCCTTTTGACGTTCTACGCCTGATCCGTTTTCTGAGTTCGTTTAACTCGGAAATTTTCTTTCGATCTTTTCCCGCCGACCATCACGGGGAACGGTAGAAGTCCTTGTCCCTTTGATGGGGACTTCCTGATAGAGCCATTTTGTCTTGAGGAAACTTTTTTTTTTCCGAGAAAAGATTCACGTTTTGACCCCCCCAATCGCTTTTCCCCCGGTCGTCATCCAGGTCTGCACCAACAAGCGGTAAAGAAACCCTCTCTTCGACCTGTAGAGCGCGCCTTCCCCGACCCAAGATCTTAAGTAGAGATTCGATACGAAAGCCGGTTGTCCTCAATTACCTCCCCAACCCCGCCCGGATGACCTTGTTTTCTCGTTAGTAGTCGTACAGCATCATTGTGGGTGAGCGCGCCTTTTTTTCCCGCATGTCCGCAGTTCATCGCCTTTTGACATCGTGCTAAGAATGTCCCCCCCCTCGAAAAAACATCTCTTTTGGTCCCCGGTGATGATTTACAGTCAGAGGATGAGCCACTTTTCGCAGAGGGGGTGTCTGTCACTGTCGCCCAGCATTTCCAACACAGGTGTACCGAGCTAAATGATTTAGCCTTCCAAAAGCTTTTTCGCACGGTTCAAAGCTTGACGACCGCTGGGTAGATTACGGCTATTGTGGCCGGTTTGGCGTCTTGAAAATTTCTGGACTTTGTTTTCCCCAGGCTTTTCAGCTCATAGAAACGCCGTTTCTCCGATCACCTTCAACCTTTAGTGCGACGAGATAGACGATTTGAATTGCACCGTGGCAAGGCTGGTATGTCTTTGCTGAGCTCTATCCGAGTACACAGTGCTGTAACCCCTCCCATCCGTTCCCTGGACGCCCAGGACTCGCTTTCCCCCGCTATATACCAACGTGGAGGTGTCCGTGCTCTTTAATATACTCAATTGGCTTCCCCAGATCTTACCCAACATTTTTCCCATTTTTTTCAAAGCGACCCCCTCTTCCTGTGCGAAATGGAGGGAGGTCTTAATACCCGGCCGAGGTGGACCCAGCCCATGATACTCCTTATCCTCCCTTTCCCGCGGGCGCGCGTCGTGTAAGACGAAAGAGAAAGTGCTCCTCGGGGGAGCCGCTCTTTACCCGTGGCCACTTTTTTCTTCCCCTTTATAGGTGTGAGACCGACGTATTGACGCGCGATAGTCCATCAGTATTTTACGCCCTGGTAGTGCTGAGTCAGTCTCCTCCCTTTCGTAGCGTTAAGCAGACCCCCCTCTAGCGTCGGCGCGGAGAGGAGAGATCCTGTCCCCCAGGATGATGATGCGATGCTAGATTAATCTCCGCGGTTTTTTCTTTTTATTCTTTTTCGTTGAAATCTTGACGTTCGGGGTAACTCTGACCTAAGAAGATAAGACTATCCTGGTCTTTGATTTCTTAGACGCCACTGTCACCAGTCGTGATCTTCTTTGTCGGATTTTTTTTTTTTTTGCGCCGGAAATTTTTCGTCGAGGCTTAATTTCTTTAACCATGGCCGGTCTCGGTTGATAGACGAATTTTTCCGGTTTACTCCAGCTGGTCCTTTAATAATGGGGGTGATGGAGTCAAGTACTTTCTTTTTTTTTCAGACGGTCGACATATGCTCGTCTTACGCGAAGAGTTCTTTCCAACTGTTCTCTCCCTGCTGACAGATCGAGTGCTTCTCTTTCAAATTTCGGACGAGCTCTGTAAACCAAGACTCTTTCTTTTTTTAGCTCTTCGTCTCGTCTTTTTAAACCCTGGCAATTAAGGATGCTCTTCGCAATAATATAGGGGACCCTCTGTTTCCCCGCATTTGATCGGACTTTTTCCCTAGCCCCGCACCCCCCCCCCTCAAAATCCCAGAGAGGTGTACTCTTCGTACGGTCATGACAGAGCATGCTAATCTTACAACTCTCTCCCTAATCCAGTTGTTGTTGTTTTGAGATTTTTTTCGCGGGTACAGAGAGCCTTTTTTTACTCCCTCCCATCATGCCTCCTAAAAAGAGGGATTCTTATTTTAGAGCCCGATTTTCTGGACAAAGACCCTCAAAGCGGCGTTTTTTTGCAAATTGCTTTTCGCTCAAACTGCAGAGACGCATTGACCGGTTCTTAGCCCCCTTCTTTTCCCTTAGGATGCTAACGGCAATAGGGTTTTTGCCTCGCGTCGATTTTCCAGAAAATGTTTGACGCCGAGAACCTCTCGTTTTTCTTGCGTTCAGGTTGAAAAGCTTCCTTTTGGCCCCCTTAGGTTCAAAGGATGCGCGGTTCTCTTTCCTTTCCTGACCCCCCAAACCTCTTCCGCCCCACCCCCCCCCAACGGGTACCCCTTTTTTGAAAATTTTCTGCATTCCAGGTATTCTGCTCCGTTTCCGAAGGGCCTTCCAAACACAAGCGCCGTTTTTCCAGCCTTCTTTCCCTGCCAACACCTTTCACGTGTTTCCGTGAAGGACCCAGACAGCCGGATGAAGCTTCGTCTCCTTCTCGGCTTTTTCGCAACCTGACAATCCCTGCCCATGCCCGGGCCCCTAGCACGATAATGCAGAAAAGCAACCTTTTTTTCCTACGGACGGTCCGTGTAATGGAAATGCATAAGTAATTTGCTGAGAAGGCTAATCTGTTTTACGCTAATGCGTCCCCCTTCGTCCACTTTAGCCTTTTATCGAGCTAAAAGACCCCTGCAGTGAAAAGAACAACCACGCGAGAAATAAATGGGTTCAGCTAAGTGAGTGACGGAACGCTAATTACTCCTCTACTATCGACCATCAGGTGCCGAAACCTGCCTTTAGTCCACCCCCTCTGAGTGTAACCCTTAGCCCTTCGCGAAATCAGTTACCTGACTTTCCGCCTTTCAAGGTTTATTCTCCCTCGGGTAAAGTGGTAACCTGAACTTTCTGTCTTCGAACAGAAACGAATGATGAGGATCTCCTTTTCGCTTTTATTAGAACGGTTAGTTTTATATTCTGCTTGGATATTCATACAGGTGAGTTCACTTTGTTGAAGAGCGTGCCAGACAATTTTGCCCCTTTTCCCTAGACTTTTTTTTTTTTCCCCGTAGGTCCGTTGTTTCTCAATCAGGCTGTGTAAGAGGATCTCTCTCAGCCGAGGTCCCCCTTTCCCGCAGGACCCCCCCTTCTTGGCCTAGAATAGTAGTATCCCTTCTCTATTGATCTTTTGGATAGATCAACTCGGTTTATCTTCGGAGAGTTGAATTTTTAGTTCCCAGAGATTGAGATAAGCCGACGCCATCCCTTTCCGTGCATAAAGCCTAGCCCGCCAAGGTTCCGCAACTTGCGGCCCGAACCTTTTTTTAACCTTTGCGATTTTTCATGGATTCCGGCTTCGATTCCTTTTACCGGTGTCAGCCCTTTTTTTGTCACAAACTGTCTTTTCCCTAGCTGCGCACCTAGTCGCCCACACCCCCAATTTATCGCCCTTGGTTAAAAGATATACTGAGAACCCATCTAGACATTTGTCACTAGCTCCCAGAGTTTCAGGTTTGGGCAAAGTACAAGTAAGTAGATTCCTTTGTACCTCGGACGGCCGATGAAAGGAAATGCAGCGTTCTTTTCACACAAGGCGCAAAATAGCCCCACGTGCGTAAAGGGGGTCCGGAAGAAAAACCATCCACTCAGAACCAATTCACAATAATTTTCGTTTGATTGACCCCAGTTTTTTAGTTATTTCTTTTTTCATCTACTGTTGACTAGACAGGAATAGTTAAGGCGAATTCCAGTTTCGAGGATCTGTGTTTATTGAAGTCGGCCCGGTGATAAGATTACCCGGGGAAGCACGGTCGGATCGTGGGCTCGTGCGCACTTTTTTCAAAACACCTTCTCGACCGAGACGGAAAGAGAAATTAGGCGCCACCGGATTAACTTGGTTCGTCTACAAGACCCTGTAGATGGTCGACCCCGTACGCCCTTAGCTCTTCTTCTGCCCAGTCGCAACGCTCGGCCCCCCTTGGTTTTTCTGAACTTACTTCTTGATTGGGACCTGCCTTGGCACGCGGCGATACTTTTAGAGTCTCCTCGGAAAGCCTTTCAATAACAACCCTTTTTGGTTCGATTTTGACCTTTCGCGCCAGAAGTTCGACTTTTTCTCTGATCTTTCCTTCGCGGACCAATGGGCCTCCTGGGGGAAGCTTTTCCCACCCTTAGGATCCTGGTCATGAATTCCCACCTTCTTTCCGGTTATTGAAAAGGCTGACCGATGTCAGGAGGTTAAAAAGAACAAGTCCTTAGGACCTTCTCCACCGTGAGCAGTTTCCCTTTCATTGCTTCAGAGGTTTTTTCTCGATTCCCATATAGTTTCCTTTTTTACGAAAGGGGAAGACCCCATTCGATGCGATAGGCCCTCCTTCTTCCTCCCCCCTTTTTGACCGTGATCTACTTATTTTTTGTCCGAACAGCCTGGTTCCTGTCCGGCTTCCCCCTCCCAAGCATCTTCTTCTTGTACTCCCCCCCTTTTACGCTGCTCCACCCTATTGGTCGTTTTTTTTTTCCTGGTCCTTTTTTCTGTATGTTCGCCGCCATCGTTCTGGGGCCTTTGCAAGCCGTTTTGGACTGTCCAAAATTTTCTTTTTTTTTCACGCCCCATACCTTATAGTTCCATCTGACGGTCTTGTTTTCTTCACCGAAAATTTGAGAGGGTTCTGCTTAGTCGTTACCGCCACTGTTTTTGTTATTTCGAAATCTCGCTCTGTCCTTTCCCCCGCTGATTTTTGGTTTCTTCCCTCCGTGACGCTTTGCTTTGCAGGGCCCTGACTTCTATTGCTCGCCCCAAAATCTAATTCATTTTCCCCCTTATACCTCTTTTTCGAACAGCCTCGTTTTCTTGCGTGTTGAGTTATGAACCAAGTTTCTTCCGTTGTCCCCAAGTTTTGAGTAGGTAAGTACCTGTACCTTTTTTTTTTTCCCCTTATTGTGCTGGGTAGTATAATATCCAACTCTTTGTTGTTTGTTTTGAGAGAGATCGGGACCCCTAGGTTCATTCCGGTGGAAGCTCGTTCCCCTTTGGACTTTTCCTTCCTCTCTCCCCCATGTCTTCCGCCGTCTTTTTCCCACCACGCGCTCCCTTAGCTCTGGCCAACCCCTCATTTTTTACAACTCCCTTGCCCTCTGACAGTAATATTTTTTTCCCTTTGCCTGTTCCCTGCCCTCAGTTTAACGGGCCCTTTTATTCAAACACCAAAATTCAGACCCCTTCCCTTTTTCCCCCCTTCTGGATCAACCCCAAAAAAAGATGGAGGTTTTTACTGTACTTTCCCAATTGCCTAGTGAAATCTTTTCCCTTCCTCCTTTTCCTTTCAGACACAATTCAGTACCTACCCCTTGGGTATCTTCGTCCCCAACAACATGCCGACATCCTTTTTTCCAGCCCGCTCCTTTGTGTCGGAGCCCCCCTCAGACTCTTTGCCTCTCCCCCCCCCCCCTCCTCAACCTCCCCCTCTCCGTTGACCACCCACCCCCCCCCCCCCCCCCACCCCCCCCCCCCCCCCCACCCCCTGTGAAGGTTTTCCTGTCCCTCTTTGGGATCATACAAAATCTTAGGCCCCTTCCCTCGTCCCCCCCGGTTGTTATCCTTTGTTTTCAAGCTACAGGACCTTTTTTCCTTCCCCTTCTTCGGTAGCGTTTTTTATAGCTTTCGGGATTATTGTTATTTCCTATAGAACAGCCCTCTTTTCCTTCAGCTGGAGGTAGACAGTCCTGGGCCCTCCCGATTTTTCCCCCCGCACGCGGACTTTTCCTTTCCTTGACTTCTCAGACCCGGTTGTCTTCTTTCCTACCCTCATTGCGTGAAACAAGTCCTGGTTCGTAATTTTTTCCAACCCGGCGTTTTCGCCCTTCCGATATCTCTTTTATTAAATCGTTCCCCGCGGCTTCTTGGTCGAGAAGTAAGTTACCTTAAACCGATCGCAACATGCGTTCTCATTCCTCCCCGTCCTTACCCCAGGGATTTTTGTTCGGCGCGTACGATGAATGCTCCTACCTTTTCGAGCGAACGAGTGAGGGTTGACCCCAACCAGCATCAAGTTCCCTGAACCTTCCGCCTTTCTCCAGTACTGTCCGCCAGTCTAATTTTTTCTGTGACGTTGGACCCCCCCCCCAACCGCTCTTCATGCCCCCATGTACCTCAGATACTGCCCAGGATATTCTTATTCTCTCGGAACTGGGGTCTCAGCTGGACAGCCTCACGACCCGTTTCCCCTCGCACCAATGTCCCGACTCGTCCACCCCCTGGCAAACTTATCTTAAATCCCCTACGCTCCGACTTGCTATAAGTTCGGCCGTCACCTCACCTCATACATACTATACGTAGAGTCCCCAGCCCCTTTCCCTCATACAAATATCCCCCAAAAGTTTCCTTCTTCAATGTTGGCGGGTGATTTCGTTTTCCTTAGAAAAGGCTAATTGGGTTACGAGGTGATGAGCCTCTCCCTTCGATTCGCCGGTTTCCTCACTTTACCGAAAATTAGTTCTGACTCTTCAAACTCCAAAAGCAAGCTTCTCCGGTTTATCTTTTAGATATAGGCCTCGTAAGTTATTTCTATGTGATCACATCGGGGAGATCTTCTTTTTATCTATTTTGAAAGATGGCCCAACCCATGGACCCTTTAAAAGTGATCCTCCCCGCACCTCACGCTTAGCACCCGTTGACCGGAGCGCTTGATTTCTTCGGATGCGTCTGCGCTGACGGTTTCTAAGTGGACGCCTGCGGCTCTCTGGAGCTGTTCCACTCCCGTCGTCAGGTAGCCCCCCGACATTTTTTTAATCTCCCGACCCCCGAATTCCACAAAATGAGAAGTTTTCTGATAGCCACTTTCCCAGCCAGTGATGGTCTTCCCTCCGGATTTTTTTTCATATCCGTAGTCCCCCGCTTAAAATGTGCCAGAATTTTTTTCGTCCTCTCCCAAAAATCTGATGTGTCGCTTTTTCCGGTGGTACAACTCACCGGCCCTTCAGCTGCTCCCTCTCCGAACCCTAGACTCCCCTAGAACTCCTTTCGCTCGCTTGGATTCTCCCTACGAGAAGTCCGAGGTTCACCCCCTTTTTTTTCCCACAGAAAATGGAGATGCTTTTTTTAGCTATGGCCCTATTTACTCAATTCCTCGACATTAAATTGTTTCCCCTTCGCCCTGTATTTTCTGGATTCTTCGTTAGTGAGATACGGCGCTATAGTCAGACGCATGGCCCCCCTGTTTTGCTTTTCTCAGGGATTTTTAGCTGCCGCTCCCTTCAGTTGCTTACCTCTGGTCTTTCTATAGAAGCTTGTGAGCAACGTAACGGGCTTGACTTTCCTATTGATACCGGAACGTCGTACTTTCGTTGCTTTCTATTCTTTTTTTTTTGGGCTGTCTCTCATCGGTCGCGGTTGATTTTTTTTTCCCTGATCGCCTCAAATAAGGCGTTTTAACTTTTCTTCGCTCCTTTTAACGCTGGAGTTGCTTCCGATTGTCCTGTGTGTCTACCTTGCCCTCTCCCCTTTTTCGTTAAATTCTCTTCCTCCTCTCAGGGAATATCCAGAAACTTTTTTCAGTGTTCCCTGCATCTTCTACTTCTTTTGGGGTTTTTATTGGAAGACGTTTTTTCAATTTCCCTCTCTGATCTGTCGGACATCGCCTTCCTTTCTTAAAAATGGAGCCCTTCCTTCCCGAGTGAGCCTTATGTCCCCCCCCTAGGCCAGAGAGCTCCGCTGAGAATACACCCAACAACTGCCTTTCGGCTAAGACAAAGTGCTACCCCCTGCGATAGCCTGCCCAGAACCACGACAACGATTATCATTTTTGAGGCAGTCTTTATCCTCTTGTCAATAGAAATCATCCTTTTCCCCTGTACTTTCCTGACTTTCTCAGGCCTTCTTGATGTCTCTTTTAAACAAAAAGTTCTTAATTTTTTATACTCCCCCTAAGTGGGGTTTGATATCAAGAGTATTTCTTTTTTCAAAGATCAACGTAATGCTCTTTTTCCTTCCCCGCTCCACAAAGCCCCAGCTTTGTCTAGGAACCTGACTCACGCCCAGCTGCGATGATATTGCCCCCTTCTCACCCCCCGCTCCCTAGAGACGAAATTGTTCCTTTTCTAGCCGAGACGAAGACTACCCCCACCTTTTTTTCCTTCGAGTTAGAGACGTAATCCCTTTTTGACTCCCCCAGCCCTTTTCTAGGACACTAGATACTGTTTCCACCAACCTTTTCCCGGCCATGTAGACAACGGATGCTTTTCCCTCCGTGGAAGACCTTTTCCCTTTTCCCTCCCAACCCCACCCAGATCTTCACCCCCCTTTCCGGCACCCCCCCCCCTGCAAATTTCCCGGTCCTTGCGTCATCCCCCTAATCTCCGACGCCGAAGGGCGATCCAGCAAACTCCCCCGATTCCAAAGTGCGCAATCCCCAACGAGGTGGCCTTTTTTTCTCCTTCCTTCATCCCTCTTCCGAAATTATTTTCAGATCTCTTCTCCCGAGTCTCGCTCCTGAAATCCCCGAGCTCCCTTCCTGCGTCCCTCCCCTCAACTACTGGAAGAACTCGTCTTCCCGCCGTCCTCCGGCAAGTTTACTCCCTCCCTCGCTTTCTTCCCTACATAACTCCCTGACTCCAGCCCCCTCTCTAGCTTTAGAGCACCCATGATCCTTCCCTCAGCTCGTCCAAGCCATTCTGTCCCGAGACAAGAAGGAGTTGACAAGGGCCCCGGGGAAAAGGCCCATCGGGCGATCGCGCCTGAAAGACCCTTACGTGAAGAAACAGACTCAAGCCTGCAGACGGCCTAAGTCGCCACCTCTGGAGTAACTGAGCTCCACTTCTTTAGCTTTCAAGGCCTCTCCTAACAAGAGAATCTCCTGGTCTATTTTTACGTGGTCAGGTCTTGGTCCTAGCCCCGTCAAATCCGACATTGCACGACTTCCTTTTTTGTTATGGAGAAGTTTCCCCCTCTCCCCCCTGGCAGCAGACTTGAGACTTCGTGAGTGGCATCCCTCCCCCCCGGTTCCTGATCCTTGAAAGTCCCGCGCTTTTTCGTCCAAGGCGAGGTTCCCCAACGTCGGCACGTTGGCGCAAGGGTGTGAAGAGTCTTGAGCTTCATCCAGTCGAGTCACCAGAACCCATAACGAATCTCTTCCTATACTTTCCCTCCGCGATTAGTGCACCCCCCTTTTCCTCTTCGCTGAAGCCTCGTTTTATCTACCCGAATTTCGTAGTCCCCCCCCTTACCTTTCCCTCCCCAGTGTCTTCCGCCCTGTTAGACCCCATCCCCCTCACTTTTCGGAAACTTCGGCTTGGCGTCCCCCCCGATCACGAGTTTCTGTGTTGCCAGAGCGTTCTCCCAGCCCTCCCCCACAATTGAGCTGAAACCTCTCCCTCCTCGATCGAGATCGTCATCCCTCCGCCCCCGCCCTTTTTTGAACGTTCCTCCCTAGATGTACCTGTAAGATCCCCAATCTCTTGCGGCAAAGGGCCGCGGCTATAGAAGATTGCACAAGCTGACCCCAAAAGGATTTCGGAGGGTCAGGACGAGACAAACTTTCCGAAGCCGCCCCCCACCCCCTGGTTCCTCCCGTGGGTTTGATCTGGTTTTTCTTCCCTGGTAGTTCTACCGTTCTTCTTCATTCTTCGGACCATACTTTTCGTCCCGCAGGAAGTTATGCGAGCTGTCCTTTGCCTCCCTGTCCCGTTTTTATCCGATAATTGCACTTGGCGAGCTGACCCCCCTAGTAGAGTGGATTATCTCCTCCGCAACTCCCCTTTCTCCTATTCAACCAGCGTACCAAAGCCCTTCTTCCTGATCCATCTTTGTGAGCGGATTGATTGCTTTCACCCCCTCTATCTACAAGAACGTAGATGTCTCCCTCCTCCTTTTCCCGGCAGGAGCTCTTCGTACGATCTTCCCTTTATTGATGGCTCTATCTACTTTATGTTTCGGACTAAGGACTGCCCTCCCCACGACGGCGTTGACGATCCACGTCCCAGCATGCCATCTATTAAGATACCCCGAACCCCTCCCCAGTTGTAGGGATCCCCGAGGGGAAAAACCCCACTTTTCTTCCCCCCGACGTGCGAGACCTTGCGAGGCTCCTTCTAAGGAGAGCACGAGTCCCCCTCTGTTTCCCTTAAACCGAGAGATCCTATTCCTCTTTTTTTTTCTTACAACTTATCGGCCCCCTTGGTTCACCCCTCGTTAAGCGGCGGTTCAACTAACTCTTTTTCCAAACGTCCGAAAACGCGTCGGACGTCCAGGATCTGAGCACCAATTTTCCCAGACCCCCCTCCCCGAGGCCTATGTTCGGCCTACTCCCTGCCCTCCACATAGCCGCTTTCTCTTTCAACCCCCAATCCAGAAAACTTCGACTCCTCACTTCCCCGAGCATGCCCTTCGATTGGCCCCGTCCCGCCCTCCGGAACGTAGGCGGCCTCGCTTTCCAGTCCCTCCAAAGGTTGCTTGACTGTGCTTTAGTTTTTTCTCCCCTCTGTCCCTCTTTAGCCCATTTGCCCGTAGACTTCGTAAACTGCCCTTTAGATTCCCCGACATGTATCGCTTTAGACCCCCCCGTGGCTCCTTCTTACCGACCGACACTTTCGAGGGTCACCGGCCCCCCTCAAGGTTCCCCTCCGTCCCTTTTTGTTCTTTTCTTTCCCTATATGACTGTAAGACCTTATTTTTCCCTCCGGGTCGTTGCATTTTTCCCTTTTTCCCTTTTTTTTTTTCCTGCCCCCGGCTCCCCCCATCCACCTTTCACTGCTATTGTATTAATGCCCTTTTTTTTGACTTCTCCTATCGTTAGGTACGTGTTAGTATGAACGGATTGTCCCCTTTCCAGTCGTCCTCGGCAAGGTTCGTTACTTCC